>Ga0137389_10000010_pt1 | contig 117365 bp, 113 predicted proteins | sample 15con2h14BmetaG_FD_104645 | JGI IMG/M metagenome (GOLD analysis project Ga0137389, IMG submission 104645) | Vadose zone soil microbial communities from Angelo Coast Range Reserve, California, USA - 15con2h1.4B metaG | ecosystem: Environmental > Terrestrial > Soil > Vadose zone > Saprolite...
ACGCTCACGCCGTTCTCGGCAAGGCGAATCGCAGGCGCGACGAGCTCCTTCCACTTCAGTCGGCCGAATCGCTCATGCATCTCGGCGAGGCCGGCAACCGTGCCTGGAACGCCGACGGCCAGCGCCCCGTCGCGCGACGATCTTCCGCCCGCGAACATGTCGCGGGTTGCGGCCGCAGGCGCCACCTCCCGGAAATCGAGCGTCCATACCGCTCGCGTGCTCGCTTCGTAGTAGGTGAGAAATCCTCCGCCGCCGATGTTGCCCGATTGCGGTTGCGCGACTGCCAGCGCGAAGGCGACCGCAACCGCGGCATCGATCGCGTTCCCACCGCTCTTCATGACATCGAGTCCGATCTGCGTTGCGTAAGGGGAGGCCGTCGCCAGCGCCGCATGCCTGGCCACAACAACGGATCCTGCCAACGCCGGCCATGCCACGAATGCCATCGCGATGGCGAGCCGTTTCACCGTGCGCGGCTCCGGGGCTTGCTGCGGTTGCGATCGTAGATGATCTTCAGGCCCTCCAGCGTCAGGTCGTCGTGCACTTCTTGGATGTGTTCGCTGTCGCGCGCAAGCAGCGTCGCCAGCCCTCCGGTCGCGAGAATTTTTTTCAGCGGGGGCAATTCCCTCTTCATTCGCGCCAGGATTCCATCGACCAGGCCGAGGTAGCCGAAGTAAAGGCCGGATTGCATGTTGACGACGGTGTTGGTGCCGATGACCGTCGGCGGCCGTCGAATGTCGACGCGGGGCAACCGCGATGCGCGTGCGAACAGCGCCTCGGCCGAGATGTTGAGGCCGGGTGCGATCACGCCCCCGACGTACTCGGCGTTGGCGGTCACGACATCAAACGTCGTCGCGGTCCCGAAATCGACGATGATCGATGGGCCTCCGTAACGCTCGAAGGCTGCCACGCAGTTCACGATTCGATCGGCGCCGACCTCCTGGGGATTGTCGACATGAATCGCGATCCCGGTTTTCACGCCCGGCTCGACGAACAGCGGCTCGATTCCGAAGTGGTGCTGGATCATTGCTGCGAACGCGCTGTTGAGCGGCGGGACGACCGACGACACGATCGCGCCGTCGAGTTTGCCGGCCGAATCGCCGATGAGCTGTCGCGTGAGGATGCCGTACTCGTCGGCCGTGCGTTCGCGCGCGGTCGCCAGCCTCCACGAGCCGACCAGATCCTCATCGCGATAGATGCCGAGGACGATGTTGCTGTTGCCCACATCGACGACCAGGAGACTGGACATCAACGATAGGGTACTACGGCATGATCAGGTCGCCGGCGCTGATCGTCATGACTTCGTCGCCGTTGCGCACCATCGCGCGCCCTTGATCGTCGATGCCGACCCAGGTGCCGTTGATGGTGCGTTCGCCGACCACCGATGCGATGCGATCGCCGGGTTTGTGCACCGACAGCGCACGCCACTCCGCCAGGACCGCCTCGCGGTCGAAGGGCCGGCTCAGGCGAGCGTCGAGGTGCTCGATGAACGCCTCGATGGCCTGCGCGACGCCGCCGAATGTGCGCTTCGAAACCTCGCGGATGGCGATGGCGTTCGGCCGCGTGTCATCGCGAATCGGATCGACGTTGATTCCAACCCCGATGACGAGGAATGTCCGATCGTCCTGTACGCGCGCCTCGATGAGAATCCCGGCAATCTTCCGGCCGTCGACAAGGATGTCGTTCGGCCACTTGATGCGCGCGTCGATGGCAAATATATCACGTAAATACGTAACAACAATGTTTGCGATTGCGAGAGGGATCAGCGTCAGCTCGGCGGTCGGTCGGGTCAGCAGCGTGGTCGCGTAAATTCCTTTGCCGGCCGGTGAGGACCACGATCGCGCGTTCCGTCCCATTCCCGCGAACTGTTCCTCGGCGATGATCATCGCCTGCGGCAGCGACAGTTCGTTCTCGATACACTCCGCCACGATGCGCCGCGCGATCAAATTCGTGGACGCGACGCGCGGGATCACCGCCAGAGACTCGATGGTCTTGAGGTGTTCGACGATGCGCCGCGTGTCGAGGTGGATCATGGGTTGCTTGGTTGCTGGGTTGCTCGGTTGCTCAGCAACCCAGTAACCGAGTAACCCAGCAACTCTACTGGTTCTGCATCAGTTTCTCGATGCGCGCTCGCAGTTCCGAATGCCGCGCCTGCGCCTGCTGCACCACCGCCGCCGGCGCGTTCTGCACGAATTGGGTGTTGGCGAGCTTGGCCTCGAGCGACGCCAGCTCTTTGCGGCTCTTCTCGATCTCGCGCTGCGCCTTCTGGATCTGCTCTTGGCTCACTTTTTTCTCGGGAATCTCGACCGCGATCGCAAAAGCCTCGATGACGTCGTGATGCGCGTCGGCAGGCGGATGGCCGTTCACCACCAGCTCCGTCAGACGCGCGAGCTCGGTCAGCAGGTAGCTGTACTCGCTGAAAAAATTCGCGTCGCGCGTGTTTTCGACGTTGATGAACAGCTTGAAGCGATCCTTGGGCGCGAATCCGCGTTCGGCGCGAACGTTGCGCACGGCCGTCGTGATGGCCTTCACCGCCACGATCAACCTCTCGGCTTCGCTATCCTCGAGCACTTCCTCGGCGATCGGATACGGCGACACCATGATCGACGGTTCCACTCCGCCTAACTTCTGCCAGATCTCCTCGGTGATGAACGGCATGAAGGGATGCAGGAGGCGCAGCGACCGATCGAGCGTCTCCAGCAGCACCCGCCTGGCGTTTTGTTTGTCGCTCTCGTTGCCGTGCTTGTCGAGCAGCACCGGCTTCACCATCTCGATATACCAGTCACAGAACTCGTGCCAGAAAAAGTGATAGAGCGTGTTGGCGGCTTCGTCGAAACGGAAACCGGAAAGCGACTTGTTCACTTCGCGCGTGGTGACGTTCAATCGGGAAAGAATCCAACGCTCGACTGTGCGCAGCTTGTCGCGATCGATCGCTTTCGCCGACTTGAGCTCGGAGTCGATGTGCATCAGCGCGAAGCGTGAGGCGTTCCAGATCTTGTTGGCAAAGGCCGCGTACCCCTGAATGCGGCTCTTGGCGAGCGGAATCTCACGGCCGGCGGCGTAGATGGCCAGCGTGAAGCGGAGCGCGTCGGCGCCGTGCTCGTCGATCACCTCCAGCGGATCGATGACGTTCCCTTTCGTCTTCGACATCTTCTTTCCGAATTCGTCGCGCACGAGTCCGTTCAGAAACACCTGACTGAACGGAACGCGGCCGGTGAACCGCAACCCCATCATGATCATGCGCGCGACCCAGAAGAAGAGGATGTCGTAGCCGGTGATGAGGACGTCGGTCGGATAAAAAATCCGCAGGTCGGGCGTGTCGTCCGGCCATCCCATGGTGGAGAACGGCCACAGCGCGGACGAGAACCAGGTGTCCAGAACGTCGGTCTCGCGGCGAATCTCGGTCGAGCCGCATTCCGGACACCTCACCGGATCGTTTTCGCCGACCATGGTGTGATTGTTCGCGCAGTAGTACGCCGGAATGCGATGGCCCCACCACAGCTGGCGCGAGATCGTCCAGTCGTAGATGTTTTCCATCCAATTGAAGTACGTCGCTTCCCAGCTCTGGGGGAGGATCTGGATTTTTCCGCTGCGCACCGCGTCGATCGCGGGCTCGGCCAGCGGCTTGATTTTCACAAACCACTGCCGCGACACCATCGGCTCGATGATCGTGTCGCACTTTCCGTGAACCCCAAGGCTGTGGACGTAGTCCTTCGTGCTCCGCAGCAGACCGGCGGCGCGCAACTGATCCAGAACTTTTTTGCGGGCGTCGAAGCGGTCGAGCCCTTCGAATTCTTTTCCGGCCGCCGCGGTCATCCGTCCGGTTTCGTCGATGACCTGCAACTGCGGAAGCTTGTTGCGTACGCCCGCTTCGTAATCGGCCTTATCGTGCGAGGGCGTGACCTTCACGACCCCTGTTCCGAACTCGCGATCGACGAGGATGGGATCCGCGATGATCGGAATGCGCCGATTCGCGATGGGCAGGACCGCTTCCTTGCCGATGAGATCGCGGTAACGGTCATCATCAGGATGGACCGCCAGCGCGGTGTCGCCGAGCATCGTCTCGGGACGCGTGGTGGCGACTGTCAGGCGGCGATCCGAATTGACGACCGGATAATCAATCTCGTACAGCTTGCTGGTCTGCTCGCGGAATTCGACTTCGATGTCGGAGATGGCAGTCCGGCAGGATGGACACCAGTTGACCATGCGAAGATCGCGGTAGATCAACCCGTCGCGATAAAGCTCGACGAAGACGCGTCGCACCGCGCGCGAGAGGCCTTCGTCCATCGTGAAGCGCAGGCGGCTCCAGTCGGCGGAGGCGCCCAGGCGCTTCAGTTGATCGATGATCTCGTTGCCGTACTTTTCTTTCCACTCCCAGACTTTCTCCTCGAATTTCTCGCGGCCGAGGTCGAAGCGCGAGATGCCCTGGGCGCTCAGGGCGCGGTCCACCACCATCTGCGTGCCGATGCCGGCGTGATCGGTTCCCGGCAGCCACAGCGTGTTGAATCCGCTCATGCGCTTCCAGCGGACGATGATGTCTTGCAGCGTGTTCACCAGGGCGTGGCCGATGTGCAGGCGGCCGGTGACGTTAGGCGGCGGAATGACGATCGAGAATTTCGGCCGCTCGCGGTCGAGCAGCGGCGTGAAGAATTCTCCTTTTTCCCACGACGCATACAGCCGCTGTTCGAAGTCGGCAGGGTCGTATCTTTTGGCGAGTTCCTCTTTCATGGGATGAGCGCGGGATTATAAGTTGAGGTTGCGAGGTTGCGCGGTCTCGAATTCGCGCGGTGTACTGCCAGACTCCGCAACCGCGAGACCTTGCAACCGCAATGATCCTCGGAATCGAAACATCGTGCGATGAAACCTCGGTCGCGCTTCTCGACCGCGATGGGACGGTTCGCGTCAACCTGATCGCGTCGCAGATCGAACGCCACCGGCCCTTTGGCGGCGTCGTTCCTGAAATCGCATCGCGTGAACATCTGCAACATCTTTTTCCTCTGGTAAGCCGCGCTCTCGACGAAGCGCACGCCTCGTGGAGCGACATCGAGACCATTGCCGTCACGGCCGGTCCGGGATTGATCGGCGCCCTGCTGGTGGGCGTCGCCGGTGCCCAGGGACTCAGCTATGCCCTGGGCGTCCCGCTGGTCGCCGCCAATCACCTCGAAGGCCACCTCTTCTCGCCGTACCTGCAACCCGACCAGGCCGCCATCCCGCTTCCCGATCGATTCTTGTCGCTGGTCATCTCGGGCGGGCACTCATCGATCTACGACGTTCGGGGCGGCGAGGTCGCGATGCTCAATCGCACGCGCGACGATGCCATCGGCGAAACATTCGACAAGGTCGCTAAATTCATCGGACTGCCGTATCCCGGCGGACCGCAGATCGAAAAACACGCCAGCACGGGAGAGATCGATCGCAAACGTTTTCCGTTTCCGATGCCGCAGTTCAAAGATCAATCGCTGGACTTTTCGTATTCCGGGATCAAAGCGGAAGCGATCCGCATGGCGCGCCAGCAACGCATTCGAGCCGACGGCGATCCGAAAGCGCTGTCAGATTTTTGCGCTACCTTCCAGGAGGCGCTGTTCGCGCAGCTCTTCGACCGTCTCGACGCGATCTGGTCGACGCTGCACAAGCCGATGCCGACCGAGGTGGCGGTGGCGGGTGGGGTGGCCGCGAACGGAACGCTGCGCGACAAGATGCTGGCGTGGGGCCGCGAACACGGCCTGACCGTTCGGCTTCCCGAGAAGCGCTACTGCACCGACAACGCTGCCATGATTGCATTCGCCGGTTTGCAGCGCTCGGCAGTGCCGGCCGATCCGCGACGTGTTACAGCTCGTTCACGCATCGCCTAGCAACTTTTTGCTCTGGATGGCGTCTTACATAGTGAGCGCTGCGACAGACAGATCTCCTACCTCTCTTCGACTGCCCCGCCTTCGCTCAGGCGGGGCATTTTTTTGCGCCATAATCCGGGGCCGTGAAGATCGTTGTCGCAGGCGGCACCGGCTTCCTCGGCCAGCCACTGGTCGCGCGACTGGTGCAGCGCGGCGCGGAAGTTCTGGTCCTCAGCAGAAATCCAGCGATGGTGCGCATTGGACGCGGCATTCCGTGGAATGCGGCCGGTGAAGCCGGAGAAGCGGATGTCGTCATCAACCTGGCCGGCGAAAATGTCGGCGAGGGCCGCTGGACCGCGGAACGCAAGAAGAAAATTCTGAACAGCCGCCTCGACGCAACGACGTCGCTGGTCGAAGCGATGCGCCGCGCACCCGCGGGATCGCGAACGATGATCAACGCGTCGGCGGTTGGTTTCTACGGCCTGCGCGGCGACGCAATCGTCGATGAAACTTCGGCGACCGGCTCAGGTTTTCTGGCCGAGGTGGTGCGCAAGTGGGAGGAGGCGGCGCGGGCGGCGGAATCCGTCGCACGGGTCGTCATCTTTCGATTCGGTGTCGTCCTGGCCAAGGACGGCGGCGCGCTGAAGAAGATGATGCTGCCGTTCCGCCTCGGCGTTGGCGGTCCGATCGGCATCGGCGATCAGTGGATGTCGTGGGTCGATCGCGAGGATGTGCTGCGCGCGATGGAGTGGGCGATCGATCGGCCGGAGGTTCGCGGGACGTACAACATCACATCGCCGGAGCCGGTGCGCAACCGCGAATTTGCGCGCGCGTTAGGCCGCGCACTGCATAGGCCTGCGTTCATGCCGACACCCGGTTTCATGCTCCGGCTCGTCTTCGGCTCCATGGCCGATGAAGTTCTCCTCGGCGGTCAGCGCGTGGTCCCGTCGCGGGCGACCAGAGAAGGCTTCACATTCGCGTACCCGACGCTCGAGGCGTCCCTACAGCATTAGTTCCGCGAGGTGAGCATGTGCCACTCGGGATCTTCACGGACGTAGCGCGGGCGTTTGTCCTTGAGATGGTGCACATCGGCGACCGCTTCGACCGTCAACTGGAACTTGGCCAGAAGGTTTTTCTGAATCGGCTTGGGCAGATTGTGCAAGCCATCGAGCAGGCGTGCCGTGGCCATCTGCTCGTCGTTGAGCTCCCATGGCGCGATCTCCTTCTCCACCGAGGCGCCGAAGAAATCGGCTTCGCTGAGGCCGTAGACCTTGAGCAGGCGGTTGAGCTGCGCCAGCTTGAGTGAGCCGATGCGCTGGCCGGTCTCGAATGAGCTGATCGTTTTCTCACCCACACCCGACAAGCGCGCCACATCCTTCTGACTCAATCCTCGCATGCGGCGGATTTCACGAAGCTTCAATACGAGATCCATATACCCTCACTTTGTTAGAAACGACGCATCAGTCCCACCACCACGCCCTGCACCGCGACGTCGCGGGCATGGGCATAGATCGGATTCATGAGCGAATTCGCCGGCTGCAGGCGGACGCGCTCGCCTTCCTTATAGAGCCGCTTGAGTGTCACTTCTCCGTTGACGTTGGCAACGACCATCTCGCCGTTCTGGGCGCGCTCGCGCCGCGCGATGATCACGTAGTCGCCGTCGAGGATGCCGTCCTCGATCATCGAGTCGCCTCGGACTTTGAGCACGTAGTTCTCGCCGCGGCTGGTCAGATTTTCGGGAACGGTGACCGTTTCCTCCGATTGGTACGCTTCGATCGGTTGACCGGCAGCGATGGTGCCGAATAGGGGAAGCTCGCGAACGCCAGGCGGAGTCTCGGACGCGGGTTTTTCCACCAGCTCAACGCCGCGCTTCTGGTTCCAGTCGCGGCGGATCAGCCCTTTTTTCTCGAGGAGCGAGAGATGCTTATAGACGGTGCCATAAGACGAGAAGCCGAAGTGGTCGCAGATCTCGCGGTGCGTGGGCGCGATCCCGCGGTCCTGGTGGAACTCGCGAATGAACTGCAAAATGTCGCGCTGTCGTTCCGTCAGGTACTTCATGGCTCCTTTTCCCTCGCAAAAGAGCAATATAGGCGGTAATAGGGCGAAAGTCAAGCGGAAGTTGGGCGTAACCGCCGCCCGCCAGTCCAGTTAGGACGTTGGGATATTGGGATGTTGGCAGGCAAGGCCTGCTTCCCAACATCCCAACGTCCCAACCGGGCGGGCGGGGGAGGGTCAGTGCGAGGTGGACGACGGCGGCGCTTCCGGCAGCCAGAGCTCCACGCGATTTCGCCCGTGATGTTTTGCGGAGTACAGCGCGCGATCGGCGCGATCGAGCAACGCCGCGGCGCTCACCACGCCCTCGTCCGGCACGGAGTCCATCCCCGCCACGCCGATCGATGCCGTCACGGTCACCGACGTGTTGCCGATCGGAATCTTCGTCTGCGCCAGGCGGCTCCGAATGCGCTCTGCCACTGCGCTGGTATTGCCGACGCGCGTCTCGGGAAGGACGATGCAGAACTCCTCGCCGCCGTAGCGGCCCGGCACGTCGTACACGCGGCAGCTTTCGCGCAGCACCTGTCCGACATTCTTGAGCACCTGGTCGCCGACCGAGTGGCCGAACGAGTCATTCACGTTCTTGAAATGATCGAGATCGAGCATCAGCACCGACATTGGCGCGCCATGGCGCAGCGCGCGATTCATCTCCGAATCGATCTTCTCCATCACGTACCAGCGGTTGTAGAGGCCGGTCAGGGTGTCGCGCGCCGAGATCTCCGAGAGCGTGCGGTTCTGCATGAGCAGATCGAGATTCTCCGATTCGAGCCTCGCGACGCGGTCCTCGAAGGCACGCAATCGCGCGTCGCTCTCCTCCGACAAGCGGATGAGATCGAAGACTTCGCGCAGAAACTCGCGCTCATTCTCGCTGAAGCCTCGGCCGTCGGATGCCCGAACCACCAGATTCGATCCCGCGACCGGAACCGTCGAGCGGTTCTCATCCGCGGCCGTTCCGCTCTCGAGCTTGAGGCGGGTATTGAGCATCGCGGATAACGGTCTCAGGACCCGACCGGCAGATTCGGCGATCCTTCGAATGGCAGTGGCCCCCGGAAATTCCGGCGGAGTATACCCAAAAAAAACGCATGTCCACGACGGCAATAAGGCATCAATCAGGCGCGCTGCTCGATCCGAAATCGATTGACGCCGGCGCGGATCTCGTCGCCGCTGTGCACCCGCGTGTTTTGGGCCGGGAGGGTGTTGAGGAAAGTTCCGTTGCGGCTGCCCAGGTCGCGGACACGGATGTTGCCTTCAGGGTCGGGGACGACTTCGAAATGCTTGCGCGACAAGAATTCGTCGGGCACGCGCACATGACCTTCCCGCCCGACGATCAGCCCCGACGGCGGGATCTCGAACTCCTGTCCATTGAGCGGGCCGTCGATGCACACCAGGATGTTGCGCTTGGGACCTTCGGTGGCCTGCTCGCGGTCGCGAAGTTTTTTCGCGAGCATCGATTCATCGAGTATCTCCGTGGTCCGCAATCGGACCGGCTGCACCTGTTCGCCCGCAACCTCGGTCGGCTCGACGGTCATGAGTGCCGCGCCGGCGCGAAGCAGATGCACCCCATCGCTGAGCACGACCTCGGTGATCCGCTGGCCGTCCAGAAAGGTTCCCACGTGCGATTCCGAGTCGCGGACCACAAGCTGATCGCCATGCAGGGTGATCGAGCAGTGGCGGATATCGAGATCGGCTTCGTCGATGTCGATGTGGCAGCCTTTGCGACCGATCCACAGAGGATGCTTGCCGATGGTGAAGACGCGATCGATCGAATTTCCGCCGCTCCTCGCGATCACCCGAATCGACCGCGGCGTACCAGGCTCGGCTTCCGGCGCTGGGGGCGCCTGCGATTGTTTCTCGGTTTCGACTTTGTAGGGCTTGAGATCGATTTCCTTGACCTCGTCGGGATTGAGCAGCCGTGCCAGCACGGCCGCCTTGCTGCCGGCGATCCATTCGCCGCAGACGCAGGTCGCGATCGCATTCGGGAGATGCACCGCGATCGCGCCGGGAACGTCGTATGCCTGGCCGCATTTCGGACAGCGGATGAGAGGCATGCGCGGATGATAGCAGCGGTACCCGCGATCAAACCCGAACGCGCTCGACGCGACGGTTGCGCGCGCGACCGGCGACGCTGCTGATGCTCTTCAGCGAATCGAGAAAGGACGTTGCTCGATCTTGGCGACTTTGTCGGTGAGCGTGAACTCCGCTGCGTTTCCCGCTTTGGTGGTCAGATCGGCAGGAAGGTTCAGCCTCAGGTATCGCATGGGACCTCCTGACAGCTGACGCCGGATGACTAACGCCCGATGATAGGCGTTACACTTTCGCTCGTCCATGCCCACCAGCGACACGTCGACGCGGCGCGCGCTCACCGTGCGGCTGCGGACGAAATTCATCGCAGCCTTCGTGGTGCAGGCTTTCTTCATCACGCTGCTGGCGGTCGCGATCGAGGAGTGGCGCATCCGTGCCGGACGCGGATCGCCGGCTTCCGATTACATCCTGGTCGGCATCACCGCGCTGATCGTCGCATTTCTTTTTGCGGCTGTCGCTACGAAATTGATCATCAGGCCGGTCCTCGATCTCGCTGAAACCGCCACCCGCATTGCTGATGGCGATCTGACCCAACGCACGAAGATTGCGACCGGCGATGAGATCGGCGAGCTGGCGCAATCCTTCAACGATATGACGGCCAATCTCGAGAAAATGCTGACCAAGCTCCAACGGTCATCGCAGCAATTAAAAAGCGTTTTTGAAACCGTGAGCTCACGCAGCGGGACGGTCGTCGATCGCGTCGACGGCCAGCGCGCAATCGTCGACGACGCCTATCGCTCCATCGATCAGTTGAATAGCGGCGTCGGAAAGATCACCGACAACGTCGAATCGCTGTCGGCGGCATCGGAGGAGACGTCGGCATCGATGCTGGAGATGGCGGCCTCGATCGAGGAAGTCAGCAAACAGACCGATACTCTTTTTCGCTCGGTCGAGGAGACCGCCACCGCGACGGAGCAGATGGTCTCCTCGATCAACGAAGTCGATCGCAACATCGAATATCTCTCCAGCTTCGTGACCGAGACGTCATCGTCGATGGTCGAGATGACGGCCTCGATCGGCCAGGTGGAAGGGAACGCCGCGCGCTCCTACGACCTGTCGCTGGCGGCCGCGAAAGCCGCAGAATCGGGCATGAAGGCGGTGCGGGAAACGATCGAGGCGATGGAGCACATTCGCAAGGCGGTCGTCGACGCCAACGGAGTCGTGGCGCGCCTGGGCGAGCGCTCGGTCGCCATCGGACGCATTCTCAACGTCATCGAGGATGTCGCAGAACAGACGAACCTGCTGGCGTTGAACGCCGCGATTTTGGCGGCGCAGGCAGGAGAGCATGGCAAGGGCTTTTCCGTCGTCGCCGGCGAGATCCGCGAGCTGGCCGAGCGCACGGCATCGTCGACGCGAGAGATCGGCGCGCTCATTCAATCGGTGCAGCAGGAAGTGCGCAATGCCCTGGTCTCGATGCAAACGGGCACCAAGCTGGTGGAAGAAGGTGTCGGCCTGTCGCACGAAGCCGGCAAGGCGCTGACGAACATTCTGGAATCGGCCACCACGTCATCCAACATGGGGAAGGAAATCGCGGCCGCGACAAACCAGCAGGCCAAGGGAAGCGAGACCGTCACGCGCGCCGTGGAGAAATTGCAAGGGATGGTGAAGCAAGTCAACGCTGCGACGGCGCAGCAGGCGCAGGGCTCGGAGCACATTCGCAAAGCCGTCGATTCGATGCGCGACGTCGCGCGCTACGTGCGCCAGGCGATGACGGAACAGAAATCGGGATCCTCGATGATCTCGTTGTCGGCCGAACACATGATCGAGAGGATTCATCAGATTTTCCAGGCCGCCGCCAACCAATCGACCCAAAGTGAGACCATCATGAAGACCGTCCAGGAGGTGCGCGCGGTCGCGGAAGAGAATCGCAAGTCGGCCAGCGAGATGAACGATTCGCTGACGCTGCTGTCGGATGCCATCCGCAGCCTCGACGAGGAAGTGCGGAGATTCCGAGTCCGCGCATGAGCGCGCGCGCTCTTCGCTTCATTGCGTTCCGAGTCGGAGCAGAGACGTTTCTCATCGACATCATGGCCGTCCGTCAGATCGTGATGGCCGGCAAGACGACCAGCGTGCCCACCGCGCCGTCGTTCATTGAAGGCGTGATCGTGTATCGCAATGAAGTGATCCCGGTCGTCGACGTTCACGCCCGGCTCTATCCACAGCGCCAGGCCGCCGGAGAGCGGACGTTGATCTTGTTGACGCATACCATTGCGGGCGTGATCGGCCTCAAAGTGTCCGAGGTCCGCCGCATCGTGACGCTGAGCAGTGAGGAGCTGCTGCCGGCGCCGGCGACGGTGCGCGGCGTTCGCGGCGAATTTCTGGTCGCGATCGCGCCGCACGGCGAAGAAGTTTTCCTCGTGCTGGACGTCGATCACCTGCTCACCGGCGACGAGCAGCGCCAGCTGGCCAGTCTGACGCCTGGCGCCTGACGCCGGACGCCTTGTATTCTTCGCCCGTGTTCGCGCGTACGCGGCTGCTGCAGATCACCAGGGCCATGCAGGGGAAGCTGGTGGTGGTGTATGGCGACATCGTCGCGGATCGCTTCGTGTATGGAACTCCGAAGCGCATCTCGCGCGAAGCGCCCGTCCTCATCCTTCGCCGATACCGCGAAGACATCCTCCTGGGCGGCGGCGGCAATGCCATCAACAACATCCTGGCCTTAGGCGGGCTCCCCATTCCGGTCTCGGTCCTCGGCCGCGACACGCACGGGGACCAACTCATCGAGACAATGACTTCGCAGGGCATCGACTGCAGCGGAATTCTTCGCGTCGATCGCTATCAGACGCCGACCAAGGTGCGAATCCTGGGCGGATTCCCGCACAGCTCGCGACAGCAGATCGTGCGGTACGACATCGAAGACACGTTCGTGGTGACGGAAGAAGAATCGCGGCGATTTGCGGCATTGCTTCGCGATCAAATGAGCGTGTGCCACGCCGGACTGATCAGCGATTACGGCTACGGCGTCGTCACGCCGATGCTGGCCGCCAACCTCACCGCGTTTGCGACGCGGAGGCCCATCACGCTCGACTCGCGCTACGACCTCCTGCGATATCCCGACGTCTCCGCTGCCACCCCGAACGAGGAAGAGGCCGCCGCTGCGGCAGGGATCTCGCTGATCGACAACGACGACGATCGTATTCAGGAAGTGGCCGACGCGCTGCGGCAAAGTCTGGATTGCGATGCCGTGCTCATCACGCGAGGCAGCCGCGGCATGGCCCTGTTCGAGGGGGATGGCCGCGCGCCGATTTTTATTCCGGTTTACGGGACCGATCAGGTCGCGGATGTCACTGGCGCGGGCGACACGGTCATCGCGACGTTCACGCTGGCGCTGGCGGCCGGCGCGTCATACGCCGAAGCGGCCAAGCTCGCGAATTACGGCGGCGGCATCGTGGTGATGAAGATGGGAACAGCGACAGTGTCGAACGACGAGCTCCGACACGCCATCGAGCGCGACGAAGAATTGAAATCGTGAACGCGCCCATCCTCACCGAGACGGAACTTCTCCAGCGCGTCGCCCATGACGAGCGCGCCGCCGGCAAAACGATCGCGTTTGCGAACGGCGTGTTCGATGTGCTGCATGTCGGGCACGTACGCTATCTGCAGGACGCGTCGAGACAAGCCGACATCCTGGTGGTCGGCGTGAACGGCGACGCATCGGTGCGCGCGCTCAAGGGCGAGGGAAGGCCGGTGACGCATGAACGCGAGCGTGCGGAAGTTGTTTCCGCGATTCGCGGCGTCTCGTACGTCGTGGTCTTTCACGACAGCAGCCCGGCGCGGCTGATCGCGGTGCTCAAACCCGACGTGCACTGCAAAGGGACGGATTACACAGCCGAGACTGTGCCCGAGCGCGAAGTCGTGCTGGCGTACGGCGGCCGGATCGCGATCTGCGGCGATGCCAAGGAACATTCGACCACCGCGATTCTTCGAAGGTTGAGGGATGAGGGCTGAGGGATGAGGGATGACGCGGAAGATCCATCCCTCCGCCCTCCGCCCTCATCCCTCCTCGTCATTCGCCTCTCCGCCTTCGGCGACGTCATCCACACCATTCCGGCGGTGGTGGCGCTGCGCCCGCATTTCGAGATCGAGTGGGCGGTGCGATCGGCCTATCGCGAGATGGTGGAGATCGTCGCCGGCGTGCGTCCGATTGCGCCGGCGTTTCGCGAGCTTCGGCATCACGATCGCGTGGTCGACTTTCAGGGTCTGATCAAGTCGGGTTTTCTGGCCTGGATTTCAGGTGCGCGCCATCGCTACGGTTTCGCGCGCGATTTCATTCGTGAGAAGCCGGCGTCGTGGTTCGTCAATCGTCCGGTCGCGATCGATCCGGCAAAGCATGTCGTCGAATGGAATCTTCAACTGGCGCGCGCCCTCGCTCCGGAAATCGCGATGCCGCGGGTCGACTTCTCGCCGTTCGCCGCAGACGGCCCGCGCGGATTCGAAGGGCGCGTTGTGCTGCTGCCATCAGCCGGTCGTCCGGAAAAGGAGTGGCCGGTCGAGCGCTTTCGTGAGCTGGCCAAGCGAATCGGTCCAAAAGCGCTGGTGGCCTGGGGTCCGAACGAGCGCCAACGCGCAGCGGCAATCGAAGCCGAGCTCGCTCCGCCGACGAAGCTTCGCGAGCTGGCCCGCGTCCTGCGGGACGCATCCGTCGTGATCGGCGGTGACACCGGCCCGCTGCACCTCGCCGCCGCCCTCGGCACTCGCGTGGTTGGGCTGTACGGACCGACAAATCCGGCCCGCAATGGACCGTATGGCCAGATTGAGAATTGCGTCACGACTTTTTCCTCGACTAAATCGATGTTAGATATTAGTATCGATAATATATTACGAAAAATAGAACAATGAGCTTGCTTCTGTTCGCGACCCTGATAACGAACATCTTCGCAGCCGGGGAAACCCTCGATTACGAATTGAGCTGGATCGGCGTCGCTGGAGGCCACCTGCGCATGACCATCGGTCCACAGCCGCAGGAACCTGCGCATTTCAAAATGACCTCGGTCGCGCAGTCGAGCTCCTCATTCGCATTTCTCTTCAAGGTCCGCGACGAGATCACCTCGATCGTCAATGTTGATGACTTCTCGACCATCCGATACGAGAAACACCTCAACGAGCGCGGAAGGTACAAGGACGACATCACGACCATCGACGAGCGGCGGAAGATCGCCACCCGCCGACGACCGAATCACAACAACGACGTCGTTCCCGTTCCCAAGCCGGTTTTCGATCCGCTCTCGCTTGTTTTTCACCTCCGCGACTTGCCCCTGCAGCCCGGCACGGTTGAGCGCTTCACGGTTTTCGCCGATGGCAAGGTCTACACGCTGGAGGCGAGGGTCACCAAACGCGAATCTCTTTCGACGCCGGCCGGCAATTTCAACACTGTCGTGGTCCAACCGAAGATGCTTGCCGGCGGACTCTTCCGTGGAGAGGGCGATCTGACAATCTGGTACACAGATGATCCACGTCACATCCCGGTCCGCATCAGATCCGACCTCAAAGTTGGATCGATTGTGGCCACCCTGCGCAGCGTGCGAACGGGCGTATCGAGCCCCCAGCCGCAGTTCTCAAAATAAAAGCGCGTTGACCGCTGTTTGCGACCACGGTAAACTCGACCGTTCGATCCAAATTCTAGGAAATCTATGTACTTCCTCGGCAATACCCTTAAATGAGCGTACGCCTCGGAGAGCTCCTAACTAAAGCCAGTCTGATCACCCAGGATCAGCTCAAGGACGCGCTGAAAGTCCAGAAGGACACCGGCTCGAAATTGGGCGAGACCCTGATCAAGCTCGGCTTCGTTTCCGAGGAAGACATCACCGAGTGCCTCTCACAGCAGTTCGGCGTGCCCTCGATCAACCTCGACCACTTCGAGATCGACTCCTCGGTGATCAAGCTGATCAATGCCGATGTCGCCCGGAAGTACAACATTCTTCCCGTCAACAAGACCGGCGCGACGATCACCATCGCGATGGCCGACCCGACCAACGTGTTCGCCATGGACGACATCAAGTTCATGACGGGCTACAACGTCGAGCCGGTGGTGGCGTCGGAGCTGGGCATCAAAGCGGCCATCGACAACTACTACGGAACAACCTCAGCGCTCGAGCTGAAGAAGGTCATGGAAGACCTGCAGCAGGCGGAGAGCGCCGATCTGGAAGTCCTGGAAGAGGATGAAGAGCTCGACGTTGCGGCGCTGGCCGAGGGTGCGGAAGAGGCGCCGGTCGTCAAGCTGGTGAATTTGATTCTGACCGACGCCATCAAACGCGGCGCGTCCGACATTCACGTTGAACCGTACGAGAAGGAATTTCGGGTGCGGTTCCGGATCGACGGGATCCTCTACGAGATCATGAACCCGCCTCTGAAGCTGAAGGATGCCATCACCTCGCGCCTGAAAATTCTGGCCAAGCTGGACATCTCGGAAAAGCGACTTCCCCAGGACGGACGCATCAAGCTGAAGATGAAGCTCAACGAGAAGAACAAGGAGCTCGACTTCCGCGTTTCGGTCCTACCCACGCTGTTCGGCGAGAAGGTCGTCATGCGGCTCCTCGACAAGGACAACCTGCGCCTCGACATGACCAAGCTCGGCTTCGAGCCGGAGTCGCTGGCCAAATTCGAAGAGGCCATCTTCAAGCCCTGGGGAATGGTTCTTGTGACGGGGCCCACAGGCTCGGGCAAGACAAATACGCTTTACTCAGCGCTGGCCAAAGTGAATTCGCCGGAAGTGAACATTCTGACCGCGGAAGATCCGGTCGAGTTCAACCTTCCGGGAATCAATCAAGTGCAGATGAAAGAGTCGATCGGCCTCAACTTCGCGGCCACGCTGCGATCATTCCTGCGACAGGACCCGAACATCATCCTGGTGGGAGAGATCCGCGACTTCGAGACCGCCGAGATCGCGATCAAGGCCGCGCTCACCGGCCATCTCGTGCTCTCCACACTGCACACCAACGACGCACCGTCGACGATCAACCGTCTGATGAACATGGGCATCGAGCCCTTCCTGGTGGCAACGTCGGTACAACTCATCGCCGCCCAGCGACTGGCGCGCCGCATTTGCCAGAACTGCAAAGAGGTGGTCGACATCGCCCCGCAGGCGCTCATCAACCTCGGATACAAGAAAGAGGAAGTGGGCACCTTTCAGGTGTACAAGGGACGCGGTTGCGACAAGTGCAACAACACCGGCTACAAGGGCCGCGTCGGCCTGGTCGAGGTCATGATCATCGACGATAGCATCCGCGAGCTGATCCTCTCGGGAGGAACGGCCATCGACATCAAGAAAGCGGCAGCGGAAGCGGGAATGATCAGCCTCCGCCGTTCAGGGTTGATTAAAATCAAGGATGGCATCACGACGATCGAGGAAGTGGTCCGCGAAACCGTACTGTAAACGGGAGAAAACATGGCCGTTACCCTTCATCAACTTCTCAAGACGATGGTCGAACGTGGCGGTTCGGACCTGCACATCACGACGAACTCGCCACCCCAAATCCGCATCGACGGCAAATTGACCGCGCTCGACATGCCGCCGCTGGCGGCTCCCGAGACCAAACAGCTGGCGTACTCGGTGCTCACCGACGCTCAGAAGCATCGCTTCGAAGAAAATCTCGAGCTCGACATTTCATTCGGCATCAAGGGCCTGGCCCGGTTCCGCGCCAACATCTTCAATCAGCGCGGCGCGACGGCCGCCGTCTACCGGCAGATTCCGTACGAGATCCTGACCTTCAAGGAGCTCGGCCTCCCCGGTGTGGTCGAAGAAATCTGCGATCGTCCTCGCGGTCTGGTGTTGGTCACCGGGCCTACCGGCTCTGGAAAATCGACGACGCTGGCCGCCATGATCGACAAGATCAACCGCGAGCGTCACGAGCACATCATCACCATCGAGGATCCGGTCGAGTTCCTTCATCAACACAAGAACTGCATCGTCAATCAGCGCGAGCTGCACGCCGATACGCATTCGTTCGCGAACTCGCTGAAGTCAGCGCTGCGACAAGATCCCGACGTGGTGCTCATCGGTGAGATGCGCGACCTCGAGACCATCGAGTCCGCGCTGCGCATCGCCGAGACCGGCCACTTGACCTTCGGCACGCTGCACACCAACTCGGCCGCCCAGACCATCAACCGTATCGTCGACGTCTTTCCGGCGCATCAGCAGCCGCAGATCCGCGCGCAGCTCTCCTTCGTTCTGGAAGGGATCATGTGCCAGGCCCTTCTGCCGAGGGCCAACGGCAAGGGCCGCGTGATGGCGATGGAGATCCTGGTCCCCAACGCCGCCATTCGTAACCTGATTCGTGAAGACAAAGTGCATCAGATTTATTCGATGATGCAGACCGGCCAGGCGAAGTACGGAATGCAGACCTTCAACCAGTCGCTGGCCACGCTGTACTTCAAGAAGCAGATTTCGCTGCAGCTTGCGCTGTCGCGCTCATCCAATCCCGATGAGCTGCAGGAGATGATTTCGCGCGGTGCAGGGGCGCTCCAGCCGCAGGGTACGGCTCAGCCCGTCGGTGCCCGGCCGCGTACCGTATAGTAGATAGAGTCGACGGAGGACATCATGCCGCAATTTGAATGGAAGGGAACCCGGGGGGGACAGGCAGCCAGCGGAGTTCTGACCGCTGAAACGAAGATAGCCGCCGAGGCCATGCTGCGCCGTCAGCGCGTCGAGGCTCCTTCGATCAAGGAGAAGGGGAAAGAGTTCGCCGTTCCGAAGTTTGGTGGACGCGTACCGCCGCAACTGATCGCGATCTTCACCCGGCAGTTCTCGGTCATGATCGACGCCGGCCTTCCGCTGGTGCAGTGCCTCGAGATCCTCGCTTCGCAGCAGGAAAACAAGACCATGAAGAAGGCCCTGATCCAGATCCGTCAGGATGTGGAATCGGGCTCGAATCTCGCCGACTCGATGCGCAAGCATCCGAAGATCTTCAATGACCTCTACACCAACATGGTGGCGGCCGGCGAAGCGGGCGGTATTCTCGACACCATCCTTCAGCGCCTGGCGCAGTACATCGAAAAAGCGGTCAAGCTGAACGGCCAGGTCAAGGCGGCGATGATCTATCCGGTCGCCGTCATCTCGATCGCGTGCATCGTGGTGGCCGTCATTCTGTGGAAGGTCATCCCGGTGTTCGCGGCGCTGTTCAAAGGCCTGGGCGCGCAGCTCCCCATGCCGACCGTCATCGTCATCCATCTGTCCAACTTCATCGCAGACTACTGGTGGCTGATCGGCATCACCATCACCGGCACCATCTATTTTCTGCGCCAGTATCACGGAACTGAGAAGGGCCGCCGCGTCATCGACGGCACGCTCCTGAGGATGCCGATCCTCGGCCTCCTTCTTCGCAAAATCGCTGTTGCACGCTTCTGCCGCACGTTGGCCACCCTGACCTCATCCGGCGTTCCGATTCTGGACGGACTGCAGATCACGGCGCGCACGGCCGGCAACGCCATCATCGAAGACGCGATCATGGCGACCCGCAAATCGGTCGAAGAGGGTAAGACCATCAGCGAGCCGCTGGGCGACACCGACGTGTTTCCGTCGATGGTCGTGCAGATGATCGCGGTCGGCGAGCAGACCGGCGCGCTCGACACGATGCTCTCCAAGATCGCAGAATTCTACGAAGAAGAAGTCGATACCGCGGTGGCCGGCCTCATGAAGCTTCTCGAGCCCGTGCTCATCGCATTCCTCGGCGTCGCCATCGGCGGCATCGTCATCGCGATGTACATGCCGATGTTCTCGCTGATCGGACAAATCGGTTAAACGTTTGCCGTACGCCGTTTGCCGCTGGCCGAAGTGCCCCGGCGAACGGCCAACGGCCATCGGCGAACATGCCTTCTGACGCACGGATGCTCATCGCGGTCCGCGTGGTGGTGGTCACCACGCTGCTGCTGGCCGCGCTCATCATCCAGTACACGGTGGCGGAAGTCCTGCCCATCGACTACCTCTACGCGACGGCGGCGGTCACTTACGTCCTGACACTCGTTTACATCGGCGCGGGACAACTGATCCGCTCGCGCATCATCAATCTCGCCATTCAGCTCACCGGAGACCTGCTGGTCGAGACGATGCTGGTGTACTTCACGGGCGCGCTCGATTCGCCGTTCTCGTTCCTCTACCTCGTTTCGATCATCACCGCCTCGATGATGCTGTATCGCCGCGGCGGCCTGTTCGCGGCCAGCGGCGCGGCCATCCTGTACGGCGCGCTCGGTGCCCTCCTGGTGTATCACCTCATCCCGTTGCCTGAGCAATCGTGGATCGTTCCAACTTTCTTGTGGAGTCCCACGCGCCTCTATCTGAATATCGCCACCAACTTCGCCGGCTTTTACGCCACCGCGTTCCTGACTTCTTACATCTCCGAGAAGCTGCAGAAGGCATCCGTGGAGCTCGATGAAAAGGGGAGGATCGTGGCGGCGCTCCGCGCGCTCAATCAGAACGTCGTCGAATCAATTCCTTCCGGACTCATCACGCTGTCGCCGGACGGAATCGCCTCATTTGTAAATCCGGCCGGATGTCAGATCCTGGGCACCGAATCGCGCAGCGTGATCGGACATCATGTCTCGGAGCTGGAATTCTTCCGCGTCGAGGAATGGGAGGATGCGCGCCGAACACTCGCTTCGGAGAGCGTTGTGCGCGTGGAGAAGAATAATTTCCGCGTCGGCGACGAAGACCGAAGTCTCGGCTACGCCGTCACACCGCTCCGCACACTGGAGGGATCAGAATCGGGCTACACGCTGATTTTCCAGGACCTCACCGAGATGAAGCAGATGGAAGCCGAGCTGCGGCTGAAGGACCGCATGGCAGCGGTCGGCGAGCTGTCGGCCGGCATCGCGCACGAAATCCGGAATCCGCTCGCCGCGATCGCAGGCTCGGTTCAGGTCCTGAAAAAATCGAATGCGCTCTCTCAGCAGGAGCAGCGGTTGATGTCGATCATCCTCAAGGAGTCGGAGCGGCTCAACAAATCGATCGCCGACTTTCTCCGATTCGTGCGGCCGCAGGACCGCCGGCCGACGGAGTTCGACGTCGCTGCCAGCCTTTCCGAAACGCTCGATCTTCTCGCCAACTCACCCGAGGTGGGACCCGATCATCGGATCGAGCGCCAGATTTCGCCGCCCGCGTTCACGCTGGTCGGCGATGCCGATCAGATCCGCCAGGTGTTCTGGAACCTCGCCCGCAATGCCTTTCAGGCGATGCCGAATGGCGGAATTCTGCGCGTGAGCACCGATGTGGTCGGCGACACTTATCGCATCTTCTTCAGCGACAGCGGCCGTGGAATGTCGGAAGTCGATCAGCGCCGTTTGTTCCAGCCGTTCCGCACCAACTTTCCCACCGGCACCGGTCTCGGCATGGCCATCTCGTATCGCATCGTGCAGGCGCACGGCGGAAACATCGACGTCGCGTCGCGTCCCGGCATCGGAACCACCATCACGGTGTCGCTGCCGCGCCGCGCGGCCGAACTGGTTGGTTCCCAGTTGCCGGTCGCCAGTGCAGCGTCGCGCTAGTTCACTTCATAGCAGCGATTCGGAACGAGCTATCGGAGGTCCGGTTGTCGATGACGGTCCCGTAGACGATTGCCGTGCCCGGGAAAGCATCGACCCTGATCAGGATCCAGCCGCCCGGCTCGACCGTTGCGGCACCGGTGAACTGGCTGACGGTTACCTGTTCGAAGTAGTTCGGCGGATAGCTCACTCCCGTTCGCGAGCTACGAAGCGCTCCATTAGCGCTGTACATGTAGATACTCAACGTCGCGCCGCCGTCGAGAGTCCTTACGCCCACATTCATCCGGAAATTCGTCAAGTCCGAAGGAATCACGAGAACACCTCGGATGAAGAAGGTCAAAGTGTCTTGAGGCGAAAGTCCGTCCTCGGTGAAACCAGAAGTGCCGGTTCTCCCGCCGTCGCTGAACACACGCGCGGTGACGACGGGCAGTGCGCCACCGTTGGTGAGGACGTCGAGCGAGCCCAGACCGCTGGTCCCCATGGCTGCAACGACGTCCGGGTACGACAGGACCTGAGTGCTGTTCAACGTGAAGGAGAGCGATGGATCGCTCGCGCTGCCCGACTGACCCGCCGGATGGAAGACGAGCCTCCCGGTGATCGTCGAGCTGCTGGGGTTCTGGAGCTGCAGCGACGTGCGGAAGAACGCAGTTGTTCCCTGGACCGCGCCGGCAGCCGGCAGCACGCGCACGAGCAGCGGGTCATTGGCGTATGCGATCGCCCCGAAAACCGAACCAGGGGCGTAGTTTGAACTCACACCCAGCGTTCCGGCTGCGCTGATGTCGCTGGTCGTGATTAGACGATAGCCAGTGTCCCTGGGATGGGTCTGGACCATGACTGAGCCGCAGGCGGCCGCCGGTTGCAGTTGAACGACTCCGATCAGATCACCCAAGGCCAGAGTGACCGCTGGAGTCAGTGTCACGTCGTTGCGCCCGGCGACCGCATCGAATGGGCCGCGGGTGGCGACGACCGTGAACGCCGAGGCAGAGGTAAAGTTGTTTCGGAGGAACACGATCTTGAACGCTCCCGTGCAGGCGTTGCTCCACTGCACGCTGGCCTTGTTCACTGTTCCCGCGGCGTTTGCAGCATTATTGAGATTGACGAAGCTGACCGGCGCGCCCGACGTGATGGTCGAATACGCAATCGTATCCGCGATGCCCGTGCCAACGGTCAGAGGCTGGGCGGCGAGGGAAGACACAACAACGAACGCGAGAATGACCATCAAGGTTCGCATTTAGAAACCTCCGGGCGCGCCAAGTATAGGCGGATTATCTACAATGAATCGATGGCCGACGCTCGCGTTCTCTCCGCGCAGCCCCTCGAGGAGGAACTTCAGACCGAGCTTTCGCTGCGGCCGAAGCGGCTGAAGGAATACATCGGCCAGCATAAGGTCAAGGCCAATCTCGAAATCTCGATCGAAGCGGCACGGAGGCGCAAGGAGACGCTCGATCACGTTCTGCTCTTCGGTCCGCCCGGTCTCGGCAAGACGACGCTGGCAAACATTCTCGCCAACGAGATGGAGACCGCCATCCGCACCACCTCCGGCCCGGCTCTCGAGAAACCGGGCGATCTGGTCGCCATCGTCACCAATCTCGAAGCGGGCGACATGCTCTTCATCGACGAGATCCACCGCCTGCCGGCGCCGGTCGAAGAAGTCTTGTACTCGGCCATGGAAGATTTCTACGTCGATGTCGTCATCGGCCAGGGTCCTTCGGCGCGCACGCTGAAAGTCGAGGTGCCGCGATTCACGCTGGTCGGCGCAACGACGCGTGCGGGATTGCTCACATCGCCGCTTCGCGCGCGATTCGGGATCGTTCATCGACTCGATTTTTACGATGTCGAGTCGCTGGCCATCATCGTGCGCCGCTCCGCCGACATCCTCGGCATCCCGATCACCAGCGACGCCGCGGACGAGATCGCGCGCCGCGCCCGCGGGACGCCGCGCATCGCCAATCGCCTTCTGCGCCGCGTCCGCGATTACGCCGAGGTCAAACACGAGGGGAAGGTCGACACCAAGATCGCGCGCGAGGCGCTGCAGATGCTGGAAGTCGATGACTACGGCCTCGACGAGATCGACCGCAAGCTTCTGACCACCATCATCGAGCGATTCAATGGCGGACCGGCGGGCGTGAACGCGCTGGCATCGTCGATCGGCGAAGATCGCGGCACGATCGAGGATCTCTACGAGCCGTATCTGATCCAGATCGGATTTTTACAGCGCACGCCGCGCGGCCGCGTGGCCAGCAAGCTGGCTTACGATCACCTCGGCTACGCCACCAGCGGAGTCCGGACGCAGAAGCCGCTGTTCTGATCGCATGTACACATACGCGCCCGAAGGCGCAGTAGCTGCGATCGAGCTGCTCGCGCCACTGTTCCTCGGAATTGTCAGCTTCTGGCCGTCGTCGCGCGGACATTGGTCCGGTCCCGTTTTGGCTGCTCCTTCATTCCTCTACGGCCTTGCCTTCGCCTGTGCAATTGCCAAAAACCACGGCCCTGGCTACATGGGGTGGCCGCTGCTGATCTACACGCCGCTGCTGTTGATTTTGGCGATCGCGTCGATCGGACTGTGGTTGCGCCGGCGGGGCTAAGCCCTCCGGCGAAGCTGCCGCTCGATCGCGCGCTGCACTTTGTCGTAGGACAGCTTGCCGATGAAGATGTCCTGCACGCGGCCGGCATCATCGAGCACGACCGTCGTCGGGCGGCCCTGATATGCCGACGTCTCCATCGCGCCGCGCGGCGCATCGGATTCAAACGTCGCGACAACGGTTCGGAGCGCTGTCACTTTGCTTTCGAAGAGCGCGATGCGGTCGGGCGTCTCGTCGATGATGGTCAGGATTGCGACGCTGTCCGCGCGATAGCGATCGGCGAGTTGATTCAGATCCGGCATTTCAGCGCGACACGGCGGGCACCAGGTCGCCCAGAAATTCAGCACCACGATCTTTCCGTGAAGATCGGAGACCCGCGCCGGAGTGGTTCCCTTCATCGGATGCAGCGTCAGGCGTGCGACGCGCTGTTCGATGATCGTCCGGATATTGCGCTCCGCATAGAGTAGAGCGCCCGCGACGCCTGCGATCGCCACGAGGACAATCACCGGCACAGTCGCAGCGACTCTTCGCAACGCGGTCCTCGGCCAACGGCGGACGACGAAGGCAATGGCGCCGAGGCATAGCAGCACAATCGCCGGCATGAGCAGCGTGGCGTTGTCGAACAGGAAACTCGCGATTCGGTCAGCCATGCCGCTCAGATACGCAGTGCTGCCAGGCAAGTTTCAACGCACCGCGGAGTCGCGTAGAAATCCGAGCGCGGAGCGTCGAGATAGGCCTGCGCCCGTTCTCAGGTGCTCTAGTGGGGCGTTACGACTGTAATGTGCTGCGTCTCGTTGTTCGTTACGGACACGAGCGCCCAGATCCTCTTGCCTGATCGCGGCTCGATTTCAATGCGCACGCTGTCGGGCGGGACATTTCCGAAGTCCGAAACCTGCGCATAACCGGGGTGAAACATGTCGGCGGAATCGCGTAACGCAATGTCGCTTTCCGCATAGATCTTCGTGCTGTCGTAACGGATCACGCGCACGTGCACCGACGTTTGCGGATCGAGCGAGTAGATGCGCATCGTGTTACGAAAACCTGGGGTCATGGGGACATCGAGCAATGCCAGAAAATCGCTGCGGAAGTCGCGCTCGGGAACGATCGGAATCCGCGTTCCGAATGATTCCTTCGATCGCGAGAGATCCGAAACTCGCAGAGATGCCGCCACGCGATCGAACGCACCCTTCGGAATGAATACCAGCCGGCCAGGATCACCATCAAATTGAAAAATAGATGCGGGTGCCCCCTGCCGCGTTTGCAGGAGGATCGGCTGTGGACTGGGTGGAGGCGGGCACAAGAACGAACATGGAGGAACAGCGAACGCAAAAACAGGAATGTCAGGCCCGACGATGTTCCAGATCGAGAAGAACGTATAGAACTGCGATCCGAATGCACCCTTTACCGGCGGCGTGAAAATCGGCAAGAGAATTCGGTCGAATGCATCAGTGATTTCCCCGGTGTAGGTGAACGCGCTCCGAAGGCTTGTTGCACCGCTCGATGTGGAGACGCCCACGTCGACGGTTCCAGGAAATGAGGGCGGCGCGACTGCTTGAATCGTGCTGCCGTCGACGAGCGTCGCCGATGCTGCCGGCAATGGTCCGAGTGTGACGGACACCGGAAAGCAGCCGATGACGGTGCATGCGGCGAAGTCGCTTCCGCGGATGATCACCGTGGTCCCCCCGGCCACCGGGCCGGAAGCGGGAGACACAGACGTGATCTTGGGCTGCGCTACGACGGCGGCAGCGAAGAAAAGAAAGAGCAACGAGAGGGTCCGTGCCATGGCTGGTCAATTTTATTTGAGGTTCACGTCGCGCAGAAAATCCCCCCGCGGCGCCTCGAGGTATTCCGGCGGTTTGCCGCCCCGGCCGGACGCCTCGACGATCAGGATGTGCGAGAGCGTCCCGTAGTCGGGCGATTTCTCGTGGCGCTCGAGGCCCAGCAAATCGCGATGTGTGCTTTCGCCATATTGGCAGCGAGCAACGTCGGCGAATCCGGCGTCCGCCAGCGTGGCGCGCAATGTCCGCTCGTTGTAGAGAAATTGATGACCCCAACCGCGGAATGCGCGGTTCAAGGCGAAGCACGCTTGCACTTCCTCGTGATCCGCCATGCCGAGGCGGTAGTGGGTGACCCAGACCCAGTCGAGATTGGGCGTCGACAGTCGCAGGATGCCATCGTCGCGGAGAATGCGGCGGCATCCGCGTAGCAGCCCGAGCGCTTCGGGATAGGCGAGATGCTCGATGAAGTGTTCCGAGAAGATGAATGACACATCCTGGAAGGGCAATCCCTTGGTGACGTCGAGCACTTGATCGACGCCGGGATATTGCATGTTGTCGATGTTGATCCAGCCCTCGAGAATCTGCGGGCCGCATCCGAGATGCAGTTTAGTCACGGCGGAAATGGGCTCCCCGCGACACCGGATTCTTGATCGCCGCGTCCGCGACGATGGCCGCCATCTGCTGGCCGTGAAACAGCTCTACGATCGATTTGCTGATCGTCGACTCGTGGTAGAACTTGGTGAGGCGATTTCCGAGCTCGCGCATGTCGGCCACCGCGCGTTTCAGCCGCTCGTACGTGCGCACGATGCCGACGTAGTTCCACATCGTGTGCTGGATGGTCGTCCAATCCTGGAGGATCAGCGCGGGATCTTCCATGTCCTGGCGCCCGGGCGGCTGCCAGTCAGGAATGGAATCTAATAATGATGTATTAAAGACAGCCATCTTATTACGTATTGAAACGGCGGCGTAGTAACCCCACGTCAATCCTTCCAGCAGTGATGTCGACGCTAATCGATTGCCGCCATGCACGCCGGTGCACGAGGTTTCCCCGATGGCGTAGAGGCGGCTGAGCGTCGTCTGCCCCGAAGTGTCTGCCAGCACGCCGCCGCAGAAATAGTGCGCGGCCGGAACGACGGGGATCGGATCGCGCGCGATGTCGATTCCGATGTCCGCGCATGCTTTCGCGATATTCGGAAAGCGCTCTTTGACCGGCTGATGCCCCTTGTAGAAATTCGCGAGATCGAGGAAGACGAACTCCTCTTTGTTGGTGGTCATCTCCTCGACGATGGCGCGCGCCACGATATCGCGCGGCGCGAGGTCTTTGAGTGGCGAATATTTCTCCATGAAGTACTCGCCGCGCTTGTTGCGCAACCGGGCCCCTTCTCCGCGCAGCGCTTCCGAAATCAGAAAATGATTCGCCTTCTTGTCGGCCAGCGCGGTGGGGTGGAACTGCACATACTCCGCGTTCATGATCCGCGCGCCGGCGCGGCGCGCCATCACCACGCCGTCGCCGATCGAGCTGCGCGTGTTGGTCGTGTGCAGAAAAATCTGGCCGACGCCGCCGGTCGCGAGCACGGTGTAGTCGGCGAAGATCGTGTAGACATCATTGGTGCGATTGTCGAGCAGATACGCGCCGACGCATTCGTTGTCGAGGCGGTAGCGCACCTGGATGTCGGCCGGATGATGCTGCGTGGTCAGGAGATCGATGGCGGTCACCTCCGTCGCCAGGGTGATGTTCGGCTCGCTCTTCACGCGATTGAGGAGCGAGATCTCGATCGCCCTCCCCGTGGCATCTCCGGCATGAATGATCCTCGGAATCGAGTGCGCGCCTTCCTGCGTCAGATCGAGCTCCCCCTCTTCGCTCGTCGAGAACGGAACGTTGATCTCCTCCAGCAGCAGCTCGCGGACAACGCGCGGACCTTCGACGGCCAGAAAGCGAACCGCCTCTTCATTCGACAGTCCCGCGCCCGCGCGCAGCACGTCCGCGATCAACTTTGCGGGCGAATCGCCTTCGCCCTCGTAGATGATTCCCCCCTGCGCCCAGAACGTGTTGCAGTCCTTCGGATCGGCGGTCTTGGTGACGAGAAGGACCTTGATGCCCGCGCTGGCAAGGCAGAACGCGGTCGTCAATCCGGCGATGCCGGTACCGAGGACGAGGACGGGGTAGTGCACGCGGTTCTGCAAAGGCACGCGCGCATTGTAAGGGCTACACAGTTTCCCATCGCCGCGCCAGTTGTCGCGCCACAAAGAAGAACACCACCGCCCATCCAATCAGCACCGCCACCGGCGCCACTAACGTCGAGAGCGGGGCCTCGCGCCAGAAGACATTGATGAATCCGTCGAGCGCCCACGAGTTGAAGAGCACGAGGCTGGCGCGCTGCAGTTTTTCCGACATCAGAAAACGCGGAAACATGCTGCCGCCGAGGGCCGAGATCGACAGAACGGCCAGGGTGGAGATCGCGCCGAGCTGCGCGCGCGTGCGCGAGAGTGACGCCAGCAGCAGGCCGAAGGTGGCGCAGGTGAGCGCGGTGGCGGCCGTCATGATCGCGAAGCCGGCCAGATGACGCACCAGCGGAAGCCGGAACACCAGCGCGCCCCACACGAACATCACGATGAGTTGCACCACTCCGAGGCTCCACAGATACACCAGCTTTCCGGCCAGGAGCTTCGACATCGAAACGCGCGTCGAAAGAATGCGATCGAGGGTGCCGCTCTCCACTTCGTCGAGGAGCGCGCCGCCTGCGCCGGTTGCCGTGAAGAGCAGAAACATCACTCCCACGCCCGCACCGTAGAAGGCGATGATCGGATTGTCTTTTGAGCCGACGACGTCGGTGACATCGAGTTTGATGAGATCACCCTGTTGCTGCGCCTGACGCGGGAGGCTCCGCAGACTGCCGGCCTGCTTCTGAAGATTTTCACGTTGCTGCGGGGTGAGCGGGCCGCCAAACTTTTCGAGGGCGTCCATGCCGCCGGTGATCATCATGTCCGGCATTCCGACGAACAACGTCTTCTGCAGCATGCCGGCCACGACTTGGGGCGCGATCATGTCGGACGGATCGCGCAGCATTCGAAAGGACGGGGCACCGGCCTTAGCCGGTCCGAACGAAATCTGCGTCGCGCCGAATCCTTTCGGGATCACCACCGCGACCGGCGCGTCGCCTTTCTTGATGACGGCCTCCGCCGATTGCGCATCGGTTTTGTCGATGACCTTGAGCGCGCTTTCGGCGTGGAGCGCGGCCACCAGCCGCTTCGATCGCTCGCTGCGATCTTCGTCGACGATCAGCACGGTGACTCGCGGCGTGGACGAGCGGCGTCCGCCGAAGACCGACGCGAAGATCGAGAAAAAGACGATTGGAACGACAAAGCTGAGCATCCACGCGGCGTGGTCCCGGCGCAGATTCATCCATCCCGTGCGCACGACGTTGGCGATCATTCGCGCAGCTCCCTTCCGGTCAGGTGCAGGAAGACAGCTTCCAGTGACGGGACTTTCTCGACCATCACCACTTCGCGCTTATCGCCGATGGTCGAGCGCACCAGCTCGTCCTTCGTTCCGCACGCGATGATGCGCCCGTGATCGATGATGGCAATGCGATCGCACAGGCGCTCTGCTTCTTCCATGTAGTGCGTGGTGTAGATCATCGACACGCCGCCTGCGCGAAGCGTCTCGATCATCTGGTAAATCCGCTCGCGCGATTGCGGATCGATGCCCACCGTCGGCTCGTCAAGAAGCAAAACCTTCGGCTTATGAATGACGCCGGCGGCCATATTCAGGCGCCGCTTCATTCCGCCTGACAGTTGTTTGGTGGCATCGAAGGCGCGTTCCTCGAGACCGGCCCACGAAAGCGATTCCTGGATCGCGTCGTCGAGCGCATCGCCGCGCAGCCCGTAATAGCGGCCGAACACCGTCAGGTTTTCGCGTGCGGTGAGAAGGGGATAGAGCGCGATCTCTTGCGGGACAATCCCCACCTGCTCGCGCGCCGCATTGTCGCCGGCCGGGGCGGTACGGCCGAAAATCGTGACTTCGCCCGAATTCGGCGTCACGCGGCCCATGATCGTGCGCACCAGCGTGCTCTTCCCCGCGCCGTTAGGCCCGAGGAGTCCGAGGATTTCACTGGCGCGAAGGTCGAGCGAGACGCCGTCGAGCGCTTTACGGCCGTTGAAGGATTTAACGATGTTGCTGACGACTAGCGGCTGCACAGGTGTTAGTACGGTCGCCGGGTTGCTGGGTTGCTAGGTGGACCCAGCAACCCAGCAACCTAGCAACCGCATCACGCCACCGGCTGGGCAAACCCGGTGATCACGTAGCTTCCCGACTTGATGTCCTTCTTGATGCGGATCAGATTGTTATTCTGCGCATCTTCGAGCAAGTCGCTGAAGGTGTTGTAGCCGTAATACTCCTCGTTGAAGGTCGGCTTCTTGCGCTGCATGGTCTGCTTGACCATCGAGCCCCACAGGATTTCCTTGTTCTCGCGCATCAGCGCTTTGATCGAATCGATCAGCAGCTTGAAGACTTCCGCCTGCTTTTTGTCCTTGAAGGCGACGTTAGGCGCCTTCTGCGTGCCGCGGACCAGGTCCTCGTAAAAAATGAACTCGTCGCAGTTGTCGATCAACAGATCGCTCGACGAGTTCTTCACGCCCACGCCGATGACATACTTGTCGTTCTCTTTGAGCTTCGACACCAGCGGGGAAAAATCGGAATCGCCCGACGCCACCACGAAAACGTCGATGTGCTCTTTGGAGTAGCACATATCCATGGCATCGACGGCCATGCGAATGTCGGCCGAGTTTTTTCCGGAATACGACCGGCCGGGAATCTCGATCAGCTCGATGGCCGCTTCGTGCAGCTCGCGCTTCGAGTCGGGGAACTTGTCCCAGTCGCAGTAGGCCCGCTTGACGACGATCTTCCCCTTCTCGAGCAGGCGTTCCAGCAGAAGGGCGACTTCGAATTTCTTGTACTTGGCGTCCGTGACGCCGATCGCGATGTTCTCGAAGTCGATGAACAGGGCGATTCTTCTCTCATGATTGTTCATATTTCTTGGCGCCGCGCTGCCGACGTCATCAATCTCGGTCGGTTCGGTGTCGAAATGTGGCTTACGTGACATCCTGCCGTGGGCGGCACTCTCTCGAGGGTCCGGCTGAGTTTACACTAACGGGCTACGCTGCATGCGCGTGCTCATCGCAGAAGACGAAAAAAAGACGCGTTCTATTCTCGTCGAGATGGTGCAAAGCCTCGGATGCGAGACTCTCGAGGCCGCCACGGGATACGAGGCCGTGAAAGTGGTGCAGGAGAGCCGCCCCGATGTTCTGCTGCTGGACGGCCTTCTGCCTGAGATGCACGGATTCGAGGTGGCGCGCTTCGTCCGCAGCATGGCGCCCGAATATCGCCCGCGCATCGTGATCGTCACAGCCGTCTACAAGAGTCAGCGATATCGCAGCGAAGCGAAGCTGCAGTTCGGCGTCGACCACTACCTCACCAAACCGGTGACGAAAGAGGCGGTGCAGGCCGCGCTTTTCGGACCGGAGCAGACGGGCTGAGTGAAACACTACATCTCCCTCGCCCGTCCGTTTACGCTTCTTCCCCCGCTCCTCGGCATCATCTCGGGAGCGGTGTGCGCGTGGGGCTCGGCACACAATCCCGATCCCTCGCGCACGATCACGGCCTCGGTCGTCCTGACGGTCATCCTCGGATCGGCGTGTGCGGCGCTGCTCAACGCGGCCAACAACACACTCAATCAGATCTACGATCTGGAGATCGATCGCATCAACAAGCCCAGGCGTCCGTTGCCGGCGGGCGAGCTGACGCCGCGGCAGGCCTGGATCTTCACGTGGATCATGTTCGCGATCGGACTCCTCCCGACCTGGCTGGTGGTTCCCTTTCCCTACAACACCTGGCATGCGAAGTTTTTTGCTCCGCTCGCTCAACATGAATGCTTCTTCATCTACTTCGCTGCCTTCATCTCGACCTTTGTCTATTCCGTTCCTGCATTCGGCAGAACGAAAGCCCATCCCATCGGCGCCAACCTGACCATCGCCATCCCGCGGGGGCTGCTGCTCAAAGTCGCCGGATGGACGATGGTCGCGCGCGCGACGACGCTGGAGCCGTGGTTCATCGGCGCCATCTTCATGTTTTTCCTCCTCGGCGCGGCCTCGACCAAGGATTTTTCCGACATCAAGGGCGATCGCGCCGGCGGCGTGCGGACGCTGCCGATCGCGTTGGGAGTCCGGCGGGCAGCGTACACAATCGCGCCGTTCTTTTTTCTGCCGTGGCTGCTGATGCCGCTCGGTGCGCAGCTCGGAATTCTCACCGGCAATCGCGTCGCGCTGATCGTGTTAGGCGTCCTGCTGGCGGCGTGGGGCGCGTACACGTTGTGGCTGATCGTCCGGAATCCCGATGAGCTGACGGCCACCGAAAATCATCCGTCCTGGCGGCACATGTATCTGATGATGATGGCGGCTCAGATTGGATTCGCGGTGGCGTACGTTGTCTGATCGCGGCTGGGCGGTCCGCGCGGCGACGGCCGTCTTCGGCGCGGCCGTCGCCATCGGAGTCGGGCCGTCGCTGCAGTTTCGCGCCGCTCCGGGCGAGCTTCCCGGCGCGCTGCCGGCTGAGGGATTGTCGCCGTCGGGACCGGTGATGCAGTTCGCGGCGCTGCTGCTGTGCGTGATCGCGTTCGCGATTCTGGGCGACATCGCCGCGCGCCCGCTTCGCGGGATTCGGTGGGCGACGGTCAGCTATTGCGCCGCGCTCTTCGCTTCGCCGCTTCCGCTCATGCATTTCGGAAATCTGCGACACGTCCTGCTCCACGGCGCAGTCGCAATCGGGATCGTCCTCGCGCGAAAGTTACAACCTCGCTTTTCGCGCGACGACGTTGTCCTTCTTCCCGTTTTTCTGGCCGCCTACTTCGCGTTCCTCGACATCGGATTCGGCAAGACCCCGGTGGCGACATTCGAACGCGCGGCCATCGCTGTTTTTGCCCTGCGCCTGGCGGTGGGATGGCTGAGCAGGGGCGCGCGTCCCGCGCTCGCGTTTGTAGCTGCGCCGCTGGCGTTTCTTTTCGAAATGAACGGCGGCGGCGGATTGCCGGCGCTGATGTGGATCGTCGTGACGCCCCTGGTTGCGGCGCGGATCGATCGTGAACGCGCTGCCGCCCGACTCCTGGCGCTGGTCGTCTATCCGGTCGCGCTGACCGCCTACTCGCTCGCGCTGGTGGGAGTCGATTCGCCGCCGCTGGTCGACTTCTTCGAAGATGGCCACGATTTCCTGGTGGCATCCGAAATGGCTCGCGGCGAGCGGCCCTACGTCGACGTCATACCCACGCACGGATTTCTCTCCGATGGCGGACTCGATTTCATTTTCATGAAGAGCGGCGCCGACACCATGGGCAGGGTCCTGCGCGCCCGCCGCGTCGTGGCGGCACTCAACCTGGCCGCCATCTACTTCGTGGCGCTGGCGGCATCGGGCAGCAGCGCCGCCGGCTGTCTGGCCGTCTTTCTCGGCTTCGCGCTGTTTCCAGCATCGACATTTTTTCTGCGGAGCGTTCCTGCGCTGCTCAGTCTGGCCGCCTTCGTGACGGCGGTGCGTTTGCGATCGAGCCGATGGTTGATCGCCGCCGGCGCCCTGCTCGCCCTGGCGCTGGTGACCAGCGTCGATTTGGCCGCTTACACCGCCATCGTGGCAGTGGTCTTGATCATCCGGTGGCCACAGGCCGCGCGTTCCATCGCAATCGGATTCTTCAGCGCACTCGTGACAGCGCTGCTGCTGTTTGCGATCGGCGGCTTCGCGATCGCGTTCTTTTCCGGGACCTTCGAGATCGTCCGCAATGGCCGCGTGTTCGTCAGCGGCCCGCTCGCCGTTCCCGACTGCCTTCGCTCGCTGAGCGCGATGATCTGGCAACTTCCGAATCCGCATTGCCTCTCCGCGATCCTGTGGATCGTCGCCATCATCATTTCGGCGGCGGCAGTCGCTGGCAACCCGCTTCGCACCAGGCGCGTTGACGCGATCTGGTACGTCGGTCTGTGGCTCGCGATTGCGGGTTTTGCCTGGATCGAGCGGCAGCACGGCTATCACGAATTCGCGCTGTCGGCCTTCATGGTCGCGACTCTTTTCAGATTTCGGCGGCACCGTGCCGTCATCGCCGTTGCAGTGGCGGTCATTCTTCTTGCCCGTCCGTTTGCGCACCTTTTCGATCTCGCCACGCCGCTCAGGCGCACGCACGGTCTGCGCCCTGCCGGCTGGGTCGAATTTCGGTCGCTTCCACGCGCACGCGATGCCGTGATGTTGCCGCGCACCGCCGCGGCGCTGGCGTCGATGCAGCGCTTTACGACTTCGGAGCTGCGCTCGAACGACACCTTCTTCGACTTCTCCAACTCCGCTCTCCTCTACTATTTGTTCGACCGGAACTGTCCGATTCCACAGGTCGGAGTGGCGTTCTACGAGAGCGACGCCGCTCAGAAACGCGTGATTGCCGCCTTGCAGCGGGACCCCTTCGTCCGTGCGGTGGTGATCGAGTTCCCCGACGGGCTGGGCGTCATCGATGGCGTGTCGAATCGCGGGCGGGCGCCGCTGGTATGGCGCTTCATCGAATCCAACTTCGCTCCCGCATTTGCCGAAAATGGTGTTGTCATCTGGAAGCGGCGTTGACACCGTGTGTTCACGCCGACCGTGAGCGGCATCACCAGGATGTGCGGAGAGCGAACCGACCTTGTGTACGGGTCCAAGGAGGCGTTTCATGTTCATGCTCTTGACGTTGATGGTGGTCCTTTCAGCCTCGATGTTTGCAGGGAAGCGACTGCGTTCCGCCAGAATGGCGGTGGTGGTCCACAATCGAACGCGGCGTATCCTTAGCTGATGCTGGTTGGCGAGCGCCGCGACGTCGTCCCGGTCGGGACTGAGTTGCGGTCGCTCGCCTGGCTCGGCGTGATGCTGATCGCCACCGGCGTCGGCATCGTCATCACCAAACATTTCGATCAGATCGGCCCCCTCGCGGTCGCACTAGTGGTCGCGATTGCGGCGATTGCCTGTTACGCATTCGCGATTTGGAAGCCAACCAATGTCCGCGACTACATCGTCCTCCTCGGCGCTCTGCTGATTTCCGCCGACGTTGGCTTCATCGAGAGCCAGTGGCACCTGTTAGGCAGCGAATGGCAGCGGCATTTTCTGCTGCTGGCTGTCGTCCACGCCGCGGGGGCCTATTACTTCGAAAATCGCGCCGTTCTTTCGCTCTCGGTGGCCGGGCTGGCCTCGTGGTTCGGAATCGAGAAGCACGAGATTTTCTCGAGCAACACCGATTTCGCCTTCCGGGCGTTCCTCTGCGCCGCCATTCTGCTGACCTGGCGCCTCGCGAACCGCAAAGCGGATTTCAATGGACTCTTTGAGCACACCGCCACCAACATCGCGTTCTGGGGTGCGCTGAGTCTGACCATCGAGAAGCCAACGCGGTACGTCGGCGTCCTGGTGGCATTGATCTTTGCCGCCGGTTCACTGATGTATGGACTGAAGCGCCGGCGCGAGCTCTTCATCATCTACGGCGGCGTTTATGGGTTGATCGCAATTGACATCATGGTTGTCGATTGGTTCAACGAGCCGGTCATTGCCACCTTCTATATCCTTGTCTCGACGATCGCGGCCATCGCCGCGCTGTTTGTGATGCATGTCCGATTTCAGAAAGAACGCCTGGCCGACGCCTGAAGAAGAGCGGGGGAAGACGTGGCGACACATGTCGCTCATCGTTCAGATCGTGTTCTTCGTGCTCACGATCGTGGCGATTTCCGCGCTCTACGGCTTCTTCAGCCTCTTCAATTTGAAGGCCGGCTGGATCGTGGCTCCCGCTTCAATCGTAACGGGGGAGTTGTTGATCCGAAGGGCGCGGTTCTGGAGGACGGGCGTCGAGTCGGCGCTGTGGATCGGCGGCCTCTGCGCGTTCATCTTTTCGCTTCCGAGCTCGGGCAAGGTCGAGGCGATCCTGGTCTTCGCGGCAGCCTTTGCGCTGGCGGGATGGCGCGTGCGCAACGCTCTGTTCGGCACAGTCGCAACGGTTCTCGTCATCGCGTACGCGGCCGCGAAAGAATGGCATTGGCTCGCTCTTCTGTTGGCGATCGCGATGGCCTTGATCGCGCTGGCCGCCCTCGCGCGCGAGTGGCAGCGGCCATCAACCGAGATGCTGTGGCAGTTCTTGATCCTGGTGATGCCCATCTCAGGCTACGTCGCGATCGCGATTCGCATCTCCGGCAGGTTCAAGAGCGAGGCTGGCATCGTGGCGATCTTCGTCGCCCTGGCAGCGATTTTCGCGATGGTCGGCGTTCGGATGCGATTGCGTGTCCCGCTGATGGCGGTCGTTCTATGTATCGCGATCGCGATCGTCGAAGCGCACGACTTCATTCCTGTCTCGGTCGAGAGCGCACTGATTGTGATCGGCGCGCTGACGCTCGCCACCGCCGCCGCGATCATGCGTGCCCTTCGCGGCAAAGAAACCGGCTTCGTCCTCGGCGTCGCAAAAAAGAGCGAGCTGCAGGATGTTCTCAGTGTGGCACCGACGTTTCTCGCCGCCGAGGTCGGCGGCGCTCCACACGGCGGCGCTCCACAGCCCGTAGGCGATGGCGGTGAATTCGGTGGCGCAGGAGCATCCGGCAATTTCTAGCTTCGGCGGAAAATCGGAACTGACAACCGACAACTGAGAACTGACAACCGTTTTCCGCAGCCCCTCGAATAGCGCTTCTTTTTCGCCCTTTTTCTTTCCGGCTCAGTTCGTCAAATCCTGCGAATTCGCTGCGCAAAGTTTGCGGAAAAAAAATCGCACAAGCTATTGTGCAAAAGATGCGGAAAAGGGGCGGAAAATCTGCGGATTCGTCGGCGGATATCCTGCGAGAATCCGGTGAGAAAGCGGTGGGAAATGGGCGGAAATGCGGTCGAGCGCCTGTGGAACTAAATCTTTGAAAGCGCGAATACTTAAGCCCGATTTGGTGTTCTGAATTCGCGATGGCTTCACACTTTTTTGTCCACCCCTTGACAGAGCGTTCTACTGGGCGTAGCTTGTCCTGCAACCACAACATCACGGTGCGAGGGAGGGACAATGAAGGATGCAAGGCAATCGCGTTTGGCTGCTCGATCCCCTCTACGGTCTGTATCCCTGCAAATCCGCGAATATCAGGTCACAGTCAAAGTGAAGTCGCCAGTGCCACGCAGCAGGCCCGGCTTACTGCGCTGGTCAGCGCGCTGAGATCTTCGCAACGTGAGTTGAAGGCGCCCCTGCGCGGGGCGCCTTTGTTTCGGTGAGGAGGAGAGAGATCATGACGTCCATGGATATTTCGACCCCGCTTCGCTCCCGTTCGAATTCAACGAACCCCGTGCGGCGCAAGGAGACCCGTCCGGGCGGCATTGAGGTCGAGCGCTTCTTCACCAAACCGGGCATCGACGTGTTCGACACCTGCGAGTGGGAGATGCGCACGGCCATCATCACCAACGAGCGCGGCGAGGTGGTGTTCGAGCAGAAGGACGTCGAGATGCCGAAGTTCTGGTCGCAGATGGCGACCAATGTCGTGGTGTCGAAGTATTTTCGAGGGCACATTGGAACGGCCGATCGCGAATCGTCCGTGCGCCAGCTCATCGGCCGGGTGGTCAAAACGATTGCGCAGTGGGGACGCGAGGGCGGCTACTTCGCGACCGTCGAAGACGGCGACACCTTCCGCGACGAGCTCACGCACATCCTTCTCTATCAGATGGCGTCGTTCAATTCGCCGGTGTGGTTCAACGTCGGCATCGAGCCGCGGCCGCAGTGCTCGGCCTGCTTCATCAATTCCGTCAGCGACACCATGGACTCCATCCTCACCCTCGCCAAGACCGAGGGGATGCTGTTCAAGTACGGATCGGGGACCGGATCGAATCTCTCGAATATCCGTTCCTCGAAAGAGACGCTGGCGGGCGGCGGCACGGCCTCCGGTCCGGTCTCGTTCATGCGCGGCTACGACTCGTTTGCAGGCGTGATCAAGAGCGGCGGCAAGACGCGGCGCGCGGCCAAGATGGTCATCCTCAACATCGACCATCCCGACATCCTGGAGTTCATCGAATCGAAAGAGCACGAAGAGAAGAAAGCGTGGGCATTGATCGACGCCGGTTACGACGGCGCCTTCAACTCCCACGGCGGCGCGTACGACTCGGTGCAGTTCCAGAACGCCAACCACTCCGTGCGCGTGACCGATGACTTCATGCGCGCCTACGAAAAGGGCGGCCAGTGGGAAACGCGAGCGGTCACCGATCGCAATCGCGTGATGGCGACCTTCACAGCGCGCGATCTCATGCGCAAGATTGCCGAGTCGGCGTGGGTGTGCGGCGATCCCGGCATGCAGTTCGACACCACCGTCAATGAGTGGCATCCGTGCGCCAACACAGCGCGCATCAACGCCTCCAATCCGTGCTCGGAGTACATGTTCCTCGATGATTCGGCCTGCAATCTCGCTTCGCTGAATCTGATGCGCTTTTACAGCGACGCCAACGGCTTCGACGTCGATGCCTATCGCGCCGCGCTGCGCGTCGTGATCACGGCGCAGGAGATCACCGTCGACAACGCCTCCTATCCGACCGAGGCGATCGAGCGCAACTCGCACGCCTTCCGCCCTCTCGGCATCGGCTACGCCAACCTCGGCGCACTGCTGATGGCGCGCGGACTTCCCTACGACAGCGATGAAGGTCGCGAATATGCCGCGGCCGTCACGTCGATTCTGTCGGGCGAGTCGTACGCGCAGTCGGCCCGCATCGCCGAGAGGCTCGGGCCCTTTGCGGGATACGGACTCAACGAAGAGCCGTTCCTGCGCGTCATCGACAAGCATCGCCGCTCGGCCTATCGCACCAACACGCGCGCGTTGCCGGCCGATCTCGCCGACGCCGCCACCAAGGTGTGGGACGAGGCCTACGCGTTAGGCCAGCAGTTCGGATATCGCAACGCCCAGATCTCGGTGCTCGCGCCCACCGGCACGATCGCGTTCATGATGGATTGCGACACCACCGGCATCGAGCCCGACATCGCGCTGGTCAAGTACAAGAAGCTGGTCGGCGGCGGCGTGCTGAAGATCGTCAATCAGACCGTCCCGGTGGCGCTCAAGCGCCTCGGCTACGACCAGAAGCAGATCAACGAGATCGTGCAGTACATCGACGAGAACGACACCATCGAGGGCGCGCCGCATCTGCTCGAGTCGCACCTGGCGGTGTTCGACTGCGCGTTCAAGCCCGCTCACGGCACGCGCTCCATCCACTACCTCGGACATCTCCGGATGATGGGAGGGGTGCAGCCGTTCATCTCCGGCGCCATCTCGAAGACCATCAACATGCCCACTAACGCAACGGTCGAAGAGATCGAGCAGGCCTACTACGAAGCGTGGCGCATCGGACTGAAGGCGGTGGCGGTGTATCGCGACGGGTGCAAGCGCTCGCAGCCGCTGTCGACCGCCAGGGAGAAGATCGCGGAAGCGCTGGGGAGTGTTCCGACTGCGGTCAGGCGGAAGCTGCCCGACGAGCGCGAGTCGATCACGCACAAGTTCTCGATCGGCGGGCACGAAGGCTACATCACCGTCGGCAAGTACGAGGATGGATCGCCGGGCGAGATCTTCATCACTATGGCGAAGGAAGGCTCCACGATCTCCGGGCTAATGGATTCGTTCGCGACCATGACGTCGCTGGCGCTGCAGCATGGCGTCCCGCTGCAACTGCTGGTCGACAAATTCACGCACACGCGCTTCGAGCCCTCGGGGTTCACGAAGAATCCCGAGATCCCGATGGCCAAGTCGATCATGGACTACATCTTCAAGTGGCTGGCCATCAAGTTCCTGCCCCGCGACGAGCAGGAGAGCGCAGGGGTGATCAAGCGCGACGAACCCGCGCCCCCGCCCGCCGAAAACGTCGTCCCGCTAACGCGCACCGACGCGAGCTTCGTGCAAACCCTCGCGCCGGTGGTGCTGCCGCCGAAGGATGCCGACGCGCCTAACACGAAGCTGGCCTCACCGATCCGCTTCCAGCAGGACGCGCCCTCGTGCTCCGACTGCGGCTCGATCATGGTGCGCAACGGCGCGTGCTACAAGTGCCTCAATTGCGGATCGACGAGTGGGTGCTCGTAGGGGACGATGTCAATTCGAACTTCAAAAGAAAGAGGCGGCCGCAAGGCCGCCTCTCGCGCATCTACCCGCGGTGGAGATTTGTCGATCCGAGGGAGCCGTTCATCCGCCTCGATGGCCGAAACGGAACTATCGAATAAAAAGCGATTGACAGTTGGGTCGGTACAGTCTCATGTCATGCGAAATACCGTTCACCAACTTCAAATCAAGCCGCAGAAGCATTCGGCCGCTCCTCCTTTGAGTGTGTCAATCCGGCCGCCACTTCGATGTACCGGATTGTTTGCCGGCATCGGCGGAATCGAACTCGGGCTTTCTCGTAGTGGTCACGAAACGGATCTGCTCTGTGAAATCGACGGTGTCGCTCGCGCTGTTCTCGAGGCTCGTTTTCCTCGCGTCAAACGAGTTGACGATGTTCAGCAGTTGAAGTCTTTGCCTCACGGAACTGAATTAGTGGCGGCTGGTTTCCCTTGCCAGGACTTAAGTCAGGCGGGAAGAACGGCTGGAATCACGGGCAGTCGTTCGTCTCTTGTGGGCGAGGTTTTCCGGTTGCTTGAAACGAGACAAGTCGAGTGGATCTTGCTCGAAAATGTTCCGTTCATGCTGCAGCTAGCTGGTGGGCGAGCGCTTGATGTCATCGTTACGGAACTCGAGAGGCTGAACTATCGATGGGCATACCGCATCGTCAACTCGCGCGCGTTCGGTCTCCCGCAACGTCGTGAGCGGGTGTATCTCCTGGCATCGCGCCATCATGATCCAAGGAATGTGCTTTTCGTTGATGCTGTATCGGAAATACGTGAAGATCGATCCTTCCGCGATGTCGCATGCGGGTTCTATTGGACTGAGGGGTTGAAGGGCCTTGGTTGGGGAGTGGATTGCGTTCCGACACTCAAGGGCGGATCGACGATTGGAATCCCCTCTCCGCCGGCGGTCATATTTCCGTCTGGGCACATCGGAAAGATCGATATTCGTGACGCAGAGCGTTTGCAGGGCTTTGCCGAAGATTGGACGAAGCCAGCAGAGATCGTTGCGAAACCAGGATCGCGTTGGAAACTCGTCGGCAACGCAGTCACGGTGACTGTAGCCGAGTGGATTGGGCAGCGTTTGCGTGCACCCGGAGAATATGACGCGTCAGGCGATACGTCTCTCTCTCGGAAGAACGGTTGGCCCACTGCCGCCTGGAATGTTGGACGAGGTCGATTTCAAGCTGATCTTTCGACGTGGCCGGTGCATTCGAAAACACCCCACCTAAGTGACTTTCTGAAGCATGAGACATCTCCGCTTTCTGCGAAGGCGACCAGTGGCTTTTACTCACGGGCTCAAATCGCGAAGCTTAGATTTCCTGAAGGCTTCTTAGCGGCTGTTGCAGCGCACTTGGGTAGGATGCAAGGTGACCAACGGCGTGCGATTATTTGAGGCGTGCCACCGAAGGCTCGTTCACTAGGTTCCTCCAGATCCCGCCACAAGCTAGTCGTCGATTCCGAGACTTCAAAGCGTCTCGCGCGCATTCGTCAACACGGTACGTCGGCCGAGTTAAGAGTGCGGCAGGTTCTGCACTCTCTTGGATATCGTTTCAGAATCAGCAATCGAGATCTTCCGGGTTCGCCTGATGTCGCGAATCGTGCGAAAAGGTGGGTGGTGTTCGTGCACGGATGCTTCTGGCATCGACACTCAGGTTGCGATCGAGCTACCACACCGACTAGAAATCGAGCTTTTTGGGTGCATAAGTTCGAGGAGAACGTTGCGCGTGACTCTCGCGTCGCAAAACGTCTTCGGCGCGAGCGATTTCACGTCATCTTCGTCTGGGAGTGTCAGATTGAAAACGATGCAGCTCGAGTGAAGCGCACACTTCACCGCAAACTCACGCGTGCGGGAATCTCGCCTCGTAAAGTTGAATGATTCGTCTGATCATCGCATCGTAGTGTACCGGGTCACCCTGTGCTGGAGCAGGTGGCCCTGTGACCAGCCGCACTGGCGACTTGTCGTTCTTGGCTTCGACCACCACGATCCCCAACGCGTCAAACCCAGCAGTCGACGTAGTCGACCGGCGCGGGATCTCGAGCACTTTCGAGATTAGGGACGCTGTGACGCGCGGCTGATCGTGCTTACTGATTACAGGATTCTCGTACGTCCCGCGCCCCGGACTTATGAACTCCAGGCTCATATTTACCATGACGAAGCCCGCGGCGATCGCCATTTCAGCAGCGCCATGAACCGCATCATGACTAGAGTTCAATTCATCATATAGACGCGATTCAGCCTTGCCGTGCTCCGTCATCGCCGCTTTCGCTTCCAGAGCAACGTAAACATTGCCAACCGGAGTTTCAGCCAACTTAGGGAACGTCGACAAGATTTTTGTCTCAGCGACCGTTAGCTGAATGTTCCACTTACGCGCCAGCGAGTCCAGCGTGGTCGGTCGTCGTTTTTGTTGTTCCGCGCGAGGAGTCGACAGCACAAGATCGAGCTTTTTCTTTCGCCGAGTACGAAAATCACGCATCTCATGGTTTACGCCAAACCCAATTCGACCGCTTCGTACGTGTTGACGAAGGAGCGCTGAGTGATTCAAGAGATCAAACAAGATTGCCCAGCAAGCTACTTTTGAATGGTGATCGCTTCGAGAATGGTATTGCCAAAGCTTTTTGAGCGCGCCCTTGGGTGTCGGCACACTGATCGTGCGGACGACGATGTCCGGACCATGCATTTCAGTCATGTTCATGGAAGTATCGCGGAGCGTCAAGCAAAGGGGCTTCCGCCGACACGAAGAGCGACTTGCGCTCGTTCGAAGTTGCCTGCAATCTGCGACGCTGTAACAATCGGCGCCAGAAAATGAACTATGACGTCGTTGATGCTCGATACGTTCGCGACTACGTGATCTGGGTGACGTTTGAAGACGGCACCGAAGGTGAAGTTGATCTATCGGCCGAGCTTTTGGGACCAGTGTTCGAGCCACTCAAGGACGTTTCATTCTTCCGAAAATTTACGGTCGCAGAGCACGGCACAATCGCATGGCCGAACGGCGCGGACTTCGCTCCTGAATTTCTTTACGCGAAGGCGCACTCCTCCATAAACTGACCCCGCAGACTCGAAGGGCGGCTTTGCGGCTTCTAAAAAGCGCCGCCGAGGGCGGCGGCGCTCCACCGTTTATGGATCGATCGATTGGGCACCTCCTTTCTTGGTAGCGGGCCGCCGAACTGAGTCGTTTGTGTAGCCGCGGCCCTGGGTCACGCCAAAACAAAAAGCCCCTTCGACGCGTGGCCGAAGGGGCTCTCATCGAGCTCGATTCAAATGAAATCTAGCTCGGAGATGCACCTCCGGTGCAGAAGTTGATCGCTTGCGTTTCGTATCGCATCAAAAAGGTTGCGCAGTTTAGCATTAGTTGATTCCCCAGCACAACGGATCGCGCTCGTCGATGATGAGCGTCGCCTCGGCGGTGACGTAGGCGTTGCCACGCACCGTCGGCCGGATCGCTCCATCCACCACGTCGACGGAGCCGTCGAACACGGTGCCGACGATGCTCTCCTGCCGCCAGTTCTCTCCCGCGGCCAGCACGCCATCCTCGAACAGGCAGGCCAGCTTGGCGCTCATGCCGGTGCCGCACGGCGAGCGGCCGTACGTTTTTCCAAAGCGCAGGACGAAATTGCGGCTCCTGGCGTCGCGACGCTGCGGTGGTCCGAAAAGCGCGACGGAATCGATCTTCTCGCCGTTCGCGCCGGTGATTCCGTCGCGGGCCAGCGCTTGACGTATGGATCGCGTCACTTCGGTCAGCCGTTCCACGCGGCCGACGCTGAGCTCCTCCCGGTGATCGTTGACCAGGAAAAACCAATTGCCGCCCCAGGCGACATCGCCGGTGAACTTCGTCGATCCGTTGATGTCGATCACCACATTTCTCTTGTGCCGGAAACTGGCGACGTTTTGAATGGAGACGTCTCCCGATGCGTGCAATTCCGCGGTGACCGTGCCGACCGGCGTTTCGATGCGGTGCGATCCGCGGGGCTTGATCAGGCCGAGGTATTCGAGCGTGGCGATGACGCCGATGATTCCGTGACCGCACATGCCGAGGTAGCCGCAGCTGTCGAAGAAGATCACCCCGGTGGTGCAGGTGGGATCGCTGGGAGTGCAGAGAAGCGCGCCGATCAAGGCATCGGATCCGCGCGGCTCTCCCACGACGATCGAGCGAAACCGATCATGGCGCATGCGGAGCCGATCAATGCGTTCCGAAAGCGGGCCCTCGCCGAGATCGGGACCGCCATCGACGATGACGCGCGTCGGCTGGCCCGCGGTGTGGGAGTCGACGACGCGCATCATGCGGAGCGAGGTGCCCATAAACGGGCGGATTCTATCGCAGGAGATGACGCGCCACGACTTGTGCGAAAACGGCGTCGATCGACTCGACGCGGCGCTGCAGGACAATCAGCGCTTCGATGACCGCGTCGAGTTTTCCTTCGACGCGCGCGAGAGCATCGTTGCGGATCTGCTCCGGAGACACCAGCTCCGTTGCCACTTCGATTGTTGGCGGCAGCCTGTAAACCTGCGTTGCGTAATCGTCGCCCTTGCCGTTCGGAGTCCTGCGAATTTCTGTGAATCGATCTCCGAAGTCGCCGTCGAGCGAGTTGAGCTTGTCGTCGCCCATGACTCTGGATCACGCAACTGCGATGCCTGATGACCTTGCCGCGGTGAGCGATGTCACGTCGAAAGCGTGATCTCCTTCACGAAATCTACGAGATGGAGAGCTTCGATCGATTTTCGGCAGTCCGAGGTATCCTCGGCACGTGGCGAACAGGGTAGTTCACAGCGATCCAGAGATCATGAGTGGCGAGCCGGTTTTCGTTGGCACCCGCGTACCGGTCCGCAACCTGTTCGACTTCCTCGAGGCTGGCGACCCTCTCGAAAAGTTCCTCGACGAATTTCCGTCCGTAACCAGAGAGCAGGCAATCGCCGCCCTCGAAATCGCCAGAGAGGCGGTGGAAGCCGTTGCGACTTCTCATCGATGAATCGCTGCCGCGCTCACTTGCGGCAAAGCTCACTGGACACGACGTCTCCACGGTGCACGATCAAGGATGGTTGGGACTACGCAACGGCGTCCTCCTTCGAGCGACCGTTGGGGCCGGCTTCAACGTGCTCATCACTGCCGATCACTCCTTGCCCTATCAGCAGAACCTTCGGAAGATCGGCATTTCTGTGCTCGTGTTGACCGGAGTACGAAGTCGAATCGAAGATATTCGTTTTCTGGTCACGCAGATTTCGAGCGTGCTTCCCATGCTCAAACCGGGAGACGCGCTCGAAATCGGTCCGTTGAAAGGCGACGTGATTTGCGATCGGCCGATCGCCGATCAGTTGCTCGCGACGGCCGCCGCCACGCGCGGCTTCACGTAATCGTTGATCACCGCCTCCCGCAGCAGCGAGGGTGGGACGAGGCCCTGGGCCAGGATGAAGTCGTGATAGCTCTGGCGGTCGAAGTTTTTTCCGAGCATGCGCTCGGCGTCGGTGCGCAGCTCCATCAGCCGCGAGTAGCCGACGAAATACGACGGCGCCTGGCCGGGCGCGCGGAAGGTGTAGCGCTCTACCTCCTGATTGGCCATGGCGTGCGACTCGACCACCTGGTCCTCGAGGACGCGGTAAGCCTCTTCGCGCGTCATGCGGCCTAACTGCAGCGATGGATCCATGAAGGCCCGCGCGGCGCGCAGCAGCCGATGCTGCAGAGCGATGAGCTGCCCATCCAGCGGTTCGTACGGCTTGAGCTCGGCCTCGGCGTAGAGGCCCCAACCCTCGACGTTGACGCTGTTGAACGCGAACAGCACCCGCGCCTGCGAGACGCCCTTCTCGAGAATCGACGCGAACTGCAGCTCGTGTCCCGGCCGGGCCTCGTGGGCGGAAAGAGTCCACGAGGCCGCATCGAATGTGAAGTCGTCGTACGACATGTCGGCCTTGCCGCTCGCCGAGGGAATGCGCAGCGGCAGCACGAAGGCCGCCTGCTCGCCGGTGTTGCCGATGAGCCGTGGCGGATCGAGATGCGGCGCCGGCTGCTGGGCGGTCTCCGCTTCGCTGGCCAGACGGAACTTCGTCTTGCGCTGCGGCAGCGTCACGATGTGATTGGCGGCGATGATCTTTTCGATCTCCTGCATCCGCGCCTCGTATCGGGGAAGAATGGTGTCGCTCGTGAATTGCTGCTTCTTCAACTCCCGGATGACGTCGCGATAGTCGGTGGCCGTGAATCCCTTCTCCTTCGCCACCAGCGGCGCGATCGAGTTCATCTCGTTCTGAATCTCGCGGAATGAAGTCTTGGCGCGGCTGATCAGCTCCTCCAGCGGCATGTCGTTGCCGAACTGCTTCAGCGAATAGCGATACATCTCCTCGGGGAGACGAAAGTCGGTCGTCGCCCTTGGAGCGACTTCAGCGCGAAGAAATGCTTCGTACTCATCGACCTGCTTTTTCAATTCCGCCAGCGGCGCCTGATATCCGTCGATCTTGAACTGCTGGAACAACTGCTCGATGCCCGCCAGGTAGCGCGCGCTGTTCGACATGTCCTTCTCGAGGTTGTCCTTGAACGGACCGCGCAGCTTCGTGTCGCCGAGGCGCGAGCGCGTGTAGGCCATGGCCTGGCGCGTCAGCGGCGTCGTCCCCGGCTCCAGCCCGGCGTACTTGCGCAGGCGAACCAGCGCGGCCGGACGCCGCTCGGGCGCGACGCGATCGTCGAGGAGCGAGCGAAGTCCCTGAAAGAGTGTCTGCGGGATGTCGAAATAGGGGAGGTTGTACTTTTCGCCGAGGCGAATGCCTTCGATGTTGAGGCTGGCGGAGTGGATGAGGATCTGCAGATCCTGACGCACTGCCGGATCCTTCTCGGTTGCCAACTTCGCCTCGAGCTGTTTGACCGCGGCGCTGATGGCCGCGGTGTTCCTGGCGTTGGCATCGAGCGGCAGCACGGATACGCGGGTATCAAGCCCTTCCACTCCGAACCGGCCGGCAGCCTCCGGAGCGATTTCCGCCAGCACCTTGAGCAGAATCGCGGAGTCCTCGTTGCTGCGTTTGACCCAGTCGGGAGTGGTTTGAGCGAGCAGCGGGAAAGCGATAGCTAGAGTTAGAGCAGTGACCAAAGTGCGCATATGGGCACTCTACGCGAACCGCAGCAAAAAGGTTTTGCGATACGCTGCCGCGATCCAAACGGAGGATCGTCATGACCAACCGCGAATTCTTCATTGAACGGTGGGAGTCGGAGCAGCCGGCATTTCTGAAAGTGCTGCGCGCGGTTCCTGAGGGGCAGCTCCGTTACCGGCCGCACGACCGCTCGTCCGCCGCGGGCTCACTGGCGTGGCAGTTGGCCGAGGAGCAGAAGCAACTCTGCGAGCTGCTGGATACGGGCGAAATTCACTTCGAAGTGAAGCGGCATCCAGAGAAAGCGAGCGACATCGCCAGCGCGTACGAGAAAGCGACCGACGAGCTCCGCGGACGGCTGAAATCGGCGAGCGATGAGAAGTGGTCGAGCAAAGGCAAGTTTTTGGCGGGCGGCAAGGTCGCATGGTCCGACACCGTCCAGAGTCTCTGCTGGGGCTACCTCTTCGACATGGTCCATCACCGCGGCCAGCTCAGCGCCTACCTCCGTCCGATGGGCGGCAAAGTGCCGGCGATCTACGGGCCGTCGGCGGATGACAAGGGGATGTAAATGACCAGCGCGACCCCAACCTCCGAGCCGATGATCCTCAAAGTTGGCAAAGGCCCATTCTCTTTTCCGCGCACGTGCTGTTGTTGCGGAGCGGCGCCCGATCACGACGAAAAAATCGAGCGTCGGAAGAAAATTTTCATCGGCGTCGGCAACATCGTTCGCACCGTGACGCTGTCGGTCCCATGTTGTCCGGCGTGTGGCAGGAATGTGACCTGGTACGGGAGAGACGGATTCGGTGGTTTCGTCGGTCGGACGCTTGTGTTGTTCGTCGTGATGCTTTTTGTTGCCGCCTTCGTCGCCGGTCTCGTCAACGGGCTGACGGCGATTCTCAACATCGGTCCGAGGGTTGGAGGTGCGATCGCTTGGGCGGTCTGGGCTTTCCTTGTCGGCTTCTGGTTGTATCGGCGATATCGCAAGCAGGCGCCGTCGAAGCTGGCCGGGCACCTCTGCTCCGATTTTGCGCCGGTGTGGATCAACAACTTCGATGCTGAATCGACGACACTACAATTCCGGAGTCCGGCCTACGGCCAGCAGTTCGCGGCGCTGAACCCAGCATGAGCGCCGCGCATCACATTCTTCTTGCGATCGACACCATCACGCCGCCCGAGATTTTTCCGGGCGACGCTCGCATTCGCGGGCGTGTGATTCATGTCTGGGAGGGCTCGATTCCGCTGGGAACGACGATCGAGGTTACGCGAAGAACCGCGCGCCGCGACGACGCTGCGGCAGCCAGTGCGGAAAGCCACTGGGAAACGATTCGCAACGCGAAATACCTCGACGCCTTCCTGGAGGGCTCCGGAAACTATTACGCGATCGCCGGCGAGGGGGCGATGTTCCTCTCGGTGCTGCCACCTAACATCAAGCCGCCGAAAGACGCGGTCGACAGTCCCGCCAAGGCCGCTCTCACAACGTCGTTGATCGGATGCGGATGTGCGCCCTTCGCGCTCCTGGGCGCGTTCTTGGCGTTGAAGTCCATTTCCCAGGCACATCGAAGCGGGCGACGCGTTCCGCCTCGCGCGGTGGTAGCGCTCGTTCTCTCGATGGTCATCTTGGTCCTGGCGATCCTCTTCCTCAACGAGGCCAGGAAATATGGCAAGCAGCAGGAAGCCGCCACACAAATCGTCGCGAATCGGCTGCAAGGCAAGCGCGAAGCGGCTTCGCTCGACATCGCGACCGCCTGCGATCTCGTCCGCGAATATTTCCTGGAAGGCCACTCCACCGTGCCGAATTCCAGCACCGTGACGTGCCACGGACCGCTGCAGCAAACGGCAACCACCGCGATGCTCAGAGGTGTCGATACGGAATCCACCGTCGAACGCGGTCACCTCACCGCCTGTTTCGTTCGGACTTCGCGTTGGTTCGTCGCCGGCGTTCTGGAGACCGATATTGCGTGCCCGGCGATCAGGTTGCCTTCGCCGGCCGACGAAAAGTCCGTGCGCGCGGTTGCGGCCGACGAGTTCAACCGCGCCGAGGATGACGCGTTCGCGCAGAAAATCAGCGCGATTCGGGAAAAACTCAAATCCGAAACGGTCCATGAGCAAAAATGTCAGGAGCTGGTGATCGATCCGTACGTTTCGGTTCGCGACGAGAAGAGGCTCAAGCCGGCCGCTTTCGAGCTGACGGGCGAATCGGACTGGTCGTTCATGACGGCATCGGATATTCACGATGCTCTCGATCTCAACTCTTCGCCACACGAGCGGGCCTTCCACGTCCGCCACATTCGCCGCGACAGCGGACCGTACCTGGTGGTCTATCTTCCCGAGCGGCGCACGGTCCCCGAGATCCGGATCAAGAAAGGTGTGTTGCAGGACGACTTCAGCTACATCGGGGGAGCCTTCCAGGGATGGATGATCGTGGTCGACACACGCAGCGACAAGCCGGTGTGCGAGGGGAGACTGTCATTCGCAAGCTCGAGGCAAATCGACTACTCCCATCGTGGTTCGGGCTCGTCGGACGAAAGCCGTTATCGGTCGACCGTGCAAAGCGATTTCGAGAGCCAATTCAAGGATCGAGCATCGGAACTGATCCACGAGATGAGTGACGGGAAGCTTCGCCTCGGCTACAAGTTCGCAGAATGAAAAAAGGGTGTTTGGTCGGCTTATTCACCTGGGGTGTCTGCGCCGGAGCGTATTGGTACTACATCCACGGGCGATTTCAGCCGCCGCTGGACTGGGCCGTTCCCGTCGTGGCCGGACTGTTGATGGCGGTCGTCATCGGAAATCTGCGCGCGGCTCTGAGCTCGGCAGTCAGCGCGTCGCGCCTTTCGCAGCAGTCGACATTTGCGGGCTCGATGGGCGAGAAGCCGAAGGATGGAGAGGTCGTCACCGTGCCGGGCCACATCCGCGCCACAGGCTCAGCGCTCCGGGCGCCGTTCAGCGATCGCCCGGCGGTGCTGTACAGCTACGACGTCAGTCGCACCTGGAGCGATGCGCACGGCGTACACAGCACCAACGATTTTTCCGGATTCGGCCTAACGCCATCGGTCATCGATTCCCCCTACGGCGCCATCCGCATCCTCGGATTTCCGATGCTGGAGGGCTTCTCGAAAGAGCAACTCGATTCCGAAAGCAACGTGGCGAAGGCGAAGGAGTATCTCGCGACCGCGACGTTTCAGGACATGCGCTTCAATCCGCTGGCGATGTATCGCGAAGTGAAAGATCTGATGTCCGACGACGACGGTCAGGTCCACAAGGACTGGAAGATGACGACCGATGCCGAGCTGCGCGCCGATGCCAGCCTGCACGAGCAGATCGTCGCGCCGGGCGACCAGGTCACCGCGATCGGGAAGTATTCGGCCGCACAAGATGGTCTCGTTCCCGACATGGGCAATCCGCTTCGCCTCATTCGCGGCGACGCGCAGGTTGTCGCGGGATCGCTCTGGAAGAAAGCCACGGGGACGGTGATCGGCGCGGTCCTCTTCGCTGCTTTCGTCAACGGCGCGCTCTTCGGTTTCTTGCGCTTTCGCGGCGCCGAACCGATCGGCATTCCCAAAAGCACAAGCCAGAAGCGCCTCGATCGCGATGCGCTGCACGCGGCGGCGAAAAGCGGCGACACCAACGCGATGGGAATGGTGTTAGGCCGTCGGACCCCGGTCGATTCGAGAGAGGACGATGAATCGACGCCGCTCATGCACGCCGCCGATGCCAAGACGGCCAGCTGGCTGATCGAGCATGGCGCCGATGTCAATGCCACCAACTACCAGGGCGACACGGTGCTGATGCTTCAGGCTCGCGCCGGCAACGCGGAAGTCGTGAAAGTGCTGGTGAAGTCGGGAGCGAAGCTCGACGCGATCAGCACGAAATGGAAGACGACCGCGCTGCAGCAGGCACTCGACGCAGAGAAGCTCGATGTTGCCCAGATTCTCCGCGATGCCGGGGCGCATGACGTCACCGTCACCGAGAAGAACGGCAAAGCGGTCGGCAGCAACTCAGTCCCTCTCCTGGTCGTGATGAAGTATCTCGGAGCGATTCAGCGCGAGGATTTGCAGACGATGGAGTCGCTGTCGACGCGCGCTCCTTTCAAGAATGTCGATTTCAAAGAGTGGAAGTCAGTGCGGCCGCTCGAGCCTCACCTGCTCGGCGGATTCGCAGGCGACGGAGCGGCCACCATCGTCGTTCGCGGCAAGCGCGCCGACGGTGTCTACTCGACATGGACCCTTCAGGTCGTGAGCGACCAGGAAGGTCATTGGAAGATCAGTGACGAGCGCTGGGAGACGCGGCTCGACAGCAGGAAGCAATAACTGAAATGCGATTTCGGGCCGCACCGTGGTCGGCGGCGCTCAAGATTATGTCCGCGCTCTCATGCCTGGTGTTGCTCCTTGTTCCGTGGCTGGCCTGGCAGGCGACCTCGTACACGGCCGCGTTGTCCTGGGTCGGCGACGCGATGGCGTTGATTTGCGTGCTGGTGGTCATGGGCTCGCTTCTCTTCGTAGTCAGAGAGTACGAGCTCGACGATCACCACTTGCTCATTCATCGACTGTTATGGCGCACGCGGATCGATCTCGGCGGTTTGAGTCGAGTCTTTCGCGATCCCGAGGCATTCAAGGGCTCGATCAGGCTCTTCGGAAACGGCGGGCTGTTCTCTTTCAGCGGCCTTTTCTACAGCCGGCGTCTCGGCCGGTACCGCCTCTTTGCGACCGATCCGAGTCGCCTGGTCGTGATCGTCGTGCCGCCGCGCACCGTCGTGATCAGCCCCGCCGATCCCGAGGCGTTCATGAGTGCGGCGCAAAGAATGGTGCGCTGATCACCACCCTTTTCGTGTCAGAATCCCTTCACACCGCGTCTCTACCTTCTGCCCGGAGGCATCGAGATGAAGAAGCGATTCTCAGCATTTCTTCTGATGATTGCGGCCGCCCTCACTGCGAAGGCAAGCTGTCCGCCCTTCCAGGGGAGTGTCAGCCACGGCCTGGATTACTTCACAGGAGTGAATTGTGCGAACTGCGTACACAAATGCATCGATTGCCAGGCGATCCGAGCACGCCCTGCGACCCGCAGTTGTGGGACACCTGCCACTCCAGCTGTCGCGATCCGAACGATCAGACCAGGTTCGTCAACATGGCGCTGTACGGCGCCGCCAAGTTTGCGCTGCGGAGCTTTGCGGACGGCTCGATGGAGATGGGTCCTCTCTCACACCACGAGACCGTGCAGATGTTTCAGCAGCTCGGCATTACTTCGAGCAACGGAGTTCCCAACGAGCACGCGCTGAACGATCTGTCGGCCTACCTCGCTTTCGCTGACCCGAGGCGCTATCAGGTTCGCGGCGGTCTACTAACGCAGGGAATGCCGTTTACGGCGAATTCCATGGAGCTGTGCAGCGAGTATCTGCCGTCGGCGGTGACCAATGCCTTCGGTGTCGATCCAATCGATCCCACCATCATCACGTACGTCTTGCACAACCTTCCGCCCGGCGAGCACACCCTCGCTGTCAAGCCTGGCGGGTTTGCCCCGCCCGTTCGCAGCGTCATGTTTACTTTCAACGCCACCAGTATTCCTGGCAAGGTTTGCTCGACCGACATTGCTCCGATCGACTTCACGATGACGACCGGAGTCTATTGCGACAACGCCAACGGCGATGACGCGAACTCGGGAAGGTCGTGGAGGACATCGAAGAAATCGATACGAGCGGCCATGGATGCCTCCAGGGAGGGGGAGGAAATCTGGGTCGCGGCAGGAAAGTACGTTGAGAACATCGCGCTCAAGCCGGGCGTGAAGCTGTACGGTGGCTTTGCCGGCGTCGAAATCTTCCGTGAAGAGCGAAATCCAGAACGGAATCGAACGATCCTCGATGGCAAGCAGAAGGGCAGCGTGATCTCGATACCGTCGCGAGCCGGCCGCGATACCGTGGTTGACGGCTTCACGATCCAGCATGGAAATGCAGCGTGGGTCGGCGGCGGAATTCAAATTGCGTGTGGCGCAGCGCCGACGATCGCGAACAACAGCATCACGGATAACCGCGCCGATTTCGCAGGCGGTGGAATCGGGATGACCTGTGACGGAGCGTCTGAAAGTGGCAATCCGATCATCACAAACAACCGCATCGCGGATAACCGCGCTGGCATCCGCGGTGGAGGAATCTACGCTGCTGGCAGAGCGGTCACGATTCTGAACAACTCGATCGGGGGAAATCGTGCCGAGTTCGGCGGCGGGATTCACGCTGCCGATGGCCTGATCGCCAATAATGCTCTCGTCGAGAACCGTGCCGATGCCAGCGGCGGCGGCATCTATGGCGGGCACGGTTCTGCGCAGATCATCAATAACGCGCTGGTCGACAATCGCGCCGATCAGGAAGGTGGCGGCATCGCGCTCGCCGAGGCATCCGCCTTGGTGGCCAGCAACATCATCGCGTTCGGATCCTCCGGGATTGCGGCGGCGCGCTCCTCGATCTCTCCGAACCTGCGCAACAACTGCGTCTTCGGGAATCGGGAATTTGATTATCTCGGTGTGCCGCGAGGCACCGGTGATCTCAATGTCGATCCACGGCTTAACGATTTGCGCGGAAAGGAGGTCGACGTTCGCCTGCGTCCGACATCTCCCTGCATCGATGCCGGGGATGACGCCGCTGTGGGCCCGGGTTGGACAGATATCAACGGCGATCCGCGAATCTTGCGACGGCACGTCGATATCGGCGCGGACGAGGCGCACAACGCCGTTGCACAGCGGAGTGCGCCCTTGGTCATGCGCGCGATCAGTGCGCGGTGACGCCCTCACTGAATTCCGACGTCAGCGTCGGCACGCTGTCGAGATACGGACCGACGTTCAGCGTCGATGTGATGATCTGACCGCGTAGATCGCCCTTTGCACGCGCCGTGAAGTTGAGTCCGTTTACCACGACGCGCGTGAGAAATCGTTCGCCTTGCCTACCTCCGTTGCTGTTTGCAAAAACATCGACGTACATGAGCGGCCGTCCGAATATGCTCGCGCTATCGATCGTGCCCGTGATCACGGTCTCGTTTTTCGCCGAATCGTAAACAGCGTCCGCGATCGAAGGCGGATCCGGGAATCGGGCTGGAGAACCGGACGACGGCCCATCCAACCCCCAATCGATGCCCTGGAAGCCGTTGGAGTAGATGTTGGAACCGCCGATCGACGCGCGGTCGACTTGGCGCGCGATCGAGATTCCGAATTGTCCATTATTGGCGATGGTGCAACTTCCGATGTCGATGCCTCCGCGGAAGATGAACACGCCGCTATTGCCGTTGCCGAGGGGGCGGAGGTCGGTGCCCACGCCGATGAGCGAGTTATGGAGCCACGTCGCCAGCGAGATGGCGTCGAAGATTCCGCTGTGCACGTTTCCGCTGATCACGTTGTGACGCATGGTGATCATCATCCGGGGCGCAAAGAGGCCGAGGCCGCGGCCGTTCGGACGCGCGATGGTGCCGGTGACATCGGTGCCGACGAACATTCCCTCGAGAGTAACGTTGGCGTCGCCGTTGCCGATGGTGGCAACGCCATAATCGGCGAAGCGATTGATCGCGAGTCCGAAGATTTCCAGCAGCATTGGACTACTTGGAATTCCTGCAGATCGAATCTCGAGACCGTTCCCACTTGTCAGGCGCGCGCCGCTCAGCTCCACGCGGCGATCGCCTGCGATATCGCGGCTTCCATCGATTCTGAGCCACTGCGCGCGGATCGCCGGCAGCGGTGTGATCGGCTCGATCGTCGAGTTCTCGGGGAGATCGAATTTGATTTTGCATGGGACCTCGCCGCCACAGCGCGTGTTGGACTCGTCGATCTTTCCGCGAAGCGAGTCGGGTCCGGAATCGGCTGTCGAGGTCACGATCAGCATTCGGTAGATGGTCGTCTGCAGCGTGCTCTCGTTGTTGAAGGTTTTCGAATCAGGAGTGTCCGCCGTTACCGTTGCGGCGTCGTGCGACTGCTGGCCGTTCGGATCCGACGACAGCACGGCGGTTGCCGTGACTGATGTCGCGTCCTGCCCTGGCTGGTTCACGGCCAACGTAGCCAGCGTGCAATTCACCTCGGCGTCCGTTCCCGAACAGTTCCATCCGCCTTTCGTCGTCACCGATACGAATTTCGATTGTGGCGGAAGGGGAAGTCGAAGGCGAAGATTGGTTGCCGCATCGGGACCGAAGTTGCGAACAAACGCAGTGAATGTCGCGGTCGTGCCTGGTTCGACGAAGCGATTGTTGGTCGAGTCGGTAAACACCAGCAGATCGGCGTCGGCGAGCGCGGAAACAGCGACAAGTCCACAGAGGAGGCACACGAGACTCCGAATTATGGTGCAAATAATACGTTCAGCGTAACAAAGCGTTCCAGAAAATCGTAAGGTTCGGTTGTGAAACGCCTGTGGCAACGGCTTCCCGTCATCGTGCGGGCGGTGATCCTTGGCTGTGTCGTAAGCGGCCTCGGACATGAGCCGGCCGGCGTGCTCTTCTTTGCCAATCTCCAATGGTGGCGTGACGTGCCATGGTCGGCTCCCCTCGTCATTTTGTGGCTCTGGCTTTTTTGGCGATACGTCGGCGGACGCTGGTGGCCGGCCTCAACGTCGCAAGCCCGCGCTGAGCTTCTGGCGGCGCCACCACTTTCGCCGCGCGTGTGGCGATGGGCGCTCGTCGCCGGCGGTCTGGGGATGATTAGCATCATGCTGCTGGGCGGAGTGCTCTCTCCGATTACCCCGAAGACATTCAAAGTTTTCTACAGCATGTTCGTTCGAACGCCGTTCCCTACAGTCGCGGTGGAAGTGATCACCATGTCAGCGGTCGCCGGCATCGTTGAAGAAGCAGGATTTCGCGGTTACATGTTCGGTCCGATTAAAAAACGCCACGGAGTCGTGGTGGCAATCGCGATCACCGCATTCTGTTTCGTGATGGTGCACTTCAGCGCTGAGCAGGCGATGAACCCGCCGCGAGCGTTCCTCATCGCTGTTGTTTCGGTCTGGTACGGAATACTCGTACATCTCACACGCTCGATTGTGCCGGGCATCATTTTCCATACCGTCGGCGATGCGTTCGGCGTGCTGATGCTGTGGTTCTATTGGAAGTACGGCACGATCAGCAATACGCTCCCGGGCTTCCAGGTCGCTTTCCGGTCGCCGATCTACTGGATGTATGTCGCCTTGTTGATCGTATTCACCGGCCTATCTGTGTTGGCATTCCGGAAGCTCGCTCGGGTTGCTCCGCTGCCAGAGCCGCCGCAAATCGCCTAAGCGTTTCGGGCCAGCCGCCCTCGGAGTCGACGGCCTTGATCATGTCGGCTTCCTTCGCGCCGTAACGCTCGAGGTTTCGATGCTCGAGCGCCACGCGCGTCCGTCCTTCAGCGATCGGCGTGAAGTTGATCTCGACTTCGGTGATGAACGCTTTGTCGTACTGCCACTCGGCGGTCAACTGCCAGGTGAGGACGAGGCGCCGAGGAGGATCCCAGATCAGGACGCGGCCCCAGTCGCAGCGCGCACCGTCGGTCCCCACTTCGTACCAGTCGCCGTTATTGCGCCGGTCGAGGACGATGTTCTTGAGCGGCGTCTTGCCGATGTGATGTTCGGACGGCCACCACGTCTCCATCTTCTCCGTGAAGACGCGGAAGGCGCGATCGGGCGCCGCCTCGACGATGATTTCTCGCTGTACGCTGCTCATGCTCCGTTCTCCTTTTCGACCGCATCCTTGAACGCGGCGAGTGCTTTCTGCCAAAACCGGTCGAGGTAGGACCGCATGGCCGCGATGGCGCGGAAATCGATCGCATAGACATTCCGCGTCCCCTCGGTGCGCATCGTGACGAGGCCGGCCTCTTTCAAGACCTTGAGATGTTGCGATACCGCCGGCCGCGTCACCGGCAATCCTTCGGCGATCTCGCCGACGGCCAGCGGTTTGCGCGCCAGCTTCTCGAAGATCTCGCGGCGGGTCGGGTCGGCCAGGGCGCCGAATCGTTCCGATTGGTTAGCCATTACTAACGGTAAGTATATGCTTACTAACTGCGGGTGTCAAGTGTATCCTTGATCAATGATCGTTTTTCTGCTTCTTCTGCTCGCGCAGCAGGATCAGATACCGCGGCCGCCCACCAAAGACGCGCGCGGACTTCTGAAGATCGATCCTTTGTATTTCGATCTGGCGGCGAACAGCGGCGGTGATATTTATTTCTGGGCTCCGGGCGAATTTGCGACCGCGCGTCTGCAGGTGCCGATCGAGCGCGAGCCAGTCGTCCTCGCGTACGGCGCGATGGAGAGCGAGAAGACATTCGAGATTCCCGTTGAATTGGGTGTGAAGGAGCTGACCGTCTTCCTCGCCATCCAGCGTAAGGATCTCGCGGTGCTCCTGCGTCCGGATGCCACGATCGAGCGCGATGTCCAGACGTTTCAGCACATGCTGATCGCGATCGTCAAATCGCCTGCAAAAGGGTTGTGGCGGCTGGAGCTGCATGGAGCGGGAACGTATGCATTCACTGCGCATGTGAAGCCGGCAGAAGATGGGCCGGAGTTGATTACCTTCCGGTTTATCGAGCCGGGTGGGCGGCCGGGGCATGAGGGGATGTTTCCAGTCAAGCGGCCCGTTCGCGGGGGAGAGTCGCTGGCATGCGAGCTGTCGCTTTCCGGCTCCGCCAAAGACGTGAAGCTCGCCTTCGTCGCGCGTGACGGATCGCCTCTTGGTGCCGCCTCGATCACGCCGGTGAGCGGAGACGAGTACGCCGGAGACTGCAGCGTTCCGAAGGTACCGTTCCGAGCTGTGGTCCGTGGCGTCGATGCGAAGGGCGCGTCTTTCCAGCGCATCGAATCGCACGTGCACGCGCCGGAGCCTTAGCTTCCGACGAGGTACTTCTGACCGGTCGGTGCCTTGACGCCACCCCGTGGCTCGAGCGTCACCGCCAGCGCCTTGATGAGTGTATCGATGGGGATGTTCTGCACGACCAGCGCTGCATTGCCGGTCGCGTCGACGTTGAAGACGCCCGCGCTCATCGGCTTCGCCTGATCGGCGCGGATGATCCACAGCTGATAGCTCTTGTCGTCCGGATTCGCCGGGAGCCCGTGGAAGAAGATGAACGCGCGCCGCTGCGACGGGTCGAGGAAGACATTCGCGGAAGCGCGCGGCGCGATCTCCTGACCGGCGAGCTGGATGACGCGCGAACGGCTCAGCGTCGCGATCATGCCGGTGAGTTTTTCCCGATCGGATTGCAGTTGTGCGACCTGCTCGCGCGCGTCGCGCAGTTGCGAAGCGGTCCAGAGGAACAGCACGAGGAAGAGTGCTGCTGCGGCCGCCAGCCACCACTGCAGGACAGGACGGGCCGAAGCCCGTCCCACATGACGCAAGATATTTTCTTTAGCAGCGGGCGGTGGCGTGTCCGGATCGACGCCCAGCGCGATGAGGGCGGCGGCTTCGTGCAGCTCATCGGCAGCGCGACGGCAATCGTCGCACGTCGCGAGGTGACGGCGCAGCTCGGCCACCTCCTCCGGAGTGGCGGCGTTGATCGCGTCGAGCGCGGCGAGCTGCTGGATTTCTTCGTGCGTCATCTTGATTTGAAAGCGCCGAGGCGCTCCCGCAGTTTCTTCATGGCCAAATTCGTTCGTGTCTTGATCGTGCCGAGGGGCTCGCCGAGTCGCGTGGCGATCTCAGATTGTGACAGGCCGTCGAAATAGGCCAGCTCGAGTGCGCTCCGCTGCGCTTCAGGCAGTTCCTGCAGCGCGCTGCGAACTGCCACGCGAATCTCTCTGAAGGCAACCGGATCACTCCCTGCAGAATCTACGTTCGAGCCCACGATTGAGATTTCCCGTCTCGCTTCTTCCTCCCGCTGTCCTCGGCGCTGTCTGGCGCGGAGCCTGTCGATCCCGCGGCTACGCGCCATCGCGATCAGCCACGCCAGCTCGCTTCCTCGCGCCGGATCGAATTTGCGCGCATCGGTCCAGGCGGCCAGGAACGTCTCCTGCAGAATTTCCTGAGCGTCGCCCGGATCGCGCAAGATCCGAATGAGGAGACCGTAAACGACCGGCGCATACCGATCGTAAGCCGCGCCGAAGTCCGAGGTCTTCCCTGTCAGGGCCGCGTCGCGAAGCGGATGCGTCTTCAAAACGCCGTGATCTTATCGCGGCACCAGATCCCTCTCCCGCGGAAGGGGGAGAGGGTGGCGCGAAGCGCCGCCAATCCGATTCGCCGCGCCGTGCGTAGTGCCGGTATGCGACGCGTTCTTGCTGTGCTGGTGTTCGTATCGGCGACCGCGTCGGCGCACGATTTCTGGCTCGAGCCATCGACGTTCCGGCCGGCGGCCGGGCAGAAGATGACGGTCGGACTGCGCGTCGGACAGGACTTCGCAGGCGATCCCGTTCCGCGCAGCGCACAGCTCCTCGAGAGCTTCACGATTCGCGACGCTGGGGGAGAGCGGACGATCGATGGTTTTGAGAATCTCGATCCGGCCGGTTATCTGCGCATCGACCAGCCCGGACTGGCGATCATCGGCTATCGGAGTAAGCCCTATCCGCTGGAGCTTTCTGCCGAGAAATTCGCGGAATTCCTGCGAGTCGAAGGTTTGGATTTGATCATCAAACTCCGCGGACAGCCTGACCGCGAGCACTTCTTTCGCTACGCCAAGGCGCTGGTGGGCGTCGGAAACAGAGGATTCGATCGACGCCTTGGTTTTCGCTACGAAATCGTTCCGGAGACCAATCCGCTGTCGGCGACGCCTCTGCGATTACGGCTTCTGCTCGAGGGGAAGCCGCTGGCGGGCGCGCTGGTGACGGCGATCGATCGCAAAGGCGTCCATCTGACGGCACGCTCCGATGCGCGCGGCCGCGTCGCGATCGCACTTCCGAAGCCGGGTGTGTGGCTGGTCAAATCGGTATGGATGGTTCCGGCGCCCGCCGGATCGAGTGTTGATTGGGAAAGCCTATGGGCATCGCTCACGTTCGAGCGTTGATCCTGGCGCTGCTCCTGAGCGTTCCGGCGTTGGCGCACGAGATCGGGACGACGCGCGTCAATGTCGTCTTCCATCGCGATCACACCTGGAGCGCGGAGGCGATCGGGACAAAGAATTTGGACATCGACGCGCGCTTCGACGGTGTGAAAGCGACTTCGCGCGACATCCCGCCGCACGCGAAGACGTTCACCTGGCGCAATGCCAAGGCTTACGCGACCTACGCGATCACATTTGCGAATGAAGGCGAGACGCCGATTCGACAATGGATCGAAGGAGACGCGACCAGCACGCCGTTCATTCTGTCGCGAGCCGTCATTCCGCCGACGCGACTCGACGTCGTCCGCCAATATCTCGTCCTCGGATTCACGCACATCGTGCCTCACGGCTTCGATCACATCCTCTTTGTCCTCGGCCTTTTCCTGCTGTCGGCGAAAATGAAGCCGGTGCTTGCGCAGGTGACTGCCTTCACGGTCGCGCACTCGATCACCCTCGGCCTCACCATTTACGGCGTCGTTTCGGTCTCGCCTCGCATTGTCGAGCCGGCGATCGCACTGTCGATCGCCTACGTCGCGATCGAGAATCTGACGACTTCCAATCTCAAACCGTGGCGGGTCGCGATTGTCTTCGCGTTCGGCCTTCTCCACGGCATGGGCTTCGCCGGAGTTTTGAGAGATCTCGGGTTGCCGCGCAGCCAGTTTCTCCCCGCGTTGATCACATTCAATGTGGGCGTCGAAGCGGGGCAGCTGACGGTGATCGCCGCAGCCTGGCTGCTGGTGGTGTGCTGGGCGCATGCGAAGCCGTGGTATCGCCACCGCCTGGTGATGCCGGCGTCGGCGCTGATCGCGGCAACCGGAATCTTCTGGACTGCGCAGCGCGTGCTTTCGTAAATCCGATTTCGATTCGACGCCGTAGTTGAGGGCGAGGCCTCAACAACACAAAGGAGATGCAATGTCGAAACGAAAACTCTCTCTCATCCTTGCCTGCCTTCTCCTGCCGGCGGCGCTTCTGGCTTCCTCGCATCGAGAAGCGCCGCTGATCACCGAGGATCCGGCGGCGGACGCGACAGACGTGTATGTCTTTCGCAGTCCGGACGCGCCTAACACGGTGACCTTGGTGGCGAACTACTATCCGTTCGCGAACGCGCAGGGCGGTCCGAACTTCGCGCGCTTTTCCGACAACGTCCTCTACGAAATCCACATCGACAACAACGGCGACGCGAAGGAGGACATCACGTATCAGTTCCGCTTTCGCACCGACACCCGCAATGGCAACACCTTCCTGTACAACACCGGTCCGGTGGTCACGCTCGACAGCGCAAACCTGAACGTGCGGCAGTTCTACACCGTGACCCGCGTCAACGGGCCGCGACGCGGCAGCGCGGGCACGCAGATCGGCGGCGAATTTCAGGTCGCGCCCTGGAATATCGGGCCGCGTTCCACTCCGAATTACGAAGTCAACCTGGCCATGCCCGCGATCAACACGCTGCCCAACGGCGGCAAAGTGTTCTGCGGTCCCCGCGACGACCCGTTCTTCGTCGACCTCGGATCGGTCTTCGATCTGCTCGCGCTGCGCCCGATCCAGTCGCTGCATCTGATCAATCAGCCCGGTAACACCAAAGGCATCGACGGCCTGAAAGGCTACAACGTGATGTCGATCGTGCTGCAGGTGCCCATCACCGACGTGGTGCAAAGCACATCGAACCAGATCATCGGCGTGTGGTCGACCTCCAGCCGTTCGCGCGTGACAGTGCGCTCGGCCGGCCTGACGCCGATTCAGACGCTCAGCGCGCCGGTACAGGTTTCGCGACTGGGCATGCCGCTGGTGAACGAGGTCGTGATTCCACTGGCGTTCAAGGATTTCTTCAACAGCTCCGAGCCGAGCGGCGATCTGCCGCTTTTCAACACCAATGACACCTTCAAGAATCGCATTCTCGATCCCGAGGCCGCCAAGCTGATCCCGGTGCTCTATCCCGGCGTGACCGTGCCGCCCGCGCCACGCAGCGACATCGTGTCGGTCTTCCTCACCGGCCTGGATGGTCTCAACAAGCCGGCGAATGTCGTTCCGTCCGAGATGCTGCGGATCAATCTCGCCACGCCGCTGACCGCATCGCCGAATCGCATGGGGGCGCTGGCGGGCGACAACGGCGGCTTTCCCAACGGCCGTCGTCTGGCGGATGACATCGTCGACATCGAATTGCAAGTGGTGGCGGGAGTGCTGGTTCAAGGTTTCAACAAGCAGCCTAACAATCAGCTCACCGACGGCGTCGACGCGAATGACAAGGCGTTCCTCAGCGCGTTCCCGTATCTGGCCTCGCCGCATTCCGGTTACGAAGGCACACCGCAAGGGGGCAACTGATGCGCCGGCTCGCTCTGGTCCTGATTCTTTTCTGTTGGCCTGCAGCAGTGATGGCGGGGCAGTACTCCGATCTCTACGTCATTCCAGTCGCGGGTCACGTCACCGGCGCGGATGGCAGTACGTGGATGAGCGACGTCGCGATTCAGAACATTCAGTCGACGCCGCTGACGGTGCAGCTGGTGGTCATCGAGTCGGGGGAGGGGATGCCGGAGAACGTCACGCCTCTGGCCACTTCGTTGGGCAGCTCGATCACGATTCCGGCAAACGGCACGCGCATTCTGCGCGACGCGCTGAACGGACATCGCGGCCTGGCGCAGACCATCGGCGCGATCATGGTCGGTGCCGATCGGCCCTTCGCGGTCTCGAGCCGCGCCTACGTCTCGAACGCCGCCGGCGCGACACAGGGTCAGTCGGTGACGCCGTTGCGCGATTTTCTCGACAACACTCTCGCGACATCGGATCTCTCCAACGCCACAGCCTATGTTGCCGGTCTCACCTCCAATTCGCACTATCGCACCAACCTCGGCTTTGTCGCCGGCAGCGCAACTTCGGGGCTCACGCTCGAGGTTGCGTTGCGCGGAGCTGACGGATCGACGCTGGGCACGCGCCGCTTCACGATTCCCGCGAATGGGTTCGAGCACGTGCAGTTCAGCTCGACCTCGATTGCCAATCAGACGTTCGACGAAGCGTCGGCGACGTATCGGATCGTCTCCGGCAACGGAACCGTTGCGCCGTATGCCTCAGTGGTCGACAGCCTTTCCGGCGCGGCGTTCTTCATCGGCGGACAGTTTCCGCCTAACGCGCCCTTTCCGAGCAGTACCACCGCGTTCCGGATGCTCTTCGATCATATGCGCATCGCGCAATGAATTACTGCTGCTGCGGCGGATTGACCTTCGGCAGGCCGACCCGCCGCAGCAGATCATCGAAGCGAGGATCGGAGTGGAGCGAGTCGAAGGCCGGCTCGATGTTGATGTTGGTGATCCGTGAGACGCGTCGCTGATACGCCTTCTCGAGCCACGCGAAGGCCCGATCCTTATCGCCGGCGCGCGCGTAGAACTCGGCGATCTCGACCGGTGTCTCGACGTTGTCGGACTGCCTGCGCTCGAGCAGCTCCGCCGATTTCCTGAAGAATCCCCGCGGACCTGCGCGACGGTAGGCTGCGGCGATTTGTTCACAAATGGCGACCGGGAGCTTCACGCCTTCCAATACTTTCAATGAACTGTCGATGTCGCCCAGGGCGAGAAGACTTTGCGAGACGCAGTAAGGCGCAGCGAGATTCGGATCGATCTGCTCGGCACGTCGCGAAGTTTCGATCGCTTCACGGTACCGACGCTCGTAGTACAACTGATAACACGCCATCGTATTGATGGGCCAGGATCGCGGGTCGAGTTGTCGCGCAGTTGCAATTTCGCGACGGGCTTCGGTCCAGCGGCCCATGGTGCGCAGGTAATCGGAGTACCACTGGTGGCCAGTCGCGTAATTCGGATTTAGAGCGAGTGCACGCTTGTAGTCGACGTCCGCACCCGCAAAATCCCAAAGGTTTCGATACTTCGTGGTCGCGATTGCGACCAGCGCTTCGGCGTTGTTCGGGTCCAGCCGCAACGCTTTCTGCGCCGCCGACATGACTTTGGCCGTTCCTTCCGACACCGGCATGACGCCGTAGCCAACCATCACGCCGTAGGTGTTTGCCAGACCGGCGTACGCTTCCGCGAACTGCGGGTCGCGGTCGATCGCTTCGCTGAACCACTTGATGGCGTTGTGGAGATTCGCCTTGTCGCGTTTGTTCCACGCGTAAAGGCCCCACAGGTAGGCGTCGTACGCTCGAGGATCTCGGGTGTAACGCTGCGCGATCATTTGACGCCGCTCTCTGCTGACGCCCTGCCGCAATTGCAGAGTCAGTACGTCCGAAATGTGGCTCTGCACCGTCGAGAGCGAGCCGGTCGTGGCGTCGAAGCGCTCGCCCCAAAGTTGTGTTCCATCTTTGACATCGATCAGCTCGACGTGGATCGCGTAGTCATTGCCGCGATGACGGACGTTGCCGACGACGACGGCGTTGACGTTCAATGCGCGTCCCGCGTCTTTGGCGTCGACGGGTTTTCCCTTGTAGCCGAAGACTGTCGTGCGCGCCATGACGTGAAGGTCGGGCAGACGCGAAAGCGTGTCGATCAGAATCTCAGTCAAGCCGTCGCTCAGATGTTGCGTCTGCGGATCGTCGTTCGTGAAAGGAAGGACCGCGACGGCGTCGATGGCGTTCGGCGCGGCGGGCGTCGGACGTGAACGTACGAGGATCAATGCCGCCACTGCCGCCATCAAAAGCACGGCCATCGCGATGGGAATCAGCAGTCGGTTTTTCGGACGCGGCACACTCTGACTCTCCCACGTGACCGGCCCGATAAAGCGGTAACCGCGCCGCGCCAGCGTTTCTATGAACCGCGGATTTTCGTGGGAGTCGTCGAGGGCTTCGCGCAGTTTTCGGATGGCCGTGTTCAGGCTGTGATCGAAGTCGACGAACTCGGTCGGCCATAGCCGCTCGCGCAGTTCCTCGCGTGTGACGATTTCTCCGGCACGCTCGAGCAGCAGTCCGAGGATTCGGAAGGGCTGGACCTGGATGCGGACTTCGACGCCGTTGCGCCGCAGCTCGCCCGTTCGCAGATCGGCAACAAAGGTGCCGAAGCGCGCGACGCGCGGCTCTGTCCTGGGCCGGTCATCTCGATGTACAACTTGCGCGGTTTCAGTCACTTGCCGGGTTACCTGACGATCATCATCAATTCATATTAGGTGCATCGATTCGCGCCCCTTGGCAACCGACCTTGCCGGGCATGCGAGTCCTTTTCATCCTACTCCAAGCCGTCATCGTTCAGCCGCCCTCGGCCAGCATCGTCCCGACCCTGCAGGGGCTTCATGAAGCCTGCGGCCCGGGCGCCTTCGACGCCTGCACGCTTTTCGTTGCCTATCGGCTCGATGTTCATTGTGTGACCAGAGAGCGCCGAGCGGCCATGAACGCTTCGGTGACATTCAAGCCGATGATGCTGCTGCACGACATTCGACAAATCCCGCACGAATTGTTGCATGTCGAGGATGTGCGCACGTTCGCGTCGCAGTACGTGGACGAGATCCAGTCGCTGGAGTTTCAGTCCGATCGCGAATGTGAGCAGGAGTCCCTCCGGCTTTCTTCCGACTTCGGGGTCCGGATGCGCGGCTTTGCACGCCGATCGAACCTGATGCGCCATCCAATTTTGCGGAGTACGATTTCGGCCACTGATGGCCGATGAGTTCCTGAGCGCCGCGATCGAGGAAGCGCAAAAAGGGTGGGGGGAGGGCGGCATCCCGATCGGATCGGTGCTGGTGCACCGCGGGCGCATCCTCGGTCGCGGACACAATCGGCGCGTACAAAAGGGGAGCGCGATCCTTCACGGCGAAATGGACGCGCTCGAGAATGCCGGGCGCCAACCGGCGTCGGTCTATCGCGAATCCGTCATCTACACCACGCTCTCGCCGTGCTCCATGTGCAGCGGCGCGATTCTGCTCTACGGCATTCCGCGCGTCGTCATCGGCGAAAACAAAACCTTTCTGGGCGAAGAAGAGCTCCTGAAGGCGCGCGGCGTCGCAATCGAGGTCTTGCAGGATCCGACTTGCATCGAGCTGATGCGGGCGTTCATCGCCGCCCACCCGCAGCTCTGGAATGAGGATATCGGAGAGTAAGGCAGAAGGCGGAAGGCAGAAGGCGGAAGGGTCTTCTTCAATCTTCATCCTTCTGCTTTCTGCCTTCATCCTTCTGCTTTCTTGGCAGGCGATGTGCTGCTATATCGCGTGAAAGAGACATACATTGAGGCGCTATGAGAGTACGCGACGTGATGCGCAAGGAAGTCCGAACCATCAATCCGAATGAAACCGCCTCCACCGCTAAAGAATTGTTCCGCCGCTATGACATTCATCATCTTGTGGTCGTCGACCGCAAGAACGTGATCGGTCTTCTTGCCGATCGCGATCTGATGGACGTCGGCGCCGACACGCCGGTGCAGCGCGCGATGGCGCATCCGCCGGTGACCATCACGCCTGACGAAACGGTCCGCAAAGCGGCGGCGTTGATGACCGGCCACGTCATCGGATCCCTTCCGGTGGTCGACGACGGAAAACTCGTCGGCATCGTGACGACCTTCGATCTGGTGTCGCTGCTGGCGAAAGGGGCGACCCATCCGGCCCCGGCGGGCGAGCGTCCCGTCCTCTCGAAGCGCGGACCGCGCATGAAAGTCAGAGCTGGAAGAGATCGCAGATGACGACGATGCGCGCCGCGGCCATCGATCGGTTCGGTGGTCCGGAAGTGCTCACCATTCACGAGCTGCCTGTTCCAAAGATCAGCGCCCAGGAAGTGCTCGTCGCGATCGACACCGCCGGCGTTGGCATGTGGGATGTGAGGGTGCGCGCCGGCAAATGGGCCGAGCGCGAAGAATTTCCCATGATTCTCGGCACCGACGCATCGGGAGTGATCGCCGAATCCGGCGCCCAGGTCAAGCGGCTCAAGCGCGGCGATCGCGTGTACGCGTACAGCTACGGCAACGCGAAGGGCGGCTTCTACGCGGGATACGTCGCGGTCGCGGCCAGCAAAGTGGCGCCCATCCCTCGGACGCTCGACATGCTGCCAGCCGGCGGCCTGGCGACGATTGGCTTGACTGCGCTGCAAGGCGTCGACGACACGCTCCAGATCAAACCGGGCGAAAACGTGATCATTCACGGCGCGAGCGGGAATGTCGGAATGCTGGCGCTGCAATTCGCAAAGCTGCGCGGCGCACGGGTCCTCGCGACGGCGACTGGATCCGACGGCCTCGATCTCGTGCGGCGCCTGGGCGCCGATAGATCTGTCGACGGCAAGAAAGACGAGATCGTCGAGGCCGCGCGCGAGTTCGCTCCCCAGGGCGTCGATGCCGTGCTGGCCTTCGTCGGCGGCAAAGCTCTGACGCAGTGCCTCGACGCGCTGCGGAAGGGTGGGCGGGCGGCCTATCCCAATGGAGTCGAGCCCGAGCCGCGGAAGCGCAAGGGCGTTCGAATCAAGTCCTACGACGGTACGCCGGGCGTGCGCGAATTCGAACGGCTGAACCGCGCAGTGGAAGAGGCGGAGCTGCAGGTCCCGATCGCGGCAGGATTCAAACTCGAGGAGGCTTGCGACGCGCATCGCATGATGGAGAGGGGGCACATCATCGGCAAAGTCGTGTTGCGTGTTAACGTCAAGGGCTGATGGCTTCTCCACTTCTGTCGCTGTTCACGGGCCGCTCGTGGGCGCGTGCGGTCGAGACGATCGCACCGCAGCGAACCTTCGCGGATGTGATCCTTCCCGCCGAAACGCGCCGGTCGCTCGACGACGCGCTTGCGCAGGTCCGCAATCATTCGCTGATCTTCACGCGATGGGGACTGGGAGAACGACATTCGGTCGGACTCGGATTGGCGTTCAACTTCGTCGGTCCGCCGGGGACGGGCAAAACAATCTGCGCCGAAGCGATCGCTAACTCCCTCGGAATGAAGCTGCTGGTCGTCAACTATGCCGAGGTGGAGTCGATGTGGGCGGGGGAGACGCCAAAGAATATTGTGGCGGCCTTTCGCTCCGCGACCGAACAGCGGGCGCTGCTCCTTTTCGATGAAGCGGATGCCATCGCCGGCCGCCGATCGACCGTTGCCGCCAACCTTCCCTATCAACGCGAGGCCAACATCACCGTCAACGTGCTGCTGCGGGAGCTGGAATCGTTCAACGGCGTGGTCATCTTCGCCACCAACCTGGCCGCCAATTTCGATCCGGCGTTCGAGCGGCGCATCCGCGCGCACGTGCGATTCGAGATGCCTGGCCTTGCCGAGCGCGAGCAGATCTGGAAAGTGCAGATCCATCCGCACAAGACTCCGCTGGCGCGCGATGTCGATTTTCGCGCCCTCGCCGAAAAATTTGCGGTCAGCGGCGGCGACATCAAGAACGCGGTGCTGAAGGCCGCTGCCGCTGCGGCCGCCGATCCGCGTCCGGAACGCAGCAAGCAGATTCATCAGGAACATTTCGAACGCGCGATGGCTGATGTGATGGCCGCCAAAGAGGTCATGCAGCAGTCGCTGTTTCGCGACCAGGATCCTGTCGTTCAGGCGATCGCGCGCATGGAGCGGCGAATGTATGGTGCGGCGGTGATCGCGGCAACGTCGCTCATCGTCGCGCTGTTCGCGTTGGCGATGGTGCTGGTCCGTTAGCGGCCCACAAAGCCGCTTGCGACCGGAACTCGCCGGCCGGCCAGCGCTGTGGCAGCCTCGATCGCGATGGTCGCATCGATCTCGGCGAGCGGACGGAGATAATCGCCCTCCATCACCGAGACGGCAGCGCCGTCGCGATACGCGATGCGGTTCGTTGCGATCGCGCGAATCCGCTCGCCGGAATCGAGAATTCCCGCCAGATTCAGCGGATCGCAGGCGCTGATGACGACCAGGCGGCCGTCCGGACCTTCGCGTCGGACTTCGCGTAATCGATCGACGGCTTCCGGCAGCGCGAATTGTTCGCCTGACATTCCGGCCACGAAGCGTCCGCCCCGAATTTCGCCGCGCGCTTCGAGCCGGCGGTAGACGCGGGTCAACTCGCGCCATGGGGGCGCGGTTTCTCGTGTCAGCATGCGACGGAAGACAACTCCGTAGCGGCGAAGGAGCGCCCAGGCCTGGATCTCGATGGCCGCCGAGGTCGGCGGCGCTCCATCGATCAAAGACCAGCGCCCGTGGCGGCCGGCAAAACCGTCGGACGTCACCAGTGTTGCTTCGATCAACTCTTCCAGCGCTTCGTCGCGCTTGAGGAACGACGCGCCGCGAGCGCGGAGGGTGTCGAGGATTTGTTGCGCGCCTTCACTAAGCGCCGCCGGGGGCGGCGGCGCTCCACTGAGCCAGGAGTCGGCGTGTTTGCGTGGGAAGAGCGCGACGCCGCTCGACAATTTTGCCCACCCGACTTCGCCGGCGAGGCAAAGAGTATCGAGAAGCGACGGATCGTAGTGGTCCATGCGCGACGGCAGAATGAATTTTTCCCATGCATTGACCGCGACTTGGTAGCCTTCGAGCTGGTTGAGAATCTTGCGAAGTCCGTCGGTGCCGGTCAGCTTTTGTGTCACGTGCTGCCATGAGAAGAGGAAGCGGTTGAAGTCTGCCACGCTGACGGGCTCGATTTCGGCGCGCAGGCGGTTCAGGGTGTAGCGATGGATCCGAGCGAGGAGGCGTCGATCGCACCATTCATTCGGACCCTCGAACGATCCGCGCAAAATCGCGCCTTCCGATTCCAGCGTCAGAAGCGCTGTGTTGGCGTCCGATTCGCTGATGCGCAGCGATTCCGCGAGCGTGTGCGCCGTCGTCGGACCGACCATGGAGAGTCTGGCCCGCAGCAGTTCGACGATTGCGTCTTCGCGCGTCCAGTTGCGCAGACGAGAAGGTGGCGCGGCAAAGTTGACGTCCTGCGGATGCACCGCCAGGAATTCCGGCAGCCGCTCAGCGGCCACCCACACTCCATCGATCCAGCCTGCGCGACGCGCTGCCACGAGTGTGTCCATCATTTCGCGCGAGATTTCGTCGTCGTGCAGGTAGCCGGCCGTCAACAGCGCATCGTGCAGCTCGTTGGCGTCGCGCGGATCGGGACGCTCTTCGTCGCGAACGCGCTGGATGGCAGTGTCATCGAGCATCCCCGAACGGCCGGTCGACACCATGTGTGTGCGGCGCTCCTCCAGCGGTGCATCATCGAGAAACGAGAACGGCGCCGAGTTGAGGATGTCGTGCGACAGCGGCGAAGGCTCGACGGTGTCGCGGGCGACGCATTCGATTTCGCCGCCATGAATGCGGCCCAGGACGCGGGCCAGGCCCTGGAAGTCCATCGCTTCCTCCAGGCAGTCGCGTACGGTCTGATTGATGAGCGGATGATCGGGCAGCTGGCGGCCGCCGTGGATGTTTTCGACGCAGGCCGCGGCGTCGGGGAAAACGGCGGCCATCAGATCGTCGGCCATCGCGCGCTGGAGCTGGGGCGCGACTTTTTTTCCATTGCGATTGCGCGGGATCGCCAGCGAGATGGTGCTGTTCCAACGCCATCGCGTCTGAAAGACGGGCGCATCGAGGAGGGCCTGGACGAGCACGTCGCGCGCCGTGGCGGGATGCAGATAGCGGAAGACGTCGGCGAGCGGGAATGAATGCTGCGGTCCGAGCGAGAGCAGGATGGCGTCTTCCGTGGCGGCGGCCTGCAGCTCGAAATTGAATTGACGGCAGAAGCGCTTGCGCAGCGCCAGTCCCCATGCGCGATTGATGCGGCTTCCGAACGGCGCGTGCAGCACCAGTTGCATGCCGCCCGATTCGTCGAAGAAGCGCTCCACCACGATGGTGTCCTGGGTCGGGATGACGCCCAGGGCGGCGCGGGCGGCGGTGAGGTAGGTGACGATTTCATTGGCGGCCGCTTCGGGAATTCCGACGACATCGGCGGGCTGAAGCCCGCCGCTGCACACTTCCTTTCGAAAGTCGCTGAGTGAGCGTGAGAGCTCGTCGCTGCGCGCCGGCGCTTCGCCGGTCCAGAACGGCAGCGTGGGCGGCGCACCCTTGGCATCGGCGACGCGGACAGTGCCGCTGCCGACTTTCAAGATCTGCCACGAGGCGTTGCCGAGCTGGAAGATGTCGCCGGCAGCGCTCTCGATCGCAAAGTCTTCGTTGAGCGTTCCGATGAACGTATCGTGCGGTTCGAGGAGCACGCGATAGTCGGCGACTTCCGGAATGGCGCCGCCCGAGGTGATGGCGAGCAAGCGCGATCCGCGCCGTCCGCGGACCTTGCTGTTCACTTCGTCGCGATGGACGAGCGCCGCGCGCCGCCCCCGTTTGGTGTCGAATCCTTCCGCCACCATTTTCAGAACGGCGCTGAAGTCGTCGCGTTTCAGATCGCGATATGGCCATGCGCGCCGTGCCAGGGAGAAGAGATCCTCTTCCGAATAGTCTTCGCACGACGATTCCGCCACCAGTTGCTGCGCCAGAACGTCGAGCGGGGCGTCGTACATGAAGATCCGATCGAGCTCGCCGCGTCTGACTGAGCGCAACAATGCCGCGCATTCGACCAGGTCATCGCGAGACACCGGGAACAATCGTCCTTTCGGAGTCCCGGAGACGGTGTGTCCCGATCGGCCGACGCGCTGAAGAAACGTGGCGATGCGATTCGGCGATCCAACCTGGCAGACCAGATCGACATGACCGATGTCGATGCCGAGCTCCAGCGAAGCGGTGGCCACCAGCGCCTTCAGATGGCCCGATTTCAATCGCCCTTCGGCATCGAGCCGTTTTTCTTTCGACAGACTTCCGTGATGCGCCGTGACGAGTTCATCGCCGAGGCGTTCGGAGAGATGTCGTGCCACGCGCTCTGCCATGCGGCGTGTATTCACGAACACCAGAGTCGTGCGATGCTGATTGATCAACTCTGTGAGACGGTCGTAGTACTCGGTCCACACTTCGTGCGACATCACCGTCTCCAGCGGCGAGCGCGGGATCTCGAGCGCCAGATCCATGGCGCGGCGGTGGCCTTGGTCGATGATGGCGACGCCCTCACCCGGCGACAGTTCCTTCGCCCCGCTTGCGGGGAGAAGGTGGCCCCGCGAAGCGGGGGCGGATGAGGGGCATCCCCTCAGGTATCGCGCCACTTCCTCGATCGGATTCTGCGTCGCCGAAAGTCCTACTCGGTGTAGAGGCGCCGAAGCTACGTGCTGTAGACGCTCCAGCGTCAGCGCGAGGTGCGCGCCGCGACGCGTTCCGATGACCGCGTGAATCTCGTCGACGATGACCGTGCGCGCGGTGCGCAACATCTCGCGACTGCGTTCCGCCGTCAGCAGGAGATAGAGCGATTCTGGAGTCGTCACCAGGATGTGCGGCGGCGTGCGGAGCATGGCCGCGCGTTCGCTTTGCGTCGTATCGCCGGTGCGAACGGCGGCCGTGATCCGCGGCGCGCCCAATCCCACTTCTTCGGCGATGCCGCGGATTCCCTTGCGCGGCTCTGCGAGATTCTTATGGATGTCGGCGCTGAGCGCCTTCAGCGGCGAAACGTAGACGACGCGAACTTCGTCGGGCAGCGGCCCGCCAAGGCTTTCTTCGAAAAGGTCGTTCAGCGCCGAGAGAAACGCGGCCAGCGTTTTTCCGGAGCCGGTCGGCGCGGCGATGAGCGTGTGCTGTCCTTCGCGAATGGCCGCCCATCCTTTCTTCTGGGCAGGAGTCGGCTCGCCAAGCGTTTCTGAAAACCAGCGCGAGATGACAGGATGAAAGTGATCGAGGGTCATGAGGGCGTGCAATTATCGCTCACGTCTTTGTTACATCGGCGGGCGCAACCATGGTCCGACGATTGCGATACGCTGATGACGCCTTTAGAGCGGCCGAGGAGGCGAGATGCAGAAAAGCAAGGACTTAACGCTGCAACTCGCGGGAACATTCGCTCTCGCGATGCTGGTCGGAACGTCCTCTTTTGCGGAAGCCCGTCATCTTGGGGGGACGCGAGGAGGAGGATCGTCGCATCAGTCGTTCGGGCGCGGGACGATTTCCCGTCCGCATTTTTCGTCGGGTTTCGGTCGTAGCGCTCCGCGCGTTCCATCCGCAGGCCGCTTTGCGCCGCGCTCTCCATCGGCCGGTCGCATGGCGCCGCGCTCTCCATCGGCCGGTCGCTTTGCGCCGCGCGGTCCGTCAGCCGGTCGCATGGCGCCGCGCGCTCCATCGAATTACTACGGCCGCGTCGCTCCCTATCGCGGCGGCTCCTTTTACAACAGCGGCAACCGATTCTACGGGCGGGGGAGAATCGATCGCGTGGCGCCGTATCGCGGCGGCTACCGCGTGTGGTTGGGAGGTTGGGGCTATCCATTCTTCGTCCCGTACCGTTTCTACGATCCATTCCGTTTTCGCCTCGGTCTCTTTATCGGATTCAACGCTTTTTATGATCCCCTCGGTTACTACAGCGTCTACGGCTGGCCGTATTACGGCTATCCGCCGCCGTCGGCGTACGTCGGAACGCGGGTCTACCGGGACGATTACGCAAACGACCAGACGACGGTTGCTGGAGTCGTCGAAAGCATTGATCTGCACACCGGCACGGTGATCATCATCGAAGATCGTTCCAACCGCAGGACCACGGCACTCCTTCCGCCGCGCGATCGCCGCGTCGACGACATCCGCGTCGGCGATTACATCGAGCTGTCCGGATCGTGGGTCCGCGGTCGCAACTACGATTTCGACGCCGATCAGCTCACTAATTTAGAGGCCAAGCGGTAATACGATAGAGCAGTGCGAATCGCTCTCGCACTGCTCTTCTTCTCTCTGCCCGCGTTCGCTGCCGACCGAATCATCGTCGTCACCGTGACGGAAGGATTTCGTCACGATTCCATCCCGACAGCGGAGCGCGTCATCGCCGACCTCGCTCCCCGGCTCGGCTTCGAAATCAATCTTGTGCGCGACGAGTCGGAACTCGCGGTTGGCTTGTCGCCGGCCGCCCTTCAACGCGCCAAGGTCGTGATATTCGCGAACACAACCGGTGATCTGCCCGTCCCTTCGCGGGAGTCTCTCCTGGCGTGGATCGCGAACGGCGGCTCCTTTATCGGCGTGCACAGCGCATCCGACACGTGGCACGAATGGCCGGCTTATATCGAGATGCTGGGCGGCGAGTTCGATCATCATCCTGACCAGACTGCGCGCACAATTTTCGTCGACAGCACTTCGAACCCCGCCACAGCATCGCTTCCGCCGTCGCACGATCTCTTCGAGGAGTACTACCTCTTCAAAAACTTCGAGCGGAGCCGCGTGACGATGCTGCTTTCGTTGCGAACGAGTCCTGAAGATGGCTCGCCGGGATTTTTTCCGCTGGCCTGGACTCACGACTACGGCCAGGGGCGCGTCTTCTACACCGCCCTGGGGCACCGCACCGAGGTGTGGACGTCGGAGTGGTTTCAGAAACACATTGAGGGTGCGATCGCGTGGGGCCTGCGTCGCGATCTCGTTCCGCGGCGTCGCGTGGCGGGCAAGCCGTGATATCGATTCTTGTTGCCGCTGCCATCGCGACCATGCCGAAGATCGATATCGTCTATCCGCCCTATGGAACGATCTTCGACCGTGGATGTGGCAAACCGGATTCGATCACCGAAGCCGGCAAACTCCGACCTTCGCTACAGACGGAATGGGACGCCGAGGGTCCGAAGTATTTTTCAGTCGTATCGCGCGAAGTCGGTCTTCCCTTTCCTTATCGCGAGATGCAGGCGTACCTGACGGTTTGCGAGGTGAGCACGATGAGCATGCCGCTCATGATCAACGTGCGGAGTTTACTGGGGTCGGCCAGCCGGCATCCGCCGGCTGGGGATTTCTCGGAGAAAATCTTTCACGAGCTGTGATTTGCCCTCGAAAAACTCGCGCTCACGCGCCTCGGAAAAGCTGAGGAGTTGAAATACCTCGATCAGGAGTATCGGACCGACCCCCCGCCCTCTCACTACAAGCGCGCGTGGGAGATCGTTAACGACATCGAGGACTACCGCGCATTCATTAAGGAATTGCAAGCCGCTCAAGGAGTTAAGTGACGCAGGTCACGCAGGATTTTTCGTCTCAGGTCGATGCTATCGCTCCTGGTTCCCCGTAAAATTACAGAGATGGTCCTCGGCCGTTTCCTCGCCGCGGTGACGCTTCTGCTGTCACTCGCGATCACCGCGTCGGCAGCCTCAATCCTTGTTGAGGTGCGCGATCCGCAGGGGGCGCCATTGCCAAATGCAGTGGTCTACGCCGTGATTGAAGGAAGGGAAATCGCTCCCTCGAACCGAACGGCAGTGATGGATCAGAAAGACAAGACGTTCTTGCCGCATGTCCTGCCGGTCCAGGTCGGCACGGCCGTGAAGTTCCCCAACAGCGACGACATTCAGCATCATGTGTATTCATTTTCGGCTGCCAAGACGTTTCAGCTTCCGCTCTACAAAGGAACTCCGGCCAATCCAGTTGTCTTCACCTCTCCCGGGGTCGTTACCCTCGGCTGCAACATTCACGACAAGATGAACGGCTACATCGTCGTTCTCGAGACGCCGTTCTTCGAGAAGAGTGAAGCCTCAGGTCGCGTCGAGATTCGAAATCTGCAGCCGGGGAAATACACGGTGCACGTGTGGCATCCCGACATGGCGCATGAGCCTCCGGTACAAAGCGTCGCGCTGGGCGAAAGCGAGCATCCCGAGCTGACATTCAGTGTGACCGCCGCGCCAGCGGCGTTGACCACCGCTCCGCTCAACAAGCTGGAAGGCAAGTTCAAGAAATACGGCAACGGGAATGGCCGGCCGTAGCTTTCAGGTCAAGCTCCTTTATCTTCTGATCGGCGTCCTGATTCTTCTTCAGACGGTGACGCTGGCAGCGATCCACGTCGCGGGATCGCGTTCGCTGCAGAAAAGCCTGACCGAGGGGCTTCACGTCGGAAGCCGCGTGTTCGAACGGATCCTTGCAAACCGCGGCCGGCAGTTGTCCGACAGCGTGCGCGTGCTGGCAGGGGACTTCGGCTTCAAGGCCGCCATCGCTTCCGGCGATCGGCCGACCATCAACTCGGCGCTCGCCAACCACGGTTCACGCATCGATGCCGACGCCGTTTTTCTGGTCGGGCTGAACAGCGTCGTTACGGCCGATACGGTCCAGAAGACTCTTGTCGGAAAGAAGTTTCCTTTCCCAAGCCTGATCGCCACCGCCGAACAAGTGGGGGAAGTCTCTTCCATCGCGTCGCTGGACGGACGTCCTTATCAATTAGTGATCGTGCCGGTTCTCGCCCCCCGGGCCATCGCTTGGGTTTGCATGGGATTCCAGATCGATGAAAACGTCCTTCGGGAATTCCAAAGAGTGACGGGACTGGATATTTCGCTGTCGGCGGGGGAGGAAGCCTCACGACCTCTTCTGATCTCGACGCTCCAGCCGAATCTGCAGCAGGACCTGCTGCATCAGTTCGATCGCCCGCGTGAGGCGATCGATGCCGAAGAGATCAGCGTCAAACTCGGCGGCTCGCCGTACGAGACGCTGGTCGAGCGGCTGAGGACGGGCGATCGATCGCGGATCACAACCGTGATTCAGCGATCGTTCGAGGAGGCGCGGCGTCCGTATCGGACACTGGAGCTGCAGATCGTCGTCTTCTCGACGCTGGCGGTGGTTCTGGCAATCGCGGTGACGATGCTCTTCGCGCAAGGCGTCATCCGGCCGCTGCATCGTCTGGCGGAGAACGCTCAGCGAATCGAGCGCGGCGACTATTCGGTGGCCGTGCAGATCGAACAGGACGACGAGATCGGCCAGCTTGCGACCGCATTCAACCGTATGCGCACCGGTATCGCCGAGCGCGAAGATCAGATCATTCATCAGGCGACGCACGACGGCTTGACCGGATTGCCGAACCGAACGTTGTTCCTCGATCGCCTCGATCACGCCATCGCGGCCGCGCGCCGCAGCGGCGATTCGGTCGGCATCATCATGATGGACCTCGACCGTTTCAAGGAGATCAACGACACTCTCGGTCATCAGTTCGGCGATCAGCTTCTGACCGAGATCGGCAGACGGCTCACGCTATCGCTTCGCGAAAGCGACACCGTGGCGCGGCTGGGAGGCGATGAATTCGGCGTCAGCTTCAACGCGCGCGAACCCGATCATGCCGTCGACGTTGCGCGCCGCATCGGCGCTTCGCTCGATCCGGCATTCATCCTCGGTGGAGTCTCCATCGATGTCGATGCCAGCATGGGCATCGCCATCTTCCCGCTGCACGCCGATGACGCCGGCAGTCTGATGAAGCGGGCCGACATCGCGATGTACGAGGCCAAGAAGAATCACACTGCCATCGCTCTCTATGAAGCCGGCCGCGACGAGCACAGCGTGCGGCGTCTCTCACTGCTGTCGGAACTGCGCCAAGCCATTCAGCGCGATGAGCTGCAACTCCACTATCAGCCCAGCATCGACATCCGCACCAGCCGCGTTGCCTACGCCGAGGCGCTGGTGCGCTGGAATCATCCGACACACGGCCGGATGAGTCCTGACGAGTTCATCCCGCTGGCAGAACAGTCGGGAACCATCGGAGCATTGACGAAATGGGTGCTGCGCAACGCCACCGCCGAGTGTGGTGAGTGGATGCGCCGCGGCATGCCGCTGACAGTGGCCGTCAATCTCTCAGTGCTCGATCTCTTCGATTCGGAACTGCCCATCTACATCAGCGGCCTGCTCGCCGAAGTCGGACTGCCGGCATCCAATCTGGTCCTGGAGATCACCGAAAGCGCCATCATGCGGGACCCCGCTTATGCTCAGAAGATTCTGCGCGAGCTGAAGGCGCGCGGCATCCGGCTCTCGGTCGATGATTTCGGCACGGGCTACTCTTCGCTGGCACACCTGAAACGACTTCCGGTCGACGAGCTGAAGATCGACAAGTCGTTCGTCATCAATCTGACCTCGCAGTCGACCGATGATGCCGTCATCGTGCGGTCGACCATCGAGCTCGGTCACAACATGGGATTGACGGTCATCGCCGAGGGAGTGGAGACCATCGAATCGCTGGACATTCTGAAACGCCTCGGATGTGACATGGCACAGGGCTACTACATGAGTCCACCGCTTCCGTCCGAGAAACTCAAGAAGTGGATTGCCGAGTCCCGTTGGGGAATCCCGACCTTAAAGCTGGAGGGTGTATGAAGCGCGTGTTTGGGTTGAGCCTTTTCCTGGCGTTCGGATTCACGATCACGTTGTTCGGGGCTGACGGCCGTTTGTTGGCCACCGGTGGGTTGACTCAGGTCGAAGGAACAGCCGGCGGCGGGATTGTGCCGTGGGCTGTGCTGTCGGGATATGCGACTGAGGATCAGAGCGGTGGCACCGGCTTCGTGACTTACGTCAACACCGGCGATTACTCGCTGTGGGCGGCGGGCGGCACGTTCACTTTTCACAACCGCGTCGAGTTCTCAGCGGCGGAAGAGCGGTTGCATCTCGGCACGCTGGCTGAGGAGCTCAAGCTGCCCGGAGCCGAGCTTCGCCAGCAGATTTTTGGCGTCAAAGTCAGGGTCCTGGGCGACGCGGTCTACACGCGCGAACCGCAGGTCGCGGTGGGGGTGCAGTACAAGCGCAACCTCGATTTCGCGATTCCGAAACTCGTTGGAGCAAAGGAGAAAGACGGCGTGGACGTCTATGTAGCCGCCACCAAAGTTTTTCTGGCCGCAGCCGGTGGACGGCATGTCCTCCTCAACGGAACTCTGCGCGCGACCAAGGCCAATCAATTGGGACTGCTCGGATTCGGAACCGCCGGCAACGATGGATACAAGATCGTTCCGGAAGCATCGGCGGCCATCCTGCTGAACAACTCGGTCGCGATGGGTGGCGAGTATCGCGTCAAGCCCGACCGGCTGGCCTTTTCTCGCGAAGACAACTGGAGCGATTTCTTCATCGCCTATTTTCCGAACAAGAACGTCGGTTTCGTGATGGCAGTCGCACAGGTTGGGACCATCGCCACCTTGCCGCACCAATCCGGCCTGTTCCTGTCATTTCAAGGCAGCTTCTGAGGAGATACGAACATGCGCACGAAGTGGACAGCCCTGGTTCTGGCGATCGCGATCAGCGCTTGCGCACATCAGCGTTCCCTGTACGACCGCATTGGCGGAACGCCGGTACTGTCGGCGATTGTCGACAGCTTCATCGCGCGATTCGCCGATGACACCCGCGTGGCGCCGACTTTCGCCAAGACCGACATCCCCAAGTTCCGGAAGCTCATCCTCGAACAGTTCTGCAATATCACCGGCGGCGGATGCAAGTACACAGGCCGCGACATGAAAACCACTCACGAAGGGCTGCACCTCACCGAGGCGCAATTCAATGCGCTGGTGGAGGATCTTCAGGACGCCATGGCGACGCAGCGCGTACCGATCGAGCTGCAGAATGAGTTGATCGCCAAGCTAGCCCCGATGCGCGCCGACATCATCCACCGCTGAGCTGAACTGATAGGAATTCGGCGACGACTGCCGGGCGCGATACATCGCCAGATCGGCGTTGTGCACCAGCGCGTCGAAGGTGTCTCCGTCATTGGGAGACGTCGCGATGCCGATGCTGGCAGTGACGTAGAGATCTTCATCGCCGACTCGCACCGGACGATCGAGCGTGGCGAGAAGTTTTGCCGCCACGACTCCGGCGTGTTGCGCGTCATCGAGATGCGGCAGCAATACGATGAATTGCTCGTTCCTCTGACGAGCCACCGTGTCTTCGGCGCGCAGCGATTCGCGAAAGCGCTGTCCGATGACTTGCAGCAGCCAGTCGACTCGATTGTGCCCGAGCGTCGTACTCAGTGATTCGAACCGATCGAGGTCGATGAAAAGAACCGCCACGCAAGCGGCGAGCCCGCGCGTCTGCTGGCGTCGCGCATGTGCCTGTGCCACCGTGAATCGATCCTGAACCAAGGTCCGGTTCGGAAGTCCGGTGACGACATCGTGGTAAGCCTGATATTCGATCTGCTGCTCGGCACGCTTCCGCTCGGAGATGTCGCGTGAGACCGCCACCAGCTCGGTCACCGGCCCGCTGATCAGTTGCCGGATCGGACGCCAGGTCGTCTCGACCCAGACGTGGGTGCCGTCTTTTCGCCGCATGCGGTAGGTGAGCGCCGCGGCGGTTCCACTCTCGAGAATGGCCGAACGAAATCGGTCGAGTTGCGGACGATCCTCGGGATGAATCAATTCCATCGACTTGATCCCCACCAGCTCTTCCGGTCCGTACCCCAGGAGACCGCGTGCTGCCGGAGAGGCATACAGAAACCTGCCATCGGGCGTATGTCTCGAAATCATGTCGGTGGCGTGCTCCGCCAGCAGGCGATAGCGCGCCTCGCTTTCGCGAAGCGCAAGCTCCGCACGCCGTTTCTCGGTGATGTCCGTATGCACCCGGATGGTGCCGATCACATTTCCCTTGGCATCGAGTTGCTGCGCCTCGCTGACTTCCGCCCACAGATCGCGACCTCGCAGCGTCCGCAGTTGGATTGCGCGCTCTCCCTCACGCCGCACGGAGCTGTCGACGAAGGAATTCGCGGCTTTGCCTACCAGCTCGGTGGGCAGGTAGCCGAGCATTTGTGCCATCCGCTGATTGACGAATTGAATGACGCCCTCGCGACTCACAAGCATGACGCCTTCATTCATGTTCTCGATCAGCGTGCGATACCGCGACTCACTCTCGCGCAGCGCGTCGTCTTTTTTCCGCCGGCTGATGTCTTCCGCGTTGTACAGACTCCCGATGGCACGGCCGCGGTTGTCGGTGATCGGCGTTGCGGAGACGTTCACGTTGATCGACTCGCCGCTCCGCGTCTGCCATAGTGCCTCGCGCGATCCTTCCGGCGGAAGGTAGGCAACTTCGGTGGAGATCAACGTCATCGGTTTTCCCACCAGCTCTTCCTCGCTGTACCCGAGGAGAGCGCAGGCGGCGTCGCTGATCACGCGGATTCGTCCACCGACATCGGTCACCACAATGTGCCCGTGGGTGGTCTCGAGGATGCGCGGAGCCGCCAGGCTGGCGGTGACTTCCGCCAACTCATAGCGCCAGACCGTATGCGCCATCACGACCACAAATCCCGCGATGGCCAGGAAGCCGATCGGCAAGACGTTGACGCCGAACGAGGGGAGATAGTCGAAACAGGCGGTGTATCCGACGATCAAGGCGAGGCTGATCCAGGCCATGCGTCGTCGCTCGGAGTCGGATTCCGCGGTTTTCCAGGTGTGGATCGAGTGGTACAGCGCCGATCCCAGTCCAAAGAAAAAGAAGAGCAGGTATGGTCCGCTGGCCCAGGCGTATCGCGGATAGAACCCCCACGGATAGTGCTCCATCCCGTCCACGATTTGATTGGTCGTGACGATCAGCAGCGCGAACCCCGCCGAAAGGGCCCACATCGCGCGCAGCGCAGTGTGGAGCCGCCGCTCTTTCCGCTCCAGCCCGACCACGAAGTGGTAGACGGCCGTCGGAATGAACGCGATGCCGAGAAAGGCCGCCTTTCCCCAAAAGAGCGCGATCCGCGCATCGGTGGTGGCATACATCAATGAGAAGGCGAACAGCCAGGCGGCGATGGAGCAGGCGGTCGCGAAAAACAGCCGGCTGATGTGGGAGGCGCGTTCGCGCGCCAGCACCAGAATTCCGAGAAGCAACATCAGGCTGGCCGTCGTCAGCGGCAGCGCGACGAACGGCCGAAACCCATAATTCGCCTGGCTGAAAACATCCGGCACAGGCGCCAAATATAGCTCAGGCTGCCATCAAACCGGCTACGGTGCACCCTGCGGCGGCATGCCCTGAGATCGTTATCCTGAGCCGCGAAGCGGCGAAGGATCTCGAGGGCTCGCGATTGAGATCCTTCCCCCACTCCGCGGGGTCAGGATGACGATCTCACGGCGTAGCCGGCGGCGGGGCGCGCCGCCTGGTCGCCTGCTCGAACGCGTACGCCAGTCGCAGTAGCGTCGGCTCGCTGCACGCCATGCCGGTGAAGCTCACCCCGAACGGCGTCGGCTTGGCGTTGAAGTTTTCCGGAAAAGCGGGCGTCGGCGCATTCGGAACCGTCGCAAAAGGAACGATGACGGTCGGATAACCGGGACGCGCCGCGACGTTGGCGCCGCCCGAGCCGGGGAAGAGCAGCGCGTCGAGGTTGTTCGATTTCATCACTTCATCGATGCCGTGCGTGGCGGTGAGCTGAATATCCCTGGCGCGATCGGCTTCGTAACGCGCGCGGAACAGCTCGAGGTCCATGGCATCGGAGATGTCGAGCAGCGATTGTCCGTACTTGATGGCGCCGCCCTTCTGATGGGCGTTGTTCCACGACCGCAAATCGGTCAGCGATTTGATGGGCGGCTTTTCGCCCAATGTTTTGATCCAGGCGTTGAAATCGCGTTCCATCCCGTAAGCGAGATCGATGGAGCACTTCTTGTTTTTCACCTCGTCCATGTCTGTGCAGACGCCGAACAGCAATAGATTGTTGCTGGGATCTTTGTCGACGACGCTGGGAATGTCGGCCGGATCGACGATCACGGCGCCCTGCTGCTTCAGAACATCGATGGCCTCGGTCATGACCTTGGCCTGATCGGGATTGAGTCCGCCGCGTTCGCGATCGGATCCGGGGGGCTTGATCTTGTCGTAGTAATTCGCGCGCGGAATTCCGATGCGCGCGCCCTTGAGGCCATCGGCTTTGAGAAATTTCGTGTAGTCGCTCTGCGGCGTGCATTTCGTCGTCGCCGAGTCATTCGGATCGGGACCTTCCAGGGCGCCCAGGATGATGGCGGCATCGGTGACGGACCTGGCCATCGGACCGGGGGTGTCCTGATCGGCGGTGATGGGAATGATTCCGTAACGGCTGATCCGACCGACGGTCGGCTTGATTGCCGCCAGCATGTTTTGATTGGAAGGGCTGAGGATGGAGCCGGAAGTCTCGGTGCCGATGTTGGCCGCCCACAGGTTGGCAGTCGTTCCAGCGCCCGAGCTCGAACCGCCCGTGTTCAGCGCCGGACGACCGTCGAAGGTGGCATCGCGCGCATCGCGTCGCGGGTCATAGGGGTTGAAACCGTAGCCGTTCAGCGCGTTGTAGTTGTTGGGCATGGAGGGATTGCCGGCGACCCAGTTCGCGAGCTCCGTCATCTGCGTCTTGGCGATGATGACCGCCCCGGCCTCGCGCAGCTTCTTCGTGACGGTCGCCTGGTAGGGCGGAACGTAGTCGGCGAGCGCCAGTGCGCCGCCGGTGGTCGGCATGTCGGTGGTGTGAATGTTGTCCTTGATCGCGATCGGAATCCCGTGCAGCGGCCCGCGAGTCTTTCCTGCTTTGCGCTCGCGGTCGCGCTCGTCGGCTTCCTTGAGCGCGTTCGGATTGACGGTGATCGCGGCGTGCAGCTTGTCCTCGTAGGTTGCGATGCGCGTCAGGTACTGCTGCACCAGATCGTGCGAGGTGACGCGGCCCGACTTCATCGCGGCCTGCATCTGCGGGATGGTCGCTTCGACGACCGTGAATGACTTTTCCTGGGCGAATGCGGAGGCGGCGACGGCGGCGACGATAAAGACGACCTTCTTCATAGCGAGGCGCATTTTATGGTGATACGCTCCCTTTTCCGTTCAACATCAGAAAGGAGCGTTCTATGGTTCGAGTCATCACGGCGACTTTCATAGCGGCCCTCCTCTCCACTGCCGCCCTCGGTCAGCCGGCAAAATCCAACGAGCAGCAGATTCGCGACCGCCTGAATGAATTTGCGGCCACCTGGAACAAGCACGATCCGACCAACATGGCTTACTTCTGGTCGGTCGACGGAGATCTCATCAATCCCTCCGGCCGCAAGGCCAAAGGGCTGACCGAGATCCAGCGGCTGTTTCAGGACGAGCAGACGGGCGTGATGAAGAACTCGACGTACGCGGTGACCAGCGCGTCGATTCGCATGCTCGAGCCGACCCTGGCCTTCGTTGACTCCGATGCCGAGATCACCGGAGTCGCAAACCCCGATGGGTCGACCGCCACAATGAAGCCGCACGTCACAGTCCTGATGCGCAAGACGGGCGGCAAGTGGTGGGTCGTGACGGCGCGGGCATTTACTTTCTTTATACCGCCCCCGCCACCCCCTCCGCCGGCGCCGAAATAGTCAGCGCTCGACGGGTAGGCGCACCTCGAACACCGCCCCGCCGCCCTCCCGATTGGCGGCGCTGACGGTGCCGCTGTAGCCCTCCACGATGGCCTTCACGATCGACAGCCCGAGGCCGGTGTGGCGGTGGGTGGTGGGGTGGTCGGGGCGGTAAGTGAAGAAGCGGTCGAAGATGCGGGCCAGGTTTTCCGCGAGGATGCCGGGGCCTTCGTCGGCGATGCGGACGACGATCTCGTGGCCCTCGCGGGCGGTCGAGATCGTGATCTTCTTTCCGCTAGGCGTGAAGCTGACGGCGTTGTCGAGCAGATTCTCGAAGACTTGCAGCAGGCGATCTTCGGACGCCTGCATTTCGAGCGGTCCGGCTGTCAGTTGAAGATCGAACGTCACGCGCTCGTGCTCGCGCAGGCGGAATCCCTCCACGATCCGCTGCAGCAGGCCGTTGATGTCGATGGGCGCGCGCTGCTCTTTCTGGATCTCGGCGTCGATCATGGTGATCTCGCGCACCTGCGACAGAAGATTTTCCATGCGCGCGATTTCCGACTCGGCCACGCGAAGAAATCGCGAGCGCTCGGCCGGCGCATCGACCTGCGACAGCATCTCGGTCGCCATCCGAATCGAAGCGAGGGGATTCTTGAATTCGTGCGACACATCCGAGGCGAAGGCCTCGGTGGACTGCTGATGCAGTTCCAGCCGGCGCGTCAGCCGCTCCAGCGCGCGAGCCAGATCGCCGATCTCGTCCCGCTTCATCGACCCCTTGAACCGGCCGCGAAGGCGTCCGCGATAATCGGCGACCTCACCGGCTTCCTTTCGCAGTTGCCGCAAGGGCTGCACGATGGTCGTGCTCACCAGAAGCGTGAGAAGAATCGCGACCACGACTGAGGCCAGAAAGATCTGCAGGATGGCCAGGCGGACGGCGTGGATGTCCTGACGGATGTCGTCGGTCGTTTGCGAGATCAGCACAGCGCCGATCACGTTGCCGCGCTGGTAGATCGGAAGTGCGATGTACAGGGTGACATGTCGCGGCGGGGTGGAGGAGACGCGCTTTTCGACGCCGGTCTGTCCAAGAAATGCCGATTGCAGCTCGGGTCCCCTGAGAATCGCGGAACGTTCGTAGCCGTCGCTCGAGGTCAGCGGCCGCGTCATGGGGCGCAACCAGCCCAGCGGTTTTGCGAAGAGCGCGGCGCCGAGTCGATAGAGCCAGTTTCTCTGAGCCACGGTTTCTTCTTCGTCGTACGTCTGCAGCGGTCCGGTGTCGGCGGTGACTTTGCCGCCTGGACTCACCAGGCGGACGCGCTCATCGCCGAATCGGACGTTGCGCAGAACAGCGGTCGCATTGGCGCCGCTTTGAAGAGTGGAGACGATGAGACGCGCCTGCCGCTGCATCGAATCGATCTGCGCGCTTTCCAGATGTTGTTCGTAACTGCCGATGAACAACACTCCCGCGACCGGCAAAAAGACGACCAGAAGGTTGAAGAGCGCCAGCCGGATCGAAATCCGCGACAAAAATTGCGAGGGACTCGGCATCACTTGGCCTCGGGCTGATAGCGATAGCCCATGCCGTAGACGGTGTCGATGCGGTCGAATTGCGGATCGACGGCTTCGAACTTCTTGCGAATGCGTTTGACGTGACTGTCGATGGTGCGTTCGCTGACGTAGTTGTCGTGCGGATATCCCTCGCGCGTGAGCTGGCGCCGCGTCTTCACGTGTCCCGGATGCCGCACCAGCGCCTGCAGCATCATGAATTCCGTGACCGTCAACTCGATCGGATGCCCTTTCCAGCGCACGATGAAGCGCTGCGGATCGAGCTCCAGCGAACCGACGCTCAGAAATGTCTCGTCGTCGCGCGATGAAGTTGCGCGGCGCGCGGCGCGTCGAAACAACACCCGCACCCGCGCGACCAGCTCGCGCATCGAAAACGGTTTGCAGAGATAGTCGTCCGCGCCTAACTCGAGACCCAGGATGCGATCGACTTCGTCATCGCGGGAAGTGAGGAAGATGATGGGGACGTTGTCCGTGGCCGCGCGGATCTTGCGACAGAGCTCGAGTCCGTCCATGCGCGGCATGAGGATGTCGAGGATGACCAGATCGGGCATCTTCTGCTCGAACGCGCTCCACGCTTCCACGCCGTCGGCGTACGGTTCGACCGCGTAGCCCTCGCGGCGCAGCGCAAAGGCAACCGTCTCGCGGATGTTCGCTTCGTCGTCGATGACTGCAATCGAAGACATCGTTTCGATTCTACAAGTCCTGAGTCCTGAGTCCTGAGTCCTGAGTGGGCTTTTTCTCAGCACTCAGCACGCAGCACTCAGGACTGCCTTTCTTTCGCCACAATCGCTCCGCGAGCTTTCCCAATTCGCGCCCCTCCCACGCCACAGCGCGAGCGGATCTTGATCAGCGGAGGGACAGGCGATGATTGGCAAGCTTGCACTTTGCATCACACTTCTGATTCCGGTTGCCGCTTCCGCCCAGGTCACGCTGGACGAGGTGAAGAGCGGCACGCTCCTGCTGAAAACAAAGCAACCCGGTGTCTACCTCGCCGCGCCCACGGTGGAGACCGATGTCGATCTTCACGTGCGCGGAATGATTCTTCGAGGCGAGGTCACGCAGCGTTTTCTCAATCCTCAGTCGGTTTGCGTCGAGGCCATCTACGCGTTTCCGCTGCCGGAAGACGCGGCCGTCGACACGCTGAGGATGAAGGTCGGCAACCGCGTCATCGAAGGCGAGATCAAAGAGAAGGAGGACGCCAAACAGACTTACGAGAAAGCCAAACGCGAAGGGAAGAAGGCTTCGCTGCTGACGCAAGAGCGTCCGAATCTCTTCACGGTCTCGATCGCCAACATCGGCCCGGGCGAAAACGTGACCGTCGCGATCGCCTATCAGCAGAACGTCGACTACAAGGATGGAGCGTTCCGACTGCGGTTTCCGATGACGGTTGGTCCGCGCTACATCCCGCTGAACACGCCCATGATGTCGGCCGCTGTGCCGATCGATAACGCCGGCACGCTTTCGGGCTCGCAGAAACACCACATTCATTTGACCGTCGATCTCGACTCCGGCTTTTCGCTGAAGCAGGTCTCGAGCAGCTATCACAAGATCGATACGACCGTGATCAGCGGATCGCGCTACAAGATCTCGCTGCACGGCGACGTCTCGGCCGATCACGATTTCGAGCTCCTGTGGCAGCCGGACCTCGGCAGCGAGCCGAAGTCGGCGCTGTTCACGGAGAAAGACTACGCGCTCCTGATGGTCCTTCCGCCGCCGGCGGGCCGGGGAGTGCGGCTGCCCAAAGAATCGATTTTCATCATCGATACATCGGGCTCGATGGGCGGTCCATCGATCGACGCGGCGAAATCGGCGCTGCTGCTCGCCATAGATCATCTCGATTTATCAGATACATTTAACATCATCGAATTTAATTCGGTCACGCACGAGCTTTGGACGGACGCGCGTCCCGCCACATCGGGAAACGTGGTGGAAGCGAAGCGATTCGTCAGCGCACTGCAGGCCAACGGCGGAACAGAGATGATGCCGGCGCTGGAAGCTGCCTTTCGCGATCCATCCCCCAACGAGAGCGTCGTGCGCCAGGTCATCTTCATGACCGATGGCCAGGTCGGCAACGAGTCGCAGCTCTTCTCTTTCATCCGCGCGCACCTCGGCCACAGCCGTTTGTTCACGGTCGGGATCGGCTCCGCGCCTAACTCACACTTCATGCGCGAGGCGGCGCGGTTCGGACGCGGGACGTTTACCTACATCGGCAGCTCGAATGAAGTGCAGGAAAAGATGACCGCGCTGTTCGAAAAGCTCGAGAGCCCGGTGCTGACCAATGTCGAATTGCGTTTCGACGATCCGGCAGCCGAGATGTGGCCGCAGCGGATTCCCGATCTTTACGCCGGTGAGCCGGTGGTGGTGGCGGTGAAGTTTTCCAAGCCGGCCGGGCGCGTCGCCGCGTCCGCGAAGCGCGGAAGCGAGGAGTGGAACGACGTGCACAACATGCAGGTGACCTCGGAGGAGTCGGGAATCGGACGGCTTTGGGCGCGAAGAAAGATCGAAGCGCTCAGCGATAGTGAAGGCGATGTGCGACCGCAGATCGTCGAGCTGGCGCTCGCGCATCACCTGGTCAGTCAGTTCACGAGTCTGGTGGCCGTCGATCACACGCCCTCCGGCGTTCCGCTCCAGAACTGCGAAACGCGCCCGGTGCCTGTGAACTTGCCCGAGGGTTGGGGCGGAGTGGATGGATCGTTGCCTGGAACGGCCACATCAGCGCCCCTCTTCATGCTGATCGGCGCGATCTTGCTGCTAGTCGCAGCGCTCCTCGCGCTACGTAACTGAGAACTGAGAACTCACATGAAGCGCCTCGTCCTCATCGGTTCGCTCGCGGTCGCCGGCGCGCTGTGCTTTGCACATGGTGCCTGGATGGTCGCAAAAGCACAGCTTGCGCAGGTGCTGCTCGAGCGAGCGTGGGCGCGAACGCTCCACGGCGAACAGGGCGTAAAGCCGTGGAGATGGGCCGACACCTGGCCGGTCGCGAAGATCGAATTTCCCCGCCAGAGCAAGAGCTACATCGTGCTGGCCGGCGCGAGTGGGCGCACCATGGCCTTTGGTCCGGGCCACGTCGACGGAACGGCTGCACCGGAGGCGATCGGCAACTGCGTGATCTCCGCCCATCGCGACACCCAGTTTGCGGTGCTACGCGATGTGGAAGTCGGCGACGAGATCGTGCTGCAGACGCGCGACCGTCGATCGATTCGCTATCGCATCGTGGAGCATCGCATCGCGCACAAGAGCGACACCTCGCTCCTCGAGCCATCACGTGGACGGATCCTCACGCTCATCACGTGCTTTCCGTTCGACGCGATCCGCCCGGGCGGTCCGCTGCGTTACGTGGTCATCGCCCAGGCGGTGTGAGGTGGGTTATGACGGTGCATGCAGGTTTCATCCGGACTGAAAACATGAAGATCTGGTTCTGGATCTCGTGCTGGGATGACGATCCGTTCTCCGTAGTGCCGCTGGCGGCCTGAACATTGCTTCGCACGCAGCCGAGGGGGGTTCGAGATGCGAACATCTGCACTCGCTGCTGCTTTTCTGCTGATCGCACCGACGTTTTTCGCTCAGACGCAGACATCGACGACCGCAACCGGCACGAGCGCGACATCGGTGACCGACACGTCGAGCACGGCCACCACAACCACGACCACGGCAGCGACGACGACGCGCAGGCGACATCTGAAGGCGATCAACACGTCGACCGCCACAAGCGGCACTGTGTCGGGAACTGCCGTCACCGGCACGACCACCACCACTTATCCTGTGCCCGCGACGGTCGTCGATACTTCGACGACCGCCAGTATCGCACCCACTACTACCACCGCCACCACCACGGAAGCCGAACCAGAAGAGCACGGATTCAACTGGGGCTGGTTAGGCCTTCTCGGACTTCTTGGTCTTTTCGGACTCAGCGGCCGCGGGCGAACGCCCTGAAGAATTTCCACATCTCCTCATTCGCATCGATGAGGTGATTGGGCTTGCCCAGGATGTGTTCGGCCATCGGAACGGCGTTTTTGCCGGGCCACACGTGACCCGATCCGCTCATTTTCCAGAACACGACCGGCGCGCCTTTGCACGGTCCATAGACGAGTTTGGTGGCGGTGGTGCCTTCTCCCGCCAGGTGCTTTTCGACCTTGGGCGTGGATGGGCAGCCGTCGAATGCGATCCACTTTGCGAGCTGCTCCTCGACCGGCGGATGCAAGACGCGCGTGGTCGTCATCGGAAAGGGCGGACCGAGGCCGCCGTTGTAGAGCGCGCGAGGGTCGTCGATGCTGTGGAAGTGCATGACCGGGACGGGCAGCGTCGGATGAAACTGCGCCAGGACCATCGATCCCGACACCGGCGCGATCGCCGCAACCAGATCCGGCGCCTCGGCCGCCATGCGATACGACATCATCGAGCCGTTCGACAGTCCGGTGGCGTAAATTCGTGTGCCATCGATCGGGACGCGCTTCACGAGATCGGCGATCACGGCGCGGATGAATCCGACGTCGTCGATGCGCTTGGCGGGCGCGGCGCCGCAACACGTGCCCGCGTTCCAGACCAGGAATCTTCCGCGCCCGGTTCCATTCGGATAGACGACGATGAAATGTTCGCGGTCGGCCACGGCATCCATGCGCGTGTAACGCTCCTGCGATTCGCCGTTCGATCCGCCGCCGTGAAAGTTGATCACCACCGGCCGCGGAGTCGCGGGTCCCGGTGGAACGTGGAGGATGTAGGAGCGGTCCAGGCCGCCGAACTGAATGTTGACGACCGCCGCAATTATTATTGCTAACATATAGTCATATTATATAGTAATGATTGTGCGAAGGTGCGGGGTTCCGCGGTCGAGATCTTCGAGGACTTCGTTGATGGCGTCGGCATCGAGCGGGACGCGGCGTGTGACCGCGCGCGACAGGTCGAGGTCCATCTGCATCAGCTCGATCAATTCCTCGCGGGTGTGATCGGAGCAGCCGATGATGTGGCGCTCTTTCGCGAGCACGTCGGCGTAGGCGTCGAAGCTGAATTCGCGAAGATTGATTGCAACCAGCACCAATCGTCCGCCAGGCCGCAGTGCGCGGAGAGCCTGGAGGCACAGATCGCGGTTGCCGACGAAATCGAGCGCCACATCGACGCCGTCGCGCAAACCGGAAATCGCGCCTAACTCCGCCGCCAGCGCCAGCTTCTCCGGAACGCGCTCGGCGACCTGGATGCGCGACGCGCCCAGGCGTCGCCCGAGCTGCAGCGCGGAGATGCCGAGTCCGCCGAAGCCGAGAATGGCGAGGTACTCGGGGCGTTTGAAGAGCGCCAGACGAAGTGCGTGATAGGCGGTGGCGGTCGAACACATCATGATGGCCGCTTGCTCGAACGCAATGGGATCGGGGATCGCGATGGCGTTCGCCTCCGGCACCACGATCTTCTCAGCGTATCCGCCGTCGACTTCCTTGCCGATCATGCCGCCGTTGGGCAGGAGGTAGTGGGCGGCGACACGCTTATTGGTGCCCGCAATCACGCCCGCGATTTCGTGGCCCAGCGTTCGGGGCACGTTCACACGTCCGGGCTGATGGCGATAGTGCGCGTCGCTGTGACAGATTCCGGCGGCGCGAATCTCGATCAACACTTCGCCGGATCGCGGCTCCGGATCGGCGATGTCCTGCTCGATCAGCGGCGCGCCGTGGCGAACGAGACGAATGGCCCGCAAGCGCCCAATGCTATCGCTGCAGGACGATCTTCCCTTCTTTTACCGCGCGCTCCTCGTCTGCAGTCGCATGCGTGACGCGGAACGATCCATGTTTCGGATCGACCGCCGCGTTGAGCTTGCCCTGCCACTCGGCAGCGTCGCCGGGGGCGGGCACCTGAATCAGCCACACGAAGTGCTCGATCTCGCGATGGGGCAGGTCGTTCCTCTCGATCGCGACCTGCCCGTATTCGGGATCCGTTCCTTGAACTTGCGTGTAGAAAGCCTTGAGCAATGCGGTCTCGGACGATGCCGCCAGCATCGCACAGAGTAAGACAACGCGCATGTTAGGCGACGGGCGCAACTACGCGATGACGAAGACCGGACGGCCTCCTCGTGTGGCGGCCATCAATTTAGGTCGTCAATTGTCGTAATGCAACTCCACGAATTCGTAGACATAGTTGCCCGTGCCGGCGGCGTCTGAAAATTCGTTGATGACCACCCCATGACCGCATCCCGCCCCCGCCCCGCTCCCCGGATTCGCGGAGGTCGTCGCCAAAATGTTCCAGCTCGAGGTCAGATTGGCGGCCAGGCACGGATCTTTGCGTTGGATGTCCTGACCCGCCGAAGCGCTCATCGAGATCGTCACTCCGTCAATGGTGTTGCCCGCGGCGTTCTTGAGAACGTAATTCTCGCTTCCGTTGATGACCGGGAACGCGCCCGCCGAATTGATGTAAACCACGCTCGCGCCGAGGGTCACGCCCCAGAAAGTCTGGAATGCAGACTTGCTGGCGTTGCGGGCGAGGACCAGGTAGCTGTTAGGCTGAATCTTCGTTCCGGCCGGGAAAGTGTATGTGTAGCTGGCATTCGCCTGAGTGATGGTCCAGCCGGAGATGTCGACCGGCAGGGCATTGTTGACGGTGACGCCGACGGCGGCTGACGTGCCGACGTTTCCCGCCGCGTCGTAGGCCTTCGAGGTCAGCGAATGCGATCCGTTGCTGGCAGTGGTCGTATTCCACGACCAGGAATACGGTGAGGTCGTATCGGTCGATTGCAAAACGTTGTCGAGATAAAACTCGACCTTCGTGACGCCGACGTTGTCGGATGCCGATGCCGTCACGGTTGTTGTTCCGGTGACTGTCGCGCCGGCGGCCGGCGCGGTGATCGAAGTTGTTGGGGGTGTTGTATCGGGAGGTGGCGGCGCGCCACCATCAATCGTGAAGCTGCGCGGCAGTCCCGAAGCGACCAACTCGTTGGGACCCTGATGCACGGCGCCGTCTGCGGAGACTGTGAAGATGTTGAGCCCGTCGGTCGTGATCTTGATGTTGCCGACGCAATATCCGGCGTGGCTTGCCAGGCTCCCGATCGGATTCCCCTCCTCGGTCTGCAGTACGACTGTTGGTGGGGCGGTCACGCAAGCCGTCGATTGGGCGAGCAACACGTGCTCAACCACATCGATGCGCGGCAGGTCCCAGCCCGACGATTCGCCGTTGCCGACGCCGATGATGGCAACCGCCGGATCGGCCATGTTGAAGTAGGTCGGATTGGTGCTGCTCTCGCTGCCGTGGTGATTCACATGCAGCAGGTCGATGCCTCCCGCTGTAATCAGCGGAAAAGCGCCGCCGGGCGAGATTGCGCGGATCACGGAGCTCTCGACGTCGACCTGCGCGGTGGAGCGGCCGGTACAGGTGTCGGAGCCGCCACCGAGATCGCTGGCCCACAGGTAGTCGAAACCGCCGTACTGGATCAGCAGCGCGATCGACCGATCGTTTTCATCGGAAACCGAGACCGAGCCGCCTCCGATGATCGATCCATTGCGCGCGACGCAGGTGATCTTCGCGCCGTTGCCGAGCTGAATCACCGTGCCGACCGGCATCGCGACCGGCGCGCCGGCGGTGGTGGTTGCGGCAGCGGCGTTCCAGCCGTCGACACAGCTCGAGGCATAGCTCGACCCGTTGTAGTACTGCTTGACGCGAACGTTGTAGCCGGCGTTGATGACCTCATCGAGCCCGCCGATGTGATCGCAGTGCTGATGGCCGCCGATCATGTAGTCGAAGCCGTTGGCCGGCTGCACGCCAATGGATTTGAGATACGGCACGACGTACTGCGTGCCCATCCCGGTGTTGCCCGCTTCCATGAGTACAGTCGTACCATCGGGGCCCTTGATGAAAACCGAACCACCCCAACCGACATCGATGTAGTGGATTTCCAGTTGCTGGGCGGTGAGAGGGAGGGCGAAGAGCAACAACACAAACGTGTGGACCAGGAAGCGTGTCAAACGCATGGATCCTCCTCGTTATGTGATGATGGGGTCGGGCTCAGGGGAAGTCTCCAATATTGTGTGAAGATTTAACGGAGAATGCAACCATGAATATTAATCGCAGGCATTTCATGGGTCTGGCCGGCCTGGGCACCGCCGGCGTGCTCGTCGCACAGCAACCGCCATTGCCACGAACGTTGCCATCGGAACATGGGCCGGCGCCGGGCGCGGCTCCGCCGCCGTTCGAGCTGGACGAGATCACCGTCAACGAGCTTCAGGAAGGACTGAGCAGCGGACGGTTCATGTCGCGCAAACTCACCGAGGCCTACCTCGCCCGCATCGACGCGATCGATAAGCGCGGGCCGGCCATCAATGCCGTCATCGAGATCAATCCTGACGCGCTGGCAATTGCCGAGGTGATGGATCGCGAGAGGCGGAATGCCGCCCCTGGTCCGCTGCATGGCATTCCTGTCCTCATCAAAGACAACATCGACACCGGCGATCGCATGCACACTTCGGCGGGATCGCTGGCGCTGGCGGACTCGATCGCGGCGCGCGACTCGGCCGTCGCAAAGAAGCTGCGCGACGCGGGCGCTGTCATCATCGGAAAGACCAACTTGAGCGAGTGGGCGAATTTTCGGTCGACGCACTCGACCAGCGGATGGAGCGGCAGGGGAGGGCAGACGAAAAATCCGTATGTTCTCGATCGCAATCCGTGCGGCTCGAGCTCCGGTACGGGCGCGGGGATCGCCGCGAATCTGGCAGCGGTGGGCGTGGGCACGGAGACCGACGGTTCGGTCGTCTGTCCCTCTTCTGCGTCGGCGCTAGTGGGAATCAAACCAACCCTTGGCTTGATCGGCGGCGCCGGCATCGTTCCGATCGCCCACAGCCAGGACACCGCCGGACCGATGTGCCGGACGGTGGCCGATGCCGCGATCTTGTTAGGCGCACTGGCCGAGAAAAAAGTCGACTACGGCAAATCGCTCGATCCGAACGGCCTTCGCGGCGCTCGCATCGGCGTGGCGCGAAAGTTTTTCGGGATCAATGATTCCAGCGACGCCGTGATGAAGGAAGCGATCGCGGCCATCAAACATCTCGGCGCCACCATCGTCGATCCGGCCGATATGGCCACCAGCGGCAAGTACGACGACAGCGAGATGGAAGTTCTGCTGTACGAATTCAAGACCGATCTCAACAAGTACCTGGCGGGCCTCGGTCTCAACGTGAAGACGCGCACGCTCGCCGACCTGATCAAGTTCAACCAGGAGAATCGCGATCGCGAGATGCCGTACTTCGGTCAGGAGCTGTTTGAGCGCGCGCAGAAGAAAGGACCCCTGACCGCGGAAGCCTACAAAAAAGCGCTGGCGAAGAATCATAAAATGTCGCGCGCCGAAGGAATCGACGCCACGTTGAAAAAACACAAACTCGACGCCCTGATCGCGCCGACCGGAGGTCCAGTCTGGCCGATTGATCTCATCAACGGCGATCATTACACCGGCGGTTACTCAACGGCGTCGGCGGTTGCAGGCTATCCGCATATTACCGTCCCCGCAGGCCAGGCGTTCGGACTTCCAGTCGGCCTTTCCTTTTTCGCCGGCGCGTGGAGCGAGGCCAAGCTCATCAAGTTCGCCTATGCCTTCGAGCAGGAAACCAAGGCTCGGCGGAAACCGGGATTCGTTCCAATGATTCGTCTCGGAGGTGTCGCATGATCCCACTGTTGCTGGCCGTCGTCGTCAACATCCACGAATACACCGTGCCGTGGAAAAACACGCGGCCGCGCGATCCAGCCGTCGGAGCGAACGGCCGCATCTGGTTCGTGGGACAGGAAGGCAATTACCTCGGCTGGGTCGATGCCTCGAGCGGAAAATTCGAGAAGTTCGATCTCGAGAAAGGCACCGGCCCGCACAACTGCATCGTGGCGCGCGATGGCGAGGTCTGGTTTGCAGGAAACGCCGCGGCCTACATCGGCCGCTTCGATCCGAAAACCGAAAAAGTCACCAAGTATCCGATGCCCGACCAGGCGGCGCGCGATCCGCACACGTTGATCGAGGCCGCCGACGGAACGATCTGGTTTACCGTCCAGGTCGGTTCATTCGTCGGGCATCTCGATCCGAAAAGCGGTGACATTCGATTGGTCAAAATTCCCACGGCCGGTTCGCGTCCCTACGGCATCGCGATCGATTCGTCGAGCCGCGTATGGTTCAACGAATTCGGCCGCAACGCGATCGGATCGATCGATCCCAAGACGATGCAGCTCACCGAGTACTCACTGCCGCAAGGCACGCGCGATCGACGCATTGCCATCATCGGCGACGGCGCGATCTGGTACGGCGACTACGCGCGCGGACGACTCGGCCGCCTGGATCCGAAAACAAAAGAGGTCAAGGAGTGGCCGACACCGTCAGGCGCCAGCTCGCTGCCATACGCGATGGCGGTCGACGATCGTTCGCGAATCTGGATCGTGGAGAGCGGACCGCAGCCGAATCGTCTGGTCGGCTTCGATCCGAAAACGAGCGCGTTCTTCTCGAACACCCCGATTCCCAGCGGTGCTCAGACCGTCCGCAACATGGTCTTCGACCCGCACAAGCGCGAAATCTGGTTTGGAACGGACGCCGGCACGATCGGGCGCGCCAGCGTCCCGTGAGTTACGGTTTGTAGCGCCGTGCCGGAAAAGTGACCGCCTCCGCGATGCTCATCGAAGCGAGGCGCCGAATCAAGTCGCGCAAGCCTTCGTCGGCGACTTCGTACGCCGACCGAAGCATGACGACCTGATGGCGTGACTCACTGGACGGGACCGTGAAGCCGGATCGCGGCTGCGAGGAATCCGTCGTTACCGTTTTTCGCCACATTCCGTCAATCCACTCGTGACGCGCATAAACACCGGACACTTCGGCAACCGGGTAGCTCGAGGCCAGCGGCGGAATTCCTCTGGCATTCGCTTTCTGCTCGTCGAGCGCGCGCTCGACATAGGTCTTCACCAGGTCACGGAGCACAGCCTCGGAATCGAACGGAATGTTCGTGATTTCGAAGCCCGACTGATAGAGGCTCTTGTTGGACGGCGTCAGTTCCGCGCGCGTCCAGCGAATCTGGCCGACCAGCTCGATGTGCCGGCCGCCCCAGTCGAAGGTCACCCCGCATTGCTTGCCTTGCGGTAACAATCCGCTGTGCGAGAGGCGTATCCCGCGCACGGAAGCATCCACGACGTAAGCTCGCTCGCCGTCGGCGTTCGCCGGCACGGGTTGCGACAACGTCACGCGCCCGATTCTGCGCACCTTGCCGTAGGTCTCCATGCAGCATAAAAAAAGCAGGAGGTATGCCTCACACCACAATCATGGTGACGCGAATCACGTTTAGAATTTGCCATCCATATGCAGGCAATCCAGGTCAAAAAGCACGGCGGACCCGAGGCGCTCGAATACGTTGAGATCGAAACGTCGAAACCGAAGATCGGCGAGGCCCTGGTGCGGCTCGAGTCGATCGGGGTCAACTTCATCGACGTTTATCACCGCACCGGCCTTTACAGACTCCCGGTACCGTTCACTCCGGGATCGGAAGGGGCGGGCGTGGTCGAGGAAATCGGTCCCGATGTCACGAACGTCAGGAAAGGAGATCGGGTGGCATACGCGATGGCGCGTGGCGCCTACGCGGAGTACGCCATCGTCGCGGCGGAAATGCTCGTGCCGATTCCGGATGGCATCGATTTCAAAACTGCCGCGGCGGCCATGCTGCAGGGGATGACGGCGCACTATCTCGCCATCTCGACCTATCCGCTCGATCGCGGCAACATTGCGCTGGTCCACGCGGCTGCCGGCGGCGTGGGCGGACTGCTGGTGCAAATCGCGAAGATGCGCGGCGCGCGCGTGTTCGCGACCATCTCCAACGATCAGAAAGCGAAGATTGCCAAAGAAGCCGGCGCGGACGACATCATCAATTACAAGGAGCAGGATTTCGAGGCCGTGGTGATGCGCCTGACCGACGGAAAAGGCGTCAACGTTGTCTACGACTCGGTCGGCGTCACCACGTTTGACAAGAGTCTGAACTGCGTCGGACGCCGGGGGCTGCTGGCGCTGTTCGGGCAGTCGAGTGGACCGGTGCCGCCATTTGATCCGTCGCGTCTCGCAAAAAACGGCGCCTACCTGACCCGTCCCAGCCTCGGCCACTACATCGCCGATCGTCAGGAACTGATGTGGCGTGCAAGCGAAGTTTTCTCGTGGATTCGCAGCGGCAAAGTGCGCGTGCGCATCGATCGCGAGCTGTCGCTGCGCGATGCTGCCGAAGCGCATCGGCTGCTCGAGGGACGGAAGACGATCGGGAAAGTGCTTCTGAAGCCTTGACGCTTACGACGCTTTCTTGAACGCCGCTGCGTAGCGCTTCGAATCTTCCGGACTCTCCGAAACTTTGCGGACCGCCTTCACGAATTGTTGTTCGGTCAATCCTTTATCGGTGAGAAGTTTGTCGGCGTCCTTCGGATGCTTCTTGATCTCCGCACCGAGAGTTCCCAAATCTTCAGGAGACAGATTCGTCTGTTGCGCTATTGCCTGGGTATTGTCAGGCGTATTCGACGTCGCGCCCGCGGTCTGGTTCTTGTTGCATCCAATCGTTAAAAGCACCCCAGCCGTTGCGACGGCAATCAAGATTCTCTTCATCGTTCAGTCCTTTCCATGTCCTTTGCCTTTGCCGCCTTCTTTGCCGTGATCGCCTTTGTCTTTGCCCTGGTTTCCGCGACCGCGGTCCTCACCCTGAGGATTTTCCTTAGCGCGGTCCGGAGGAACCGCGACCGGAAACGGAGCAGGGGGTGGAGTCGACGAAATCATCGGCGGCGGTTGAACCACGACCGGAACAACCTGACGCCTTTCGCGACCGCGCTCTCCGCGTTCTCCATGGACGACTTCCGCTCCGGTCTTCAGTCCAAGCTCTTTCTTGAGCTGTCCCGGAGGTCCGCCATGCGGATGAACGCGCAGCTCTTCGACGCGTGTCACGACCACCGGCGGCACGAAATCCTGAACAACGATCGTCTGCGGCGTCGGTGGCCTCGCAACGACGATCTGCGTTTGCGCGGGAAAGAAGGTCTGCAATCGCTGCACGACCATCGGCACGAGCGCGGGGCCGGTCACGCCTTGCGTGGTCTGTTGCTGGACGAACTGCACGAATTGCGGACCATTGTCGGCAACCAGCGCGACCGGTACGTATCGCAAAACCTCCACGACCTGAGTCGGCGGAACGTCCGCGTTGTTGAGCGTCGCGACGAGATTTGCGAGCTCGTTCTGCGAAACACCGGTGATGTTCGAGACTGCCGCCACCGCCAGGGGCAAACCGATCACCGCAAGCGGATCGTTCGTGGTCGCGATGACGTTCGTCGGTGCGACGACATAGGTGTCTGAAACGACCACCGTGGTCGGTTCGCCATTCAGTGTCAGCACCGGCGTGAGGTTGTAATCGGATCGAAGCCGATCGACGATCGCGTTCACCAGCGCGTCACCGGTGACACCTTGCGACGTCTCCGTCTGTACGAACTGGACGAAGTCGGGCCGATCGAGAGTCACCGGCACGTATCGAATGACCTCCACGAACTGGGTTGGCTGGACGTCGGCTTGATTCAGCGCCGTGACGAGATCGGCGAGCCGGGAGTCCGATATGCCGCTCGCATTCGACACGGCAGCCACCGCGAGCGGCATGGCAATGGCTGACAGCAGATCCTGGGTATTGAGCGCCCGAGCCGGCGTGGCCAGCACGAGCGCAAGCAGGCAAATCACAATCTTTCGCATGGCCGGTTTCGGTGCAAGAAAAGCACCGCTCACGGCGGCCTCGACTGTGCGTCAATGCACCTGCGGGCTCATCTTTTGATCGATCCGCGGGATGAGAGTGTCGCGGACATACGACCAGTCCGGCACGATCTTCAGCGCTTCATTGGCCTCTTCGCGCGCGGTTGCGAGATCGGGCGGCGTCTGCAAAGAGTGCGCGTTCGCCAGCGACATGAGCGCCTCCGGTTTTCCCCAATCCGGAAGTGGTGATGCCGGATCGACACCGCGGCGCTCCGCCTCATCGCGCTGCTGCTTGTAGGTCGCGATCGCGCGCTCCACGCTTCCGCCGGGTGCGTACTGAATGAATCCCCCTTTGATCCACAACACCCGCGGATTCGTTGGCTCGAGCGTGGTCGCCTTAGTCAGCAGTGCGTAGGCGAGGTAAACCCGTTCCATCATCGACGGCCGGTCGGGAGTCGGTCCGTTGTATGTGTTTGCGAGCCAGCCGTTGACGCCCGCGGCAGCGGCGTATGCATCGGCGAAATCGTCTTTGGCCTGCATCGCGCGATAGAACTCGGATGCCGCATTTTTCAGATTGACGACCTGCTCTTCCTTCGGCATCTGATGATTCGCGCCGTTCATAGCGATCCGCCAGCTCGCGAAGCCGCCCCAGTAACGCGCGAGAAACGCCAGCTCACGATCTTTAGGCCACTGCGCCAGCTCGTCGCGCAGCCGCGCCAGCTCGGGCAGGTCGCCGCGATAGTCGGCCGACATCACTTTTGCTTTGAATTTCGCCATCTCCTGTGTCGCGGACGCAGGTGTCGCGACCTGACAACCACCGAGAAGCAGGACAAGAATTGCTCCAAACATACGTGCCTCCGACGGTAGTTATGGATTACCGCGCTTGGAGAGTCACGCAGCGATCGCCCAGTGGGCGCTGCGGTCGACGAACGGGACAAATCAGCGGACGAGACTGCGCAGCGATTCGGACGCTGCGCGGCTCGCGACGATCTCGGTGCCGTTGCGCAAGCGGATCAACAGACGACGCGAGTCGTAGGGAACGAGCTTCACGACGGCATCGAGGTTGACGATGTGCGATCGGTGGATCTGGCGAAAAATCTCCGGGTCGAGATGCGCCGCCAGCTCGCCCAGGCTGATGTGGAGCAGATGCTGTCCGCGATCGGTGTGTACTTCGGCGTAATCGCCGCTGGCGGAGATGTGCTCGATGGTGCGGACGTCGATGGGCACGATGCCGTCGCGAGTCCTCGCGAAAAGCCGGCGCAACGGCTTATCGAACGCAGCCCGGGCGCGATCGGATGCCGGGACCTTGCTGTGAAGACGGCGTCGCACGCGCTCCAGCATCGTTTGAAATCGCTGCCGTCCGAATGGCTTGAGCAGGTAGTCGAGCGCTCCAATCTCGAATGCTGCGATTGCGTATTGATCGTAGGCGGTCGTGAACACGACTTCCGGCTTGTGTCGAATGCGTTCGATCACATCGAGCCCCGACGTTTCCGGCAGTGAGATGTCGAGAAACAACAGATCGGGCTGGAGCGAATCGATCAAGCGCACCGCTTCGGCGCCGTCGGCCGCCTCGCCGACCAGAGTCAGCCACTCGACGCCGTTGACGTACTCGCGAAGACTCGTACGCGCGTGCAGCTCATCTTCGACGATGACCGCGCGAACGCTTTGCGCTGTCACGCCTCATCCTCCGGGATGCGACGCGCGGGAAGTTCCAGATCGGCGCAAGTGCCGCCTTCGATGGTTCGAAGCGTCAGTTTGGCATCGCCGCCATAGAGAGCTGCCAGGCGCTCGTGAAGGAGCCGGAGCCCCATTCCCGAACCTTCGCTGTGCTCTTCCACGGACTCGCCGTTGCCCTCGTCCAGCACCATCACGCGCAGATGTCCGTTCGTCTCGCCGGCGCGAATGCGGAGGAATCCGCCCGCCGCGCGCGGCGCGATGGCGTGACGCACGGCGTTTTCGACCAGGATCTGCAGAGCGAATGTCGGCACCAGACACTCCAGCGTTGGCTGCGGCATATCGATGCTGACGTTGAGGCGATCGCCGAGGCGCAGCCGCTCCAGATCGAGATAGCTTTCCACGAAGGCGCGCTCCTCGCGAAGCGGCACTTCGTCGATGCCGTCGCGCTGGATGCGCAGGCTGTAGCGCAGCAAATCGCCGAGTCGCTCCAAGGCGCTCTCCGCCATCGCCGGCTCGCGCCTCACCAGACCGACCAGGGCATGAAAGGTGTTGAGGATGAAGTGCGGATTGAGCTGGCTGCGCATCGCCTCCAGCGATGCGCGCGCCCGCAGGGCCTCGGCCCTGGTGGCGCGCTCCGCCTGCTCCCGCAACTCCTCGGCGTTCCGCAACGCGTATCCGATGCCGGCCAGGCTGCCGTAGATGAGGATGTCGTAGATGGCCCAGAAAGGAACGATCCGCCATGGAATGCGGAACGTCAGCCGGTGCGTGAACAGCAGCGAATCGACGCCGATCATCACCATCCATCCGGCCAGGGCCAGGACCACGAACGCGATCAGGAATCCGAGATGGGCCGCCAGGAAGCGGCCGCGGCGGTCATCCGACCATCGCACCAACGACGGCAGGCGAAGGACGAGGAGACCGAGGAGAGCGTCGGGCAGGAGGTTGGCGATGGAAGCGCGCACGGCGTCATCGATGGGGGCGTTGTTGGTGTAGAGCGCGGCGGCGTAGATCATCATCAGCGCGAGCCACGCTGCGATGTAGATGCTGGCCTTCCGGCGTGTCAGGCCCATGCGACGCGATGTTAAATGCGGACCCTTGACTTCTCAAACAGGTAACCATATAGTTACGCATTATGCGAAACCAAACGGTTACGCGTTCGGCCGAGCTGGCCTTCGCCGCTCTGGCCGATCCCACCCGCCGCGCCGTCCTCGATCTGCTCCGCCACGGCCGCCGCCCGGCCGGCGAAATTGCGCGCACCTTTCCCATGTCGCGCCCGGCCGTCTCCAGGCATCTGCGCCTGCTCCGCCAGGCCGACCTGGTGCGCGAAACCCGCGACGGCCGCAATCGTTTCTATCAGCTCAATCCCAGGCCGCTCAAGCTGGTGGACCGCTGGCTGGCGCACTACCGGAGATTCTGGAGCTCGAAGTTGTCGGATTTGAAGACCTTTGTGGAGTCGCGATGATGGATGGCGTCACTTCCGAAATCGAGATCTCCGCCCCCATCGATCGAGTCTTCAAGGCCCTCACCGATCCGAAGCAGCTCTTCGACTGGTGGGGGAGCGAGCCTTCCGTCCAATTGACGAAGTTCGACATGGAGCCGCGGAAGGGAGGCCGCTGGCGATTCGAATGCAAGCCCGTCGCCGGCATGCCGCAGGGTCCGGTCCTCGAGACGCTCCGGCGCAATGGCGCGGAGGCCTTCGAAGCGCACGGCAAAGTCCTGGAATACGATCCGCCGAGACTCCTGGCGTGGAGCTGGATCGCGAACTGGCATGAAGATCCGAAGCACGAAACGGTGGTGCGTTGGGAGCTGACGCCGGTCGGCAAGAAGACGCGCGTCCGCGTGACACACACCGGCCTCGAACGCGAGCGCGTCGCGGCAAAGGATTACGAAAGCGGATGGCTGGGCGTGCTGCGCCTGCTCCTCAAATTTCTCGAGGAGCAGTAATCACCACAGAGGCACAGAGAGCACAGAGATGGTTCGGCGACCTCTATTTGATCTCAGTGCCCTCTGTGTCTCTGTGGTGAAGTTCACGGCTCCGCCAGGAACCGCGCCACCGCCGGGATCAGCTTCTCCTTCTCGCATTGGGTCGCGAGGTGGCCGCAATCCCCGGTGAGAACCAGCAACTCCGATTTTGTCGCGCGCGCAAATTCCTCGGCCGGCGCCGGATTGACCATGTGGTCCTGCTGCGCGACAACCACCAGCATCTTCGCGCGCACGGCCTCGATGGACCCGATGTCGTGGCCGATCATCGCGCCAAGCACTGTCGCGTAATCGCGAGGATCGATTTTTCGCAGTGCGTCTTCGTGCGATTTCATGACCGCGTCGACGTCTTTGGTGTGCGACGCGATGTACGCCGGCGTGTGCAAATGCATCTCGTTGATGTCGGCGGCCGCCTTCATTCCGAGCGATTCGACCAACGACAGCTCTGTTTTCCAGAGCAGAAGATCGTACGCGGTCTGTTTCGGTGTGCCGGCAATCGGGATCGCCTTCGTCATGAAGTTCGGATACGACACCACCCATTGAAATGTCTGGATGCCGCCCATCGAGAGTCCGCTGACGGCATACACGTGATCGAGCTTGAGCACGCGCGTCAGCAGCTCGTATTGCGAGCGGACCATGTCGCGAATCGTGATGTGCGTGAGGTTGCTGTTAGAGGGCGAAGAGGAGACTCCGTCGCCGAGGGCGTCCACGACGATCAGGTAATACTTTGAGGAATCGTAGAGATTTCCGGGCCCGATCCACGATGCCAGCCCTTCGCTGGTGCCGCCGAGCCAGGTCAGTACAACGATGGCGTTCGATTTGTCGGCCGCCAGCCGTCCGTACGTTCGATAACCGATCTTCAGATCGCCGATGTTGGCGAAGCGGAGTTCCTGAGCATGCGCGGCAGCCGCCAAGGCGATGACCAGGCCTGTCATTCCGAGCGTAGCGAGGAATCGGTGTGGGCGGACGGTGCGAGAACCTTGGCCGTCGTGCCACCCCGCCACACCGACCCCTCGCTCACGCTGGGGGTGACATTGCGTTGGTCGCTTCATCCATCGTGATTCTATGATTACGCGATGGCGGTCCGCTCTTCTCGCCGCGAGCTCGAGATCGTCGGTGCGATTGCCGAGGCGCTCAATAGCTCCCCGACGGTGCAGCAGGCGCTCGATCGCACCCTCGAGCTGGTCACCGGTCTGTTAGGCCTGCAGACGGGATGGGTGTGGCTCCTCGATCGCGAGACAGACCACATCTACAGCGCGGCGGCGCGGAATCTGCCGCCCTATCTGCAGGAGCCGGTGCGCATGAGCGGATCGTGGTGCTTGTGCATCGAGGAATTCCGAAACGGATCGCTCACCCCGCGCAATGTCGACGTGATGGAGTGTTCGCGACTCAGGCCGGCGGTTCGCGCGCGAAAGACCGATCTCACCCACGGTCTGGCGCATCACGCCTCGGTCCCGCTCTCATTTCAAGACAAGCCCCTCGGCATCATGAACATCACGGCGCCTGCCATGCGCCGCCTGACGCGCGAAGAGCTCCGGCTGCTCGGCACCATCGGGCTGCAGGTCGGCGTGGCGATCGAGCGCGCGCGGCTGGCCGAGGAGAGCGCGGTGCGGGCGAGGGGAGAGGAGCGGACGCGGCTCGCCCGCGAGATTCACGATACGCTGGCACAGGGTCTGACCGCCATCGCACTGCAGATTGAAACGGCGATCGAGAGCGTTGGGCGCGAGCCGAAACGCGTGCGCGAGCGGCTCGAAAAGGCGCTGGCGATCGCGCGCGAGAATCTCGATGAAGCGCGGCGATCGGTCGCCAACCTCCGCGCCGGCGCACTGGCGGGCAAGCCGCTGGCGCAGGCGTTGGCGTCGCTGGTTCGCGAGTTCACGTCCGAATCCGGAATTCGTGTGACGTTCGAGCCGCGGGGCAACTGCGTGCTGGCGCTGCCAGTCGAGGCGGAGCTCTATCGCATCGCCGAGCAGGCGTTGACCAACGTTCGGCAGCACGCGCGCGCGAAAAGCGTCGCGGTCTCGCTGGCCTGCAATCTGCGAGGCGCGACCTTGACCATCGAGGATGACGGCATCGGATTCGACGTGCGCCACATTCCTGCGGAGCGTCACGGCATCGAAGGCATGCGCGAGCGCGCGCGCATCGCCGGCGGATCGCTTCGGATCACGTCCGGCCGCGGCAAAGGAACGAAGATCGCGGTGAAGCTGTGACGCGCGTCGCGATCATCGACGATCACCCCGTCGTGCGTGAGGGACTGGTGGCGGCGCTCGAACGCAAATTCGAAATCGCGGGAGTCTTTTCGTCGGCCGAGGAAGCGCTTCAACGCGTCGATGCCGACGTAATTCTTCTCGATCTCGAGCTGCCGGGATTGAGCGGGCTCGATGCCATCGAGCGGTTGCGCGACCGGGCCACCGTTCTCATTCTCACAGCCTACGACGCCGAAGAGGATGTCGAGCGTGCGATTCGCGCCGGCGCGAAAGGCTATCTGCTGAAAGGGGCATCGGTGGAAGAGATCGAGCGCGCGATCAACATGCTGGCGCAGGGTGAGTCGTATCTCGATCCGCGCATTTCCGCGCACGTGATGACGCCGCGACAGCGCCTCACCAAGCGCGAGCGTGAAGTCATCCGCCTGGTCGCGGAAGGGAAATCGAACAAGGAGATCGCCGCCAAATTGCGGATCACCGAGCGCACCGTGAAGTACCACATGACTTCGCTCTTCAACAAGCTCGGCGCGGAGAACCGCGCCCAGGCGGTGGCGATTGCGTCGGAAAGACATCTGATCTGACCCCTCACCCGGCGCTCCGCGCCACCCTCTCCCCGCTTCGCGGGGCGAGGGCCCTCCCGCCGACGGGGTGAGGGGGCCTGTCCGTCCGTACAGGCCCGGCACTGATCTTCCGCACGGCGTTTTGGTGCGCTGCGGAGCCGATGCTGTAGACATGAACAGCAATGTCGTTGTCATCACAGGTGCATCCAAAGGTCTCGGCCTGGCGCTGGCGCGTCTTTTCGCGCGCCGGGGCGATCGACTGGTCATCAACGCGCGCGGCCAGGAGCTGCGCGAGGTCGAGCGGGAACTATCGCAACAAACGGATGTCGTGGCGGTGCCGGGCGACGTCTCGGAAATCGCGGAGGACATCGCTCGGGTCGCCCTCGGAAAATTTGGGCGCGTCGACATTTTGATCAACAACGCTTCCGAGCTCGGTCCGAGTCCCATGCCGGCGCTCCTCGAGCATTCGTGGCAGTCGCTCGAGCGCATCTTCCGCGTCAACGTGATCGCGCCGATCCATCTCATGCAACTTCTTCGGCCGCGGACGGTCGTGAACATCACCTCCGATGCGGCGGTGAATGCCTATCCGCACTGGGGCGGCTACGGCGCCAGCAAAGCGGCGCTGGAGCACGTCTCGCGCACGCTCGACGCCGAGCTCGAGGATGTTCGCGTCATGGTGATCGATCCGGGCGACATGAATACCGAGATGCATCGCCTGGCCGAGCCGGGCGTCGATCTGTCGCGGTTGCCGTCGCCGGAGGACGTCGCGCCAAAGATCGTGGAGATGATCGATGATGTTGAGGACAGCCGACCTCGACTTCGTGTTGCCGCCGGAGCTTGAAGCGCGCGAGCCGGCCGAGCTGCGCGGAAGCGGACGCGACGACGTTCGCCTGATGGTCTCCGATCGCGCCACCGGCGACATCACGCACGCGCGCTTCCGCGATCTGCCGCAGTTTCTTCGCCGCGGCGACCTCCTTGTTCTCAACACCACCGCGACGCTGCCGGCGGCGCTTCGCGCCCGTCGCGAGAATGGCGAGGAGATCGCGTTGCACTACTCGGCGTCGCTGCCGGGTGGACTTGCGGTCGTCGAGCCGCGCGGTCCGGCGGGAGAGGGAGAAGCGTTGTCGCTGCCTGGCGGAGCGAGCGCGCGATTGCTGGTCCCCTATCGAAACTCGAAGCGTCTGTGGATCGCGCAGATGATGTTAGGCGAGCCGCAGATCGACTATCTGTATCGTCATGGCAAGCCAATAACATATAAATATATCGTCAATAGTTTTCCGATCGGTGCCTATCAGAACGTCTATGCCCAAGAGGAAGGATCAGCGGAGATGCCCTCGGCAGGCCGCGCGTTTACGCGTCCGATGCTGGCGTGCTTGCGCCGCGGCGGGGTGAATCTGGCCAAGCTCGTGCTGCACACCGGCGTCGCCAGCCTCGAGAGTCACGAAGCGCCGTACGACGAATGGTACGAAGTGCCGTTGCGCACCGCGAATCTCGTCCGCGCGACGCGGCGCGCCGGCGGACGCGTCATCGCCGTCGGCACGACCGTCGTTCGCGCGCTGGAAAGCTCCGTCGATCGCGATGGAAATTCGATCGCGTCGCGCGGCTGGACGGACCTCGTCATCACGCCGGAGCGCGGCGTGCGCATGGTCGATGGAATTCTCACCGGACTGCACGAGCCGCGTGCGACGCATCTGGCGATGCTCCAGGCCATCGCCGGCCGCGAGCCGATCGAGAAGGCCTATGCCGCCGCGCTCGAGCATGGATACCTGTGGCACGAGTTCGGGGATCTGCATTTGATCGTATGATCCGCCGCTGATGCTGGCGGCCATCGCGATGACCGGACAATTTCTCGCGCGATCGGTCACGGTCGGCGGCGTGGCGCGCAGGTATCAGATCTGGGTTCCCGCGGCTTACGACCGCGCTCACAAATGGCCAGCGATCCTCTTTCTTCACGGTTCGGGTGAGCGGGGTGATGACGGCGAAAAGCAGATCGCCATCGGCCTCGGCCGCGCGCTTCGCGAAGGCGAAGTCGAAGCGGAGGCCATCGTTGTCTTTCCGCAGTGTCCCGATGGGCAACGGTGGGTCGGCGCGGCGCGGAAGATTGCCATCGCGGCGCTCGATGCCACCCAGCGCGAGTTCTCCATCGATCGCGATCGCGTCGCGCTGACAGGGATGTCGATGGGTGGGGCGGGGGCGTGGATGCTCGCGGTTCGTTATCCGAAGCGCTGGTCCGCGCTGGCCACGGTTTGCGCCTACATTCATCGCCCGCCTTCGGTTCCTGATCTCGACAATCCGACGGACGAAACCTGCGACGCATTCGCGCGACGCGTTCCGCACATCCCGATCTGGATCTTCCACGGCTCCGACGATCCGGTGGTGCCGGTCAGCGAGTCGCGGGAGATGGCTCGTGCGCTAGGCCCACGCGCGGGATACACCGAGTTCGCAAACACCGGTCACAACGCGTGGGATCCCGCGTACACGCAAACGCACGTCGTGTCGTGGCTCATCGAGCAGAAGAGGTCGGCGGTCAGAGGCGCCAGCGAAGGCCCAGCGAGTAAATCACCGGACTGAGATGTAACTTCAGGCTCGCATCGGCGGGACCGGACGAAGGCCGATAGCCGATGTAGCGCGCGTCGACTCCGATGCCGATGCGCTGCGTGACGCCGTACGTCAATCCGGCATCCGTGGTCCAGCCCACACGGCTTTTGATGCGCACCCGTCCGATGCCGGCGTTGTCGAGATCGGAGCTGTGCAGGCTGTCGCTGCGGACGTACGCCAATCCGGCGCCGAGGTGCGGATCGACGTGGCGGAAGTGAACGAGATGCCACTGGATCATGGCCGTGATCGGAATCATGCGCAGCCGGCCGACGTCGAACGCATTGACGTCGCCCACGCGCACCGCCCCGTCATGGCGCACTGCGAAGGCTGCCAGCTCCGTCGAGAGTTGTCCGCTGAAGAAATGATTCCAGCTCGCGCCGATGGAATCGCCGCGATCGAAGTGCACCGACGAGCCGCTGGTGTTGGTCGTACCGACGGTGCTGCTCCCGAACCAGACCGCGACATCATTGGACTGCGCGTACAGCGGAAGGGCGATGAGGGCCAGGGCGACGATCGGGACGACATGCGATCGCATAGCGGCTCCTTGCGGCCTGCATTCTATGTCGATATAAGGTAGCTTCTGCAAGGAGGCTTCGATGCATCGGTCCCTCGGCCTCGCCCTTGTTCTCGCCGCACTCTCTCTGTCCGCGCAAGATCTTCCGATCGGCCGCATGACGAAACTCGCCGGCATGCAGGCGCCCGGAATGGTCATTCGCGAAGCAAACGGAATCCCGCACGTCCTCGCCCTCAACACGCACGACGCCTGGTTCCTCAACGGATGGCTGCACGCGCAGGACCGTCTCTTTCAAATGGATACGAACCGCCGGATCGCGGGCGGCACGCTGGGCGAATTGCTCGGCACGGCGGCCTTATCGAACGATGTCCAGCTTCGCACGCTCGGACTTCGACGGGCGGCGGAGGCATCCTTCCCTCTGTTCAGCGCCGAGGCGCGTGCCGCGGTAGAAGCGTATGCGGCGGGCGTCAACGCGTATCTGCAAGCGCATCCCGGCCAACTCTCGCCCGAATACGCCCTCCTCGGCGTCAACTCCATCCCGCCGTGGACGCCTGTCGATTCGGTTTCGATCGCGAAGCTGATCGCGTTCAGCCTGTCATTCGATCTCGATCTGGACCCGACCATCGCGCTGATTTCCGATCAGACAGCCGGGAAGATCGTGGGCTTCGACGGAACGAAGCTGTTCACCGACACGTGGCGGTCGGCTCCGTTCACCAAGGCGGCGACCATTCCCGACGCGACCGGGGCGGGGGCGGCGGAGCCGATCCGCGCGAACGCCGCCGAGGTCGGCGGCGCTCCACTCGACATGTCGTGGATCCGCCCCGAAACTCTCGGGCTGCTGCGCGCCTATCGCGATCAGATCCGCGACAACGAGGTGGTGCAGGCGGCCATCGATCCGGAGCGTCACGCGGGATCGAACGAATGGGCGATCGCGCCGAGGAATTCGGCGACTGGGAATGCGCTCATCGCGAACGATCCGCATCTCTCGCTCAGCGAGCCGCCCAACTTTTATCCGATCTCGATTCGCGTTCCCGGAAAGCTGAACGTGGCCGGGATGGGATTCCCCGGAGCGCCGTTCGTGATCCAGGGACAGAACGAGCACATCGCGTGGGGATCGACAGTCCATCCGATGGACGTCACCGATCTCTATCAGGAACAATTCGTTCCCGAGCCGACCTCCCCCAGCGGACTCGCTTCGATGTACCTCGGCAAAAAAGAAAACGTGATGGCGATTCCGCAAACGTTCAGCGTGTGGACGCCGGGCGTGGGCATGAGCCCTGCTCCGGCCTCGCTGAATCTCCCCAAGGTGACGCTGATCGTTCCGCGTCACGGTCCGGTTCTGTCGTTCGATCAATCGAGTGGCGTCGCGATCACGGTGCAGTACGCCGGCTTCTATCCGACGCACGAGGCCGAGGCGTTTCTCTTCATCGATCAGGCCAAGAGCGTCGATGAGTTCAAAGCGGCGCTGCAATACTTCGATGTCGGATCGCAGAACTTCGCGTACGCCGACGTCGACGGCAACATCGCCTACTTCACGAGCGGCGAGATGCCGATCCGTGAAGATCTGCAGGCCAACAAAGTCAACGGCGTGCCTCCCTATTTCGTACGCAACGGGCAGGGCGGCAACGAGTGGATGGCGGTGAAGAATCCGCAGCCACAGCAGGCGCTTCCTTTCGAAATCCTTCCCTATTCCGAAATGCCCCAGGTCGTGAATCCGTCCAACGGCTGGTTCGTCAACGCCAACAACGATCCGATCGGGCAGACGCTCGACAACGATCCTCTCAACGCGCAACGACCGGGCGGCGGAATCTACTATCTCAATCCGGGATACGACGGATTCCGCGCCGGCCGGATCACACAGCTGGTCCGCGCGAAACTCGCCAACGGCGGAAAGCTCTCGGTGGCCGACATGCAGTCGATTCAGGCCGACACGGTGCTGGTGGACGCCGAGGTTTTCGTGCCGTTCATCATGCAGGCGCTGACGAACGCGCTGAAATCGGGCGCCGATCCGACGCTGGCAGCACTGGGAAGCGCGCCGGCCGTGAAGGCCGCCGTGGGGCAGCTGGGCAGCTGGGATTTTTCGACGCCGACCGGAATCGATACCGGCTACGACGCCGCCGAAACCAATGGCGTGTTGACATCGCCCTCGACGCAGGAGATCAACAACAGCGTGGCCGCGACGATTTATGCGGCCTGGCGAAGCAAGTTCATGGCGAACACCGTCGACACCATTCTGAAAACGCTGACGCTTCCGGTGCCGCCGGTGCAGCAGACGCTTTCGACACTGCGATTCCAGCTCGAGAACTTTTCGACGACCGGCGGACGCGGCGCCTCCGGTGTCAGTTTCTTCAATGTGCCGGGCGTGACTGATGCTGCCGCGCGACGCGACATTCTGATCCTGAAGAGCGTTGCGGATGGGATGACAATGCTGGCCAGCGACGACTTCGCGCCGGCATTCAATAAATCGACGAACCTCAGTGACTACCGATGGGGAAAACTGCATCGCGTCGTCTTTGCGCATCTGATGGGGAATCTCTATTCGCCCGGTGCGCCGTTCGGTCAGCTGCCCCTCCCTTCGCTCGCGAATCTTCCGGGCGTGGCCACTGACGGCGGAATGTCGACTGTCGACGCGGCGTCGCACAATGGGCGCGCCAGCACCGTCAACGGATTCATGTTCACAAGCGGCCCGAATCGACGCTATGTCGGCGACATGAGCAAAGTCCCAATCGGACAATCGAGTCTGCCTGGCGGCGTCAGCGGCGATCCGCGCAGTCCGTTCTTCACGAACCTGCTGATGCAGTGGCTGACCAACGACACCTTCCCGATCGTTCCCGACTCGTTCCCGCGCATTCCCTGGTTGCCGTGAAGGTTGCATGCCCGAAGTGCGGATACGAGGAGCCCGAGAGTGCGACCGAATGCTCGCGATGCGGGATCGTGTTTGGGAAGTTCGCTGAAGTCCCTCGCCCCGCGCAGCGGGGAGAGGGTGGCCCGAAGGGCCGGGTGAGGGACGACGACCAGGACGATGAGGTCGCCGACGGCCGCATCGGTCCAACGGAGCTGAAAGTTCTGGGCATCGGCCTCGTGCTGGCGATCATCGCCAACGTGATCCCATTCGTGCGATTCGTTCTCTCCGCCATCATCACGCTCTTTCACGAGCTCGGACACGCCGTCATGGGCTGGCTCCTGGGCATGCCGGCCGTTCCGGCGTTCGATTTTGTCTACGGCGGCGGCATCACGCCGCACAGCCGGTTTCAAATTGCGCTGGCGCTTCTGATCGCCGGCGGATTCGGATATGCGATGTGGATTTTCCGCGGGAACCGAACCACGCTGACGTTGATCGGAGTCGTTTTCCTGATCTGGCTATTTTTTGTGAGCTCGGATTGGCGCCGCGAATTCGCGTTCGGCGCGGCCGGACATTTGTCGGAGTTCATCCTGGCCGGAATTCTTTTCTATCAGGCCCTCAGCGGAGTGGGCTGGCGCATTCCGGAGATCGAGCGGCCGCTCGGCGCATTCGTAGCATTCTTCGTACAAATTAACAGTATGCTTTTTGCGTGGCGGCTGATGCACGATCCCGATTTCGTGGCCTGGTACCGCCAAGGGAAGGGGGGGATGCTGATGAATGACCTGGAAGGCATCGCGCTCGATCTCCACATTCACACGCCGTTCAATCCGGGCATCGAAGGTGTCGCGCGCATGCTCCTGATCTTCGGGTTGGTCCCCATCACGGTTGCGCTCCTCTGGTATTTCCAGCGGTCGCGCTGGCATCGCGTGCTGCGCTCTCTGCGGACCGTATCGGTCTGATATCTTCTGCTCCACGCATGCAGACGATTCCGAACGTGCCGCCCGGCGTTCGGCAGGTGCTGGAAGGCGTTGTCGACGCCGCTGCGCGTGCATTCGGCGACGATCTTGTTTCCGTGATCCTGTACGGCTCGGGCGCAGAAGGACGTCTGCGCACGACGTCGGACGTCAATCTGCTGTTCGTCCTCCGAAAATTATCACATAATAGTATTAATAATTTCCGTGAGCCTTTTCGTTTCGCGAAGGCGGCCGCCAACGTCACCGCGATGTTTCTTCTGGAAGAGGAGATTCGGGCGGCCGCTGACGAATTCGCGCAGAAGTTCGCCGACATTCAACGTCGGCACGTCGTCTTGATGGGCCGCGATGTTCTCGAGGGCATGACCATCCCTCGCGCCGCGCTGGTGCATCGGCTGCAACAAGTCCTCCTCAATCTCACCATCCGGCTTCGAGAGATGTACGTCGAGCGCAGTCTGCGCGAAGAGCAGTGCGCGGTGACGGTGGCGGAGGCCGCCGGGCCGCTTCGCACGTCGGCCGCCGCGATCCTCGATCTGGAAGGGCGGGGGACGGTCGCGCCGAAGGAAGCGCTCGAGACGGTCGTCCGCCAGCTCGGCGACGCGCAATTCGTCGAGCTTCTTCCGCATCTCTCTGAAGCACGCGAGCAGCGCGTTCTGCCGCCGGGAAAAGCGGCTGATTACCTCTTCACGACGCTCGAGCTTTCGCGCGCGCTCTACCGACGCTCGCTCGCGCTATGAATCCATTTAATCTACGCGGGCCGGAGTTTCTCCTCTTCTACGTCGTCTACGCGCTGATCGTCTTCGTGATTCTCTGGCTGGTGCGGCGCCATCGCGAGCTCGCAATGCCGGCCCTGCCGTCGGTGGCACGATTTCAAGTCAATGATCCCTATCTGATCGCGTATTTGCGCGGCGGCGATGCCGAGGTGGTGCGCATCGCGTTGGTGTCGTTGATCGACCGCGGCCTGCTCGTGATCGCCGACGACGTCATCCAAACCACGCTTGCCGGCCGCCAGGCTGCGCTTCGCAAGACAATCGAGGAGCGAGTGCGCGACGCGTGTCTCGTGCCGAGAAACGTCGGTGAAATCATGGAGAGCCTGAAGGCCGTCGGTGCCGAGTACGACTTGACGCTCGAAAAACAACGACTGATCCCCGACGACGATGTCAAACAACTTCGACGCCAACTCTTTCTTGCCGCCATCGCCGCTTTGGGAGCTGTTTCGCTGCTCAAGTTGCTGGTCGCGGCCGCGCGCGGCAAATCCAATGTTCAGTTCCTGATCATCCTGACCGGAGTCGCGATCCTCTTCGCAGCGAAAGTCGCGTTTCCCCGCCGCACCGCGCACGGCGACAAGGTGGTTTCCGATCTGCGCAACATGTTCGCATCCCTGAAGCTTCGTGCCGCGCAGCTCCATCCCGGCGGTTCGACCGCCGAGGTCGCGCTGCTGGCGGCGGTGTTTGGCGTCGGGGCGTTGACAGCATCTGCTTTTTCGTGGACGCGCGATCTTTTCCCGAAGGCCAAATCCTCATCATGGTCGTCGTCGTGCGGCTCATCGTGCGGCTCGTCATGCGGCGGTGGTTGCGGAGGAGGTTGTGGTGGCGGGTGCGGAGGCTGCGGATCATGAGATTCGGCATCGGATGGCGGCCGGGGATCGGCGCGGGCATTCTCGCGAACCTCGATCAGATCGATGTGATCGAGCTGCTTGCCGAGGAGTGCACGCCCGGGCAGGAGCGGGCGCTGCGAACTTTGCGAAGTCACGTGCCGATCGTCGTGCACGCAACCTCGCTGGGTCTCGCGTCACCGGAGCCCGTCGATCGTCGGCGTCTCGATGCTGTCGCCCGCGTCGTCGAGTGGGTGAAACCCGATTTCTGGTCCGAGCATCTGGCATTCGTGCGCGCGGATGGAATGGAGATCGGCCATCTGGCCGCGCCACCGCGCAACGACGCAACACTGCAGGGCCTGGTGCGGAACGTCGAGCAGGCGAGGCAGGTGATCGGCCGCGCGCCGCTGCTCGAGAATGTGGCCACGCTCTTCGATCCGCCGTTCAGCACCTACGACGAAGCTGGCTGGCTCAACGCCGTTCTTGACGCCACTGAGACAGAGCTGTTGCTCGACCTTCACAATTTGCACGCCAATGCAACGAACTTTCATTTCGACGCGCGCGCGACCATTCGATCGCTGCCTCGCGATCGCATCGGAGCGATCCACATTGCCGGGGGACGTGGCATCGAAGGCGATCGCATCCTCGACGATCACCTGCACGACGTTCCCGATCCGGTTTTCGATCTGCTTTCTGAAGTCGGCGCCGAACGCGCGACCGTCATTCTCGAACGCGACGGCAACTATCCGACCATGCATGCGCTCCTCGGACAGCTCGCCAGAGCGCGCGCAACTCCGCGCGTAGTCGCTCTCCCCACCGCGCGGCGAGACGGAGGAGGCTCCGGTCCGTCACATGCTCATCGTTTTTTCGCTCGGCTCTTTACCGACGATGCCGCGCGAGAGCGGTTCATGGCACGGCCTTACCAGGAGGCCATCGCTGCCGGCTTCGACGAAGCCGACGCGCGCCGCATCGCTGTTGTCGATCATGTCGACCTGACGTTGGCGGCGCGCAGTTTCGCGAAGAAACGCAAGCGCGCGTGATAGGCTCTCGGCATGCCCGCAAAGCCCATGGTCCTGGTGGTCGAGGATACGGACTCTGTCCGCAAACTCCTGGCGGCGGAGCTGTCGCAGGACCACAACATCCGCGTCGAACAGGCAGCGAACGGCGCCGAAGGACTCGAAAAGGCGGCATCTCCCGATTGCGCCGTGGTCGTGCTCGACATGATGCTTCCCGACACTGATGGCCTGCAGTTCATCGAAAAGCTCAAATCGCAGCGGACGAATCTCCCCTCCATCATCGCGATCACCGGCGCATCGGAGACGCTCGTTCCCGATTCGATGATCGAAGGACCGTATCGCGGAGTGGTGAGCGCCATTTTTCGAAAGCCGATCGATCGCGCCAAGCTGCGCGACACCGTAGCGTTCTGTCTCAGCTAGTCGTGGACGACGCGCCGCAGGTCGTCTTCGACATGAACCAAAGAATGTGGGCGGCCGTCAAAAACTCGCTCGATGATTTGGCGAAAGAGGAAATTCAGTGGCGGCCGCTTCCGCAGGCGAACTCGATCGTCATCATCGTCCGGCATCTTCGTATCGAGGCGGAGTGGCACCTGGAGAGTTTGAGAAGTGGTGCGCCCATGCCGACCATCGCGGTGCCTGCCTCGCAGGAGGCCATCGATGCCGTTACCGACGATTTCGAAATGAACTTTACGGCACTGTCGGAAGCCTGCACGCAGTTTCTGAACATCCTTCGAACGACGACCCTCGACACTCTTCACGAGCGGACTGCGTCGGCCTATGGGACGTTGAGCGAAAAGGAAGGAGGCCGATACTTCCTCGGCTTTCACCACGCGACGCATCTCGCGATGCATTGCGGACAGATCCGGATGATTCGCAATCTTTTCCGCAAGACGCGCGGTGAGCCCGCGCGCTTTTTTCCGGAGAACCCGACGTATCGAGCCGTCAGTTAGTTCTAGGCCAGAGCTCCTCGTCCTCCGGCAATTCCAGTTTTCTTCCCTCAAACGCAAGCAACATGTCCCGTTCCCCCTGCGCGGCGTTGAAACGGTCGGGCAGATCGATGTGAATGGTGTATTCGGAGTCATAGCGGAGAATTCGCGCATCGAAGGCGCGATGGTGCGTCGCGCACAACGCGATTCCGTCGCTGACGGCGATGAGGGGTTGCGGATCGTGATCGGGCGCGACGAAAGCTGCATCGAGGAGCGGCCGCAGACGTAAACCGCAGACTGCGCATCGCTCGCGATAAGCCTTGAGGACCGCATTTCGAAATCGGGCGTGATGAAGACGGCGCTGCACGGTTGTCACGACGTAGCTCTTCGACAGCTCGCGGATCTCCATCGGACTCTGCGGCGTACGAATCGCGGGCAGCGTGAGCTGTCGCGTGACCGGAGGAGGCGAGATGACCTCGCCCGGCTTCTGTTCCGACAGATCGATCAGGAATCGCCGTGCGACGTCATCCCATCCCACGACGTAGACCGGCGCGAAGACGACGTACTCCGGGCTCGGCCGCCGTTTGACCTGCAGAAAATAGATGAGCGGCACTTCGGAGTCGGCGCATTTTTTCAATCCAACGTTTTCGAACTCGCGTGTGGCCGGAAGAAAATCGTACAGAACGCGGCTGCCTTCGATCGGATCGTCGGTATAGGGCGAATCGATGGTGGAGGTGACGGAAAGAGGGTCGGTCAGCTCGGCGGGCTTGAAGATCCCCTGCTGGCCTTTGAGAAAAATCCGCTGGCCGCCGGTCGTGAACTGCTGCACCTCCGAGGCCGGGACGGCAACCCAGCGCTCGCGCAGATCGCGCACGTAATGGATGGCTTCGAGACGGATCCGCGTCTCGTCGAGCACGCGGCGATCTTACTTCTTTGTGGGAGTCTTGCCGCGGCGGAAAATCCGCTGCCACAGCGAGGGCTGCTTCTCGTCAGTCTTCTTTTTCTTCGACTGCTTCGACGCCTCGGCCGTCACGCTCGATTGCGGCCTGTGCGCGTCGGCGGCTTTCATGGCGTTACCGAGGCCTTCCTTCGCGACGATGCTGTCGGGATGCTGGCGCAGATACAAGTCGTAGGCTTTGACGGCGTCGTCGTAGCGTCCCGCGTCGAGGAGCGCCTTCGCTGTAGCCAGCGACTGTTTGCGGAGAACGAACTCGGCATGCTGCTGCGCGGTGATCACGCCGACGGGAGTGGGATCAGTCTTGTCGTAAATAATCGCAATCGTGCCGATGAGCGCCGCAGCCAGCACGCCGATGATCGAGACCGACGCTGCCGTCGGAATGTGGCGGCGTTCCTGAGAGGCGACCGCCGGAGTGTCGTCTCCTAGCAGGCGGTCCGTTGTGGCATCCTGTGCCTTGCTCCGTGA
>Ga0137389_10000078_pt1 | contig 51402 bp, 68 predicted proteins | sample 15con2h14BmetaG_FD_104645 | JGI IMG/M metagenome (GOLD analysis project Ga0137389, IMG submission 104645) | Vadose zone soil microbial communities from Angelo Coast Range Reserve, California, USA - 15con2h1.4B metaG | ecosystem: Environmental > Terrestrial > Soil > Vadose zone > Saprolite...
AAGATGAAAGAATTGGCCTCGATTATCTCTCCACCCGACTCGAAATGATGGTTAAAGAACTAGACTTTGCTTTAATCATAGTGAGTCATGTCAATGACGAAGGACTTACACGCGGAAGTAGAATCATCTCTAAGATTGCTGATATCCGCATTGATCTATTCAGAGATATTACAGCCACAGATCCTATCACTCGGCGTATCACAAAGCTCGTGGTCTCTAAGAATAGATTTTGTGGTAGAACAGGACCGGCAGGTGAGTTACTCTTTGATCCTGCAACCTACACTCTAACGGAGGATATGGGCTATGCCATACCGGCTAACGATAACCGCAGAATTGAACAATTGGTGTCTTGATGCTGAAAACAATAGTATTGTTGGTGTTATCCATAATAGTAATGATTCAACTCTTCCCGATGGTTTACATTATTATATTCTAAACTTTAGGAGTATGACCCATTATCCCGCATTCAAAATCGATACCTTAGACCAAGAAGAACACTGGCTAGTTTTAACCGCAGCTGGTCGTTACTTCGTATTATACAAGAGTCAAATGCAATGATTTATCCGTGGAAATTAAACTACTGGCAATCTGGTGAATGGCAGGTAGTAAATGAACGTCTCAAAGATATGGAGAAGGCTAATGTGGCTTTCAACCCCACGCGAAATAGCTTGTTCCGAGCTCTTCGAACAACATCGCTTGAGGAAACGAGAGTTGCTATCTTTGGCCAAGACCCCTACCCAGATGGAAAATATGCGACAGGACTTGCTTTCTCTACCCCCGGTGAAATACAACGAGATGATTTCCCTCCTACCCTCAGCACCATCCTTAAAGAATACGTCTCTGATCTCGGATATCCCAATCCTAGTCACGGTTCACTTCTACGATGGGCGGAGCAAGGCGTGCTTCTTTGGAATGTCATCCCTAGTTGCAAAGCAGGTAAATCACTATCTCACGACTGGAATGAATATTCCTATCTCACCAAAGAAATCACGCAGAAGCTTTCGGAAAAAGGGATCGTCTTCTGCTTCCTCGGAGCTGTTGCCAAAAGATATTTGGAAGAAGTAGACTTAACTAAGAATGAGGTAATCTTAACCTCACATCCATCCCCTAGGGGTATCAAGTTCGGTAAGAATCCGTTCGAAGGATCAAGGCTGTTCTCAACAATCAATGATAAACTAGTCTCTCAAGGCTTAGATCCAATAGATTGGAAACTCCCAGATGTTCCAGATCGACCAGACCAAAGTAATCCGAAGGTTCTCAACAAACCTAATCGTATATGGAACAGTAACCGACATCTATCTTGGAACCAAGGGAATACGGTTAATGGAGTGCACCACCCCGGAAGGTTGGAAGTTCATGAGTGAGGCTAAGCACTTGGAGATCGTCAATGCCAAGGAAACAAAATCCTCTTAGATAGCAAATATTAAAGCAAAACATCCCCTATTCTTCTGGAAAACCAAGAAGAGATATATCAAGTAAATAGAGAATATTTGTGGTAACAAATATACATTATTATACGTATTAAAATTGTTCGGTAAATTTTGGGGGCAGTACACCAATAGCGATTTCTAATAGGAGCGAGATATGGGAAGTTCATTCAAATCCGATAAAGAAGCTCAGAAAAAATGGGCTGACGCCGAAGAGAAACGTGTTACTTCTGAACGTATGGAGTTGGCTGCTAAGATCATCTTGGCTGTGGTAGATAAAATTTCTAATGATATAATTCGTCCCGGACCTAAGCCAGAAGAACGCGAATGTTATATCATGGCTCAAGAACTTCGAAATCATAGTTCGGAACTTCAAGAATTAGTTTCAAATATTCTTGAGGTAGAAGAGAAGAATTAATACGTATTTTCTTGTAAATGAACTCTCCCCGGTACCCCAGTACCCGGAAACAATTTAAACGCACCACGGGCCTTCCTAGGGCCGTACAGACCCTATCTAGAACAGGTGGAGCATGCTCAAACTAGTGGTTGATAACAAACCGGAAGAGGAAGAACTACCTCAGCCACTGCTCAAGCCTGATTGGATGGGACCGAAGGATGGAGACTGGCTGAGCAAGATGAAATGTGGTACTGAGTTCTTAGTCAGAGCTAAGACTGGTGAAGCACCACGTTGGTTGTTGCATGAGTTCACACATGGTGGTAAGATACATGGTAATGTATTGATCTGTCCTACTTCTACCTTGAATGATCCGAGGACTTGGAAGTGGGTTGATCCTCTAGAGTTTTGTAAGTCATTTGAACTGAGGGGTATACTGGAAGAACCGAAGGATGACGATAATTAATATACCTGAACAAGGTACATTCTGGACTATGAATACGTTAAAGAAATCTATAGCACATATGCAGAAGAAGAATACTGAAGGACAATATGACATTGCTATATTAAAAGAACAAAATATACTTAGGTCCTTCTTTGAGACCATAGCAGCATGAGGAGCCTACATGGATATGATTAAGGAAACCATCATTGTGGTGGCAGCTTTCGTTGTCATCGTTGGTGGTGCCATCTACATCAGTACCCATATGTCCGCGGGTTGTGTGGACTTATTTTTCTACAAGAGTTGTGGCATCGTTACTCACCCGAACTAACACAGAGATAACCGACGAGGGTTCCTCTCTCCCCTCGTCGGTTTACTTTAGGAATACTATTGAACGTAGTCATTGACATAGAATGTAATTCCTTAAACAATCCTAGCCAGATATGGTTGATTGTATGTAAGGATATAGATACTAATGAATACTATATATTTAGGAATGTACTAGATGAACCAGAACGATTTATTTCTTTCGCTGCTAGCGTCAAACAATTTATTGGACATAATTATCTTGGTTATGATAAGCCTGTTTTGGAGAGACTTCTACAGATGGAGTTATGTCAGCAGTCCATCGACACGCTTATTTTATCTAAACTAATAGACTACCCAAGACAAGGACATAGCATTGAGGCTTATGGATTAGAGTTCGGTGAACCTAAGATAAAGTTCAACGATTGGACTAAATGGTCTCAAGAGATGGAGGACTACTGTGTCAGGGATGTTGATATATGCCATCGCATATACCTTAAGTTTAGAAGGTATATTACTGATGTTAATCATCAGCCAAGCATTCAGCTTGAACAAAGATTCCAACTGGTCGTCAATCTACTTCACGATGTTGGCTTTGCTTTCAATTCTAGTAAGGCATCTAGTCTTCTCCGACGGATTGAAGACGAGCTTGCAGTTCTCGACAAATCTATACTAGAAGCCTTCCCCCCTAGGTTGAAGTTGATCAGAGAAGTAATGCCGAAGGAGACTAAGTATGGTACTATTAGCCTTACTTCCATTCCTAAAGAAATGCGTAAAGATATCTCTGATCTCAGTATCAATGCTCCTTTTTGTTACTGTACTTGGTCTGACTTCAATCCTAGCTCTCATAAACAAATTATCACTATACTTAATGAAGCTGGCTGGAGACCTATAGAAAAGACTGGCACTCACATAGAGACTGAGAGGGAGCTAAGCAGATTAAAGTATACTAAAAGAAATACTGAGGTTGACTTAAAACTAAAAGAATTATATATTAAGTTAGAATTAATGAAGAAGGCTGGATGGAAGGTCAACGAGGCTAACCTCGATACCTTACCAGCAACAGCCCCTCCCCCTGCACGCTTTCTCGCGAAGCGTATCCTGCTTGAGTCCAGACGTCGTACCCTCACTGAATGGTTATCCCTAGCTCAGCCCGATAACCGTATTCACGGAAAATTCTACGGCATCGGTGCCTGGACTCATCGTATGGCACACCAATCCCCCAATACTGCAAACATACCTCTTGAGTTTGATGCCAACGGTAAGAAGAAATTATATGGTAAAGAACTCAGAGCATTGTGGTGCGCACCTAAGAACCGATTACTAGTCGGCGTGGATGCAGAAGGTATCCAGTTGCGCATCTTTGCCCATTACATTGATGATCCAGAGTTTACCCAAGCCCTAGTCAATGGAAAGAAGGAGGACGGCAGTGATCCACATTCGCTCAACCGAAGAATTCTTGGCTCAGTTTGTAGGACCAGGCAATCAGCCAAACGCTTTGTGTACGCTCTCCTTCTCGGAGCCGGTAATTCTAAACTCGCTGAGATATTGGAATGTTCCCTACCAGAAGCAGAACTGGCTCTTGACAATCTTCTTACACGATACCAAGGTTTTGCTTATCTCAAAGAGAATGTTATACCGAAGGATGCTAGACGAGGCTGGTTTGTCGGCCTCGATGGGCGTAAGGTTACAATCCCAGGAGATACCTACGGGATGCGCAGGCATCTATGTATGTCTGGGTACCTACAGAATGGTGAAGCTGTCGTAATGAAGTCAGCCACTCTCAAATGGCACGATAAACTTAATGACTTCGGCGCTCAGTTAGTCAATCTAGTTCACGATGAATGGCAAACTGAGTGTCCGAACAACATGGAGATAGCACTAAGTATAGCAAGGATGCAATCAGATAGCCTACGTATAGTAGGAGAGGAATTAAAACTTAAGTGTCCTCTAGCAGGTTCCTATGGAAATAATTTAGAGGATTACACTATTGCTACTAATTGGAGTAAAACACATTGAATACTGAAGCAATTGATGAACTCATTCAGTACTTAGATACTGAAATTAAAATGGATCATAAGTATGATCTAGATAGAACTGAGATCGATTTGATTATTGATGCTTTAACATTCTACAAGGAGATGCAAGTAATATAATGGTTAAGGGTAAAACAGAATTTAAATATGTACAAGGTAAGGTAGCTTGGTTTAGACCGGATGTTCCTAATAAATGGAATAGATACTCTTGCCAATTGCATCCTGATACTAAGAGCTTGGAAACAATTCGGGAGTTACAAGCACAGGGTTTAAAGAATAACTTAAAGAAAGATGAAGATGGATACTTCATTAACTTCACCAGACCTATAGCTAAGACATTCACATCTGGCAAGACTATAGCCTTCGGTCCAGTAGAAGTGTTTGATAAAGAAGGTGTTCCTTTTCATGGAGCTGTAGGTAATGGCTCTGATGTTACTTTGAAACTTGAAATCTACTCCTTCGAGTTTGAAGGAGTCAAAGGCATCGGCGCTCGTTGGGTTAGTGCTCGGATAGATAACTTAGTACCTTTCAGTTCTGATACAGATATGACTGAGAAAGAGTCAGAGGCTGCTTCAGGATTACTAGACAGACCAGAGCAGTGGAGTTAATCTGCTGCTCAGCGGTGCAGTGGCGCGCCAGCGAAGAACTGCACCCTGCTCCCCGTTAGGGAGAGCCTGTGGGATGCGCCTCCGCGACAGGCAGAAACATATGCAGTGTGAACCCTTATCGCTCAGCGGACACCCCACCCTCCGCACCACCTTCAGGAAGTGGGCTGCAGTGGCCGCCTTGTATAGCTAGGCGGGAATCCTAAGCGTTATCCGAGTTCCCCAAGCGTCTGGCTGAGTATCCAGAGGAGGTGACTCCAAAACTTCTGCTCGCAATAACCGTGTAAGACTGGTGTGACTCCAGTTCAGGTCTACTATCTATTAGTGGTTAAAATGCCTGACCTAGAAGTGGGAAACGGTGAGCAAAATAGCATGGTACTACTCTGAGCGCACCAACATGGGGTCTCATTAACCTCGAATTGTTGGAGATCAAATAGATGTCGCGCATGCTAGGGTCGGTAGTGACCGACGCTATAACCTCTATAGAGGGCGCGTATGAGGGTAAAGGTCTTGGCAACCTAAGGATTTGGAAAGCCTAATGATCTGAAGCGGTATGAGGTGGCGGAATAAAGGAAATCTTCTCTTAACCAACTCTTGTTGGTGACACCGGTTGGTTCGATCCCAACCCTCCGAGCACTAGGCGGAGACTGGCGACTAGAGCGTTGAGCCCAAAGGAAGCTAAGTGCTGGTTCGATCCCAGCTGATCTGAAGGTAGAACAGAGCTTCTGATTACTTTGACGTAGTAGCTATGAAAGATTTCTGAGGTACGCAGTGGATTGCAACCCCACCTATGCTGGTTCGAGTCCAGCCCGATTATCGTAATGTAGTAGGATCATGATAAAAGCGAGACCCGAACCGGGAACACCATCGGAGATTGGTGTAGCGTTAATCCTAAGTGTTCACCCCTCAACTACACTGACGGAACTGTTTCCACTGTTAGAGCAAGCTGCATAACTTGAACTCAGCCCAGACTACCCTGTGGAGCTGGTCGCGTAGAAGCAGCATCTAGAGTACTGCACAGCGGACACCGTTAACCTCCGTGCCTTCGGGTAGTATGTGCGAAGAGCGGAAGCCATAGATGTGGATCGGCGGCTGTTAACCGTAGGATCATATAGACTGCCTACATTGGCAGGGATGCGATTGGCGCGTAAAGATCACCGTGAGCCTGCATCAAGCAACAGACTACTATGACTAGGCGCAACGCTAAACTGAATCAATTAAGCATGCGCTGAATGGGTAGCTAAGACGCCTCTCACTGTTCCTTACATGAATGGGGTGAGCCGCAAGCCGGTCTAGCAAGTCCATGTAAATTCCTATTGCTTGATTTCACCTTGCGTGAAATCAGCATCGAAGACAGACCCATGATGGCCATCTGTCTCTACAAGACGTAGGAGGTGCCGATGCGTGACTTTCACCAAAGTGCCCAGCCTCCTTAATATTCAAGAAGAAGGGTAACGGAGTGGGCCTTGTTAGAGCCCACTCCTGAACCACGGAAGGAGTAACTACCATGAGTAAGTACAGCGAATTGCTGGCTATTATGGAGTTCGCCAAGAATACCAGCAAGGATAAAGAACCTAAACGTTGGCGTAAGAAGAAGGAACCTGACTTCATAAATCAGTTAGTAGACTATCAGGATAAGGTAGAGAAGTTTAACAAATGGTTGAAGACGCAGGAGAAAGAAGATAAGAAGAAAGATCACAGTCTATTTAAGGATTGGACTGTAGGACAGAAGACCGCTTTCTTTACTATACTCGGGCCACCAATGGGTATAGCTTACATATTCTGTATCGTCTTATTGGTACGAGGCTTGGCTACATTCGTAGTAGGAGGTCATTGATGTCAACGCAAAGAGAACGTTGGGAAAGTTGGACTGCGCCTGAATCTCTTGAAGACTGCGTTAAGCTGTTCTTCGAAATTCTTGACATCACTGAAACATCAGACAGTGGAGTAGATTTTAAACCTAACTGTATTAGGAGTTGTCGTGTATGGGACACTCACCGTCTCGAAAGAATTATCATTAAAATGAAAGAGTTAGCTATACGTGTCTAATATACAAACATTAATACCAGATATATACAAACTAGTAGGAGGCCAAGATAACTGGCTCAGAGAAGATATTGCAACCCAATTTACGGCTGAACTCACTCTTAAACTCCAAGAATCCCTCGGAGAAAGAGCAAGCCCTACTCTTCGTCTCTCAGGTATGGGCTTACGCTGCCCGTGTAGCCTGTGGCACTCGATACATACCCCACTGGATGCAGAGCCACTCCCACCTTGGGCCAGAATCAAATACACTTACGGACACATACTTGAAAGCCTTGTGATCGCCATGGCTAAGGCAGCCGGGCATGAAGTAACAGGAGAACAAGATGCTGTATCTGTTGATGGGATCGTCGGCCATAGAGATTGTGTCATTGACGGGTGTATCGTTGATGTTAAATCTACTACTAGCCGTGGCTTCATCAAGTTCAAAGAAGGTTCAATCGCATCCGATGATACTTTTGGTTACTTGGATCAACTTGATGGGTATCTTGTGGGCTCCCTTCACGACCCACTTGTTCGGGATAAATATCGGGCTTACTTATTAGCAATAGATAAACAATTAGGACATATGTGTTTATATGAGCATACTGCGCGCGAGAAAAGCATTAGAGAAAGAATTCGAGATTATAGAGATGTCGTCGCTCTTGATAGAGCTCCGCCATGCACTTGCGAAGAAGTTCCCGAAGGAAAATCCGGAAACATTAGACTGGGCGTTAGAGCAAGCTATAATGCGTTTAAGTACCAGTGTCACCCACAGCTTCGAACCTTCCTCTATTCAACTGGACCAGTCTACTTAACTAAAGTGGTGAGGAAGCCTGATGTAATAGAGATAGATAGATATGGTAAGATAGTTTACAATTAGTATTTACTTTTACCTCAAAATATGATACCCTAGTATCTTCTTTCCTTTAGCCCACTACGGTGGGGGTTTCCTTTCTTACTTTGATATACACACCAGCATGACTAGAAATAAGTTTGAGGCTAGAATCTATGCCAGCCTCAAAGCCAAGAAGATTAGGTTTAAATATGAGTCCGAGAAAATCCCCTACCTTATCTCAGGACACTACACTCCTGATTTCATTGTCACCACACGTAGCGGAAAGATTTATGTTGAGACTAAGGGCCACTTTAGACCTGAAGCTAAGCGAAAGATGGTTGCGGTCAAGAAGCTTAACCCCAAACTTGATATCAGAATACTCTTCTACTCATACAATAAATCTAATGAGAAGTGGTGCATCAAGAATGGTTTTCCCTTTGCTATAGGAGATATACCGGAGGATTGGTTAAGCTGACTATCTATGCTACTCTATTGGAAGTATATACCTTGGAAGAAATACTTGAACTAAACGATAAGACTGAAGAAGATTGCTTAGAGTTTCTAGTTGAAGAGAAGTTTGTAGATCTACCTAAAATCAAACCACTAGACTTCGATGATTAAACATCCACACACACGAGCCGAAAGGCTACGTCTTAAATATTTAAAGGACACCTTTGATAATAAATCAGGAGATCGCGCAGCCCGTAGAATACGGAGGGAAGCGATCAAGGCAAAGGAACTCGAAGATGAGCTTAGGCAGCAAGTACTTGGCTCGTAAGAGAAAGCAATCATCTCAGCCGATTAAGTCTGAGATATCCTTGGGTAACCTGAGTGGTGGTATTGTTCCGTTACTTCACACTCTAAATGTAATCCAACCCAGAGATGAGATCATTGAAATAGATTTCGACTGGCACAACATCAAGGACGATATCTGTCCTATAACAATCTATGTGAGAAAGGAGAAGTCTAAGACCAATGAAGGCTAGAAACTACCCCGCGGAGACTGCCTATGAAGACCGTCCTGCTCAAGTTCAAAGAAGAGAAGCTCGTAATAGAGCCAGACTCAAGGCAGCCAAAGCAGGTAAAGTACGCAAAGGAGACCAACTCGAAGTTGACCACCTTGGATACCATAGGACTGGCAGCCTTGCTCACGTGCGGACTGCTGTTGTCTCTCAGCATGCGAATAGAATTAGACAACCGAAACGACATTGATGCTTGATTTCATCCTGAAATCAGCTTTAGGCTATTACAGCCCAACAAAGGAAACAACATGAATGAAGTTACCCACGTGGCTGACCAGGCTCTGGAAGCCGAGAAGTACGTCCTCATCATTGACCCGGAGACAGGTGAAGAAATCAAGGTCCAGCGTCTCGACGAGTTCTCCCAAGAAACCGAGGGTGATGAAACGACGATCCACTAACATCCCGCCATGGGAAGAATGTGACTTCTAATAGATGTCAACAGACATCAACTCCAGGGGTTCCACACGCCTTGGCTCCTGGTAAACTTAGGGAGGGTTGCTGCAAAACTCCCTCCCTATTCTTTTGAGGTATACTATGTTTAAATGGACTAAAGATTGGGAATGTGAATACTTAGCACCTACTACCTGCACGTCTACTGAGGTGCCGTGCATCGAACATTCGGTATGGACTCTCCATTCTGATGGAAGGTACTATTCGGATCAAAAAGAAGAAGGGAATAATCCCATGTTTGCCCATGAATGTGTTGCCTATGACCAGTCCCAGTCTTTGAAACCTAAGAATGCTTCGGGTGCTGGCGCAGTTGCGTCAGTAGTCCTTAGTGCTGCTCCTGATACAGAACAGGGTCAGCGTAAGTATCTCGAATCTCGTGCTCGCGATGTGATGTATATCAAGCGCGATGAGATTATCAAGATCTTCTTCATCGAAGAGCCGGAAGGTCCGAAGACTGCTAAGGAATTGAAACAGCGTCTGGCCAAGGGCCTCTACACCGTCGCTATTCCTAAGGATATTGATGATGACGAAGATGAAGATTTCGGCTACTTCCATTGGCGTGATGCCTTCTCTTGGCGTACGCCTGATACCCAGCCCGACAGGAAAGGCTATAAGATTGCCCAGGATGCACTCCAGAAGTTCTACGTAGAACAGCTGGACATCATTAAGATAGTGTCCCCTGTTGAAGGTTTGGTTGCTCTGAAGGCTCTGCAGGATTGGAAGCCTAAGAAGTAATGTAGAGTTTGGTTCCATGTCTGTCACGACTATGGATTAAATCACAGTAGGTTGTGGTCCAAAGAAAAAACCCCGTAGGGATTGTTCCTTACGGGGTTTTTTTGTGTCTTTTATCCTGTTATGATAGGTTTAAGTACCTTCTTCAATGTCTGTACGTTGTTGACGTAGCTTCTTAAGCTTGGCTTTATCGAACTCAGTATGAGGATATTTCTTCATAAGCTCATCAATCTGTCTGTGTATTGGTTCTAATTTATCTTGTCTTTCCCTAAGCCTTTTCCACGCAGCATCGATAGCATCATCAGCTTCTTTACTACCAATCATATTAGGTTCCCTAACATTATAGGGTCTGTCTGGGTGACCCTCAGAGAAATTATCATTAGCTGCACGTCTAAAGTTCTCTACAGATTTAGAGATCTTTCCAGTTGAATCTCTTACACCGTAGGCAGTAGTCATAGTGACCTCATCAATAGGGATCTGATGCTGAGTAGCAATATCTTGGGTATACCACGGAGGACTATTACGACGTTCTTGTTCAAGCATAAGCAAACGCGTGTCTGTATTCCTAGCCTCAGTCTCCCCAGCAAGTCTCATGTAATATTCATAGGCTGCTTTATCCGCAGCTGCATGATATTCATTATACTTCTGCGCCACCTGTTTTAAATACATAGCTCTAAGATTCTCTTCAGGGGTTAAAACTCCCCCAGCTTCAGCCTTCTCATAAAGTTTTTTAGCTTCAGGGACTAAAGCCCTTACAAAGGGAGTATATTTTAATTGATAATCTTTGCTTGCTTCCCCTGGATAACCTCCTTTAGCAAAGCCTTCTTCATCTTGAATAGCATGTTGTACTTCATGCATTAAAACCCCTTGATTAGTAGCATATTTGGGATTCATCCTTATAGTCTTATGACCTACACTCCACTCCGCCGCTCCATTGTAATAAGGATCTCTTATAACCCTAATATCCTGTAACTTAGGATAAGCCTTATATAATTCAGGATGATCTAGAACCCTAGGTAAAGCAGCGATATCTTCTCCAGTGAAACCATGACGAGCAGAATCAAACCATTGTCTATCGAAATTAGATTTACTATCGTCTATCTCGTAACGCCATCTATTATCAGCACCACGAAAGAATCCTGTCTTCTGGAATATCTCATCAGGATGAGCAGCATTAGATTCTAGTACTTGAGCATGACCTAAGTCAGCCATCTTCTCCTTTATTCCAGCACTCTTAACACCAGCAAAGGAACCCAAAGTACCATCAGCCAACTTAGCAGCTACAGGAGCCGGAGCTCCTACCATAGTCATAGCTAAATCAGCAGTCTTTTGAATACCTTCCTCAGACATTGGATTTACTTCACCGGATTTAACATCTCCGGGAAAAGAGAAAATCTTTAGTGCACCCTTAATACTATCCATAAAATTCTGCGGCAGATTCTTGACTGCTTCTTCTGATCCAGCAGCCATTCCACGCACAGCATTTAGTATGGATGCTCTGGCCGGTGTAGGAGTAAGGCCCTCTGATTTAAACTCACCAGCGGGCTCCGTAGGGCTTCCTGGAGGCATTGTAGAAGAGGTGGTAGGATCATAATCCAGCTGTCTAAGAGGTTTATATTCAGCAGGATTGAATCTATTCTGAAAGCTTCCTGCTAGTTCATTCTCCTTAATCTCAGCAGCATCTCTAGCTGGCTTATCCTGACCTACAGGTCTAATGCTAATGGCATTCTCATGCATAGCTGTAGCATGAGCATACTCATCTTCATAATAGTTACCATCGCTAGTTCCAATAGGCATTATTTAGACACCGGAGGTTTGATTGTGCTATCTATCGGGGGAATTCCCGGCTTCCTATTAGCATTCAAGAGAGCGTCCATCATCTTAGTGGGTATGCCTTCGACATTATTCCTGAAGTCAAAGCCACTATGCGAAAGTACTCCAACAAGATAACTATTAATATCTCCACTGGCTGACTTCTCTACATGACCTAGATTCTTAAGACCTTCGTTGATCTTATCTATTACTGAAGTAACAGGGCGTGCATAAGTTTGTTGAACTTGAGACAAAGTACTATTATCCCTATTCAGTAACACAAACTGACCTTCTGTAGTATTCCAACCCATGTGGTAGCTTTGTAGATATCTTTGATCTTTAATCCTAGATAGATCTGCAATAGAATCTCTAGCTAAAATACCACCCCATGTTTTCTCAACCCAATTACGATATTCAGTCTGAGTTTTCTGTGGTAGTTTAGCCATGAAGTCTGTAACCTTAGGATCAGTCATAGCTACAAAAGCTGTCTGACGATCTGCAGGATTGGGAAACTTATCCAAAGAACCAATATTCTTAAGATTGAATGCAAAGGTAGCTGCATTAATTTTACCTTGATCTTTAACCTCTGGATTAGCAATGACCTTAGCTACATCTACCATAGCCTTATAGACACCAGGATCGGAGATCTTCTTACTACGTGCATTATCCATGGCATCAGTCATAGTAGTGGGAGTAGGATTAGGTTGACCTAAGGCTTCCTTCTTCATACCGCCTACATAGTCAGAGTACTTCTTATCGAAGCCACCGACAATAGCATCCTGTAATAGGATAGCACCAGTCTGAGGACCGACAGCAGTAGTAACTGCCTGCATCTTCCTAGTCATCTCACCTACAGTTTCATCGGCATACAACTCATTAGTAGCTTTATTCTGGATGGCAGTATTCTGATTGAGAGTAAAGTAGACCCCCATATAATCTTTATCTTTTACCCGCTGAATGATATTATCATAGAGACTAAGTTGTTCATTGATCTCATTCTTTAGATTACTAAGACCTCCGACATTACTGGCATAAGAATTGCCTTTCTCATCTCTACGTAAAGCAATAGATCTTAAGTGCGCAGCTGCAGCATCTCGTTGTGTAGCTAGGTTAGTCAACCACATTCTATTCTGTTCTTCACCCATTTGAGGTATCTGACCAGTAGCTTGACCCTGGAAATAATCAGATAGCTCTTTGGGTGTTTGTACATCAGTAGCCATTCGTTGAATATTGAAGGCATTGTCAATAGCTCCCCCGGCTTCTTTAGAAAAGTCCGCCTTAGTTCTCTGTACCGTTAATTCACCCTGACTCTTAGCTGCAGCTCTTTCTGCTTCAGCAGCCTTCTGATTAATTGTTAATGCAGACTGCTTAGCTACATAGTTTCTTAAACCTTCACTATCTATAGCGCCCCGGTCATACTTCTGTCTTATTAAATCCATGCCAGGAATACTATCAATGTATCTATCTATGAAAGCATGATCCTTATCTTGTACAGATTTACCAGCAGCTAAATTACGATTAATATCTTGTAATAAGTTCTCATAGAAAGCATTGGCAGGGTTCTTACCACTGACCTTAGCAATCTGCTCATCAATAAAATCCTTGGAACCTGGATATTGATTACGTAAATTCTTAGCTAGAGAGTTCAAAGCACCGGTGTATAGAGTATCATTAGCTTTACCAGCACCACCGTTCTGAGCCATAGCTGTACCTAGAGCCTGTGCTCTAGCAATACCTTGCTGTAGACCGCCGGGGATCTCTTGCGGAACTTCTTCAGCTAAGGTTGAACCGCTAATACCAGCAGAATGAAGTGATTCAGGACTAGGTGCAACTCCACCTTGAGTTTGATTCCATACATTCTTTAAGGCTGCGGTATAATTATCTCTTAATCCTTCTACTCCAGTTCTAACCTTCTCCTTGATTATATCGGATTGTATCTCATTACCAAGACCTACAGCGCTGGTTAATCCTTCGCCTATAGTAGAAAGAGTCTTACCTAAAGAAGTATCAGACTCAGGTTGAGGTATAGTATGGGATACTCTAGTCCAATCTTGAGGATTTATCTGCGGAGGTTGAACGTCAAATGAGACCATTATTGGGTGCCTTGTGTCTGTTGTAATTGTTTAGTTCGAACGAAAGCATCCTTACGTCTTTCTCTTACGTCTGTTGGAATATCTCTGCCTAAGTAGAAGTCATAATTAGACCGATCAATAGAATCTCCCTTACTCTTAGCAGCCTGAGCTATAGCAGCTAATACTCTATCGTAAGTAAAGCCAGCTAGATGTAAAGTAGCAAAAGCATTCCTATGGTAAGTCTCAGCCTGTTGTGGATCATTAGCTTTAGCAGCCATATCAGCTCTATGCATATCTTCTATGAAACTCTTTAAAGCATCCTTCTGTAAGTCTTTCTCTTGCCTACGAATATCTCCCTTAAGCCAAGCATCAGTCTGTTCAGTAGGACCTAATCCAGTAGTAGCCATGAAGATAGCATTAGCCTTAGATACATCCATAACCGGAACATCATTGGTAGCTATCCACTTACCCATAGTGGTGCCAATGTATCCCTTTCTAAATTGATTAACAGAAGATATCTGTAGAGCAGGTTTAATCAGATCATCAAAGGTAAACTTAAATCTCTTCTCTGCTGGATCTTGTCTAGCAAAGGATATCATAGATTTATACCAACCATCGAAACCGGAGAGGAACTTATAAAGGTTATCAAAACCCGCGCCACCTACTATTTGCATCCAAGTCTTATCTGATCTAAGTAAATCAGTAAGAGTGGTCATACCCTTAGTCCCCCACTTACCTCCTACATCGTAGTTGTTACCCCCAGTAGCTTTATTTAAAAATAGAGCGGGCCAGCCTTCCATTATTGCTGTACTATACCAGTGTTCTCCGGGTATATAACCAAAGTTATCTAAAGCATACTTACGTGCCTTATCTCCTAAAGGGAGACCGGTAACGCCAACAGCACTAGGGATACCGTACATAGCTCCGTAAGTAGCCATAAGCCGAGCACGGGCTAGAGCACGATCCCCCGCTGTTGAACCAATCTCCTTACCAAAGAAGGTTTCACCAAGACGATAAGTATAGTTTAGGAACTGCATAGGCAGAGATAAAACTCCTTCATTCAACATTGAAGCAGAAGCTCTAGTCATGTTATTAGTTAAGATATTAGCGTGACGTAGAATCTGTTGTCTATCTAATTCAGTTAAAGCTTTAAAAGGATTATCTTCTCTGAAGTTTCTAAAGGCAGTATAGTATGCAGGGATACGGGCAGCCTTCTCACCCCAATTAAAGAACTGTCGACCACCTCTACGAAACCCAGACATACCTTGAACTACAGAACTGTTATTAAAGACATTGTCTAAGTCAGCCATCTCACCACCTACGTTTAGGAAGCCAGAACGGATTAGCTCTTGTCTACCTTCTAGAAATTCACCCGGACGCCAACGACTACTACCCAGAGTAAGCTTGGCCGCATCTATTTTAGTAGCATAATTATCTAAGGCTTTAAGTACCTCAGGAGTATTATTCACTGAAGCCCAACTGTGAAGTAGAGAAGCATAAGTACCTGCAGCGCCGGCTCTAGGCTCTAGAGCCACGGTTGTAGTCCAGCTATTGAATTGAGTTAGAATCTGGGGTAGAGAGTATAGTCCTAGTTTAAAATCATAAGCCATAGATCTAATGGCAGCCACAGGCTCTGCATGGTATGGCAATAGCCAATGAGGAACTAATAGTGCACCACGCTTAAATGGATTAGCAGACTCATACATAGTATCCGCTATCTGCTGTGTTAATTGATACATAGTAGTGTCAAACTTACTAGGTAGACCTATGAATTCTCTAGCCTTATATCTATTAGATAGTAAATTAGACTTCTTCATTAAGTCTACACTATTCAATCCTGTACTCCATTCTGGAGTTACGAAATTAGAGAATGGAGCTGACCTAAGTTCAGATTCTTTAGTCTTTAGATATGGAGCTGCTTCACGTAACCAATGCTCAACAGTATAGATCTTGTAATCGTCCATGAAAGTACTATTAACCATTCTATTGAATGATCTATTAAATGCAGCCATTGGGTCAACCATACTTGCAGGTTGATATTCGAAGTCAGGACGATCTGCTTTACCTCTAGCATTAATGGCATAGACACGATCTTCAGCACGTTCTCTATTATAATCTACCTGGAATTGTTTAGAAAGATCTCCGGAACGAGTACCATCTCGCCAAGTACCTGCATATTTAGTTTGTAAGTCTTTACCTACAGGTAGATCAGCTATCTGCATTCCTTTAGGAACTACTTCAAACTTCTCTTTAGTGGAGTAACGAGGTAGTACAGTTTTTCCATTCTCATCTTTAGTAGCTTCGAAAAATCCTTTAAAATGATCCCACTCCATAGGAAGTTCATGCTCTAGGAATTTAGCCTTAGCTTCATCCATTTTACGAGCATCCATCAACGCTACGACATCATTCATCCTACGAGCGAAGTCTCTGCCTTGCGCTCTATTGTCTGCTAGTGCAAAGGTACGATCCCCCTCGTAGAGATGTTCTACCTTAGCACCACGTTTATCTGAAGCTACGCTACCCGGTTGAGTTGGAGTTATAATAGGTTGTTTAATAGCATGATCATAATCAAAATCAAAATGGCCACCGGCACGACGATTGACATGTTCATACCCCAACTCTTTAGTTTCAATATTATTAGCGAAGACATAGACAACACGTTCATTACCTGCAATCTTACTGAAGTTTGCTAAAGGACGTTGTCCTGAAGCATAGACTTGAATTACTCTACCTTGACCTTTGCTGACTTGATCTGATAACTTCTCTCTAAGTTTAGTAGGTAAAGCATCAGTTCTATATATACGCTCATCCCCAGCCTTATCTCCTAGTACTAGTATATTTTCACTACCACCGGGGAGAGACTTACGATCTACACCATCTACGAAGCCAGAATTTATCTTAGTATTATTAGGACCATCAAACCAGAACTGATGTTGTTCTACACCTAGACGACTGCGATACTTATATTCGGAGATCTCCATCAATACACGCTCAGCCTCTACCATCTTGACGAAGGAGAAGTAAGCATTAGCTTCATTGAAGCTAGGAGGACGATCAAAGTTTATTAGATAATGATTCTCTAGTTCACCTAATGTCTTAAAGAAATAACCAGGTTCTCCATTATTATGAGGATCAGGGGCATCCTGGGCATACTTTAATGTTCTAGTGAATTGTTCCTTTACTTCATCTTTAGTAAGCTTACCTGTAATAGATCTAGGAGCACTCCGATACCAAGGAATAGGCTCTCCAGCTACTTCGTCATTACGCACTACACCCCTAGCAATATCGACTAGAGATTGTCCTTCTTGCTTAGCCCAATTACGTAAACCTGAAGTAGAGAAGGTGGCAGCATTACGCTGCATCATTTCATTCTTAGATAGAGTTTGATTAGCCCCCCGTACCCAACCGAAGATACCATTTCTAATATTCTCGAAACCAGAGGCACTAGAAGTACCTACAGCATCCGGAATTATATTACCTGCTACATCTCTGATCATAAGATTCTTGACCAGAGGATCTCCTTCATTAAATGGAATAGTTCTCTCTACGTAAAAACCAATACCTCTTTGCTTAATAGCGGCAGTAGGGAAGATAGCTTCATTCTTTACCTTACCTTCAGCTTGACCTAATTTGTAGGCTGTGGGTGCTAGTTTAAGTTCTTGTCTAGCAAAATTATTGGCTAGCTCTGCAGAAGAGAATAGACCCCCATCGTAATTACCATACCTAATAGGCCATTCATGGGTATTGGTAATCTTATTAGGAATAGGATCACCTACATCTAATAAAGTATTTTTAGGCCCTCTATAGTCAGCGGCAATCTTATTCTTTAGGGCTTCTACATTCTCAGGTACAGTCAGAGCAAGTGGAGTACGTTGAACCTTAGACATAGCCTCGGCTTCGTTGAGTAGAGTTTCTCCTCCACGAATAATACCATCTTGTATTCTAACTACAGCTTCACGAGAGAAGCTGCCTGTATTATTAGCTAGCAGTTCAGCATCTTGTCTGAACCCAGTCATCAAGGCTTCCCTACCAATCTTAGTAGGATTTAGAGTTCCATCATTACCTTTAATTATATTATCAGCTACGGTAAGAATAGCAGATCTATCTGTATTACCTACATTCTCAGCTATAGTAGCTTGAGTAGGATGTTCTACTTCTAGAGACTTAGCTATATCGCGATAACCTCTACGAGTATTGTTTAATAGATTAACTTTAGTTAATAGCTTCTTAGTTACATTAACACCGGTAGCAATATCCAATGGAGCTAGTACAGTATAGATATTATTTAAATACTTATCTGAGGTTGTAGAACCTAGAATAGTCTGAGCAAACATCAGAGCCAGGGTAGGATTATTACTCAATCCATCTAATATTCTAGTAACCTCGGATCTAAACTGAGGTCCAGGTAAAGCCATCAAAGCATCCACTGTACTCTCTAAGTTAGTTCCTAGTAAGACACCACCAGAGAGTTTACCCACCTCCTGCATCAGACCTCTAAGTTTATATTCAGAGTAGGGTTGTGCTATTAGAGCTAATTGATCCGTAGTCCAACCAATCCAACCTTGTTTATCTATTTCATCCTGTAAGTTCTCAGCCTTTGTATGAACGAATTCACGCATGGCTGCAAGAGTACTAGTCTTAGATACATTGTCATCTACTTGATCCGGGATCTCTCCTTTAGCTTTATCCAGAAAGTTATCTGGCATATAACTAGCAGCTGTATTAGCAGCACTCACATAACTAGTTGCATAAGCTCTTTCAATTACTTCATTAGGATCAGCAGCATGATTAACTGGAGCGAAAGGATCTAAGATTTGTTTAACTTCATTAGGATCTAATGGACCGCCTTTACTAACAGAAGCTTGTATAATCTTCTGCTGCTGTGTCATAGCTCTATTATAATCTATCTTAGCAGCAGCTTCCCTACGTATCCAGTCTTCTTGTCCCGCGGCTATGGAAGATCTAACGCCATTCTCATCCATGCCTAATAGATCAGCCAGACCACCATAATTAATCTTAAATGTTCTTTTATCTACCGTAGCTTCAGAAGGATTAGGAGAAGCGGTATTAGGTCCCGGAAGAGTTGGTTGAGGTAAACCATCATCAGCCTTACCTGGAAGTCCTATTACTACACCTTGATCTTGAGGTGAAACTAACTCCTGAGGTTGATCCAACTGAGCAGGTTGAGAGAAACTTATTCCCTCTTGTCCCTCATTCTCATCTGGAATGGGTAATGATTGGGCCATTAAACGTATGGACCTCCCGGATTAGATCCGAATCCTGCCCCTATATTCCTAGCAAAGGATCCGATAATTGGACCTGCCCTAAGGGTTGCACCACCGAGAGAGGCTATACCTTGATCAGTAGCAGCTTGACCTCCTAGACCAGCTAATTGAATTTTCTTACCGCTAACATCATTATTTAGACCAAAGATATTTTGACCAATCTGTAAGTTCTGACTAATGCCTAAGGCATTAACTCCACCTTGATCTGAAGCAGCAGCTTGCGCACCTGCCAATCCTGATCCGAACTGAGCTCCGCCAGCAGTAGCTACTTCTAATCCCTTAGCTCTAGCTTGCTGAACATTACGAAGATTCTGTAGTTGAGCCCGTGAAGCTTCTAATTGCATCTGTTGTTGCTTTTGCGCATTGATCTGCATTTCATCCGCAGCAATTCCTGCACTAACTTGTGCAGTCTGTTTAGCTACATTGGCTGCGCCGAGACCTCCAAAAATCTGCATTCCTAAACCAGCTATACCCAAACCTATTGATATTGGATCCATTATGGCCCCTGATTAACTGTTTCATAGAGAGACCAACCCATTAAATCAAATGGTTGTTTATCTACTGATGTTATTTTAAGTTGCAATACTAAACCCCACCCTCTAAGTCTATGTCTTTTAAAGATCATTCCATAGTTAGTACTATTAATATTTACGTACTGCTGGATACTCCATCTCCCGGAATTAGGATTCAATGCATAGTCCCATAGACTTTGTATGTAATATGCAACAGGTAATCCATTTGTTCTGGAATACAAATAAACATAGGGGATTTGGAAACGTCGTTCAGCTTGTCCATGTAATTTATAACCAGTGGTAAATGTACTGACAAAGTTATTAGATACATTGGCACTTGCCCAATCTACATATGTAAAATCTTTTTCTTCTGCAAATGTAATGCCAGTGAATGTAGAAGTTACATATTTAATTACAGAGGAAGGGGTATTCAATCCACCAGGGCTTTGAACATAAATAATACCATTTATAGTGGGCGGATTATTTGTTGTTATATCAAAGGAATAAGGATAGAAAGCTTTATTATGATTATTGAAATTTAATACACTGTCATATGTATATCTATCTGTTACACTTACTTCATTATTACTTTTATAAATCCATTGCACAATGTAATTAATAGGATCATAGACTCCTCGAACATACTTCTTACTTTGTAAGGGAATGTCATCATAGAATGTTTGTATTGTTCCGACTGTAAGTGGAATAACTTCAAGAGGATTGACGTGCAAAGGACTATTAAGAAGACTTGTTCCTTGTTTAGCAGGCTCTACTTGATAGATACCCTCTTCATTCCAAAACATAGGAAGACCGTTAATATCTACGAAAGATGTACTAGATATACTACGAACTGCTGAGAGTTTAACTATTGAATAATCATCAGCAGCAAAACCAATCCCAGCGCTTCCGGATATATACCAAACACCATTAGCTGCAAAGACAAGTAAAGCATTCAGGAGTGGAAAAAGTTTATAAATACTTCCGCTGCCTTGTATTTGAATTACACCTCCATCTGAGGGTAATAGATTAAATAGAGTCTGTGAAGTAGGATCATTATCTTGATAACATAAACCAAAATCATTTGAAGTTTGGACTATTTTAGAAAAGTATATACTCTCTGTCCAAGTGTAATAAGGTTCATCCCCGAGAGGTGGTTGTTGAGCATCTACTCCGGTATACCAAACACGTCCTTGAAACCAACATCCAGTCCGTGGACGAACTGTAGTAACAATGTCAGTTATATTAGATGTACCACTCACAAGTCCTCTCTGCTGATTAAAAGCATTGAGGATGTAATGTCCTTGCGGAGCATTAGATGTAGATAAAGTTACATTGGCTGCAGTTGTGGTTGGATTAAAGACATTGGCAGTATCTTTAAAGTACCACCACACATCTGCATTACTTGGATAATTTCCTACTGCAGTATGCCAGGTTGATATATGACCTTGATTTGTCTGTGTTAATTGCCACTTAGCAAAAGTACCTAAAGCAAAGGTTCCTCCATAAGCATATGTAATAGTTACCGTTATTGAAACATTAGCCACAAAACTAGATACAGTTCCTGACATAGCAGGAGATCCAGCAGGAGGAGGATTATAAAAAAATTGAAGAGGATCTGTACAATATATGTTGACCGTATCACCCCCAGTTACTCCCGCAGTAGAAGAGACTGCAAAAGTTATCGAAGAATGAACTACTGAGGTTGAAGTAGTTGAAGAAAAACTCCAAGCACCACCTGAGGTCCATCCTTGATTAGTTAAATTATAATTATGTTCATTAGTTAATACATTAGGTCTCGTCGTTATTCCAACAGTCTCTGGAATACCGTTAAAATCTCTGACCTGAACATTTATCTTATTACCACCAATTACTCCTGAAGTATATGTGCAGTAAAATGGATCACAACTAGGATGATAAACAAATAGATAACCATTGCCATCAGAGAATTGACACTCTTTAGCTGCATCAAATACTCCTCCATTAGCAACAAATGATGTTACGTTAATAAAAGAAGATACTGGTTGTTTAGAAAGCGGGAGGGATACAGTAGCAGAACTACTTTTATAAAATAGAAGAAAAGTTCCTATTTGAACAACTACTAATTGAGTTAAACCATCACCGCCTACATTATTCCACTTATAAGTATTAATGGCAGAGTCCGATCTATTAATGATACTATATTGAAAATTAGCCTCGTAATCAAATCCTGCACGTCTAATAACATCGCCCACCAGAGTATAAACACAATTAGAAGTACTAGTGGCTGCATTCTCCGGGAAGTTTAACCCAGTGAATTCAGTTAATAATCCTTTGGTGAAGTTATTTTCAACACTATTTAGAACTTGTTGAGGCAATTAATCCACTACTTCCTTAATTGCTATATTTCTAGTTTTGAAATAAGTATCGGCGTATTTTTTCAAGGATGGGAAACTGGTGAACTTAGCTTTCAGAGATTGTGGCAATATCCCATTCTCATATTGGAAATACCAGAAACAGGTGTCTGGCTCCATCTTGGCAAATAATTTATTACCGCCGGTAAAGAGTTTAGTATCCATTAATCCTGTGGCACCTTTAACAGTTTTATCTATTACATCTAGAACAAGTTCTCTATCTTTAGCTCTCATCTTAGTAGTATCTGGCAAATATTGAATTTCAGCCATTGGAAGAATCCCATCCTCTTAATTTAAATTGACTAGCCCTACTTGTAACCATACCGCCGCGTCTACCATAATCAGCTAGCTCATTAAAATAAGTCGGTCTATTAACTACCGCCTTATTTTTTTGCACTGTACTCCACCCGCGTTTAATTTCCTGTTCAGCTTTAGGGTGAATAGATTGTTTTAATTCAAAATATGCTAAGGCCTTAGCTTCATTCAAGAGAAGAGTAAATTGCTCATCATCTAAATTAGGAATGAAACTATCTACCATTTGCCATTTAGGAAATACTCTAGCCCAACACATAGTCTTATTAGCTTGAAGAGTTGAGTCCTGAGTATTATCAAAAGCATCAAAAATGACGTTGAAGTTACTTAGAATACAACAATAGGACGGTTGCCTATCTGTCTTATAATAGAAGGTATAATTACCGGGAAAACCATTAATATTATTAGTAAATTGAAAACTTCTTACATTAATCTCAGAGGGATTAAAGGTATTAACACGATCTATGAATTGATCTATCGGAAGAATAGTAACATACTGATAACCGGGAACAGCTTGGTTATTAGTTGAAATGGCATTGATAATCCAAGAATTAAAAGTACCTGATCCTTGTTTTGAAGTTATATTTATTACTAGAGTAGTACTTGAATAGGAAGTTACATTACCTGTTACACTATTACTTCCCGAAGTAGCCGTAGCTTGTTGCCCAACCTTAATAGATAATGCAGCAGAAGATACTATAAATGTTAATGAACCTAGTCCAATTGTATTAGTGGTGGAAGATGTAGTGGACCATAGAATAGTCGGTTTAATATCTACGTTAACACCATGTGTAGCTGTGGTAGTATTAACATTATTAAATATATTAGTATTAAAATATTTAATCCATTTAATACCAGTTACATCATCAGGAACTAACATCTCTACTGGAGTTATAGCGCTGAGAGAAGGTTCTAATTGAATTAATTGACTATGCTCGGGTAATTCAGTACGATTAACAATATCATAGTATTTATTCTTTAATATAAGAGCTATCTGTTGAGATTCGACATTATCCCCAATACTATTAACTTCATCTGAGGATAAAGAACTCAGAACATTCTGAGTCATATCAAGTAAAGTCATGGACATTTATTAGCGTCTCCAAATACTCATTGCAGTAATACCAAATAGAAATACCATGACTGCATAAGGTAGTTCAACAAGAGAGGGTGGATAAGCAGCCACCGTCCAAACCAATTCAGGATGCCTGTAAACTACGATGTTATTCCAAGTTACAAAACCCATCCAAACAGCAACAGGGAATAAAATTAGATCTCTAGCCAATCTTACTCCTAGATCATCGTGGAAAGCAGTAGTAACGGTGGTACTACCCTGAACAATAGACTTATCTAAATCTACATTAGCTTGATGTATGCCAAGTTGAACATCTTTAGCCTTGACAAATATAGAAACGATCCCCTGTATTATTGGCCCTATTATTGGAATCCAGAACATTTAATCCTTTTCTCTTCCATGTGCTAACCAAGTTATAATACCTAGAATAGCTAAGCCAATAGTAATTTCCTTAGGAATATCAAGCTCACCTAAATAACTTTTAAAAGTAGGATCTGAGATATAACTATGCAATTCACCTAAAGCAAAGAGAGTTGCACCTATAGTAGTTTGAGTATAACCTAAGAATTTAGTCCAACTCTTATACCATATAGTTTTAAAGGGCTGGGATAGCACTGGTCACCGCAGCCTTAGCTGTAGCAATATCAGCTGTAACAGTAGCAGTTGCCTTAGGGCCAAACCACCAGCCGAGTCCGCCACCAACTAGTAAGGCAACGACGGAAGAAATAATTGCAGTCATATAAGAAACTCCTGTGGGGATTGAATGATAAACATGTTGGACAGTATGAGTTGCTGCTTGGGCTAGATTAGCCATTAAAATTTTCCTTTATTTTTATAGAGATGGATTATAGCACCCACAATTATCGCCAATACTATAGAGCCAATGATGATGGCAGTTTGATGGGTATGGAAGTAACTGGTAGACCCAACCGCTATGGCTACTGTCCCTGCGCCTACTGCAGGCCCTGTTGTATTATCCTTGGTAGCATTATCAGACAGAAACTTACTATAAGCACGCACACGAGATACCCGAGACAACCAACCTCTAAGAAACTTCGCATTCTTGCCCCCTGCAATAGACTTTAGGAAGACCGTACGTTCGTCATTGATAGCGTCTATTAGTTTAGTATCTTTAAGTAATTTAAACTTCTGTAGAGCCTTCCTAGGACGTTGTAGACCACTATTAACTCCATAGTCAAAGCAAGTATAATCTACACCAGATGGAAGATCATCACAACCCAAAGCATCCCAATATCTAGTTTTATAAATAATCTTAGCTTGAGCTTTAGTCATGTTCTTTACATCTATAGCAGATCCACTAGAGTCAATGTACCTGCGATAATCGCCCAAAGTGACGCCAAAATTAGTAGGACCACCACTGTCACTCGGATCATCTCCATAACCTCCTTCTTCTTTTAAAACTCTCATTAAACAGTTATTATAATTATCTTTCATTACCGTTCCCTTCTAGCCCGTAGAATACCAAAAGCAGCTTCAGTACTTACTGTGAAATTACAGAAAGCTACTAAATATATAGTAGTAGTTGTAGATAGACTAAATCTAGCTCGTCCTAAATGAATGTTTTGAGTAGGGGCTGATCCCAAAACAATACCTGAGCTAGAATACGCTAATTCATCAAAACGATCATTAGAAAAATCTAATGTACTGGAAGTAAGTGAAAGACTTCCTGCATAAAGAGTTACATTAGTCGTTGCTGCTCCTTGAAATAATAGATTTGCTTCTATATCCCAATCTCCTGCTGTAAGGGAGATAGTAGTTATATTAGTTGCTGTCGCCGTTGTTAAGGATATAGCCGATCCTGCGGATATATTAGATGAAATATATTCGCCAATTTCACCGGATAATGCTGAGCCAGTACTTGGTTCACCGCTATAATGTCCTGGTGAAATAGTACTCGCATTTATGGAAGTAGCTGTAGCTGATCCAAGAACAGGAGCAATTAAAGTAGGTGCAGTTGCAAATGTAGCGTTACCAGTTCCTGTTTTAGTTGTCAAGGCTAGTAGAAGATTAGATGAAGACGGAGTTGCTAAAAATGTAGATACCCCTGTCCCAAGCCCAGTAACCCCACTGATCGGAAGTCCAGTGGCATTAGTTAAAATAGCTAGTGAAGGTGTATCTAAATTAGGTGTTACTAAAGTGGGAGAAGTAAGAGTTTTATTAGTAAGAGTTTGAGTATCTGTCGTACCTACTAAAATACCACTTGCAGGAAAAGTTTCAGTAGTAGCTCCTATTGTAAGATTTGTAAATGTTGGAGTAGTTGTAGTAGATACTGTAACTGGATTAGATCCAGTTAATGCAATATTTGTTCCAGCATTTACCACAGGAACTACAATAGAACCTCCTCCAATAAAAGTATTTAAATCTTGTAATCTAAGGGGGGAATTAGTAGTAGCCGGAGATGGTAGATTTAAAATCTGATTGCCATTCAGATCTAAATTAGAATTCATAGTATTGGGCTGCGTTCCATCTCTAGACAAAGTATTATCAAATGCAGTTTGGATGGTAGCAGAATTATTATTTATTGTAGTAGCAGCTGTTACAGGTTGAGTAAGATCAGCTACATTAGGGAGAGTTATCTTAGACATAAAATACCTTATGGATTAAGAGCATACCAAGCCCATGCTGGTGTAGATGTATAGGTCATTGAAATAGTATCCCCCGGTCTAACGGTTGTACTAAAACCATTAGTGATTGCGATGGGAATACTATTTACTTGATATTGAGTTATAGCTGAACTTGATGCATAAACAACCACTGGAAATGGATTATTATTTGTAATCGCATTTCCGCTTGTAGGTACGGTCGGAGTAACTAGAGTTGGGAGGGAAGGGGTTGAAAGATTATCTACATTACCAGATGTTCTAATATTATTTACGGTTGAATAAGTAGTACTGGGAAAGAAGAAGGCTGCATTTCCTGCTATACCACTTGCGATAGAATTTCCTGATATCGTAGCGCTTGCAACACCTCCGAATATAATACCATATTGTGATAAAGAACTTCCATATAATAGTGTATTACCAGTTATATTTACATTACTAACCCAAATGGGATTAATAATTCCCGTGGCAAATTGAATGCAAGCTGTGGTGGCAAAAAGCTGATTGCCTGATATAACTACTTGATCGCATTGACCCTGAGTAGTAGGAGCAGGATTGAAAGAAATACCTATTGGAGAACCTTCTATTGTATTTCCAGTAATAATTAAAGGTTCCATAAAGAATGCATGACTACCTGTGACGGGATCAGTATAAGCCTGAGGTGATATTAAGATGCCAGCAGTTTGTGAAATACCGAATACATTATTACAGATACGATATCCTCCTCCATTATTCATGACTATATGGTAGGGACCAGCGCAATTAAAAAAATTGCAATTATGAATAATCGAATCCCCGAAACTAGCCGAGTTCACAGATCCAGTAAAGTTTACAGAACTTCCTGCTTGTAAACTAAGTCCTAAATTCTTAGAATCCAGAAAAATAATATTATCCATTGTAAACTGCATGCAGTTAGTAGCTTTAATAGCTATATCTGCTCCTGTTATACAAAGATCGCGTAGAACACTGAAGGTATTGGTCCCGTTATTAGCTGCCGCAGCATTCATAGAAATGCCCACCGTACCTGAAGTAGGCGGAACTGGATAAAATACTTCGAAACTTTCTAGGGTAACTGATTTATTTGTTTGAAAGTTAATTGCAGGTACATTACTCATTACAAGAGTACTACCTTTCCACCCAGTAGTCTTAGTAGGTAATGCAGCAGGAACTCCATTAAAACCGTAGATGAAACCATTATCTCCTTCATAACCAACACCACGAATAGTTATTCTATCTGTAATATTCAAAGTACTGGATATATTATAATTGCCTCCAGGAATATGGACTATTCCTACTGCAATTTGAGCTTGATTTATACAATTCTGAAAAGCAACAGTAGAATCTGCAATTCCTGTTGGATCAGCCCCAAAATCAATTACACTATAATAATCACCTTGTAATTTAGCATTAATAGTAGTAGCTACAGCTCCGGTACCTGTTTGAGTAAAGGCAATAGAAGGTAAGGAAACTGTACCACTAAAAGTATTACTACCGCTAAAAGTATTATTACCTGAAAATGTATTATTAGCATTTAAAAGAGGAACAGTACCTCCTGATGTTCCTATAGGAGGGACAGTAATTGTAGGATTGTTTGCCACATCTATTAACCTTGCAGGAGAATTCATAGTAGCGGGGGATGGTAAATTAAGTATCTGATTATTATTCATATCCAGATTGGCACCCATAGTATTAGGTTGAGTGCCATCTCTAGACAAAGTATTGTCAATACCGAGTTCTATGATCTCGTTATTAGTATTGATCGCGTTAACCGCAGTAGTTTGATTTGTTAAGTTAACCAGATCAGTTAACGTGATTTTATTTGCCATTATGTAAACAATACATATGCTTCAGAGCCAGGAGTTACATTAGTAAGTCTGATAAATAAATATCTAGAAGTACCTACCGCAATTACCGGAGCTGTTTGATTTGCATCGAAAGTTCCACCAGAACCATTGACGATGGTGATTGTACCACCAGCACCAGAACCTGTACTATTGATTACTAGACAAGAGATATAATCTCCTACCTGAGCCCCAGAACTTATATTATTGACAGTGGCTACCATATTAGCAGCACTATCAAGAGTCATATTACTTGTAGCAGTATTAGAATTCTTCCAAGTAATAATACCTGTTAAAAGATCCGCGGATAAAGCAATAAAGTTAGTTGCAGATGTTCCACTCCTAGGGGGACCAAATCCAGCAATCCAATTAGTTCCTTGTGGATTAGTAGTATATGCAGAACCTAGACCAACAGTGCCAATGAGCGTGATGGGAACGCGAGTAGCCCTCGTCCGCTCATTAGTGACTACTTCGTCATCGCCTGCCATGTCAACTTGTTGAGCGACATTAAGAGCCATATTTTATTTCCTTTCTATGATACTGGGGACCGTAGTCCCCAGAACCACATTAATTATTGACTGATAGAACCATACATCGTGTATCTAACACGTAGCTTTATCAATCCGTTGGTGAATGCACCTGTAGCGATCGCCGAAATATACGCCTTCGAAGGAAGGGGTGTAAGTGCGTTAGTCACTAGAGGAACAGATCCCAACCATGTAGCATTACTGCCTGCCACCGCAGTACCAGAAGCATCCCATGCTAAACCGGTAGTTGCGCCGGGAATAGTATAAGTTGTTCTCTGACCTGAAGTAGTCATACGAGCAATTGGGAACGCATTAAGTAATTGCGTACCCGCGTTGGGTGTTACCTGTACAAATGTACTTGACGGAGTACCTGGGCTAACAGCCGCAAGTCCTACTGAGAGACTCGTACCACCAGTAGCACCTATAATTGTCTCAACTTCCACAGACTCAAAAAAGAGCTGCATGGTTGTGAAATTTAGGATACCACCAGAGACCGTAGTCACCGGAGTAATTTGTAAGGGAACAATGTCAGTTAAAGATTGAATACCTGCCGCAATCGGGAAGCCTGTACCAACGAACGATGTCGGTGGGGCAGGAACCTGAATAGTAGTGCCAGAGCCAATAGCCATGGGTACTAACGGAATAAGTTGTTCAATCTCGCGAGTTTCGCCGTAGACGAGATAATCGCCTCCGACTTCTTCGATAGCCTTCTGCGTACCAAACTGTAGCGGAAGTCCATCTTGGTTAAGCCAAAAACCTGCTACCATTTCATATCTCCTTAACTTGGAACTGCACTGGTGGCGGTAATTACTGTAACCATGTTTTCAGGCCGATAAAGCTTGAAACCATACTCAGCAATGGTGAGGTATTCTTCTTGCTGTAAGTCCTTGTTAAACTCACTGTAGACTGTGGGCATCTGTCTGAAGCCACCAATCCAAGGTGTAGTGTCACCCGGAGTCGCAGAGAAGAAATAGTTAGTTACGCCGCCAGTTACCGCAACGCCATTGATCGTTTCTGATGCAATGGGAGGAAGATAATTAGAAACGTAAATATCAAACCCATAGACATTAAAACGGAATTTGAAGCCCGTCATAATGCCATCGCGAGTTACATCGCCCCACATTTGCATGGGAGAGAGTAAATTCACGAGATTTGTTTGAGTTTGTAGTGTATATGCAACTGAAGGATCAATCACGGCACATAGATTAACCAAAGGCACGTTAGCCTTGAATAATGCATATTGTGCACGAGCGAAGTCAGGCAATGTGATTGACTGACCTGTGCCGCCTGCCACCCAACGGTGGTCGGCGAGATTGATGATGTTGGGATTGCCAGCAGTTTGTCCATTGTTCGCTTGAGCGAAAATGCGAGTCTCCACTGCTTCCATCAAGGCACGATGTTGACGCGGCACGAATGCAGCGATAACGTCGGCTTGGTAAAAGCTATCTCTCTTGAACTTTTCGCTGATTGCATGAGCAGAATACTTGTACTGATCAAATGAGAACTGGAAGTTACCAGTATCCATTGCGTTGTACTTGACCGCTTGATTTTCTGTGAAATCTAGCGTTTCTGCTTCACCAATAGACGGAATGTTGATTGTATAGCCATCGGGGAAGTCTTGGATAATCTTGACAAACTTCATAGCATTCAATTCATCAAGTAGAAGTTCCTTGATCTGACGTGACCAAAGTTGACTTCTAATGAGATATTGATTATTGGCGTCGTTAAAACCAGCCATAATGAAGTCTCCTTAGATTAAATTAATTCTCAGGCATACCGAATGCAGCACCTAATTCGATGGCATCGTTATGCATTTGAATAGCGATTTTAGGATCCAGATAGGCTCGGGGATCTCTTTTATTTAACTCTTGATAATAATTCCAATCTCGTTTCTGAACCGTTGGTGCGAACTGGTTTTGTCGCTGGCTTGAACGGGGTGGAGCAATATCAGTAGATTGACGGGCTTCATCTAATCCAAAGGTCTTTAGAAAGACATTGGGATGAGTCTTAGCCAGATCGTCGGTAAAAGCTTGATCTAAGCCTAGTGTATCCATACGTTGCTTAAGAACTTCTGAAGCTTTATCTCCAAAGTGTTCTTTAAGCTTTGCCTTAATTATATTGAAGTTTTCAGTCTGTTTAGTCAGCTTCTCACGTTGAGTGAGCTTCTGTTCCAGAATGGAGTCAATATCTTCAGGCTTAATCGATGGCTTGGTTTCTTCCGTTTGGGTGATTACGGGTTTGTCCGGGTTGGCAAGAAGTTTCTCTTGTCGAGCTATTAATTCTTTCAACGAGGCCGTCGTAGTAGCTTCTTCTCTTAACTTAAGATAGTCTTCCCGGATATTGTCAAAGCGGGCATTTTGTGTCTTAATGAAAAGATCAGATTCTATCTTTGCTGCGAGGATCTCTTCCTTGGATTTGTCTTTCCATTTATTGAGTATAACCTCACGTTCGTTAGTATTATCCGGGATCACCGGTTCAACATCTAATAGGCTGTCAGCCATGTTTCTTCTCCTGGTCGAAGGTTATTAGTTTAGACACCATCTTCAAAGCAGCTCTAAAACCATTGTTATGAGCTTGCTTATAGTCCCAATTAGGTGTCTCATATATCTTAGGACTTATCTCTGCGGCATCGAGGCCGGCTTTCTCTTCATCTAAAAGTTCTTGCAATCGATCTAAAATATATCGAGAGGCTTTTAAACTTCTAGTAAATTTTTCCTTATCTTCCTCAGTCTTTAAATGCTTGGTCCAAGCAGTAATCATAAACGATCCTTAAGAAGTATAACGAATATCCAACCTATTAAAGCCAAGGCTGCTGCAAATACCATGATTGTAGTTACAATACCTAGTATTTCTTGAGCAGACATTTAATAATTATCTCCTATTAGATAGTGCCTTTATTAATACTTTCCTTAGCACCATCACCTGCACCACTACCGCCATATCCAGCTAAATTAGGATCTTCATGAGTGACGTTATGTAAATGTTTCAAATGAGGAGTATGCGCATTATCTTGACTAGAAGGGAAGGATGGATGCATATAAGCTTTGTGATCGGCCATTATTGTGTTCCTAATGTTCCTGCAGGAGTTGCGTTAGCAGGAGGATTACGCTTCAACCCAAACCCAGGTTGAGGGGGAGGCGGTGGAGGGGCATACTGTCCAGTCTGAGGATGGACATCGTAATCTTGTCCTATTCCTGTAGCTGTACCAGCTTCTTGATGTAGTTGTTCTTGCAGAGATTGGATCATTCTTTGACCATCAGCCTGTTCTGCCAAAGATATGAATGGAGTAACCGCTGCATAATCTTTTAGATCGAACACTGTTTCAAGTATCTTTGCTAATACTATTCCACTGAAATGAGGCTGGACTGTGGGCCAGAGACCGGACCCGGTGAGAGCAGTAAGATTTTGGACAAGTTCTGCTTGTTCAGCAAAATGTCGAGCACCAATTGGCTTAATCCTTCCAACTCCTGTAATGTCATCAACAGTGAGAGTTTGGAAGGTTGTAGCATTGAGGTCATTATCAAATACTCTTATTGTAAGAGCTCCAGATAGATTTCTACGTGCTAATTCTAACATGTAATTAAGCAACATCTCTAAGACTTGTTCAGAGAATTGATTGATTTTATTCTGAAATAGCCGGGAACTGGCATTCTCTAGACGTTGTACTTCGTACTTTGTCTTTTCACCCGGAGACCGAATGCCCATAGCCTCTCTGGGAGCTCCCGCCATTTCTTCCATCTGAGTAGTCAGTTTCTCAATCTTCATGTCAGCTTGTAAGATCTGAACATCAGGTTGAACTAGTTCTACATCTCCTTCATCTGAGACAAAGATCTTTTCACCTGGCTGCCAGACATACTCTTCTACGAAGCCTTTAACCTTTTGGACAGGATAAGTCGATAAATCCCAGATATCTGCAGCCATATTCTCTATATGATCTACACGATATTGCATACCAACAAGATTAGCTAAAGGACCCATGCCCCATAGATTATCTTGTTTGCGTCTCCACGGAGAATGAACGATTGGAGGATAGCCAAAGAAAGACGGATTAGATTTGTTATTGATCAATTTATGACGATCTACAATCGTAATAACACGATTCTTTTCAAAGGTATCTGTATAAGGATCGTACCAATCCCCGTAGAAAGTTAGTACTTCAACGAAGTCAGATAATAGGTAAGCTCTGAAATTAGTGAAGCCATCCATGGCATAGAGACGATCCTTCTGGATCCAGTCTCCTTGAAATTGCCTAGCATGGAATCTAATTTCTTTTAAGTATATAAAGAGTTTCTCGTAATCTTCCTGATTCTCATCATTAGATAAACGTTCCATTAAATCTTTCAATTCACCCATAGAAATTAGAGAACGAATCATCTTTGGAGATTGAATGAAATTTTCTGCTGTTGGATTAAAAACTATGTCCAAAGGACTAATACGACGAACTGCGGGACCGACATAGCCGGCCTGGGTTTTATCTATTTGTTCTACTCTTTGATCCACCCATTCTACTGTTGCAAAGCAATTACCGAAGTCTATGTAATCTTGTATGATCTTTTCCATTTCAGATTTGAACGTTGGTTGTTCAATAGTCCAAGTCATATAGTTTACAATTGAGTCTCGCTTTTCAACGGAAGCTTGATTCTCAGGTTCCCATTCAAGCCATTTACGCTTGGGGAATAACGTGGCGATGTAGTTCGCGAACAAGTTATCTCTGATTTGGCAGAGTTTAGGAACTGTAGTCTTATTCTTCCAGGGCAATGAAGAGTTGGAAGTCTGGGTAGTATCTGTGGCATATACATAACGTCTAACCTCTTCCCAATCATTCTTAGCGACTTGTCGGAGAGTATCCCATTGTATCCATCGTTCTGTAAGTCTAGTAGCAAGTAAATCCGGAGAAATGATATTCTCCAGAGCCATGACTTTACCAGTCATGCTACTCCTCCCCAACGGGAGTTAAAGATATATTCAGGTTCTTTGTTCTTTCGCATTCTATAATAATCCAGAGGTGGTACTGCAAAATCTATCGCAGAAGCTAAGGCATCCTTAACATCGTCATGCGCTGGATTGCTGTAAATTAATTCTTCTTCTAAAACCTGGCAATTACCGCTGGAATAGTGCCATATCTGTCTATTAGCATATCTAGGTTCTAATATAGAGAAGATACGTTCTTCCTTAGAACCTGTCCACCGTGAAGGTCTAAACTCATCTACAGATAAGGATAAACCATTCTTACGGATGTAATTCTCCTTTAGATCTTCGACTATAACTTTCTGAGCTACGCTTACTTCACAACGAATCTTTCTGAAGCCCCATTTGTCATATAGTTTTAAGATATGGTTAAAATATTCAGATACCCGATCTGTTTTAAAGCGATCTATTTCAAGAATATAGTAATTGTTAAGACCGTCAGCACCAAGGACCACAATAGAAGTGAAGTCAGCCTTCTTTCCAGTAGAGTAGGCGAAGTCGACAGAGGCACAGATGTTAAGACGTTCTCGTTTGAAGAACCAGTGGTGGTCTCTTTTGGTGAGATAGTTTTGATCGTAGTACTGGAACAAGTCTCGTTGGATGGGGGAATTATCCACGTCGTGTGGGTCGTTGTAGTACTGGGCTCTAAAGTGAATTTTGTTAAGGTATTGAGCTCTTTTAGTCGCAAGAATATCCGGGTCGAAGCCAAACCATTTACCATCGGATCTACGTTGTCTAGGCCAGAGAAATTGTCCGGAACCATCTCCGGCGGTTTCGACTGGATATTCTTTGCTTTCAAAAAGCGAAACGGAAGCTTCTTTGTTTCCTTCGTCATCGTATTCATCTATTTCCATTTCTAATAGACTTGAGTATAAATCTTTAGGATGATACCTAGTACCAACTACCCATTCACGCGCATTGACAGTTTCAATAGAAGATAGATAAGAATATTGATCTATTACTTTTTGTCGTCCTTCTTCGAGGTACGCATTGCTCTGGACAACAACATCGTCAAGCACAGCGATATCGCAATGCATGCCAACAATGTTAGAAGTAAGCCCAGCGGTGAATATAGATGGATCACGTATCGATTCTTCCTTCCTCTTAGGATGGTCTAGTGATATTTCTCTCTCAGTCCACTTCTCACGTTTAGCTTCTTCTGGTACGACCATATCAGGCCAATAGAGGCGATATACATCATCTGTGAATATATCTTTAATAAACTTCAATTGCTTAGTAGCTAAGTTAGAAGTAGATGAAATATAGAGAACCCGAAGCGTGGGATCTTTAGTAAGTTCCCATGCTACACGATAAGCGACTAGAGCACTCTTCATGTGGTCTCTTGGCAAGAGTAGTAATTGATGAGATCTACTTCCATCAGAAGTCCACCAAGATATAACCTCACGATGGATATTACCGAGCAATCTTTTAGGATGAACTAATTTGATGAACTCTTCTAGGGAGCTTTCAGCTAGCTTACGCCGATCGTCTCGGGTCTTTTGTAGGTCTGATTTCTTTTTTCGGCCTGCCACCTAATTTTCCTAATGTTTTAGCATGTTTACTGATGCTTGCTGGTTTCATTCTATTTCCACCGTATGCTTGCTGCTTTTGAAGCTATAGCAGATCTTTGCTTGCTGGTTAGGGATTTGGCCCTGGCTTGACCGCCGAGGCTAGAAAGCACAGCAGCAGCTTTCTTAATATCTTCAGAATGGACTTTATGTCCCTCTGCAATCTGTTCTATACCCTCTAACCATCTCCACTTCTTACCACCACCATGAACTTCTGCTGGAGGAGGAGGTGGAGTAACATATAGTACAAGATTGGGAAGATTATCTTGATCCGGTATGAGTATTACCGGTTGTTTAGTCTTACCCCAATCGGTCCAAGAAAAGATACCTAATGGAGTACTTAACTGAGTGGGATTAAGTACTACAATATTCGGAAGATTACTTTGATCCGAAACTATCGGTCTAACTGGATAATAGTAGGTCCAATCAGATTTATTAAATGGTATTGTATTAGTATTTAGATTTATATTCAGAGCCATGCCTGAAGGAGGCTGAGGTACTGAAGGTAAGAATTGAGTCTTAGAGAAATCTTGTGTATAGAAGGGATTAACAACTACTGCAAGGGTAGTCAGTAAAAGGTTCGTCGGATCGACCGGACCAGCCTTGGCCCGACTTGGAAAAAAAAAGGCTGATGTCGTCCAATCAAAGGGTCCGAATGGTATCGGATTAGTATAAAGATTTAGGTTTACCGATTGTACATCAGGCTTTGCAAGCGTGGAGACAAAAGGCTTAGAAAAGTCCTGAATAAAGAAAGGATTAACTATTACTACAGGAGTACTAAGTAAAGCTACATTCGGAAAATCATTTTGACTTAAAGGTCTAGGTTTATGCGGGAAAGGCACATACCAATCAAATGGCCCGAATGGTATATTATTACTTAGAACTAAGTTGGGAAGATTGTTCTGATTAGAAACAATAGACTTAATCGAATAAGCAATTCCGAAATCTTGTAAATAGAAAGGATTACCTACTACTACTGGATTTAGAAGAACAATATTAGGATATTGCGTAAAAGGTACCGACGGAATATCGAAACCTTTAGACCAATCAAACTGAGCGAATGGAATTGGATTGGTGTATATATTTACATTATACGCTTGTTGATCAGGCTTTGCCGGTCCAAGAGCGAATGGCTTAGAGAAATCCTGTGTAGAGAAAGGAGTGGAGAAATTCTGTAGTACTAAATTAGGATATTGCGGAGAAGGCAACCAATCCGGTAATATATGAGTTGTGGAATAATCCGAAGGAAGAAACGGATTTGCGACTACAACTGTGTTAAGTAATACTATATTCGGATATTGAGGGGGCGGTAACCAATCATATAATGAATTTAATGGAAAATTAAACTCATTAAGATTAGGTATCGGATTTTTGTAGATACCTATATTATACGGAGTAGCCTGAGGAGGAGAAGAGACTACTGTTTTAGGAAATGTTACAGATTGACTGACACTAAATGGTATTGGATTGGGATAGAAATTTATATCAGTGTGTGGTTGATCAGGTTGATATCGTATAGTCGGATGAATTCTAGGCCAATCTGTTTGAGAGAATGGAATAGGATTATTGAATAAATTTAAATTTAGGGAAGATTGTTGGGCAGGAAGGCCTGGTATATCGAATATACGGCCAAAATCTTGAGTGTGGAAAGGATTATTACCTACCGGAGTATAGGTTAGAACAAGGACACCTTGAGCCCCCAACCCTGCTGTACTACCAGCGCCACCGCCGCCACCATAGCTTCCACCGTTACCGCCAACGCCTTGAATCCCAGTTCCGGTAAAACCGCCACCACCTGCACCACCGCCCCCTGGTCCAGCCGCCCCAACAAGAAATCCGCTTCCACTTACAGCGCCAGTCCAAACCGAATCTTGGCTGCCCGCTCCGCCCACGCCGCCATTGGCCGTTACGGTACCCTTAGAACCGCCGCCGCCGCCGCCGCCACTTGATCCGTCACCGCCGGCAGCGCCGCTTGTGCCTGTGCCTGCAGTACCGCCACCAGCCGATAGACGATTGTTGCCGCCTGTGCCACCATCGGTAAGATTGGCATTGGCGTCGCTGCCAGCGCTGCCTCCATTAGCTCCGCCTCCCCCACCACCACCGAAGGTAAGGCTTACATTTGATCCGCCAGCGCCGCCTACGCCATTCGGCCCGCCAGCGCCTCCGCCACCGGCATTAGCGTTACCGGGAGCAGTGCCTCCAGTGCCGCCATTATTATTGCCATTAGCACCAGTGCCACCAGTTCCTCCAGCGCCGCCAGTAGCACCACCATTGCCAAATCCGCCACCTACAGCGATCACTGTATTGGTATTAAATGTCGTATTGGTTCCAGCTACACCATTGCCGCCACCAGCACCGATTACATAATTAAAGGCTGTAGTGCCGGGAGTGGCTACGGAAAAGTTATTGCTTCTGCGATATTCACCGCCGCCGCCGCCATCACCCGTAGAGGCGTGACCGCCACCACCGGCACCAATAGCCTCAACCGAATTATTAGCGTTATTCCAATCGGAAGGGCTGGTAGAAGTCGTGCCAGATATGATGACAATGACTGTCACGTCAGCATTTTACCAGTTCGACGTCGGACAATGGCATTGATTTCTGGTATCCCAATGGGACCGGTCTGAGTTTCTATGTGGAGGATTTCATCGAATGCCACGTTAGAATGTGCAGCAAGTTGATAATCTTCATCAGGGATAATGAGACGTCGAACCTGTCCTGTAGTTATATCATAGACAATGCCAATTTTAGTGCGCACATTATCAATTCCCGGGAGTACGGAAAAACGAATTAAAGTTACTAGAAATTGCAGTATCAATGTGTGGGTCAGTAACTAATGCAGCTTGTGTAGCAACATTACCGCTTGTTAAAGGAGTGGCCCCAACCACCGTAGCATCACTAATAACATTGGCATTTGTAGCGACTGAATTGGTAATCATGATCTTGAATATATCCGGCTGGTTCATTACTGCCACAAGAAATGTTTCTCTTTCACGATGAAAAGCAACCGTAGTTGATGATTCTGACTTAATTGCAAGACAAGCGGCAATTAGAGATTGTCTTACTCTATTTTGAAATGTTGGATCGGAGGCAAGCAATTGCTGATCATTGTAATTTGGAGATGGTGTTGCAGCCATAATATTCCCTTAATTGATTCTATAAATGTGAACTGTCCATGCATTAGCAAATGTATCGACAAACTTTGTTCCACCATTGGTAATGGGGATGGTACGATTTTCGTTAATAACAGTTACAGTAGTAGCCCCTGTATTTACGATATTGAAAGTGGCGCTAAGATTGGTAGTAGATTCGGATTCACGAGTTGTAGCTATAATATAGAAGTTGGTTCCATTCCATTTGGCAACAGCCTCAACCCCACCATTAAGCCAGTTTGTCTCAACAGTCGGGAAAATATAACCATGTGGAGTTATCGAAGTCAGATATCCCAAAGCAGCTGGAGAGTTGATAACCGAAGCCATGGTTTTGATTAAGGCATTGGTGGCCTTGGCTTGATTATAAATAGAGATAGACTGACCGCTATAGATAGCCGTATTAAAGCCAGAACCATGCGCAGCGAAATCAGTATAGGTAAAATAATCTATGCCGCGAGCACCATGAATGATCGATGACCATACCGCCCAGTTCAACTCTGTTGGTTGAATAATATATGGGGTTGGAGTCCACAAACCATCATAGTTCTCTGGCAGAGACCACATGGGAATGCGACCTGTCGCACCATTGGTTCCAACGGCGCTATTGCCATTACCACCCACATTTTGACCATTAACATATGAACGATAAATATCGATCATGTTGCCGTAGTGACTACCACGGCGGATTTGATCAGTAGTTGCAGGAGTAGAACTAAAACTCATGGGCACAGATAAGACGTTACCGCCGGCCTGTAATCCATTGGAATTGCCTGAATAAGCAAACCAGTAAATATCTGCACTGAACGAATCGGTGGAACGGTTTCCACCTCCCGGAGCAGTCCAGTTATTCTTGGCTAGTAAAGTAGATATAGGAGTACCACCAAGATCGCCTGCAATGATGTAGTTAATGGTCCCAGTCAAATCGAACATGCGACCAGTCCACTGTGCAGCAGTATAACCGCTAATGAAGGTTTGAATGGCGGCTACTGTAGCTGGTTCATCCAGATGCATACCGACTTCCCAGTCGGTTCCATAGGGGCCGGAACCATTACTGAAAGCCTGAAGTTGAGCGGGAATCATACCGGAGTAATCACTGGTTCCAGTGACGGCAACCGCGACGTTCAAACCAAGATCAACCATCTCTGATTCATCTGCTGGATAAACACCAAAGAAGACACCGAGAGGGAAGAAGTTCGGATCATCCCAATTGACCGTAGGAAAAGATGGATTGGCTGAAGTAGCTTTAGTAAAATTATTACCTGAATAATAGCTATGGCTCATCACTGTGGGGGTGAGCATAGTTTCACCATCAATAGCCTGTAGAGTTACCCCAATCGGTAGTTGTACTACCGATGAGGGAACAAAAATCTTGCCTCTAGAACCTAGAAATAAACCCATTAGATATTACAGAACTTCGTAGAAGATATTAGCTCCTATTGCGCCTGCTGTACCTGTATTAGCTGAAGATAGTACTGTCTCAGAGTTAGACGTGGTAGCTGTACCAACCGAAACCCATTCCTCTTCTGAACCTGGGTTTGTCTGCCATTGGATAATTCCACCAAAAGCATTAAACGTCAAATTAAGACGTGGAATAGTGACCGCTGGAGAACGTGTTGGGGCAGTTGTAGCTGCTACATAAGCAACAGGTAATGTTGTCGCTGCTGTTGCCGCAATGTTGACGTAACCATCAGTATTTGGAAGTGCTAGAGCAGTTGGAGTAGCACCAAGTGTTGAGGATCGTGCCAGCATAGTTGCTGTGACAGCGCTGGAAGACGCCTGGCCTTCTAGCAGTACTTTACCGATCTTTAAGATATCGGTTGCAGAACCAGCCTTAAGAGCGGCGAAAGAACCGGCGGCTAATACGCCGTCAGCCTGTGCAGTAGGAGTAAAAGTAGAAACCTGGAATATTCTTTTTGACATTTAATTATTTTCCTTTATTGGGAAGTTAGCAGGTTAGTGGGACTTCCCAATGCCGCCTGCTTTAGGGTTAAATCTATATATTTGGAGAAAGGCATATGGACATCCTGAGTCTTAGCTTTGACAGCACAGACATCACATATGTAGTGATCGCATTCATAACAATGCGGGCGATCGCGAGTACGTAATGGATTCTTAACTACTACGCTCTTGCAATGAGAACAGGTCATGGTATCCGCCTCGTATACCTTACCTTCACCAGCTAGACGGGGATCATAGCCAGCTAATAGAGCTTCTTGTGGAGTTAGACCAGGAGATGCACTATGGTCTACTTTTAGATATCCCATCTGCTTCATGGTTACAACGTTGTGGTAATAACGGCAACCTTAAGACCGGAGCCTAGAGGGACTAGAAAATCTGAAGTTTGTCCTGCAGACATACGCAAACTGCTATTAGCTAAAGCAGTGGGATTAGTTCCAAATAAAATGGAAGCTGGTGCGCTACTATCTACAGCAACTCTAACTACTTTAGTATTGTTTTTAAATGCAGCGGATTGTGCAGAAGTCGCAGATATAGTTACAGGAGCTTGGTCTGTACCAGGTTCTACTGGAATAGGCAGACCTCCAGTTAAAAGACCAGAATCAGGATACTCCCTGATATACATAATAGACATTAAATTTTAGTTCCTTGTTTTAATCCCCTGGCGAATTCAATTTCACCGGTTGCTTTGATTAATGCAGCATTGAGACCATTGGTCTGATGTTTAATTTCATTACACTGTTTAACTATGAAATGTGCTTGGACTGTATTATATAATAAGACTAGAGCAGACACAGCTAAACCGATGTCCCCTAACGTCGGCTCAATCATATTCTAATTACAAGACACGATCAGATAGAGCTAAGAATCCCTGACGGGGAGGAATCTCCTTGGGAATATCTTGTCCACTCTTGTGGACTGTCTTAGGTTTCATATTAGCTTTGTCGTCTTTAGTACCTTTGTTACCTTTACTCATGGTCCTATTGCTTCCAATCCTAATTGTTTCTTAGTACGAGGGGGTTTACCCATAACAGGGTGAGATTCAACGTCCATAGGGGTCCCCATAGTGACGCCATAGTCTACATTGGGGTTGAGGTCTAAACTGGTATGCTCCATTAGGTAGCTACCTCAGGTACTACAGGAGCAGTAGGTTCTGGATGCTTATGTTCTATCAAAGCTTCTAACTTCTTAATTTCTTCCTTAACTTCTTCAATTAAGTCCATGTTATTTAAAACCTTTCTTTCTATCTTTAAGTTTATCTCTCTTAGAACCTTCTTTGATTCCTAATTTCTTATCTTTAGCCATATCGGCTTTCTTAGCTGTAGACATTGCCATTACTTAGACCCTCTTGTTACTGGATTCTTCTTATGTTTACTATTATAGATCTTAGCAGCTCTAGTCTTAGCTTCTTTAGAAGACATACCTTGTTTCTTAAACTTATCTCTTATAGCTTCATATTGTTTAGGCATTAGAATCTATTACCTTAGTCTTCTTAGTTTCAGATAGAAGTTTCATAGCTTGTTGTCCTAGTAATACCTGAAGTACTAAGAGACCTCTTTGATCTAGGTCTTCTATTAGTTTCTCTAATGTTAGAGGATTAGTAGATCTATTACGTAGATCAGCTACCTTGTTGGACATATATACACATTGGACTAGTATAGTCATTGTAACCATGCATTATACAAACATGACAATGATTATCTTGGGAAGGATGAATCTTATCTTTAGTAAACTCTATTCCATTCCAAACTACACCTTTAGCAGTCTCTAGGATTTCTGAACAAGAATCAATTGGATGGCAATGAGTATTACCACAACAGGCAAGGGAATACCAATCGTGAGGAAAGGCCTGTAGAGTTCCGAATAGTAGAACAACACATAGAGTTCCTAAGAATATTAGTTTTCTTGATATTGACATAGACATATTATACGCTTATAATCAACTATTGTCAACATATAAGGAAATACCGTGAGTAAACACTATGGATTGTCAGATACCTACTGGAAAGACGATAAATTGTATTTTCATAAGAAAGATACCAAACTTAAGATAATTCCCTCAGAAAATGAACTATTTAGGATAGAATGGCCAGATAGGGTTAAATCAGCAGATTTCTATAATTTTACTAGAGCTAGGGAAGCTGCAAAGCTGTATGTGCTTAAACACGTCAAGGAATTCTTTTAAACAGCGGGGGAGAAGCTCGCGCAAGGGTCTAGGATGCGTTTAAATTTAAATCAGGTAGTAGGGTACCACCCAGGGTATAAATTGATCTCCTGAGCCTTCCTAGCAGATACGTATTAAATTTCTAGTGCGATATATTTTAGGTGTAGTTCAGCGCCGCGTGAAGACCCCCCGACCCCCTTGGGAGGGTTTTTAGGTTATATTAGTAGCTCATATGGTTAAATTATCTTACTTAGTAACGTAAGAAACTTATAAGACTCTTACATCGTAGTTACTTATATTATTAACTAAGACTCTTAAATTAGATGATATAGAAACAGAAGAAGATACTGTGATTAGATCATGTAATATCTTAAGATGACTTAGTTCTCTTAGTAACTAAGCTTAGTTCTAAATAAGACATAAATATATTATAGAATAACATTAATAACTAAGCTGTTTAAATATACTTAGTTACTTAGAGGAGCAAGCTGTAATGTAGATGAATATAGCGCTTTATTCATGTCTATGGCTAAATTATGTCCATCAATAATATCAATAGCTTAAGGTACTATGAAATGAATATTATCATTCATTGTTTAATGTATTTGTTGATTGCATCTTGCAATCTGTTGATATTAAGGCAATAAGAACATGAAATGACTTTGAAATTCACAAAGATGTGAATACACTGCCTTGACATAGCCACAATTAGGGATTAGTCTAATCATGGTGCTAAAAGCACTAGAGCGGGGAAGTTCGTCAAAGATGACAACAAATCCGCCTGTTGTATGACATTGTGAATAGAAATCAGCGCTCCAAGGCATTGTGCTTTGGGGGCGATATCGCATGAGAGAGAACCTATCATGGTAAAAGCTTTACTCAATCCCAAGACTAAGGAAGATGTACCATCCAATGGTCTGCTCTATGAGATCGGCAGAACAATGGATATCAAAGCTCAAGAGACAGCCGCAAAGTGTGGCTATCTCACTGGCACAATCAATACTATTGCCAAGGCTAAACAAGACTATGAAGGCGGACCATTCGCCGTCATGTTCAAGGTTATGGGACAAATGGAAGAGGAAGAGGTAGACGCTTTGCCTATTCCCAACACTGACAGTGGCAACAATCCTGCTCTCTATAAGATCAGGACTATCAATGCCAAGGGCAAACCAACGGTAAAAGAACATAACTTTTATAAGGTTATGTCTGATCGCTTGCCTTGCAATGTTGCGAAGCAACAACGGATTGACATGTTGGAACTAAGCATGAAAGATCCGGTTCAATTCAATGTCTCAAGTGTACCTCAAGATATCAAAGACATGGATCAAGATCGGCGCAACGCTGAGATATCTCGCCTCAATGGTGAGCTATCAACTTCACGTGTCAATCTGGTAGGGGCATTTGAACTATGGTTCCATATCAGAGCAGCCAATGCACTTAAAGGTGTTACTGTTAGCATCATGTATGCATTGGACAAGGAGGGTAAGGAACTTGATGGACAAGAAGGACGTGATTGGATTGTCGAGAATACCAAGACGCCAATCCTTATCACTACTACCGTTGAAGGCAGGAAGGCCAAGGATACAACACAACTAGGTGTTGGATCATTCAAGAAACTACGTCCTGCCATTGCTCGTGAACATGGTGAAACTTACACTGCACTTATGGATAGTGCACCTACTGTGAAGCGTGGAACTAAGAGTGAAGAAGAACCAGGCGGTGAAAAGCCATTGGCTATCAACACCAAAGAAACATTCTACGCTAGAATGGTGGATGTTCATGACTATATGGATACCATCACAACTGACAGTAAGCAAACAGTGGTGGCTTCAATCATCGGCGATCTGAGCCGTAAAACTGGCAGTGATGATGCTTTGGTTACATTCACTGAAACACGCGATATGCTGACTGATATACTGGAGAAGGTATTCAAGGCCGGCGATCGGTACATCAAGATCAAGGCCGCCGAGAAAGAAGCGGAAGAGAAAGCCGCTTAACAGATTGTAATAACAATCAATACCTGACTAACTAATATAACCCCTGTGCCTCGCGGCATGGGGGTTTTTTATTGTGATAGGAATATAACACATATGATCTGTTGATCGTGTTTACGATCTGTTAAGCTATTTAGCTAACTTGACTTAATCAAATATAAGTTTATAATGATAATAGGGCGAGGGGATTTAGCAGCAGACGAAAGGGGAAGTGTTATGTCCAAGTATTCACTGATCTTCGCACCAACTCCCAACTATATCATCACACGTCCGAAGGGTAATATCCCTTGGTGTAAACCTGCGGTAGATGTATTCCGCATTGACGAAGAGGATAAGATTACCATACACAATCCATGTACGCCGTGGATCAAACCATACGGTTAGTTAGGTTACGTCAACCCAAATGACGGAAACACCTGGACATGTGGATAAACTGTCCATTACTTTTGTCTAAATGAGGGAGAGATACCATGTACTATTGTAGAGGCGAGGCATCGGGTTTCTATAATCACTGTTCACAACATAAGTACCCAGCTACTGAACAATGTCATTACTGTAAATGGTATGAAGCAGGTAATGGGTTACCTCATTATCCTGTACCTGCAATCAAGCTAATCATTGAAGTATGTCCTGAGTGTGAGGATAGCCCATTCCACAATTCAGTTGTATTGTGGGAGTGTAGGGTTCAATGTTCATGTTGTGATGCGTACATCTGGACTATCGCCTGTATATGGGACTTCGATTTCAACCGAACTACAGACTTTAATTACGAATGCGGAGTTTATGTTAACTCCCGTCAAATAGAGGAAGGTATTGAACTATATCATCGTTACGGAAAGGCAGGAGGTCATGCCTAAGTTCGGTATACTTATATCACAAGATGACTACGGTTGGTGGAAGTACAGCCTAATTATCAATTGGAAGATAGCTATTACTTCCACACCATATGAGTCAGCTCCAACTGCATTTAGAGCTGCGTTAGCTGAAGCTAATATACGTGGACATTATAGAGGGGAATGATATGCAAGTCCAATTCGTGTTTCGTGAATACAACCATTTCGGTAGATGCACACTGGAATGGGAAGGTATGACCGAGGATATGGCTACCTACTATGAAAAATACTTTCTGTTCATATCGAACAGAGATAGAGATACAGTACGATTGACTGCTGATACAGCACTAGAGAATGGTATTGAAATACACCGTTCCTATGTCACACTCAGGAGGGCTAGATGAAACGTATTGGTATCTTCATTGATGGTTCTAATCTATACATGTCTGCTAAGGCATTAGGATTTAGGATCGACTTCACTAAATTAAAGCAATATTACCAGACTCAAGGTGATGTTGCTCAAGCTATGTACTTCACTGCTCTACCTCCTAAAGATGTTGAATCTCCATTACGTAGGATGGTGGATTATGTTGAGTTCAATGGTTTCACTGTAATACAAAAAGAGACCAAGGAATATCTAGACGTAGACAATAAGAAAAGATTGAAAGGGAATATGGATGTGGAGATTGCTGTCTACATGGGAGAAGTTGCTAATAGCCTCACTGATATCATTCTGTTTAGCGGGGACGGTGACTTTCGCTGTCTTATTGAGTCATGTCAGCGTGCTGGCGTTCATTGTACTGTTGTGTCTGCTCGTAGTCTTGTGGCTGATGTTCTAAGACGTCAGGCTAATGAATATGTTGACTTGTCTACTCTTAAAGATAAGTTAATGCATGAGGAAGCCAAACAACAAGAAGTTGAAGAAAAGCGTAGTAAACGCTTTAACTTCTTGGATAAAGGTTAATCCTATCACACATGAAAGTCCGCCATGTCCAATCGAACAATGAAGCAAAAGGCTAATAAGCTACGGCGACAGCGTAGAGCGTGGGCTAAGTCATATTCTAGACCCAGTGGTATTACCGTTAATCGTGGTGTGCTACAGGAATACAAAGAACGTGCTTGTGGATTAGGTATATCTGAGTTTGAGGTAGATGAGACAATCCGCATTCTATACAACCGTGAGCCCATTGCTGGTGTTACAGCAGGACGTACAGAAATTTTCGAGATGTTAAGGGAATTGAAGAAACGCGTACCGGAGTTAGCATACTTCAGTGTTGTAGATACACCTTACCATCGGGTATTGTGTTACTACAATTCAACTCATACTAGTTATACAATAACACATACTGACATCAGAAAGCAGATACTACGTACTTCAATTGAGTACGGTAGTAAACAGCGTGCTCTATATGTCTGGCAACAAGATAAGGTTACTTGGATCAGTCAGGTTCCAGCCCCTCCCTGACTGTTAGGATGCAGCCGCACTGCATCTGCATAGCCCACTGTGCATGGCTCCCCTCCGTGCACGGTGGGCATTTCTTTGGCAATTTTGCCTAGCCAAGGAGATACTAAATGAAGAGGTACATCGCATTCCATAATCAGCAGAACAGCGGTATCATTGATCAGGCCAAAGCTCAGGAATGGGCTTTGAATTACCTGACCAAGAATATGAACGTCACAAAGGTTCATATCGCCGAAGTCCTTCTGGTTGTTGAACGGGCTGCCCCTCCAATTGCTGTGAATGAATTCTTCTGTCAACTCGACGAATCTGCATAGTATTATGGCGTGGGCTACGGCCCACGTCGTTTGCTTATTGAAAGAGGAGAGAGATGTGAATGGAACATGGGAAAGTAATGCAGTGGATTGGATATATCTCTACCAACCTGAAATAACTCTACTCACCGGCTTAATCCTATTGTTGTGCGGTATGACAATGGGTGTGCGGTACCTATGGCGGTACTATTTCTCGCAGCAACTAAAGGATATGGGTTATTGGGTATACAAAACATTACTACGTAATCCGTGGCAATGGCTCAGCCGTCCATTCCGAAGACTGCACCGTCGATGGTCCGAGAAGAATTTGAGGGCTAAGATGGCTAAGTTCGAGGAAAGGATAATAGCCGACAAGATTCTTGACGTTCTGTATGATGAGGTGGAAGCAGGACGTATCTCCAAAGCTAGATTTCGTCGTATGCAAACAGAGATGGGAAACTTCTTTAACATCCCTGATCTGTGTCGTCGTAAGCTGCATCCCGAAGCCATCAAGAATATGCGCAAGAAGGAGAAGCTTGCAGGACCGAAAGGTAAGATACCTGGAGGTAAGCCGGGCGAAGATGTAATCCCTTTGTATGAGGCATTGGGTCATAAGTATCTGAAAAAGAAGGGGGCAGCATGAGGAAGCTAACCAAATCACAGAGGCGAAAGATGCGACGATTGCCTCGTGAGAAACGTCGTCGTGCTCGTACATCTAAGATGCGTCTCAGACGTATAGTTATGGGACTTCGTCGTATGAGAATTAGAATCAGCAGAGAGGAAGTGAAGTCATGACATTAGCAACCAATCAACCACAAACCATCATCCGTAAGAAGGCCGGACATTTGATGGATAAGGAGTTCTTAGAGACAGCGCTTAGGCACTGTCCCACAGTCTCAGGCTATGCTATCCGAGATGCCACCGATGGTAAGACTACGTTGGAGACAGATCAATACGATAGATCAGTCACCATAGAAAACTTGATGACGCTCAACGAGCAGGCCATGGAATACGATGCGGTACTCTACATGGCCAACATCACGCAGAGTGGGTTGACCAATCTCAAGGATGATATCCAACCATTCGTGCTACAAATGAAGGATGCCGATGACCCGGATGGCGAAGGAATATCCATTGTTTCATTCTTTGTGGAAGGTGACTTTCCCAAGTATACTGACTCAAAGTCAGGTCATACTGATGAATATAACTTCGCCCATGATGTCATCATACCATTACTCGAAGAGATTTTCGAAGATGTCGAAGGTGATATTGGTAAGTTCACTGCCAAGTTACATAAACCTTCATTCGAAAAGACTCTCACCGCCTACGTTGGCCATAGGGCTGCGTTCGTCTTCCTCCCTCTTGAAGGCGATCCCATCGAATTCGGGACCAATCCCTTGGGTACTACATTCGAATGGGGCACAGCTTCCCAGCAGCACGGTTTTGAGACTAGCGAGAACCAAGATCCTATCACAAAACCAAGCGTCACGACACCAGCTAAGAAGAAATTCGATCCATTTGGTAAGAACAAAGCAACAATCACCACGGACGATAAGGGAGTACATCATGTAGGTAATACAACATACAGTGGTGACAAGGCAGCCATAGATAAATTGAAAGACGGTGCTTCGCATCGAAATAAAACCAGTGTTAGTCCACCACCTAAGCTGGATGGTACAGCAAGGAATAGATGGATTAGGTTATTCAATAATAACAAGCTTCCCGAAAATCACCTTGCCAAGAACCTGGCTCTATGGGTTGATCCTGATGTGGCTCCTTTTGCTCAGCGTCAGGTTACTACAATAATGGAAGTAAAGAATTTAGAAGATGAGATGCGAACCGGAAATAAAGCACCGCCTCTCAAAGATATGGGCGGCAGTATGAAACAGGCTCATCAAGAGATTGCTCTAGTCAATGCTGCTAAGTCTGCGGCTGATTATCTTCCTACTTTAACGGATGCAGAGATGACTGAAGCTACTGGTATCTTGGCTGGTTTTATTGATCGAGATAAAGTTCCAAGTGCTTTGGAAATCCAGAAGATGGAAGCACCTTGGGCTATGTTCTCCGAAAAGATGGGCATTCCATTTAGCGATACTATGAGATGGCGGGTAGGGGATGAATTAAAGGCTGTCTTTAAAGGTAATAAGATAGCTGAGATGCTGTACATTGAATTACGTCGCAGGTATATTGAATTACTAGGCACAGATAAACTAATAGAATTGGTCGGTAAGGATTTGGTCAAGAAGGAAACCGACAAACATGTGGAAGCTAAGGAAACTTTGAAGCCTTCTGGCACAAGCAAACGTAATCTCCTATTTGGTAAGAAATCAGCTTGACACTGAGGTTTTCCTCCCACTCAGTGTTGAGGGGACGGTGGTGTTCAATCCCCCGACATCACCGTCTCTTCGAATAGGAGAGAACAATGTTTTGGAAAACACCGTACAAGTTTGACTTATCTGAAACAAGATTTACCCCAGACATCGCAAGACTAGAATTATCGCAATTCCAATTGCTATTCGTCTGTGATGATCTGATGCGAGCCGGTAAGAATTATAATATAATAGCTGACAGCTCGGCCTCAGTAGCCAGAGGTTTCACTCTTCATGGTTATAACTTCTATAAGAAGAGAACTGATGGAATTCCTGTAGTAATGGCTGCTAAGCAAGCAGATAACAGATATAGTTTCTCTTGTTTGAAGATTAAGGGAGAAATTCACGCAGTTGAGTCAAAAGCCTTCATAAAGCTTGACACCCACTACCTGAATGGAGTACAATACCGTCGAATTAGGACTAAGATCCTGTATCCCACTCGCCAGCATGGCGTAGTCGTTAACCACGATAATGAAGGTAAGCTCTTACCTCCTGCCCTGCAAGGCAATAAACATTTCCTCCTCCCAGAACGGGTAGATATTATCTCGGCTTGGATGTACATTGGTGCGTCTAACTATTGGAATGATCTACTTGATGGGGGGTTTGCTTTTGAACCTGTACGTATTGTAGAACCGAAAGAACAGAAGAATTGGTTAATCAAATATTACCACTGGCAAAACCAACCATAATTGAACGTCATATTGCTTGTGATGATTGCGGATCATCCGATGCTAAATGTACTTACTCAGATGGTCACAGCTATTGTTTCAGTTGTTTAACTTATACTCCACCTTTAGATAAACAGGAATTTAGTTATGAATTTCTCGGAACAAGAGGAATTGCTAAAGAAGTTTTTCAATTCTTTGACACAAAGACAAAAATTGATGTTAATGGAAAGCCGACTTCTATTGGATTTCCCTACCCTAACGGTAGTTTTAAAATAAGAACTTTAGATAAGAAAGGTTTCTATTCTCAAGGTGATATAAGCAAAGCTGGTTTATTTGGTCGTAATAAGTTTGCGGCTAGTAGTCACAAGACCGTGACTATAACAGAGGGAGAGTTGGATGCTCTATCGCTTTATCAGGTTGTACGCAGTCCTGTCGTCTCTGTTCACAGCGCTGCTAGTGCTGGAACTGACGTTAGCCTGGACCGATCCTGGGTTAATTCGTTCGAAAGAATTCTACTCGCATTTGATGGTGATGAAGCAGGACGTGAAGCAGCATCTAAAGTTGCAAAGCTGTTTGATTACAACAAAGTTTTCATGGTGTCGTTCCCAGGCGGAACGCGTAAAGACGCCAATGACTACCTTCGAAACGGTGAACGGGACGAACTAGCAACTCTGTGGTACAACGCCAAGAAGTTTCTTCCTGAAACTATCGTCTCTTCGTTTCATGAGTTCGATAAGATCATTAAGGAAAAGCCTAAGGCTGGTGTACTATATCCGTTCCCTACCTTGAACTATATGACCTACGGTATCCGCACCGGTGAGTCCGTGTTAATCACGGCTCAAGAAGGTGTCGGTAAAACGGAGATGATGCATGCAATCGAACATCAACTTCTTAAAGAAACATTGGATAATATTGGCGCTATCTTTCTTGAGGAACCGAAGCGACGACACCTTCAGGCTATTGCAGGTATTCATCTTGGACGTCCTGCGCACCTACCCGATAGTGGTGTCACAGATACGGAAATTTTCCAAGCCGTACAAGACGTGGTTAGGATGGACGAGCGCCTTCACATCTATTCTCATTTTGGATCAGATGATCCTGAGGTCATTCTTGATACCATTAGATTTTTGGTATCCGCACGTGGTTGCCGTTACATTCTTCTCGACCACATCACTATGGTTGTTAGTGGTCTCGGAGGCAAAGACGAAAGAACTACTCTCGATTATCTTTCGACGCGACTCGAAATGATGGTCAAAG
>Ga0137389_10000087_pt1 | contig 49319 bp, 45 predicted proteins | sample 15con2h14BmetaG_FD_104645 | JGI IMG/M metagenome (GOLD analysis project Ga0137389, IMG submission 104645) | Vadose zone soil microbial communities from Angelo Coast Range Reserve, California, USA - 15con2h1.4B metaG | ecosystem: Environmental > Terrestrial > Soil > Vadose zone > Saprolite...
CAATGCGCATGAAGGCGCACCGACGTGCAGTGAGTGCGGCATGCTGATGGTGCCGAACGGCGCTTGCTACAAGTGCGAAAACTGCGGCAGCACGAGCGGATGCAGTTGAGAAGCGAAGGACAGGTGAGAGCACAAACGCGATGAGCGCCCTCCCATCCGGCTCAGGAGTAGCAGCAAGGCTGTCCCCGGTAAAACCAAAAACCCGCGGGTTCCTGCACATCGAGCGGCACGGCGGGGGACCCCACGCCATTTACATCGTGAAGTATCACCGACTGGAGCACGACGGCCCCTCGGCTCCGCTCCGGGCAAGCGGGACAAGCGCGGCGCCGAAGCCTGTGCTTGCGGAAGGCGCGCAGGAGCTGATCGAATTGCTCGAACGTATTGGTGTGGACTTTCGGCTCAGTGAAGTGCGCGGGGCGCTGGAAGATATTCTTCGGCTCGGCTCAGCCAACATCCCCGATCTGTGGCTTAGCGATGAGGAGATGATCGAGAAGGGTCTCGTCGAGGGCTAGGATCAAACCCATTCAAGTAAAAAGGCCCAAAGCGTCTGCTTCCGGCCTTCTTGTTTTATTGGGCCAGATCTCAACCGGAAATCACTCATTGCACCACGGGTAGCACTGCGGGAACGCGCCGAAAACGGCGCCAGCCGAAGCGCGCGGGTAGGAATAACAGCGCAGACCAGAATAAGAGTGGCAGGCCAAACTCAAAGATGACGCCGAGAACGAGTGTAGACGAAGAGAAGATAGAGCTGATTCCTTCGACGACTGAATTTCGAAGCTGAAGGAAGAGGCCCGCAAGATTGGCTTGTAATGGAGCGCGGTAATCTTCCGTAAGGGTGACACGAATGTAAGCTTGGGCGACGATTGCGGCCAATCCCTGTTTTTCGCGCTCGGCTTCGATGACGGCATCGTTGGCCTGAGCGATGTCTTTTTCCAGTGCAACCGCGTCCCTCAGTTCACCTTTGCGTTCGCGCTGCAATTTCTGAAGGCGGGAAAGGTTGGTTTGTGCCGCTACAACGTGCCGGGAGGCCGATTCGATTTTCACCGCAGAATCCTCACCGGCTTCTGCAATTGCCTCGATACGGCCGATCGTTTTCAAGTCGGAGAGAGCAAGTTCAAAATAGCTCGAAGGCACAGAAACATTGGCGAAAAGGCTTCGTCCGTAACCGGAGCGGCTTTGTGTCCGCAAGTCTTCCAGATAGCCGTGGTGCTTGGCAACAACTTGGTGGAGTGCAGCGACAGACTGATCAAAGTTTGAGGAGCGCGCACGCAGGTCGGCGCTGCGGGCGATCCACGGCCCGGCGGCGGCTTTCTGGTACGCCGGAGTGTACGCGAAGTCCACGGACGATACGCCGCTGGACAACATACTTAGAGGATCCCACGCTACAGCCGAAAGCCCTGTAGCTTTGGATGAAGCAATCCCCTGGAGGACTCCCATCACTGCGAGGCGAGTGGCGACCACGAAGAGAATCGTGAATGTGAGTAGTCCGCCGAAGACAAGAAGAATTCGTCTTGGCAAAGAACGGCGGCGCGGAATCTCCGGCATGGAGCACCTCGACGGCTTACTGCGCTCTCCATTGGAATTAGTGTATTGAGCGCGGCCGTAGATTTAGAGGCCAACCGCTGCGAAAAGTTCCCTACCTCAGATCGAAATGAGATTGCGATTGTCCTTCCATCAGCGGGGACGGGGGCGCAGGGGCGGGCGCGCCGTTAGGGAGCGGGGGCGCATGCGGAAGCGTGGGCCGAGCGGCGGCGGAACGTTTCGGAGGAAGTCGCCGCAACAGGGGCAGCGGCCGTCGGTGCCGAGGGGAGTGGTGACATCGGCGCGGAGCCAGTGGCCGCGGGCGTCGCATTGCGGATTGATGCACTGCACCGTGAAGCCGGGCAAGTATTGCATTTATTCTCCCTCAAAGGCCGCAAAGCTCAGGATGATTCAGGCGCGTCCGCTTTGCGGACGCGACACCAAAAAAACTCCGAGCTCCCCTTGGCGGCCAAGACCACTCGCGGAAAAAACCCCGGAGAAACCCAGCGCAAAAATGCGCAGGTTGGCCCTTCGCAAGAAAATGCTCAGGACAGGCACACGTGATGGCGGGGATTGTGGCGCGAGCGGCCTGTGGTGTCAAGAGGAAAGGCTACAAGATATGGTGGTGATGTTGCGGAAGGGAAGAAAAGCCGAATATGGGGAGGAACAAAATGAAGTACGAAGATTTTCGTTGACAATACGAAAACCTTCGTATTAAGCTCCCCGCATGTCGAACGAACAACCGCAAAAACCAACGGCCTCGGAACTGGAAATTCTGCGAGTGCTGTGGGAGCGCGGGCCTTCCACGGTGCGGGAGGTCCACGACGCGCTTCGGGAAAAGAGGGACCTGGGGTACACGACCGTCCTGAAACTGCTGCAAATTATGACTACAAAAGGCACGGTTCGCAGAAACGAAGAGCAACGGGCGCACGTTTATGAGGCATGCCAGCCCGCGACAGAAACAAAGAGGCAACTTGTGGGCGACGTGCTGCAAAGGGTGTTTGAGGGGTCGGCGAGTGAATTGATGATCCACGCGCTGGAGGGCCGGCGAACGTCGAAGGAAGAGCTTGGCGAGCTGCGCCGTCTTCTGGACGAGTACGAGGGGAGAAGCCGATGAGCAAGTTCGTGAATTGGATTTCGCTGGAGGTTTTGCGGACGCTCGGCTGGACGTTGCTGCATTTCCTCTGGCAAGGCGCGGGGCTGGCGGCTCTGTTTGCAGCGGCGGCAGCGGTTTGCAGGAGCGCGCGGGGACGGTACGCGCTGGCGGTAGGAGCTCTCGTTTTGATGCTGATGTCGCCGGTCATGACATTCACGTGGTTGCGGGCGCAAGCGAATCCGGCCGTTGGGACTGGGGCGGAGGGAGCTTCGACGTGGGCGGGGACGTCCACCCAAAACGCGACCGCGCTGTCGGGCTCCCGCACCCCCGTCGCTGAAACCAGGAGCCGTCAACCGATGGGGATGTTGTGGCTGGTGGAAGCGTGGTTCCTGGGAGTTCTTTTGCTGAGCTTGAGAACCGCGGGCGGACTGCTTCTGATCGAGAGAATGCGGCGCAAGGAGATCAGGGCGGTGGGTGCGGAGCTGTACGACAAGTGTATGGCCCTGCAACGGAAAATGGGTCTGAACCGCGTGATTCGGTATTGCGAGTGCCATCGGCTGGACGCCCCGGCGGTGCTGGGATGGTTCCGGCCGGTGGTGCTGCTACCGGTGCGGGCGCTGACGGGTTTGACCGAGGATCAAATCGAAGCGGTCATCGCGCATGAGCTGGCACACATTCGCCGGCTCGATAGCTTCGTGAATCTTTTCCAGATCGCCACGGAAACGCTGCTGTTCTACCACCCGGCGGTTTGGTGGGTGAGCCAGCGGATTCGCGCCGAACGCGAGAACTGCTGCGACGACGAAGCGATTGCGATTTGCGGCGATGCGGTGAATTACGCGCGGGCACTGACGCTGATGGAAGAATGGCGGACGGCTCCGGCGTTGATGATGGCGGCGAATCGCAGCCCCCTTTCGGCCCGGGTGGTTCGCCTGCTCGGTTGGGATGGAGCTGCGGGAAGAATTCGCGTGGCGGGGATGGCAGGGAGTTTTGTTTGCCTGGCGGGAGCGCTGCTGGCGGGCAACGCATTCCTGGGAGTCGCACACGCTGCGTGGGGTAGCACCGCGCCTGCGAAACAGGAGCAAAGAAGCGGGAGTGTGATCGTCGTCAAGCCGGAGACGGAAGCGCCGAAGGAGCGCACCGCGCAAACTCCAAAGCCTGCGGCAACGAGCCAGCCAGCGCCAAACCCGCAAACCGAAAATACCAAAGAACAACAGACGACGAGCGACAGCAAGAAGGAATCCTATCTGGATGCGATGGAAGCGGCAGGGTTCAAAAATTTGAGCGTGGACGAACTGATCTCGATGAAGATTCAGGGCGTCACGCCAGCGTATGTGAAGGACATGCGGGACTTGGGGTTCCAGCCGACGCCGGACGAATTGATCGGAATGCGGGTGCAGGGCATCACGCCGGAATACGTTCGAGAGATGCGCGCTTTCGATTCCAAGCTAAATATTGACGAACTGATTGGCATGAAGGTGCAGGGAGTTACACCGGAATATATCCGGGGATTCAAGGATTTGGGGCTGCAACCGAGCGCCGATGAGATCATCGGGTTGAAGGTGCAGGGCGTGACGCCGAATTACGTAAAGGATATGCGGGCCATCGGGCTCAAGCCCAATATAGACGAACTGATTGGGATGAAAGTGCAGGGAATCACGCCGGAGTACGTGAAATCGATGCAAGCGGCGGGCTTCAAGGACCTGGATTGCGACGAGCTGATTGGCGCGAAAGTGCAGGGGATCACGCCGGAGTTCATCGAGGAGGCGCGGAAGCACGGATTTCAGAACCTGACTCTGGACAGATTGATGGCGCTGAAGCACGCGGACATTCTGTAAGTTTCCCGGGAAAAACGGAGAGGAGTGAAGTCCCATGAATTTGAAACGTACGATCGGTCTAATCCTTGTGATAGCGGGCGTCATTCTAGGTGTGGCGAAAGCTCTCGGTGGGGAGCCACAGAGCGGCGACTGGACCATCCGGCGCTCCGATGCTCCGGGGAAGGTGGAGTTTTCCTTGATGGATTCGCGCGCCGGGCATCACTTTCACACCAGTTCGGACTGGCCGGCGAGCGATTTTTCGGGACTGGATTTTTCGAAGGGCGGGCGGCAAGAGGTTCATTTTACGATTGCGCGGGACGCCGGAAAGTTTGAATGCGAGGGATTTCTGCACGACGGCGAGGGCGCGGGACTTTTTCACTTCCTAGCCGACCCGAAGTATGCGCAGGAGATGAAGTCGCTCGGTTTCGAAAGGATAGATGACGACAAACAATGGGCGATGGCCATACACGATGTCAGCTTGAAATTCGCCCGCGACATCAAAGCGCAGAACCTGCAGGGGCTGGACACGGACAAGCTCATCGCATTCAAGATTCATGGGGTGACGCCGGAGTTCATCGCTGGTATTCGCGCGGCGGGTGTGAACGTTGCGGAAAGCGACAAACTTATCGCGTTCCGCATTCATGGCGTGTCTCCGGAGTTTATTTCGGGGATTCGCTCGGCGGGACTGAATATCACTGACAGCGACAAGCTGATTGCTTTCCGCATTCACGGGGTGACGCCGGAAATGGTTCGCAGCTTGAAGCAGACGGGCTACGAGCCCGATGCGGACAAGCTCATCGCCATGAGAATTCATGGGGCTACGCCGGAGTGGGTGGCGGAGTTGAAGAAGCAGGGCTACGACCATGTGGATCTCGACAAGTTGATTGCTTTCCGGATTCATGGCGTGTCGCCGGACTTTATCGGACAGCTTCAAAAACTGGGGTACGCTCATCCAGAGCCGGATCAACTGATTGCCATGCGCATCCATGGAGTGACACCGGACTTCATTACCCACCTGCAATCGCGTGGGATGAAAAACCTGAGTATCGATCAACTTGTCAGCTTGCGGATTCATGGGATTGATTGAGCTTTCCGACCGTTTGGAACTATGAGAGAGAATGGAAGAAGGGACCCACACAAAGCCTTGCCGCGTATCAGCCCTGTGGGAGCTGACCGTAGGAAAGCAGGGTTCTTCGAGTCGGTAAAGCCTAACGCTAGGACTTGGGCGTCGTCGCGGCGCTTTCCTGCGGCGGCGGGAGGGCCGCCAGCTTGGACTTCAATTGCTCGAGTTCCTGCTGTTTATCGCTGATCTGCTGCTTCATCGCATCGAGCTTCTCTTTTCCCGAGGTGTTCTTGGCATACTCGGGACTCGAATAGAATGAGTCCTGATCCAACTGATATTCACGCTGAAGAAGATCGAGATCACTTTGCGCTTCCTTAATCTTTTCCTTTAAAGCGACGCGCTCCTTTAAAGCCGCGTGCGCCTCTGAAGTATTCTTGGAGCCTTGCCCGTTAGCGCTCGCGGGGGCGTCCCCGGGGGTTCCACTTTGCGCGTTTGCTACGCCAGCGGCGGGCTGCGCCGCCGTTTCCGGCGAACCCGGCATTCTGAGTTGCTCAGCGGTAGCGCTCTGCACATCCCCTTTTTTTACATCCAGAGTTTCGTCGGTGATGACCTTCCTAGGCTTTTCGGAGTTCTTCTTCTGCGCGCGCGCGCGGCGGGCGGCTTCCGCAACGGACTGAGTATCCTGCGACTGAGCAAAAGAAACCGCAGGAAGCAGAGCTGCCGACAGGATGACCGGAAGCGCAAGGCGCAATGTGATGTTGCGCAACATGGTTCTACTCCTCTATGAGTATCTGAGCTGGTTCAATTATCAAGATACGCCGGCAACATGGGAATGACAATCCGAACTACCGAAGCGGTGCGAATGAGCCAACGCGGTAAGTCGGAGGCGCGCTCATCTAGATGCGAAATCATGAAACGCGATTGGATGAGAACTTGGAAGCGTCAGCGACCGCCCGCGGCGACTTGCGCCACGGAAACGTCGCGGAAGGAAAAGTGCGTCTGCAGATTGTTCACCGGTTTGCCATTCGTCTCCGCGTAGGGATAGATAAAATAATTCAGGGGATCGCTCTTCTGGTCGGGCGAGAGGCGGATGTCGCGGCCGTAGGTGAAGAAAACGCGGTTGGTATCGTGCGCGCCGAAGAAAAAGTCGCGCTTGGCGGGATTTTTCCAGGCTTCGGAAGCATCCACGGGAACCCACCCGATGCCGTTGAGATAAAACTCAGCCCAGCAATGGTAGCCCGGGATGTCACCTTCAGTCTTGCCTTCGGGTAACGGGAAACCGATTTCGAATCGGGCGGGAATGCCAGACGACCGCATCATGCCAATGAAAAGGGAATGAAAATCGGTACAGTTGCCACGCTTTGAGGTGCAAGCCCAGATGGCGTCTCCGCGGCCCCAGCCTTCGCCGGTTTTGTCATAGCGCATAGTGGCGAGGACGTAGTCGTAGATGTGACGGGCTTTTTGGATGGGCGTGTTATCACCCGCGGTGTGCTCCTTGGCGAGCTCGGCGATCGTGCCATTGAGCGGAACGAGTTTGTCGGGCTCGAGATACCGCTTCAGGTTCGGATCGTGAGATGACGAGGCGGAGACATTCTGGAGTGCGGCCGCATCCAAGGCAACTTTATGCTCACGGCGGACGGCCGTGAATCGCAGCACCGCGTCAAAACCGGCGGCGGATTGTTCTGCCGTCGGCGTGAAGACTGCGAACACATTTCCGTATTCGGCATCGCGTCCCTGGGCATACCGGACAGGACTCTCGATATGCAAACCACGAACGTCCTGATGGCTATCGGCCTGCGGAAGGGGAATCCAGAGATGTGTGGAACCCGCGGAATCCGTGTTGGCGGGAACATGCACCTGATAGATGAACTCGAAAGTGCGGGTGGGCACCCCACTATTCGCTTCGGGAGCAGTCCCGCGGCGCGCATGGGTGGCAACCGCAGCAACAAGTGCGAAGATGAGAACCGACGACAGCACGAGACGGAAGCGGGTCATGGAAGAACTCCTGCGTGGAGAGTGTGGCACGAATAGGCGCCAGCGAGACTATACTAAATTGGGGAACCAAATGAAGGGGATACTCCCCCCGGAGAGCGATCGAATTGCTAAATTTTAGGACGACCCTGCTGATAGCCTTGGTGACTGGGATGACGGCGAGCACTACATGGGCCCAGGCGCCCGCGACTGAAGCACCGACCTCATCGCCAGCCATCGTTCCTCCCGCCGACAAAAATCAGGCCGAGGAACGGCCGCAGCAGCACCGCTTCTGGGACAAGGAAAACGACTGGTTGTTTGCAGGGGTCGGGGCGGCGCGGACATTCGATTATTTTTCAACTTTGAACATGAGGCGGCGTGGCGACCAGGAAATTCTGGTTACCAACGATCTGGTGGACAATCACGCGGCATTTGCAGTGGTCGAAGGGGCGGGAACTGGTGTTTCGATTGGGGTATCGTACCTGTTCCATCGCTACGGCCATCACAAACTCGAACGCTGGACTTCAATTGTCCATTTTGGACTGGCGACATCGGGCGCTGTGCGCAACTACTGTCTGAAAACGGCGCATCCTAAGACCACTCCTTAACCGCGGGCGGCAGGCAACGCTAAAACGCTGGCTGGTTTCCCCCGTCTAAATGAAAGTGATGAAATCTTGCCGTTCAAATGTTGCTTCAGCATCCTCGCGGTTCGTGCAGGGTTTGGCCGTAACCGCACTGAACGCGTCGTTGGGAAATAGGCGAGGTAGCCTTATGGAGCGGTGGGTCAGTCGTCACCGTTTCGCGCTGATTTTCTGTGCGAGTCTCTGCTTCGCGATAGCATCACGTAGTTCCGAAGGCCCAGTGCCACGCGCGCATCCGGAAACGCAGGCGCCGCGAGCTCTGCCGCAACAAGCCATTTCTTCACAGAATGCGACGTCGGAAAAAAGGACGCCGGAACAGACAAGGACCGAACAATACACGCTCTCGCATGAACGTCGGGCCAAGGCAGTGGCGTACTCGGAGGCGGGCTACACGCTATACTTCGTCTCTTATTTTCTTGGCGGGCTTTTTCTTTTTCTGATCCTTCGGCTAGGCTGGGCGGCGAAGTTTCGCGACATGGCCGAAACCGTCAGCGACAAGAAATGGATCCAAGGATTGGTTTTCGTCCCGCTGCTGTTCCTGACCATCGGCGCTTTGAAGCTGCCTCTGCGCCTCTATTGGCATGCGCTTTCCTTGCATTACCAACAATCGGTTCAAGGCTGGGGCTCGTGGTTCTGGGATTGGACCAAGGGAGAGTTGCTCGGCACCGCGTTCGGAGTTGTTATGGTCCTAATCCTGTTCGCCATGATGCGCCGCAGCCCGCGGCACTGGTGGCTGTATTTCTGGTTCCCTGCTGTCCTGATCCTCCTGGGACTGATCGTGATCACTCCGCTGGTGATCGATCCGCTGTTCAACAAGTTCGAGCCGCTGAACAAAGAGCACTCAGAACTGGTTGCTTCGATCGAGAAACTCACGAATCACGCGGGCGTTCCCATTCCGCCGGACCGCATCTTGCTGATGGAAGCGAGCCGGAAAACGAACGCGATCAATGCATACGTGACGGGCCTGGGAGCGTCGAAGCGCCTTGTGATCTGGGATACCACAATTCAAAAGACTTCCAATGATGAATGCCTTTTCATCGTGGGACATGAGCTTGGGCACTACGTTCTCGGACACGTTCGCCAGGGTTTTTTATTGGGAGTCGCAGGGCTCCTGCTGGCGCTCTACTTTTTGTTTCGCGGCTTGCATTGGACAATGGACCGCTGGGCCAAGGATTGGAAGCTCTACGGGCAGGAAGATTGGGCTGCGCTCGCGGTGCTGCTCTTGCTATTGCAAGTGCTGTTGTTCGTTTCGTCGCCGGTCCTCAGCGGCTATAGCCGGATGCAGGAACATGCCGCGGACGTTTACGGATTGGAAGTCATCCACGGATTAGTGCCGAATTCGGAGGAGGTCGCAGCGCACGCATTTCAGGTTCTCGGTGAGTTGGATTTGTCTGACCCCAATCCCCCGCCGTTCATCACTTTCTGGCTCTATTCACATCCGCCGCTGGCGGAGCGCCTGGTGTTCGCTCATAGCTATGACCCATGGTCAAAAGGGGAATCGCCGAAGTACGTGAAGTAACCGCGCAGGAGCCGTAGGCGCACAGTTGCACCCTATGGCCCATTGCGCGCCGATACGTGTTTGCGGGCAAAGGCAGCTACTTTGCTGCGATTGCCGCAAACCGCCATCGAACACCAGCGGCGGCGCCGTGTGCGCGAATTGTCATAGAAGATCAGGCCACAGTGTGGATTAGCGCAAAGCCGAAGCGGCGCGCGAGCTCCTTCGGCGATAATTTCCGCCCCGGATCGGGCCACGGCGGCGAGCAACCAGTCAAGGCCTCCTTCGCGGGCGACAAATTCAATTTTCCAGAAGCTTTCCTGACCAACAAGCTCATCATGCCCTTCGGTAATACGGAGGATTTCGTTTACTGGCTCGATCCATTCACTGGCCATCTTTTGCTTTCGAAGCATGGCGACAAATACTCTCCGTAAGGCGGAGCCGAGCCGCCGGGCTTTCCAGAGCAACGCTTCTGCAGACTGGGGGTCGGATTGCGGCAGGCTCAGAAGCTGGGCACCGCGCTCGGAAGAGACAATGGTTGTGGATTCCAAAAAGCCAATGAGACGTTCCCAGGACAGTTCAGCGTTTGCTGGAGTTACGTTGACAAAATCGACGGAGAGCCGCCCGCCCAGCAATTCCAAGTGTGACGAGGCGAAAGGCATCGAAAAAAGTCCCCTGGTGAGTAAAAAAGGAATGTGTTGCCACGAATAACCAGTTAAAACTATCATAACGGTTATTGGGGAAGAAGAGGTTTCTGGCGCTGCCTCGCGGTAACCTTTTGCAGGCCATGAAATCAGATGTTCTGGCTGGTAGGAGAAGCGTCCTATGAAACAACTATTGGCAGGTTTCACGCTGATTTCGCTTTCCATGGTAGGGGCACCTGCCTTGATTCGGCCAACCGCACCGGCCTCTTCGAGGACACCGGAGACGACGCGCATTCCTGTAGTTGTCGAGCTGTTTACTTCGGAAGGCTGCTCCAGTTGTCCACCGGCGGATGCTTTGCTGGCCCGGCTGGCAGAAGGGCAACTTGACGCGAACATGCAATTGATCGCGCTCGAGGAGCATGTCGATTACTGGAACGATTTGGGTTGGATCGACCCATTTTCTTCGCGAGAGTGGACGTCGCGGCAATACGTTTATGCTGGGGCCCTCGGAAATGGTAATGCGTACACACCGCAAATGGTGGTGGATGGAACCGTCGAATTCGTCGGGAGCCATTCACAGAAAGCAAGAGAGACGATTCTAAAAGCCGCAGTCAAGACAAAAATCCCGGTGATGCTGGTGCAGGGCAGCACAAACGGAACGGGCAAAGGGAATTTTTCCGCGAAGGTAGGCAAGCTTGAAGGAACGACCAAGGGGGATACCGCGGAAGTCTGGCTGGCTATTACGGAAACGGGATTACACTCAGCGGTGACACGCGGCGAGAACGCCGGCGAAGACCTCCACCATGCCGCCATTGTGCGATCCATGCGAAAGATTGGCGAAGCAAAGGCTGACGGCGAAATTTCTTTCGCTGGAGACGCAAGTGTTTCTCTGCAAAAAGAATGGAAGCGCGAGAACCTCAGAGCCGTACTCTTCGTGCAGGAAAAAAAGAGCCGGAGGATTCTTGGCGCGGCCGAGATTCACATAGCGCTTTAAATTTAGAAGGCTTCGACCCGATTTTGAGATTTGACTTTGAACTCTCTTCAATTCCGGGAATCTGAGCTTCTCAGGTACCATCTATTTCGACCGCAGGGAAAAGTTGAGTCGCGCGGAAACTATTCCCTGGATAAAATCTTTCTCAGTTCATAACAAAAAAAGCTTACGGTTAGCCACGCAGCACGTCAGACAGCAAGGCGGGGCCTGGCTCCTTCTCGAGGTGATTGTTGGACGCTGAACCGTTAACAGATCCTTCTCCGACTCCTCCCTTTCAGACTCCGCCTCCTGAAGGAATCCTCGCCAAGATTTTTTTGAACGACAAAGGAGTGCGCGGCGTTTGGCGCCTCTTGATTTACGCAAGCTTCGTAGCCGGGCTCGGCTTCGGCGGGTTGATCGTCCTGCAACTATTTGTTGGCCCTACGCGCGCCGTTTTTTCTCTCGGCTACTGGTTCCCTTACGAAGTTTTCTGTTTTACGGTGGTTTTTGGCTCCGCCCTGATCATGGCTCAGATCGAGGGCCGGTCTCCTGGGGTATACGGCCTGCCCCTGAGAGGGGCGTTCGGAAAACTGTTCTGGCAGGGCTGCCTTATCGGACTGGTCGAAATTTCGGCATTGGTTGGCTTGATTGCCGCCTTCGGCGGGTATTCGTTTGGCCAGGTTGCACTGCATGGCAAGGAGGTGTTGCGTTGGGGATTGTTGTGGGCTGTCCTGTTTGTTTTTGTGGGCCTGTTTGAAGAATTCTCGTTTCGCGGCTACACACTGTTCACGTTGGCCGACGTGGGTTGCTGGTCAGCCGGACTTTTGTTTTCAGTACTCTTCTGGCGTTTTCATTTAAGTAATCGAGGGGACGGCATTGGTTTCTGGCTGGCGGCGATTTGGCTTTCACTGATCTTCGGGCGCGTTCGCTTCAGTAATCAGGGGGAGAACGCCAAGGGCATCGGTTTCTGGCCAGCCGCCATGTTGCTTTCACTGCTCTTCGGACGCGTTCATTTGAGTAATCCAGGGGAGAGCTGGGTGGGGGTTTTAGGTGTAGTGATCATCGGACTGATTTTTGCTTTTGCGCTGCGGCGCACCGGCAACCTTTGGTTGGTTGTGGGATGGCACGCGAGTTTTGATTTCGGCGAGACATTTCTTTACTCCGTGCCGAATAGTGGCATCGTCTTCCAGGGGCATCTTTCCAATGCATCCTTGCACGGCTCCAATTGGGTTACGGGAGGATCGGCTGGCCCAGAAGGCAGCATCTTCAGTTTCCTGACAATGGGGATTCTTGCCCTCGCTATTCATTTTCTTTTTCCGGCGAGAAAAACAGAGCCTGAGCATAAATAAGGAATCTGCGCTAATTAGTGCACGAGATCGGAGGCGAGCACCAAACGGACACCTTGCACTTGTGCTTGCGGCAGAACTTCGCGCAGAGCCTGGAGGGTCGCGGCGTGAGGATGGCCAATCGCCACGGCCTCGCCCTTTTCGCGGGCGCCGCGCAGTGCAAGCTCAAGCTGTTTACGGACCGCGGCCACTTGGGCGATATCATCGAGGAAAGGGACGTTGCGGAAAGCGGAGCGAACTCCAAAATCCTGCGCGGTATCGTAAGCCACCGTAGCGGCGGTTGTGCGGCTGTCGACGTAGAAGAGGTGATGGTCGCGCAGCACGGGCATCAGTTCGTCCATCAACACGGTGTCGGCAGTCGCCTGCGATCCCTGGTGATTGTTGACGCCCGCAGCATCCGGAACATTTTGCAGAAATTGATCCACCAGCGCTACAACTTCGGCTGCATGCATCCCGGGATGTAGTTCCTGCGCTTCGGGCGTTTCGTTCGCGACCGATTGCATCGGGAGATGGAGCATGACCTGGAATCCACGGCGATGCGCTTCCTTGGCGATTTCCGCCGAATGCTCGTGATTGGGCAACACGGAAATGGTGAGGGGATAACCCATAGCGAAGACGGCTTCGGCCGAAGCGCGGTCGCTGCCGAGATCGTCGATGATGATGGCGAGCCGCGCGTTCGTAGTTTTTCCGCTGGAATTCTTCCCTCCTGCACTGGACGCGGCTATCGCATGCGTGACGATTTCGATTTCCAATGCCGGCACGCCCGCATGTCGAAGTTGAAAATGGAGTAGGTCTCCAGTTTGAATCGGGGGGTCCTGTGTCAGGTGATTGCGGGTCGCGACGGTATTGAGACTCTGAATGAGCACTGCAACTGCTGCACGGTTCGCGTCTGGCGACGAATCATTCTTCAGCACGATGCGAAGGTAATCCGTGCCTCCGGGTTGCAGGCTGAAAGCGCCTTGCCGGAGCTTTATGGGTGTCCCGGCAGGTGCCGCCGAAGAGGCCGCGGCCGCCAGATCGCGTGTTATTTGGTGAATTTGCGCGGCTGTGAGGCGGTTCTCATCCTTCTTTTTGCAGCCACTGGCAAGAATCGCGAGAAGGAGGCAAATTCCCAGCAAGGCGAAACTCGCTAGACCGTTCATCTTGATTCGAAAATAATACAGGTTTGATGGAAATGAGTCAGGCAGCCCGGCCACAGAACACTAAGCAGCCTTTTTCGTGGGAGCCTTTAGCAGGTCGAGCGCTCGGTGGAAAATGGGGTCTTCGGGAGAAAGCGGCCGCGGTCCGAGCCCAGGCTCCTTTTGGGTTTCGGGTGTCGGCGCAGGCTCTTCATCGGTTGAATCCGAATCCTCTCCCGCAACGGCGCGAACGACTTCCGTAGGAGTCACGCCTTCTTCCAGAATTGATTTGCCGCCGGGATTGTAGTAGTTCGCCACTGTGAGGATCAGCGCCGCGCCATCATCCAGCGTAATCAGCTTCTGCTCGGACGCGAGACCGAAAGTTCGCTCACCAACCACATCGCCGCGATGATTCGCCGCAACGGCGGAAGCGAGAACTTCCGCGGCTCCGGACGTCGTGGCGTCAATCAAAACGGAGACGGAATTCTTCCAAATCACCTGCTTGGGCTCGGCTGAAAAAACTTGCGTCGAAACCGTTTGTCCGCGCAGAGTTGTCAGCATGCCTGAAGGCACGAACAGACGAGCGGTTGAAATGGCCTCCGAAACCGGTCCGCGGCCACATTCCCGCACATCCAGTATGACCTTGTGGATGGCTTGCTTTTCCGCGTCCAGGAGGCGATTGCGAATTTCATCCGCGCGGCCCGCATCGAGCGTCGGAATGCGCAGAACCAGAATGTCGGGATCTACTTTCTGGACGATGATCTTGGGCGTAGCCAGTTTCTGGCGCACCAGATCGACTTCCTCCGGCGTAGCCTTGCCGCGCCGGATCACCGCAACTTTAATGCCCGTGCCCGCCTGGCCATTGAGAAGATTCATGGCCTGGCCCACCGACATATCGCGAGTCGTGAATCCGCTGATGGATTCGAAAATATCGCCGCTGCGAATTCCCGCCTTTGTGCCGGGACTATCCGGCAGGACCGAAAGAACGATGATGTAACCGTAGCGCTTGCTGAGTGTCAGGCCGGTTTCCGCCGTGCCGGCGTTCGCAAGTTTTTTCTTGTACTCGTCGTATTCGCGGGGAGTGAGGTAGCTGGATTGAGCGTCGAGAGACTCCAGCATCCCGTGCAAAGAACCGGCGGTCACCGTGCGCATGTTGGGGTCGTCGACGTAATCCTGCTGCACTTTCTGCAGAACCTCGCCGTACACAGTGAGCGATTTATAGGCTTTGTCATCCGGCGTGCGGCCCAGGACGTGTCCTATGCCTGCGTAACAAAAGATGGCTACCGATACGCAAAAAATGCCAATGCGAGCCGCTCGATTCATGCCTCACCCTTCCCCAAGAAACTACAAACTCCCATTATATCACCGTAGTCGATTGTGACGGGGGTCCAATCAAAAGGGAAGCTTTAGAGCGGTATTGCTGCTTCCGCATGGCTCGGTAGATAAGACACGGCTCATCTGCCAAATGTTGCGCAAATACCACATCCGTCGACTACGGCCTATTCTTTTGCTGATAAGTTATTGATAACAAAGCACAAATTACTCAGCTATTGGCTAACAAGGTGCTAGAATAAAAGTGGGGAAATGTTCCAAACTACCATCGCCAAAGAGTCGTCTGCCGAGGGTGTGGGCCTTCACACCGGAGTGTACGGTCACGTCCGCCTGGTTCCCGCGCCGACCGAAACGGGTATCGTGTTCCGTCGCGTTGACCTGGACAACTTTCCGATCGAAGCGCAGGGGCACAACGTCGCCCGCGTCAGTTATGCCACCAGCCTCATGAAACAAGGCGTCTTGCTCTCCACCACGGAGCATTTGCTTGCCGCCATCTATTCCTGTGGTATCGACAACGTTTACATCGACATTGACTCCATCGAAGTGCCCATTCTCGACGGCTCGGCAGAGCCCTTCATGCAGATGCTGGAGCAATCCGGCGTTCGCAAGCTGCGCCGGAAGCGTCGCTATCTGAAAATCCTGAAACCGCTGGAGGTCACCGAAGGAGACCGCCGGATCGGCATCTATCCAGCCGATGAATTTCGCGTGCGCTGCTACGTTGATTTTCCCCATCCCTTGGTAGGTCAACAGGAAGTGGAGATGCTTGTTGGGCCGGATACTTTCCGGCATCTTTTGGCGCGTGCGCGCACTTTCTGTTTCGAACGCGACATCGAGCCGCTTAAGGCTATGGGCCTCATTCGCGGCGGCTCGCTTGAGAACGCCATTGTTCTCACCAACGACGGCGTCATGAACGGGCCTTTGCGATTCCCCGACGAGTTTGGACGGCACAAAGCGCTGGATTTGATTGGCGATCTCGCGCTGGCGGGCTTGCCCCTTCTTGCCCGCGTCGAAGCCCACAAGGCTGGCCACGCCCTGCATACGCAACTCGTTAGCCGCCTCCTGGCTGACCCGTCACTCTGGACTATCACGACCGGCGAGGTGGCCCGTCCCGAACGCGAGGCCTACCTGACCGCCCTCTCTCCCGTCCCCGCTTCTGATTAGGCATTCGCCGCCCCGCTAGCAACCCCTCGTTGCGAAATAGCGGCTCCTCCCGCAGAATGGGCTCAAAACCATGTCCAACAACGATCTAGCCATTGTGATACTGGCCGCAGGCAAGGGCACGCGGCTGAAGTCCAGCCTGGCCAAGGTGCTGCACCGCGCCGGTGGACGCACGCTCGTTGAGCATATCGTCCGAACTTGCGATTCTCTCAAGGCACGCGTAACCGTTGTAGTCGTGGGCCATCAGGCAGAACAGGTCGCCGCCGTGGTCGAACCGCTTGGTGCCGTCACGGTTCTGCAGCAGCCGCAAAATGGCACGGGCCACGCCATGCTGGCAGCCAAGCGCTCGCTCGGGCGCGCGAAACTTGCCGTCGTGCTTCCGGGTGACGCTCCGCTGGTGCGCGCCGACACCTTGAAAGCGCTCGTCGCCGCGCATCGGAACGGTAATGCTGCGGCAACAATCCTGTCCGCAGTGCTCGCCGATCCTTCGGGCTACGGCCGCATCGTTCGAAAAACCGAAACGGCCGTCTCTGCCATCGTCGAGGAATCGCAGCTCACCGAAGAACAACGCGAGATCAACGAAATCAATTCCGCGATTTATTGTTTCACGCTCGAGAAACTGTGGCCCGCGCTGACACAGGTGAAACCGACAAACAAGCATCGTGAGTTTTACCTGACCGACGCTATCGCCGTGCTCAACGGCAAGGGCGAAACTGTCCTCGCGCAAGTCGTTCCCGATTCCCGCGAAGTCCTTGGCTGCAACACCCGTGCCGATCTGGCAGACGTAGACCGCGTTTTTCGCGAATGGAAGCGAGATGCGCTCATGGACGCGGGCGTGACGATTCAACTTCCGGAAACCGTCTTGATTGATCCGGAGGTCGTGGCGGGCGAAGACACCATCCTCGAACCGGGCGTGCAATTACTGGGAAAAACGAAAATCGGGGAGCGCTGCAAAATTCGAACGGGGAGCGTACTGACCGATGCAATTCTTGGCGACGACGTGACCGTCGAATCGCACTGCGTGGTTGAGCAAAGCCACCTCGATGACCGCGTCATCATTGGCCCCTTTGCTCGATTGCGGCCGGACAATCACTTGAAGGCCGGCGCACGCATCGGGAATTTCGTCGAACTCAAGAAGAGCACCATCGGCAAAGGCACGAAAGCCATGCACCTCTCGTACCTGGGCGATGCGAAGATCGGAACGAAGAGCAACATCGGCGCGGGCACGATTACCTGCAATTACGACGGTTTTCACAAATATCCGACATCGATCGGGAACAAAGTTTTCATCGGTAGCGATACAGCGCTGGTCGCGCCCGTGCGCGTCGGTGACGGCGCGTACATCGCTGCCGGTTCGACAATCACGGAGAACGTACCTTCAGATGGATTGGGAATTGCCCGCGGCCGGCAGGTCAACAAACTCGGCTGGGCCGCGAAGAAACGCCGCGAATTGGCGGCCACGGAGAAACCAAAGAAGACGGCGAAGAAATCGAAGCGACGCAAAGCAACCAAGAAGCGAAAGTAGCGTTCCCCTTTCCGGAGCGCAGCTATGAGAAGAAATGTATTCGCGTGGATTTTCTTTCTCGGGTCGCTGCTTCTTCTCAGTCTCGCCGCCACTCCCTATTCTCGAGCCGCCGACGCCGCACTAATTTCCCTGCGGCTCACCCTTGTGATCGTCCTATCCGTTCTCGTGGCGCGCAAGCGATGGAGGAACCGGCACGCACCGCCGGGGAAAGCGGCTCCCGGCGATTCAGATGTGGGCGACCGGTTGCTTCAGCGCTGCCGACGCTGGTATCACGGTGAAGAAAAGAAACCGGACTCCTCCGGCAGATCCCTGTAGCGGCCGTCTTCTGAGGCGGGTTTTTCCTCTACCTTGCGATTTCTCCGCGCTCTCTGCGTCTCGGCGTTATTTTCTTCTTGTTTTATCCTGTCCCGCCTGAACTCGTGCGCATGTGCTAAAATGGATGTTCCCGCAATCCCACAGGGGGCTGGCGCCACATGAAATTTGGAGTCGTCGTTTTCCCCGGGTCCAATTGTGACCACGACGCGTTTTACGCTATCGGCAACGTCCTGAAAAAGCCCGTCGAATTCATCTGGCACCAATCGCAAGATTTGGCAAATTGCGATGCCATTATCCTGCCCGGCGGATTCTCCTACGGCGATTACTTGCGCACTGGCGCCATCGCGCGTTTTTCGCCGGTGATGAAATCCGTCGAAAAATTCGCGAAAAGCGGCGGCATGGTCCTGGGCATCTGCAACGGCTTCCAGATTCTGTGTGAAGCGGGCCTCCTTCCCGGCGCCATGATGCGGAACAGCGGCCTGCGCTTCATCTGCCGCCACGTCCACATCCGCGTCGAGCAAACGGACACGCCATTCACCAATGCTGCGCAAAAAGGTCAGATCCTCAAGATTCCGATCGCGCATTCCGACGGCAACTACAATTGCGACGAAGCCACGCTCGCAGATCTCGAAAAAAATCATCAGGTTATTTTCCACTATACGACGTCCAATGGTTCCGACGACAACGCCGGCAATCCCAACGGCGCCGTTCACAATATCGCTGGCGTCTGCAACCGCGGGCGCAATGTCGCCGGACTCATGCCCCATCCCGAACGCGCCGTCGAATCTTCTCTCGGCTCCGCCGACGGCTTGGTTATATTCCATTCCATGGTCGAAGCGCTCGTCGGCGCCGCAAAGGCCACAGCTTGAGCGGTATGGCAAAGGGAACTGTTTTTGTGGGGGCGCAGTACAGCTGCGCCCTTCACATGTAGGCTGATAAATGGCCACGGCTAGCACAGAAATTCGAGTGACTCCGGAGATCGCCGCCGAACACGGCGTGACGCGCGAGGAATACGCGCGTATTCAGCAGATCCTCAGCCGCGACCCGAACATCACGGAACTGGGCATTTTCAGCGTGATGTGGAGCGAACACTGCTCCTACAAATCGAGCAAGGTCCACCTGAAGCGCCTGCCCACGCGTGGCAAACTCGTCGTGCAAGGCCCGGGAGAAAATGCCGGCGTCGTTGATATCGGCGACGGCCTCGTCGCGGCCTTCAAGATTGAATCGCACAATCATCCCAGTTACGTTGAGCCTTTCCAGGGTGCGACCACCGGGGTCGGCGGCATTCTGCGCGACATTTTCACCATGGGCGCGCGCCCCATTGCGGTCCTGGATTCATTGCGATTCGGAGAGATCACCGCGAGCAAGCACACGAGTAAGCCGGACGCCGCCAAAAACCGCCGCATCCTCGATGGCGTCATCCGCGGCGTCGGTAGCTACGGAAATTGTTTTGGCGTTCCCACCGTCGGCGGCGAAGTCGCCTTCGAGCCATGCTACTCGCAAAACCCGCTCGTCAACGCGCTCGCACTTGGCATTGCCAAGAAAGAAGAAATCTTCCTCGCCAAGGCCAAAGGCATAGGCAATCCCGTGATCTACGTCGGCGCAAAAACGGGCCGCGATGGAATTCACGGCGCATCCCTTCTCGCCTCCGCCGAATTCACAGAAGAGTCGAAGCAGAAACGCCCGAACGTGCAAGTCGGCGACCCCTTCATGGAGAAGCTGCTGCTCGAAGCCTGCCTCGAAGCCATGCAGACGGGCGCGATCGTTGCGATTCAGGACATGGGCGCCGCTGGCCTCACCTGCTCCACTATGGAAATGGCTTCGCGCGGCGGAACCGGCATCGAAATCGACCTCGGCAAGGTCCCGCAGCGCGAGACCAGCATGACGCCCTACGAAATCATGCTCAGCGAATCGCAGGAGCGCATGCTCCTCGTCGCCGAGAAGGGCCGCGAGCACGAAGTCCTGGCCGTTTTCAAAAAGTGGGGACTCGACGCCGTCGTCGTCGGCCAGGTCACCGAAGGCGGCATCGCACGCATTAACAACAACGGACGCGTCGCCGCGGAAATCCCAGCGCATCCGCTGGCCGAAGAAGGGCCCGTCTATAATCGCCCTATCGTTGGGCCCGCGCCGCGCATCGAAAGGGAAAAAGATTGGTTCGCATTTGCTCCCGAAGGCACGAATCTCACATCAGATTTCGTGAAGCTGTTGGCCTCGCCCGCAATTGCTTCCAAGCGCTGGATCACCGAGCAGTACGACACGAGCGTGCGCACCAACACATTGGCGGGACCGGGCGAGAGTGATGCGGCAGTGGTGCGCATTAAGGATCCGAAAACAGGAACCGTGAAGCGCGCGCTCGCGCTCTCCACAGATGGCAACGGCCGCTGGTGCCAGCTCAATCCGCGCCTCGGCGCGATGCACGCGGTCGCGGAAGCCGCCCGGAACGTAGCCGCGAGCGGCGCGCGCCCCATCGCCGCCACCAATTGCCTCAATTTCGGCAGCCCCGAAAAGCCCGAGGTGATGTGGCAGTTCAGCCAGACCATCGACGGCCTCGCCGAAGCCTGCTCCGCCCTCGGTACGCCCATCACCGGCGGCAACGTCAGCTTCTACAACGAAACGCTTGGCAAATCGATCTACCCGACGCCGGTCATTGGCGTCCTTGGAATTCTCGACGACGCCTCGCAAGTCCTGAAAATCGCCTTCCACAACGAAGGCGACCTCATCCTCGTCCTCGACGGATCGATTTCCTCTGTAGGGGGGCAGCATGCTCCGCCCCTACTCGGCACCCAACGCGAATTCTCCTCCTCCGAATACTCCAAAGCGATCGCCGGGATCGTCGCCGGCGAACCACCCGCCATTGACCTGGCTGCCGAGAAGCGTCTCCAGGATTGCCTCGTCGCCCTCGCCGCCGAGGGCGCTGTCCAATCTGCCCACGACATCTCCGACGGTGGAGTCGCTGTCACCCTCGCCGAATCCAGTTTCGCCCCCGTAGGGACGGGGATGGCCCGGCCCGCTCTCAGCGCAAACGTCGCACTCAACGATGGCGTCCCCGCCGAAGCTGCCCTCTTCAACGAACGCGGCGCCCGCGCCATCGTCTCCGTCATACCATCAAAACTTGCCGCCGTCCTCGATACTGCGAGACAATACAACGTGGCGGCGCAACAAATCGGCCAGGTTACCCGCGGCGATGCCTTCCGCATCGAATATAAGGGGCACGCGGTGATCAATAGTTCCGTTGTAGCACTCCGCGACGCCTGGGCCCATTCGCTCGAACGCACGCTAACTTCTAAATGAGTCATAAACTCGCCTTCGCCGACGATCGTTTCCACGACGAGTGTGGTGTCTTCGGTGTCTTCGGCCACCCGGAAGCATCGAACCTCGCCTATCTCGGCCTCTACGCTCTTCAGCACCGTGGCCAGGAATCAGCCGGCATCGTCTCCAGTGACGGCACAGATCTGCACGTGCACCGCGCCATGGGCGAAGTCGAGGAGATTTTTCAGCCCAGCGTGCTCGCGCAACTCCCCGGCAGCCTTGCCATTGGTCACACGCGCTACTCCACCGCCGGCGACAAAGCTCTCCTAAACGCCCAGCCCATCATGATCGACTGCAACAAGGGCAAAGTCGCGCTCGGCCACAACGGCAATCTCACTAACGCCGCCGAGTGGCGCCGCAAGCTCGAGCATCGCGGTTCGATCTTCCAGACCAACAGCGACACGGAAGTCATCGTTCATCTGATCGCCCGTTCGCAAGCGCGCAATCTTTCCGGCGCGATCGGCGATGCGCTGAACCAAGTCGAAGGCGCCTACTCGCTTCTCGTGCTCACGCAGGACGAGCTCTACGCCGTCCGCGATCCCCGCGGCTTCCGTCCGCTGGTGCTTGGAAAACTGACTACTCCAGGCGGATTCGTTTCCTGGTTAGTAGCCTCAGAAACCTGCGCGTTCGACCTGCTTGATGCCCAGTACGTGCGCGAGATCGAACCCGGCGAAATGGTGCGCATTTCCAAATCCGGCATCGAGTCCATCCACTTCGCGCCGGACAAACCGCACCAGCAGTGCATTTTCGAGCACGTCTATTTCTCCCGGCCGGACAGCACCATTTTCGGCCGCTCCGTGAACGAAAGCCGTGAAATGCTCGGGCGCCTCCTCGCGCAGGAGCATCCCGTCGACGCGGACATCGTCGTCCCCGTGCCCGATTCCGGCGTGCCCGCGGCCGTCGGCTACGCGCTCGAATCGAAAATTCCCTTTCGCATGGGCTTGATTCGCAATCACTACATCGGCCGCACCTTCATCGAGCCGTCGCAAGCCATACGCAATTTCGGGGTGAAGCTCAAACTCAATCCCGTCCGCGGCTTGATCGAAGGGCAGCGCGTGATTCTTGTCGACGATTCTATCGTGCGCGGCACGACCAGCCGCAAGATCGTCCGCATGGTCCGCGAGGTCGGCGCAAAAGAAGTTCACGTCCGCATCAGTTGTCCCCCGACGATTTCTCCCTGCTACTACGGAGTGGACACGCCCACGCGCGAAGAATTGATCGCGTCTTCAAATACCCCGGAGGAAATCTGCAAATTTCTCGGCGCGGATTCGCTGGGCTACGTTTCTCTCCCGGCGCTGCGCCGCGCAGTCCGTGACACCGAAGGCAAGTTCTGTACGTCTTGTTATACAGGGGCCTATCCGACGGATCTGGTGCAGCTTGAGGTGCGCGAGAGCGCTTCCAACGGCAAATCCGGCGAAACTATTCCTGGCAACGGCAGTGAACCCGCGTCCGCAGAGCGGCCGGTTGTGGTGGAACATGAAAGCTGAAAAAAAGAAAAAGCAAGAAGAAGCGAACGTACCGGTGAAAACCAAAATTCAGCGCGAGATCATCGCGTGGTTCTGGGTAGGCCTGGCGTTTCTCCTCATCAACGGTACGATCGGCCAGGCGCGCGTCATACCCTCCGGCTCGATGGAGAACACTCTTCTCATCGGCGATCACCTCATTATGAGCCGCGTCGGCTACGACGCCGGCGTGCCCTTCACGAACTGGCACGTCCCGCTCTGGCGCAATCCCAAGCGCCAGCAAGTGATCATCTTCAAGCCGCCCTTTGCGCCGGACACACCCGACTACGTTAAGCGCGTCATCGGGCTGCCCGGAGACACCATCGATATTCACGACGGCGCCGTCTGGATCAACGGCCAAAAACTCCCTGAAAAATATACCAATGGCGTGAGCGAGCCCTACGAACTCCGCACGCCGTACAAGGTTCCCGCGGATTGCTATTTCGTCATGGGCGACAATCGCGGGAATTCCTACGACAGCCGTTTCTGGGGCTGCGTCCCGAGAAAAGACATCATCGGAACCCCCGTCATGATTTACATGTCGCTGAACGTTTCGCCGGAGGCTTGGGAGCCGGGGCAGATTCGCGAACGGTTTTTTGCCTACGCGAATGCCCTGCTGCATCCCAGAATCGTGCGCTGGAACCGGATTTTCCGGACGTTTTAATTTTGCCGAACATTCGTTCTTGGCAATAGCCGCCGCGACCCTCCACGGCGCCCCAATGAATTCCTGTCAGTGACCGGCGCGCGGCAGGGTGCGCCTCGATCAGAAAAAGACGCGAACGAATGCGATCAAGGCTCTCATGAAATATGCCGATGCCGGAGTGAATATTGCTGTCGCGGATGATGCAAAGCAGCGCATCCGCCACCATGCCAGCCGCACCTTCACTCCCGGCGTCCTGGGCGGCATCGGCAGTTTCGGCGCGCTCTTCGCCCTCGACCGCAAAAAATGGAGAGAGCCCGTGCTGGTCTCCAGCGCGGATGGCGTTGGCACCAAGCTCAAAGTCGCCATAGTCATGGGCGTGCACTCCACGGTCGGCGCCGACCTCGTCAATCACTGCATCAACGACATCCTCGTCCAGGGCGCGGAGCCTCTCTTTTTCCTGGACTACCTCTCGATGGGTAAGCTCGATCCGCAGGTGGTCGAGCAGCTCGTCGAAGGCATGAGCCGCTCGTGCCGTAAAGCCGGTTGCGCCCTCATCGGCGGTGAAACCGCAGAGATGCCGGGATTTTATCCGCCCGGCGAATACGATCTTGCCGGCTTCATTGTCGGCGCCGTCGAACGCAAAAAGCTCCTGACCGGCAAGGGCGTCCAGCCCGGAGACACATTGATTGCGCTGCCGTCAGCCGGCCTGCACACCAACGGCTACTCCCTTGCTCGCAAACTTGTCTTTGAAGTTGCAAAGCTGAAACCCGATACCTATGTCGCTGAAGTCGGAAATAAAATCGGGGCGGAGCTGCTCAAGCCCCATCTCTCCTACGCCCCCGCGCTGAAGAACATCGTCGCCCGCGGCTGGGTTTCCGCCCTTGCGCATATCACCGGCGGTGGTATCCCCGGCAACTTGCCGCGCGTGCTGCCCCGTGGCGTGAAAGCAGACATTGACCTTGCCACGTGGCCGGTGCCCTCGATCTTCAAGTACCTCGCCAAGCTTGGCAAAATTGACACCGACGAGTTGCTTCACTCTTTCAACATGGGCGTCGGCATGATTCTCGTCGTGCCCCCGAAAAACGTCCGCTCCGTCGAAGCCGACCTGAAGAAGCACCGCGAGAAATTCTTCCTCATCGGCCGCATCGAGCGCAGTGAATCCGGCAAAGCCCGCGTCACTTATTCCGGTTCGCTCAATCTCGCCTGACGCTCCGTTCGAATCGCCATTTCATTAGCGCCGCGCGCTTGTTTCCGCCAGCGTCCAGAAGGGTTGCTTCGTCGGCACAAACTCGATCGGCACATCCTTAACAAACGTCTTCAGCCAACGCGCGCACTCTTCCATCCCCGCCTGCTCGGACGGCACGTGACCAATCACAATCAGTGCCTTCCTTTTCCCCTCGGTGACCGCGTCCGCCGCATACTCCACCGTTTCCCATTCTCGCGTTTCTCCCACCAGCAGAACTTCCACGTTATCCATCTCCAGTTCGTGTGTCTCACGGACAAATCCCGTATATCCCGGGTTCAGAGCAATCTTTGTCACCTTCATCTCCGGATTTCCCACCACGCGCAGTACCGGCGTGTCCAGCCGCTTCGCCACGTCCTCTGCCAGCTTGCGCAGCGTGGTCTCCGGCAGCGTGTACAGATTCTGATTCTCTGGATTCTGAAATTTCTCCCAGCCCAGCTCGTGGGTCATGCCGACTTGAATCCCGTCCGGCTTCCTCATGTGCCAATGATCGTGAAGTCGCCAAATCACCAGCCCATGTTTTTCGATGTACGCGCGCTTTTCTTTCCACACCGCGTCGCTCTCGTCCATCCCTTCCGGCTTGTCGTCGTAATGATTAAAGAATGTCGGCTCATGCGTGATGATCAGGTTCTGTCCGTTCGCCGTCGCCCGCTGCAGAACGTCCAGCGTCGCCATCATCGTCACCGCAATTCCGGTCACTGGCGTCTCCGGATTCCCCGACTTGAACGTATCCACAGTTGGCGTCTTCCACGGCACGCCAATGTGTTCCTGGATCGCTGCCACCACCTCACGTGCCGTCGGCCTCGTTTCCTGCGCTGCTGCTCGCAGCCCGCACATCGCAGCCGCGATCAGCGCCGCGCCCATTGCCGCGTTCAGCACCACCGCCAAACTCCAACTCGCTCCACTCTCCCGCTTCTTCCCCACAATGCTCTCCTCTCTGCGTTACTGTTTTTCTTCCCCCTCAGCATATTCTGGATTCTTCGCCGGGCCTCGCAATTTCATTTCCTGCCGCACGCGCTTCAGCCACTTGCTCTCCGTTTCAAATTGCTCGACCACCAGGCTCACCATCCACACCGCCTCATGGTGCGGATGTCCCACTTCCTTTAGGATGCTCGCGAGCACTTCTTTCTCCCGCGTGATTTCCATTTCCAGAAACTCTCGTCGTCGCTCCAGTTGTTTTTCAAAGACTCCCGGACGTGCCTGCCAAGACAGCGCCATCCACGTCAGAAAAGGCGGCCGCTCCCTCTGTGCCGTCCATTCCTCTCTTTCTAAAGCTTTCGCGAGCGCCGCGCGGCCCTTCGCCGACGTCTCAAAAGTGCTGCGCTCCGGTCCTTCCGCTGCTTCGCCCGTTTCTGTGGTACGGATCAGTCCGGCCCGCGCCAGTTTCTCCAGCGAGTAATACACTTGTGGCCGCGACAAGTTTGCCCAATCCCGTATCTCGCGTCTCTCCAGCTCAAGGTTGGCCTGATAACCGTGCATCGGCCGCTCCGCCAGCAAGCTCAGTAGCACCAGATCCGGCGTCGTCAATGGAAGTCTCCGTGTCGTGCTTGCGATGCTTCTCCGTCTCTCGGCGCTCCTCAGCGTTCTTTGCGTCTCTGCGTTATCTTTTCTCATTTTCTATTTTCTTGTTTTGTTGCGGTCGCCGGAAATCTTTATTTCTTTACTCCCTTGCTTCGTTGCTTCCTTCTGCTGCTCCAATACCACCACTGGCATTGCTCTGCCGGCAGCCGCGGATTCCGCGCCTGTGCCACCGCCGCGCAAAATGCATCCAAAACACAAATGTCTTGATGTTGCCTCGCAACACGGCCCAGTTTTTCATACATCTTCTGCGGGTCTTGTCGCGACAGTTGCGCCACGCTGCGAATTCCCAGCAACTCAAAATCCCGTAGCATGGCCGGCCCGATTGAAATCAGATCACCCAATTGCCGCCCCCTGACCCTTGCTGCCATTTTTCTTTGCATCGCAGCCCCAGCACTCATCAGAAATCTCCTTGACTTCGCTTTTTCCGTCCCCTAGTCTTATCTAGTCTAAACAAGACTACTATCGCTTGCAAGGAGAAAATACCTCTGCTATGGATACAAAAGTATATAGGGTGGATAAATTCGTCGTCCCTGGTCATGCTCGCCAGGAGTTTCTAAACAAGGTTCACGCGACACATGATCTTCTCAGATTGCAGGCCGGCTTCGTACAAGACAACATCCTGGAACAAGCGTCGGGTCCTGGCGAATTCAACTTCGTTACGATCGTCGAATGGGAGAATGCCGAGGCCATGGAGCCCGCGCGTCTGGCCGTCACCGCGCTACACAATCGGATGAATTTTGATCCGCACGAGCTGTTCGCGAGACTCGGAATTCGAGCTGATCTCGCTAATTACAAACGCGCCGATCCGGCAAAGCCGCGGGGATAGTGATTGCCTGTGCGAGAGCACAGGAAAGAAAACGCCGCACAAGGAAGACTCTCAACCTCGTGGAGATGTTGGTAAGAATTCAGGATCAGGAGACCAATCCATGAACGTCAAACGCATCACCCCGGTCCTGCTCGTCAAGGAGATCGAGCCGCTCGTACCCTTCTGGATCGATCGCCTCGGTTTCGCGAAAACCATTGAGGTCCCCGATGGCGACAAACTCGGTTTTATCACCTTTCAGAAAGACACCGCCGAAGTAATGTACCAGACCTACGCCAGCGTGGAAAAAGACGCCCCCAAAGAAGTTTCCGAGACCGCCGGCAAAGGCCCCACTTATCTCTACATGGAAGTGGACAACCTCGATGCCGTTCTTGCTGCCATGAAGGACGTAGAGATCGTTATGCCCGTCCGCACGGCCTTTTACGGCATGCGCGAATTCAGCGTCCAGGATCCCGGCGGCCACTTCATCACTTTCGCCCAACCCGTCGCTGCAGCGTAATCCCTGTCCTAATTAGGCCGAGTACTGTGGTTTCGGTACCTGTCCTCGTACCAGTTGAGGTACCGGTACACATGGCTTTGACACGACGCGTGCGCAAATCTACTCTTGCTTCATTGCGCGTGCTTTCCGATTCGATCAGCCGTCGACGGACTCGCCCGATTCTCGGCTCATGCAGATTCATGTTTGATAGAAAGTCGTGACACCAGGGAGAATTATGCTCACTGATGCCGTATCCAAAGCCGTGCTCGTCTCCGCTCCGGAAGGGCTCTTCGTCTTCGATCGCGAAGGACGCATCGTCTTCGCCAACTCACAAGTCGAAGAACTTTTCGGCTATGCTCCCGGCGAGTTGCTCGGCCAGAGCTTCGAAGTTCTGCTCCCCGATCTGTTCCGCGAAGAGCGCGAGCGGCAATCTGCGATCTCCGCCCCCGTGCTACCACCCCAGAGACTCGGGCTCGAGCATAGGGGCTATCGCAAGGACCGCGCTGAAATTCTCCTTCAGGTTAGCCTCGGCTCCGTCGAGGACCAGGACAGGCCGTTGGAATGCTGCATCGTGCGCAAGCTCGCCTCCCTCGAACAACAGGACCAAACACTAAGCGAGCTGGACGACCACTTCCGGCAGATGGTGGAGAATAGCCACGACATTCTTACCATTCGCGATGCCGCCGGCCGCGTCCGCTATACCAGTCCCTCTATCCATCACGTCATGGGGTACAAGCAGGAGGAGATGATTGGTTCTATAGGGCTCGAATTGATTCACCCTGAAGACCGCGCCATAGTCGAAAACGCCATGACAGAATTCTGGAAAACTCCCGGCGCAAGAGACTCCCTCGAGTACCGCGCCAAACATGCGAACGGCACATGGGTCTCTCTCGAAGTTGTGGCCTACAATCTCTTGGATCACCCCGCGATCCAGGGCGTAGTCATCAACGGGCGCGACATCAGCAAGCGCAAGCAAGCCGAAGCCGGAAAGGACCAGTTGATCGCCGAGTTGCAACAGACTCTCGCCAGCGTGAAAACTCTTACCGGCGTTCTCCCCATCTGCGCCTCCTGCAAGAAAATTCAGGAAGGCGACAAATGGCAGCAAATCGAGGCCTACATCCGGGATCGCTCGCAACTCGAGTTCTCTCATACGATCTGCCCCGAATGCTCCATTCTCTGGTATCCGGACCTCCACAACAGCTAGCGGCGACGAAGCACCGTTCTCTCGGTACGTCTCGCGAACCGGCGACCGCATTTGAGCGCTTTCGTTCCATTCTTCGTCGCCCGGCAGGGCTCGAATTGATTCGCCTGCCTGGTGAAGCCTTCACTGCCTTTGCTAAGCCTCTTGTTTGGCGTAGGTTAGCCTCGCAACTCTTTTCCATCCTTGGGGTTTAACAACTACAGGGGGCGCTTCCGACTAACCTGAGGCGTCAGCAGGCCTTTCAGATCCAGTTAGGTTTTGATCAGGTTTTCCGGATCTGACGAAAGGTCTAAAATGCGTTATCTAAGGTACCTCGTTTTACTCGGTCTTTTCATGCTTACCGCCAGTTATTCTCATGCCCAGGTTTCCGTTGGCATCGGAGTCGGCTCTGGCTACGGTCCGGACTACGGCTACGTCGGCGTAGCTCCCGTTTGTTCGTACGGATACTACAACTACTACCCCTACGAATGCGCACCGTATGGCTTCTACGGTCCAGACTACTTCGTCGGCGGTGTCTTTATCGGCGCCGGCCCTTGGTACCACGGCTACTATGGCCGCCGTGGATATGGCTACAACGGACGCGGCGGCGGCTACGACGGCCGCAACAACGGCTACAACGGACGCGGCGACGGCTACTTCGGGCGCAGCAACGGCTACTCTGGCCGAGGCAACGCTTACAACGGCAATCGTAATAGCTACTCCGGACGCGGCGACGGTAACTTTGGTCGCGGCAACGGGTACTCCGGCCAAAGCAACGGCTACTCAGGGCGTGGCAACAGCAACTCAGGGCGCGGTGGATCCGCTCGGAGCGGTGGCGAGGGACGCGGCTCAGGTGGCCGTGGCGACCACGACGGTCATGGCGGTGGAGGCTCGAACGGCAATCGCGGCGGCGGTTCCCACGGCGACGGACATCGCTAAACAGTCCGAATCGGTTCAGCAGAAAACAGGACGGCTGACAGCTTCTGCTATCAGCCGTTTTCCATTATGTGATGGCTCTTAGTTGCAGCCGGTCACAGCCCACTCCCGCTGCTATCGCGCGCGATTCATACTACTCAATCGTTGCTGATTTCTGATGGCCCTACACGGGTCGCTGCCGACAAATCACTTCTTACTCGGCAGTGGTGGTGGCCGCCGTTCCATCTCCGTCGGTACAGCAATTGAGCGTGCGCCATTCTTGCCCACCGACCGCACGGCAAAAAAGTGATTATCCGTCGAGACGCCCTTCAAAACCGTTTCGCCGGCCGAAACCGCAAAATCATAAACCTGCCAGCGCGGGTCGCTCGTCTCACGCCACAGAATCTCAAATCCGGCGAGTTCGGCATCATCCTCGGCGGACCAAGACACTTTGGCATCCGGCGTCACAGCACCAGTAAGTTTAGCGCCCGTCGGCGGCTCGGGAGCCAATGCCAACTGCCGCAGCGCTTCGGCATTGTCGCGCGCCACATCGCCCATGAACGTAAAGTTCAAATATTTTTCGAAATCGCCGTACTCAATTCCATTCTCCGTGCGCGGCGTCTGATGCTGGTGGTTATAATCTTCCAGTGGCTCCGTGAATCGCACGGCGGGCAACCCGGCTTTGTAAAACGGGTAATGGTCCCCGCCCCGCCAATACCGGTCCACCCGAAAGGTCATTCGAATCGCCGCGCGCCCGTCAATCTCTTCCACCGCCCGCGCCAATTCCCGCGAAGGTGAATCCGCATCATCAGTCTCGCCATTCCCGGAAAAAAGCCGCACGCGATGAGGCGCGCCCGCCGCAGGATCGGCGCCCACAATATCGTCGTCCAGCATTCCACCAACGGTATACCCTTGCTGCTTCACCCAATCCACCAGGTGCGTGCTTCCAAGCAACCCCTGCTCTTCCCCGGAAACCGCCGCAAACAATATCGTCGCGCGATACGACGCTTCGCCCTTCGCGCCCGCCTTGCTCAGCAGCCGCGCGCATTCCACGCTCACCGCCACTCCCGATCCATCGTCATCCGCTCCCGGAGCATCCGCCTCCGGGTCCATCACATTCGACGGCCGCGAATCAAAATGCCCCGAAACAATAAAAATGGTCCTCGCCAGCTTCGGATCCGACCCCGCAAGAATCGCATAAACGTTTTCCAGTACAATCGGTTTCCCCGAAGTCCGCTCCGAAGTCGATTCGAATTTATCCACCACCACCTGCAATTTCCCCCCGGAACCCTTCGCGATCTCATTCAATCGCGCCACAATGGCGTCTCGCCCGCAACCAATCCCCCTCTTCTCATCCGTCCACGACGAGAGTGTCAGCCGCGTCCCGCAAGCCACCAGCTTCCCAATCAACGCCCGCATCGATTTTTCATCGATAGCCGCGCGCACGACTCTGCCAGCCGGCCGCGCCAAGGCCTTCGGCTGCGGCTTTCCCTTCGCGGGCTCCGCCGGGTCTCGCGGCCCCGCTTGCTGCGCCACTGCCGGAATTCCCCCGCCGCCGAAAACGAGTACCGCAAAGGCCGCGGTCTTCAAGAGCTGCTTACCAAGTTTGTTCTTATGCTTCGCCATTGATCCTATTCCCCGAGTAGGAGTATCCCTCGATGAAGCCGGCATTCTACCGCGAAAGTGCGATTTTTATGGAGTGCGGCGGCCCTGCTGCTGCTTTTCTTCCCACTCGAATGCCCGCACTCCGGAAGTCCGGGAAGCCATCATTCACCCGAAATTGACTTCCACGCCGATACTCTGGAATCATCGCATGCGTACTTAAGATCATCGGCGGCCTTAGCTCATGACCTTCAGCACGAACAGGCCGCATCACTTGAGTATTTCTGGAAGGAATCTCCGGCATGGTAGCTGGTATTCGCACACGCGACCTGCGCAAGGTCTACACTTCGGCTCCACCCGTGGGCGCTGGCACCGGCGGCTTCTCGTTCGGAGCGCCTAAAGCCAAGGCTAAACAGCCCAAGCCGCAGATTGTCGCCCTCGACGGAATTTCCCTCGACATTTTGCCGGGAGAAATCTTCTGCCTGCTGGGCCCCAACGGCGCTGGCAAGTCCACGACCGTTGGCGTCCTGACCACGCGCGTTCGCCCAACCGCCGGCCAGGCGTTCATCGGCGACCATGACGTCTGGCAAGAGCAGGTCGCCGTCAAGCGCTTGATCGGCGTAGTGGCCCAGCGCCCCAATCTTGATTTCTCGTTGACCGCCCGCGAGATTCTCACGTTCCACGGTGCCTATTTTGGCCTCTCCTCGCACGAGCGCGCCAAGCGCGCCGAAGCCCTTCTCGAGCGCTTCAAGCTTACCGATCGCGCCGACCAGATGGTCCGCGGTTTCTCCGGCGGCATGATGCAGCGTCTCTCCATCGCTCGCGCCATGATGCACGATCCCCAGGTTCTTTTCCTCGACGAACCCAGCGCCGGCCTGGACCCGCAGACCCGCTTGCTCCTCTGGGAGATCGTCCGCGAATACAACCAAAGCGGCAAAACGATCCTCCTGACCACCCACAACATGGAAGAAGCTGACGCGCTCTGTAAGCGTCTCGCGATTATCGATCACGGCCGCGTGATCGCCTTGGGAACTCCGCAGGAGTTGAAGACTTCCGTTCCCGGCGGCTACTTGCTCCGCCTCCGCTTCGGCCTTCATTCCCCTGATTTCCTGAAGCTTCTCCAGGGCCTCGCCGGTGTCCGCGAAGTCCGCGCCAACGACAGCAACGGCGCCGATCTCTACGCCGACCGCGGCGGTTCGCTGGTTGCCGAGGTCGCCAGCCTGGCCTCCACTGCCGGCGTCGAACTGTGCGACGTGCACATCTCCGAGCCTAGCCTCGAAAATCTCTTTCTGCACCATACCGGAAGGAGCCTGCGCGAATGAACTGGAAAGCCTTTTTCGCCATGCTCGCGCGCGATGCTCACGTCGCTCGCCGCAACTTCGTCGCGCTGCTGTTTCAAACTTTTTTGCAGCCGTTGATGTTCGTCTTCATCTTCGGTCGCGTCATGGTCGGCAGCGGCTACATGCCTCCTTCCTACAAGAGCCTCCTGCTCCCGGGAATCATGGCCATCTGCATGGTCGGCACCGGCATCTGGGCCGTCGCCATGCCCCTTATCGCTGAGTTTCAATTCACCCGCGAGATCGAAGACCGCCTGCTCGCTCCCATGGAAATCTCCTGGTTAGCGATTGAGAAGGTAGTCGCTGGCACGTTGCAAGCGCTAGCCGCGGGCTTCATGGTTATCCCCGCCGCTTGGTTACTGCTCCGCCCAGGCGTGGGGTTAAACGTGCCCCATCCCCTGCTCTTTGCGCTTGTTGCGGTGCTTGTAGCTCTTTTCTCAGCGACTGGTGGCCTCGCGCTCGGCTGCAGCATGCAGCAGACCCACATCGGCCTGATGTTCAGCCTCATTGTGGCTCCCATGATTTTCTTCGGCTGCACCTACTATCCCTGGAGCGCGCTGGACAAATTCCCCATCCTCCAAAAAGCTGTGCTCGTAAATCCCCTCGTCTACGCCAGCGAGGGCCTTCGCGGAACAATGGTTCCCCAGTTTCCGCATCTCCCCATGACGGCTGTGATCATCGGCCTTGTATTTTTCAACGCCTTGCTGCTCTTCGTCGGCCTTCGCAACTTCCACGGCAAGTCCGTCACCTGAGCTCGTCAAATCATCGGCATCGGAGAAGGTAATGAAATTCGCGAAGACTGTATTTTGGGTTGCGGGCATTTGGGGCCTGCTGGTCCTTACACCGCTTTACTTCATGTTTGATCTCATCGGGCGCAATGATCCGCCTCCTATCACGCATCCAGGATTCTTCTATGGATTCGTGGGAATCGGCCTGGCGTGGCAAGTCGCCTTTATCATCATCGCGACAGACACCGTGCGCTTTCGGCCTCTGATGATTCCTTCGATCCTCGAAAAAGTGAGTTGGGGCGCACCGGTAATTGTCCTCGTGTTGCAAGGCCGAATGCACAAGTCGGACCTGGTCTTTGCCGGCACTGACCTTCTTCTCGGCCTCCTCTTCGCAATCGCCTACTTCAAGACGCGCGCCCGCCCCGTCTAGGCAGGGCGCGGCTGCATTTCGAGTACTGCTGAAATTGTGTTAACGTTTTTTGTTCATGAAGAAGCGCATAGGCGTGCTCTTAAGCGGCCGCGGCTCGAACTTCGAGGCCCTCGCGGATAGCGTCGCGGCAGGCCGCATTCCCAACGCTGAAATTGCCATTGTCATCAGCAATCGCGAAGGCGCTCCCGGCATCCAGCGCGCGGAAGCGCGCCGAATCAAGACATGTGTGATTCCTTCAAAAGGCCTCGAACGCGAAGTCTACGATCGCCAGGTCGCCGCCGTCCTCGACGACCACAAAATTGACCTCATCTGTCTAGCCGGATACATGCGCCTGCTCTCTCCGTTTTTCGTCGCCAAATTTCCAAACTGCATCCTCAACATCCATCCTTCGCTCCTCCCCTCCTTCCCCGGCCTCGAATCCCAGCGCCAAGCCCTCGAATACGGCGTAAAATTCGCCGGTTGCACCGTCCACTTCGTCGACGAAAATCTCGACGCTGGCCCGATTATTTTGCAGGCCACGGTTCCCGTGCTCGACAACGACACCGAGGCTTCCCTCTCCGAACAAATCCTCAAAGAAGAGCATCGCATCTATTCCGAAGCCGTTAGAATTGTGCTGGAAGGAAAATACAAGATCGCCGGCCGCCGCGTGCTTCGGAGCAGCTGAATTCGACTTATGACGCCAGCAAAATTTAAACCCGTCGAAGAACAGCTCGCCTACCTGAAAAAAGGCGTCGCTGAAATCATTCCTGAAGCCGAACTCGTCGCCAAGCTGGAAAAATCCCAAAAAACCGGCAAGCCCCTCCGCGTCTATCTCGGCGTCGACCCCACCGCCCCGGACATCCATCTGGGACACACCGTAGTCCTGCGCAAACTAAAACATTTTCAGGATCTCGGCCACACCGCCATCTTCCTCATCGGCGATTTCTCCGCCATGATCGGCGATCCCACCGGCCAATCCGAAACCCGCCCGCCGTTGACGCGCGAACAAGTTGACGCCAACGCCAAAACTTATCTCGCCCAGGTCTTCAAGATCCTCGACAAAGAAAAAACCGAAGTTCGCTACAACAGTGAATGGCTCGGAAAGATGTCGGCCGAAGACGTTGTTCGGCTCTGTTCTCACTATCGCCTCGCACGCATGTTGGAACGCGAAGATTTTCATTCCCGGTTGGACAAAGGCCAGCCCATTTCCGTCCATGAGCTTCTGTATCCGCTTCTGACGGCGATTGACGCCGTGAAATTGCAGTCCGATGTTGAGCTGGGCGCCACGGAGCAGAAATTCAACTTGCTCGTGCATCGTGAAATCCAGCGCGAGTATGGTTTGCCCGGGCAAGCCATTCTAACCATGCCCATTCTCGTCGGCCTCGACGGCCAGCGCAAAATGTCCAAAAGCCTCGGCAACTACATCGGTATTACTGAACTACCGGAGGAAATGTTCGGCAAGATTATGAGAATCTCAGACGACGTCATGTGGTCTTACTGGGAACTCGTCACGGACAAGACAGAGGCTGAGATCCAGACAATGCGCCAATCCTTGCTTGAACCTTCGCCGCCCACACGTCCACCCGTTACCACCACTGCGGACCCTAGATCGCTCCTGCATGCGCCACGAGCGATGAACCCTATGGACATCAAGAGGGATTTGGCAGGCGAGGTGGTCGCGACCCTCCACGGAAAGAAAGCAGCTGATAGTGCTGCTGACCATTTCCGTCGTGTCGTTCGAGAACGTCTGGTACCGGAAGAAATGCCCGAATTCAGAATAGTCCGGGCAACCGAGACAACTTTCTTCCTATCGGAAAAGCGAGGCGACATAGAAGAACTCAAACCGCCTTTTGCCGTTCCAGGTGGTAAGGCGGAGAAGTGGTCCAAGATCTTGCCATTACTCGGTCAGGTTCCATCCTCCACCGAAGCCGAGCGTCTTATCAAGCAAAGAGCTTTAGAAATCAACGGCGAAATCATATCCGATCCCACCGCGCGCATCGATTTCAGCGAAAAAGCCAAATATGAAGTCCGCGTCGGCAAAAGAAAATTCGTACGAATCGTCATCGAGTAATCCTACACAAGAACTTCAGCAACCATCTTTGAGACGTGCTCCGCGACCGCCGGCGCCGCCGTAAGCCCGGGCGACTCCATCCCCACCAGGTGAATCGCCTGCGGCACCTTGGGATCTCGAGTAATCACGAAATCAACGATCCCTTTGTGCTCCGGCGGAACAAGCTTCGGCCGCAGCCCCGAATAACCCAACTGCAGGTCGCTTTCCTCGATTTCCGGCAGCAAAGTTTTTGCGCTGTGCGCGAAATCCGCAATCGGCAACCGGTTCTTTTCGTAATTGTCTTTGCCCTCGACGTAAGTCGCCGTCGGCCCCAGCAGAAACGTCCCCCACAGCGTCTTCGTGAAGTGCACGCCGAGACTCAATCCATCGCTGTGCGGCAGCGGATAAACAAGATTATTGATCAGCGAAGAACGCGGGCCCCGCACTTCGCAGTATTCCCCGCGCACCGGATAGATCTTCCACGAACGATTTCCCAGCATCGCCGCCACCTCATCCGCATAAAGCCCCGCCGCATTGATCACACAGTGCGCTTCAATCGTTTCGTTCTGCGCATCCTCTTCGTCCCCGATGCGCAGCCCCACGCGAATGCCATTTCCGGAAGGCTCCAGCGAAGTTACCTGTGCGCGCGTAACAATATTTGCTCCCTGATTCGTCGCCACCCGCGCATACGCGTGAACCAATTCCTCCGCCGAAACGATCCCCGTCGAAGGCACGTCCAGAGCCGCAAATCCTTTAATATGCGGCTCGCGCGCTCGAATTTCCTCGGGGCCGATCAGCCGCAGCCCTGCAACGCCGTTCTCTTCCCCGCGTTTCTTAAGCGCGATGAGATCGGCTTCTTCGTGCGCATCCACCGCCACCACGAGCTTCCCGCAGTGACGAAACGGGACTTTATGCTTCGCGCAAAACTCGTAAGTCAGCCGGTTCCCCTCCACGCAGAGCCGTGCCTTCAAGGAATTTTTCGGGTAGTAGATGCCGGAGTGGTTGACGCCGCTGTTGCGCGTGCTGGTAGCCATACCGAGCTTCGGAAATTGCTCGACAAGAAAAACGTCCTGCCAGCGCTTCGAAACGGCGTTGGCGATCGCGCAGCCGATCACCCCGCCGCCAATGATCAGAATGTTTGCTTGGTCCATGAACTCAGAATATCGAAACTAGAAAAAGGAAAACAGCAATTTGCTTGCCAGGAAAATCAGGCTCCCGACTCATCCTCGTTTTTATCCGGCGTTAAACTCCACGGCTATTGATCACCGCCGACGGCGTCAAAGTAAGGCTTGCAAGGAACTAGCCGCGACTCGGTCCCATCGTGCACCGCATAAGAAGCCTGTTTGCTTGCCTCATATCCATTGCGCCAGAGCGAAGCGGCCCCGTGCACCCCGTCCTTGTTGATTGCATAGAAATAGATGTGAAACGTCCCCAATTTTTTCTTGTCGTTCTTGTAGTTGCGCGCCACTCGCGCCATTGCTTCCAGGCACGCGTCCGTCGGCGATTTGCCCTGCCGCATCATTTCGATGATGGTGTGCCCGCCGGAAATCTTGATGTTTTCCTCGCCCTTGCCGGTCGAGCCAGCGGCACCCACTTCATTATCCACGCAGCAGCCTGCGCCAATGATCGGTGAATCACCGACCCTACCCGGAATTTTCCATGACAAGCCCGAAGTAGTGGTAGTTGCGGAAATGTCGCCGTTCGAATCCACCGCCATGCACGGAATCGTGCCTGTCCGCGGATGCGCAATCACATGCTCCGCATAGGCGATTTCTTTTTCGTCGCCATCGAAAATCGCTGAAATATGTTCTTTCCACTCCGGCGAATCAATTCCCGGCCGCCAGTTAAACGAAGACTTCGCCTTCCATGCCAGCCAAATCTTGCGCGAATGCTCCGTGAGCAGATTCATCTCCTCGAATCCTTCCGCCACCGCAAATCGCCGCGCCCCGTCGCCAACGATCATCACGTGGTTGGTCTTTTCCATCACCGTCTTCGCCAGCCGCGAAACGTTCTTGATCCTCCGCACGCTCGCCACCGATCCCGCCCGGTGCGTCGGCCCGTGCATCACGCTGGCATCCAGCTCCACCTCGCCCTCTTCATTGGGCAGCCCGCCGTAGCCCACGGAGTCGTCATTCGGATCGTCTTCCACCACAGTGACAGCGGCCACGACTGCATCCAGCGTGTCGCCGCCCTTCTTCAGAATGTCCATCCCCTTGTCCAGGGCATGAAGCCCGTTAGCGCTGGAAATAATCAGCGGCCGCTTCCCCTGCGCCGCCGGGGCAAGACTCGCCGCACCGGGCGCCTCGCCCCCATTCGCAAGCGGCCGTCCGAACAATTTGCCCGCGCTCGCAACCGCACTCCCCGCCAGTGAAGTCAGAAAAAATTTACGCCGTGACCACAGTTCCATGGGGTGACCCTCCTCCGTGTGCGCAGGGCAATATACAACAGTTGAGACTCGGCAGTTGAACCTGGACAGGAAACACGACCGTCGAGAGTTCTGCGCCGTGCTCTTATTTCTTCGTTTCGAACACCTCGTGAAGTTCTCCCGCCGTCGGCGTCGTGGCCTTCGCGGGAAATTCGCCTTCCCACTGCGCAATCACCACGCAAGCAACGCAATTGCCCAGAACGCTCACGGCGGTCCGCCCCATATCCATCAGCTGATCGATGGCGAAAAGAAGAAATAATGGTTCCATCGGCAGATGAAACGAAGTGGCTGCGCCGAAAACAATCAGCAGCGAACCGCGCGCCACGCCCGCAGTTCCTTTGCTGCTGATCATCAGCGTTAGGATCATCAAGACTTGCTGACCGATGCTAAGGTGTAGTCCAGCGGCCTGCACAACAAAGAACAACGCCAATGATTGATAGAGACTCGCGCCGTCCATATTGAAGCTGTAGCCAGTGGGAAGGACGAACGCCACGATTTCGCGCGGCACTCCGAACGATTCCAATTGTTCGATAGCGCTCGGCAGTGTCGCCTCGGAACTTGCGGTAGCGAATCCAAGGGTCACGGGCCCGGCGATCGCGTTGACAAATCGCTTGATCGGAATGCGCGCCCACAACGCAATCGGCAGCAAAACGCAGACGATGAAAAAAGTCAGCGCGACATACATTGTGGCCAGAAGTTTCAGCAGTGGAAGCAGCACTCCCACACCAAGATGGCCAACCGTATACGCAACTGCACCGAAGACGCCCAGCGGCGCTGCGTACATCACCAGGTTCGTAAACTTGAACATGGTTTCCGAGAGGCTTTCGGCAAACGTCAGTAGGGGGCGGCGTTTCGAATCAGGAACCAGAATCAGCGCCATGGCAAAGAGCACGCTGAACACGACGACCTGCAACACCTGCCCTTCGGCAACGGACTTGGCGATGTTCTCCGGAAAAATATCCGTGATGAGTTGCGCGGCGGTGTGCGGCGAAACATTGAGTGATTGCGCCGCTGCAGTCGGCGGAAGGTGAACGCCTTCACCGGCGCGGCTGATATGAATGGCCGCGTAGCCGATGAGCATGGCGATGGTTGAAACCAGTTCGAAATAAACGAGCGATTTGATTCCGAGGCGGCCGACTTTTTTCAGATCGGAGTGGCCGGCTATTCCAACAACGAGGACGCCGAAAAGCAGCGGCGCGATAATCACCTTGATGAGGCGAAGAAAAATCGTGCCGAGGAGTTGCAGGTTGACCGCGACCGCAGGCGCGTCGTGGCCGAGTTCCGCGCCGGCGAGAAGGCCGACAAAAATCCAAGCCGTCAGCGAGCGGCGTGACGTGGCGTACGCCGCAATGAAAAAAATCGCGAGGCAGCGCAACAACGCTGGGACGAGCCCTGGCAGCGGCAGGATCTGTGCGCCGGCGAGCAGCGTGGCTGCGATGGCGATCGTTGCGGTGACGACGGCCGCGGCGAGTAATCTGTTTTTCATCGGCGCTCGACGAAAGTTTTCATCGGTGCCGAAAGGTATGCTGGTTAGCGGCGCATGTCAATGGCGACTCGCCGCGAAACAAAAACAACTGCCATTTTTCGCGCGGCACTATAGCCGCTCGTCCACGTGCAGCCCGACAACCTCCAGTCCTGGTGCAGCGCAACAGGGGCTCGCCCCAGGCAATGCGAACCTGCCGGTCCGCGCAAGACGTGCGCTACTCGACGCGCAACGCTTTGAGCGGATCGATGCGTGTGGCGCGGCGGGCGGGAAGGTAACACGCCACCAGCGCGACGCACAGCAGGAGGAGCGTGATGCCGGCATAGGTGAGCGGATCGGTAGCGCTCACGCCGTAGAGCAGGCCTGCCGCCGTGCGCGCGACCGGCAACGCCACCAAAATTCCGACAGTCGCGCCGATGAGCGCCAGGAGCATGCCCTGTTTGAGCACGAGCCCCACCACCTGGCGCGGTTGGGCGCCCAGCGCCATGCGCAGTCCGATTTCACTGGTGCGCTGTGCCACGGAATAGGCCAGCACGCCGTAAATTCCAATCGAAGCGAGTATGAGCGCAAGTGCGCCGAACAATCCAAGCAGGGCCGCGCCCATGCGCGCGGCCCACAGTCCTTGCCCCAAAATTTGTTGCACGGTCTGGCCATTGGTGAACGCCAGATTTCTGTCAATCTGCTGGACTTGCGTACGCACAGCCCCGATAAGAGGTTCGGGGTTGCTACTGGTACGCACGACAAGCGCGGCTCCGGGAGAGTATTGCTGCCGCATGGGGAGGTACGCGATGGGTTGCGGATCTTCACCAATCTGGCCGATAACCGCGGTCCCAACCACGCCCACGACCTGGAGCAAGTCTGGCTCGGTCACGATGGCAAAACGCTTTCCCAGAGCTTCCTGGCCCGGCCAGATAGCCTTGGCCATGGCTTCATTGATGACGGCAACCCGCGTGGTGTTTTCACGATCGAAATCCGTGAAGTCGCGGCCGCTTATGAGCGGGATACGCATGGTTTCGAAGTGGCCGGGAGTCACGTCGTCAAAATTGACGAGCGTGCCACGATTATTGGGGTCGGTCTGTTCGCCTTCGCGAAAAATGGTGGCCAGGAGGCCGCCACCGAACACGCCGTTGGAGGACACCGAAGCGCCCACTACTCCCGGGACAGTTTTGGCGTGTTCGATGGCGTCGCGGAAAAACTGCTGCCCGTGATCGGCGTCATAACGCAGGGCGCCCAGGTCGAAATTCATTTGAAGCAGGTTCTGGGAGTCGAATCCGGGATTGAATTGCTGAGCGTTTTGCATGCTGCGAAGAAACAGTCCCGAGCCGACCAGCGCCACGAGCGCTAGCGCAATTTCCGAAATCACCAGCAAACCGCGCAAACGATTATGGGTCCAGCCGAGTGCGCCGCCGCGGCCGCCGGTTTTTAATACTTCATTGATATCAGTGCCGGAAGCTTTGATGGCGGGGATGATGCCGAAGATCAAGCCCGTAAACAGGGAGACAAGCAAAGTAAATCCCAGCACGCGGGCATCGAAAGAAAGATCAATCGAGCCGTCGGGAAGAAACGGAGGGCGGAAGGACCACAAAACATTGCGTCCCCAGTAGGCGACGAGAAGGCCCGCGAAGCCGCCGAGCAGCGAGAGAACGGTGCTCTCGGTCAGTAATTGGCGAACCAGACGGAAGCGGCCGGCGCCCATGGCGGCGCGAATGCTCAATTCCTTTTCGCGCTTGGCGGCCTGCGCGAGGAGCAGGTTGGCAAGGTTGACGCAAGCGATCAGCAGGACCAAGCCGACTACACTCATGAGGACGCCGCCGGCAAGAGAGAATTGCTTTCGCTGATTGATGCCCAGGGCCGATTCGTTCAGAGGAAAGAGTTCCACGGTGCGGCCTTTGTTGTCGCGGGGATATTCTTTCTCGAGGCCGGCTGCGATGGTTTTCATCGCGGCCTGGGCTTGCGTGACGTCAATCTGCGGTTTCAAGCGGCCGACGATGGAGAGCCAGCGGAAACGGCGGTTACTTTCGAGAGCTTTGAGCTGCCCCGTGAGCACGTAGTCACGCATGGTGATGGGAATCCAGAGCACGTCCGGGCGGCCGAGGGAGACGATGCCTTTGAAACTCGGCGGCGCGATGCCCACGACGGTGTAGGGCGTGCCATTCAGGGTGATGGTCTGGCCGATGAACTTGTCATCGGAACCGAACTTGCGGGCCCACAAGCTGTGGCTGAGAACCACTTCCGGGTTGCCCCCAATTTTCTTGTCGCCATCGGCGATGAAGGTGCGCCCGCGAAAGGGCTTCACGCCCAGGACGTCGAAGAAGTTCCCGCTCACCAGTGAGGCGTTCAGTTGTTGCGGCTCGGCTTGGCCGCCCCAATTCAGAGGGAGGGGAAAGGTGACCATCGCCAGTCCAGAGAACACCTGGTTCTGGTCGCGGTAGTCCTCGTAGTTGGGGAGCGAGGTGCCGGTGAGCTGGAAGTTGACGTTGGAATTAAAGGTCAAGGTGTCGTGGGTGAACATCTCCGCGAGGCGGGAGGGCTCCTCGACGGGAAGGGGATGAAGGAAGACCGCGTTGATAATAGTGAAGATAGCGGTGTTCGCTCCAATTCCCAGCGCCAGCGACAGCACAGCCACAAAAGTAAAGCCGGGGCTCTTCTTCAACATCCGCAACCCGCCCCGCAAATCCTGTTGGAAGTTTCCAGCCATCGCGTCACCCCCACTCAACGATTAGGACGGTCGGCCGGGACATTTGTTTCCATCCTCTGTCCCGTTGGGGGAGCTCGAGGAATTGTAATCGGATTCGGTATTTAGTTAATAATAACTGGCCCCCTCCCCTGGACTTTTTGTAAGTGTTGCAGCTAAAGGACTTAGAGCATATGTAAGTGGTTACTGAACGACGATATGTGAGTGGTCGGAATGAGAAAAGGTAGGCATACCGAGCGGAACGGGCGAGCTGGCCGTGGTGTCGTCGATCAAATCACGGCCGATGTTAGCACGAATTACATCATTTGGCAAATACTATTATAGTACACAACCTTAGCAAAGCGGCTTATTTGTTCGAAAGATTCTGCAAGAAGAAGAAAACAAAGGGGTAGAACTCACTCCACGTTTAGAGCAAAGGGCGACGTGTTCACAATTACGGACCCGAGCGGAATTACGGACGAACGGCATTGCGACGGCAAAGATCACCCCACCAGGTTTTTCGAAGGCATTCTGTACAGTTGCGGGCTCCCCGATGAGCACACCTATGAGGTGGTGTTGAAGGATAAGGGAAAGGTGGTTACGACGATTAGCAGCAAGATCTCCGAGGACGGCAAGAAGATGGCTCGGACTGTGAAAGATGGGGAAGGCAAGACGACGTCGGAATTGAGGTACGAAAAGGTTGACTAACTTTAGCGGAGGCATGTTCCCGGGCCGTCACCGGGCGGCGAGCGTCCGCCCGGCGAAGGATGTAGTTTCCGTTGTAAAGAGGAGTAGGATGGAGGTGTAAGGGGCGCTACCACTAGCAGTTGCTTCAGATTCGGAATACCATCGGGCCACTCTTCAGGAAGCCACTCTACCGCTAGGGCCATTTCGTCCACCCGGCGCTACCCAGCAGCAATTGGGGGTGGAAGGCGCATTCCAGCAGGCCAAAGGCCTGTTCGGCTTTACAGAGCCGGGCAGGTGAAGTATGCACGACTACAGCACAGACTCGAGTGAAAGGAGAATTGTTCCTCTTCTGCTCGCGCTGCTGGCGATTGCTTTGGCGTGGGCCTCTTCGAAAATTCTCGCGGCAACCCACTTCTCGGTCCCCTGGTGGGTGGATGCTCCCTCCAGCATAGCTTTCTACGGCGCGCTCTACGCACTTTTCGACAGGTATCTCTGGCGGAACAGCTTTGTGCATAAGCTAGGGCTGGCGCGAATCCCGAACCTCACGGGGCGCTGGCGCGGTTACCTGATCACCTCTTTTGACGGCCACGCGAAACGGCACGATCTGATGATTCACATTTTCCAGAGCTGGACGCAGATCGCCGTTTACCTCACGACCGCCACATCCATGTCGCGCAGTTGCACGGCAGTAATTCAAGTGGACGATCCGGAAGGCGTGTCTCTGGTCTATCAGTATGAGAATCAGCCACTCGCAAACGCGACGAAAACGATGCACATGCACTATGGCACGGCGATGTTGAGAATCTCGAACGGCGGGTGCCTTGCGGGAGATTATTATGCGGGGCGCGACCGGCGAACTTTCGGGCGGATTTGCTGCAAGAAGTTATAGAGATGGCTGTTTGGATTGGTGCAAAGAGAAATAGCTCGCGGGTTACCAGATGCCAGGGTAGGTGAAGCTGGACCAGTGGACGGGGTACTGCGGGAAATTCAAGCCGACGAAATAGCGATCGCTGGCGAGTTGCTTACAGTAGACCACTTTCCCGCGCGCTGGCGGTCCATACTTCAACGGAGTGACCTTCGCCTCGTCACCGGGCCGCCAGGGGCGCCGAGAGATCACACGGGCTCCGTGCAGACTGACGTTGTCGGTATAGGTTTTTTCTTCTTCCTCGCCATGCGGTTGTTTGAAGCCCGTCAGACAAACCACCACGGCGATCGGGAGACGTTTTTCATTCCGCCCATCCAGATTTCGATCGAAAGGCATTTGGACTGGACTTTGGGTGCGCCCGTGTTGGCGGGAGGGCTGGAGGAGCCGACTACGGGGGACAAAGCCGCAATCTCCTTTGCAGATATCTCGGTACGTTGTTCAAACCGCTGTGCATGCGTTAGTGGGGGGCGAGAATCAGTAAATTGCGCCTGAGAGGACCTCCACTCAATGTACCTCTGTTATTACATACCACCGGTCAACTGCGATGCCAATCGGGTTAAGGCTGTAATCCAGTTACCGCCAATCCCTTAGTACTTTGGGTCCAGAGGTTTGCGCGGGGTGGCGAAGAAGAGTTCAGTCGTCGGCGCGGCGCCAGGGTTGTTTTTGTTGGGGGGTGGTGGCCGGAGGAGTTTCGGGCGGCGTTGCGGGCGCGGGGGACTGAGCCATGGCGGGGTTCTTGGCGCTGGTGGAGGGATCGTCGAGAGCGGTGGCGTGCTCGAGAACGCGGCGGGCGTATTCGGCTACGGTTTTTACGCCCGCAGCGTAGGCGGGATTGGGAGTCTTGACGCCGCCATTGTAGGCGCCGATGGCTTTTTCGACGTCGCCAGCGAAATGATCGAGGAGGCCGCGGAGGAGTAGGCCGGCGTAAGTGGTGAGGACGGCATCATCGACAGAATTGAGGTCCAGCACGCGCGGAGGGCGCAGGCGGGCAGGGAGCTCGGTGTAGTCGCGCTTATCTTTCAGGTAAAGCTGATGCGCGGCTCGCAAGGTTTCACGCGTGATTTGCCAGGTGCCGATGGCGTAGTCGCTGACCATGACGCGCTTGCGGCCGCGGCGAAGAATGATGTCGTCGCGCTGGGCGCGCTTCTTCCAGACGGCGTGGGTGAGATCGCCGTTGACGTCCATGTAATCGTTTTCCATGGCGCCGACGCCGAGGAAGTAGTCGAGCGGAAGCGAATAGAACTGGGCGACGTCCAGAATGTCGGCGGCGAGCTGGTTGGCCTGCTCGCGGGTCAAGGGCCGGGGAGCGGAATCGCTCCTTGCGAGGACGCGGTTGTCGGTTTGGGATTTGAAGACGAGAAACCTGGCCAGCGCGGGGAGAAGCTGAAACGAATTGAGGGATTCCAACTTTTGCTCGGTGGGGACGCCGTAGGCAACGTCGAACGTGTGGCTTTGCTGCTGGTAATAGGAGAGATCCTTGTGAGTCCAGGAATTCAGCTCGTAGCGGGAGATGAGGTTGCGGCCTTCGAGCTGAGAGAGGCGAGGGATGGCGGTGAGGAAGTCGTTGTCGCAGAGGATGAAGATTTCGTAGGACGGACCGGTGGCGGTATCGGCAGCGGTCAGCAAGATGCGCGAGGTGTCCACGCCGTCGCGGGCTTCACGGCCGCGGAGATATTCAAAATGTAGGAAGGCTTCGAGCTGGTCGTGGAACGTGGCGATTTTGGCGGAAGCTACGGCGGGAGCGAAAGGCAGGACCAGCAGGCTGCCTTGGATCCCGGGAGCGGGAAGAACGGGGTAGCGCGGAGCTGGCAAGTCGAGAGGCCAGAGGCGATAGTCGGTGTAGGCACAAGCCGCAAAGGCCAAAAGCCCGGCGGTTAGACACAATATTTGCCGAATGAGCCTGCGGAAGAATTTTCTGGCTGCCATCGCTGTGTGCTCCTTTCTTATGCATTAGATGGGCGACCCTTGCCTTTGCGTTATGGCGGCAATTTGTCCTCGGGTAGATGGCGTGCAACCGGCATGCCAGGTGGTGTACATTCTCTAACCAGCAGAAAATAAGCAACTTACTAAACACACAAAAGAATGGGTTGGGCTGAAAACTGTGGGTGGGCGTATTCAGACTACCACGACCGACGGACGAGCGGAAGCGCGTAAATTGCGGCCTCCGGCTGAGTGGCATTTGTCACCGTCGCTGGCTACCGGGTGACGCGGAGCACGACGACGGCTTGCGAGGGAACCTTGGCGGAGAATGTACCGGTAGATTTGCCGAGGTCTTTTTTGGCCCAGAGGTCGATGGGGGGAAAGCTCAGCCAAAGCGCAAGAAGACGCTGTGGAAAATGGAGAAGCCCCATCGCTCAACTTCAAAGGATGGGGCTTGCTTCGTCAGACCAGCTATTTTGTTTCCGTCAGCTGGAACTCGGGACAAGGGCGTCAAAGACGATTTCAGTTTTTGCCCGCGGATTTACTGCCGGTAAGAGCCGACACTATCGCGGAGCCGACCGGAGTTCCAGAGCCGGTGCAGGCGTTCCAGCCAGCCTGGGCTGAGTATGCGCCGTTATTGCCGCTGGTGATGGCGTGGAAGGTGCCGTTGACAGGGGCGATTTGCAAGTAGACGAGCGAGGAAAGCGCGCCCACTCTCTTGCCGAGGATTTGGTTGATGCAGGCTGTGAGGCCGGCCCATAGAGGAGCGACGGCGCTGGTGCCGCCGATCACGGAGGCTTGGCCATCGACGTAGACGTCGTAACCGGTGACCGGGTCAGCATCGCCCGAAACATCCGGGACACCGCGGCCGACGAAATGGCTGGGGTTCACGGAGACCGGGACGTTGGCGGAGGATTGGTAAGACGGCTTGGCGAAAAAGTCGCTTACGCCACCGCCGGTCGAGCCTTCTTGATTTGCCATTTCGTTCCAGGCGACTTCGCTGCTGTACTTGTTGTTGGCGGCGGTGAGTTTGGTGCCGCCGCAGGCGAGTGCAAACGGGCTGGAGGCGGGAAAGTCCACATGCTGCAAGCCGTCGGTCACACCGTCGGTCGAACCATTGTCGCCAGAGGCGACGCAGACGGTTACGCCGAGGGTTGCGGCGTCTTCAAACAGGGTGTTGAATTCGGTGAGGGATTGCTGGCTCCAGGTTGATTCCGGGCCTCCCCAACTGATGGAGATGACGGAGGGATTGTACTTGGTGTCGTGAAGTGCGGCGGCAATACCATGGTAGAAGCCCTGGTCAGTGTTGGGAACGAAGTAAACGGCGAGGGTGGATTTGGGGGCCACGGCGCCGGCGACTTCGATGTCCAGCATGACTTCGCCATCGGGGCCGTTGGCATCACCGGTGGGTTTGTTATGCGCACCGTCCACAGAGATGGCTACGACCTTCGGAGGAGTCATTTTCAAAGTGTTCTTGAAGTAGGTCTGAATGTCCTTTGGTTTGAAGCCGCCGCCCAATTCAATGATGGCGATGCACTGGCCGGTGCCGTCGGCGTTCGTGGGGAAATCGTAGAGTTGCGCAACCTGCACGGGAGTGAACGTGCCGGCAGGCTGCGTAGTGCGAGCATGCGAAGTTATGGCTGGTTGGTGGGTGCGAAAATGCGCCCTCGCTTGCTGGCGGTTGTCGAGGCCAAGGACTGCGGTGATGAGGCCGTCGAGCGCAGAGGGAATATTCACGGGTCCGGTGCGGCCGCGATAGGTTCCATTGGGTGATTCGTAGTTCAGCAACTCGACGTTAAAGGCTTTGCTGAAGTTTGCTACCGTGCCCGTCAGGGCTACGGATCCTTTCGCGAGGTCTGATCCCGAGATGCTCAGTCCATACTCGTGAGCAAACTCTTCCACCTTTTGCACGTCTTCTTGCAAAGCGCCGCGCTGATTGAGGAACTGTTCGCGCGTCAGGTGCTGGCGTTCTGCCGCGCGTTGTTTCAGCATCGATTCGACGGCTGCCTTTTCGGTGTCGGTCGCTGTTTTGTTTTTCGCCTTGGCGTCATCGGCTTGCGCACGTGAGCGCAAAAGCACGGTGACTTCAAGGCTTTCATCGGGATTGGCTGCGCCAATCACCTTTGCTCCGGAAACAACAACTCGTTCACTTCCCTTTAGGGGAACGTGTTCTGCGTAATTTGCCATAGGCTCCTTTCGATTCCGGGGGCTGGAATAGAAAGGGAGAGTTGGACAGATGAGGGGATGGGATCGGCGAATTTCTTGGGCTCAAGAAAAATGGGGCCCGCGCCTTCCCACTGTCCCGTGGGTTAATCCCCGGAATTTCAGGGGAGGGACGTTAGCAAAGGGAATGGCTATTGTCAAAGTAGATTTACTATAGATTAAGAAGTTCATAGAGTTCGTGTGTACAAAAATGGAAAATTCCTGTGCCATGTTGAAACACTTTGAAAACGGTGAGCACTCTTTCCTGCAGAAATCCGGGAGGTCAAATTCGCTGGCGTTTCCAGCGGCCGCGGCGGAAGAGGAGAATGCCGGCGGCGGCGATGGCGGCTTCCGCGACGACGATGGACCAAAAGACGCCATTGGAGTGCATGCCGATGGTTATGGCCAGGAAGTAAGCCAGAGGAATTTCCAGCAGCCAGAATCCGAAGAAATTCACGATGGTGGGAGTGACGGTGTCTCCCGCGCCATTGAAGGCCTGGAGCATGACCATGCCATAGGCGTAGCCGACGTTGCCGCAGCTGAGAATGCGCAGGCAGGAAACGGCCAGCGGAACGACGAGCGGATCGCTGGTGAAGAGACGAATGACCGGTTCGGCGAAAATGACGAAAAAGAGACCGATGCCGCCGAGAAAGATCATGTTGTAAAGGCCGGTGCGCCAGACGGAAGTTTCGGCGCGCTCGGGCTGCTGGGCGCCGAGATTCTGGCCGACGAGGGTGGCGGCGGCGTTGCTGAGGCCCCAGCTCGGCATGAGGACGAAGATGAGGACGCGGATGGCGATGGTGTAGCCGGCAAGGGCTGCGGAGCCAAAGATGCTGACGATGCGCACGAGGCCGATCCAACTGGTGTGGGCGATGGCGAATTGAAGGATGCCGGTGAGCGAGACGCGCAGGAGGCGGAGCAAGACGTTGAAATTGAGATGAATCTGGCTGCGGAGGATGCGGATGCGCTCGGTGCCGCGGAGGAGGCGGTAGAACTGATAGAGCACGCCAATGCTGCGGCCCGTGAGAGTAGCGAGGGCGGCGCCGGTGACGCCAAGCTTGGGGAAAGGTCCCCAGCCGAAGATGAGGCAAGGGTCGAGGACGAGATTGATGATGTTGGAGACCCAGAGCAAACGCATGGCGATGGCGGCGTCACCCGCGCCGCGGAAGATGGCGTTGTTGAGGAAAAGCATCA
>Ga0137389_10000100_pt1 | contig 45531 bp, 53 predicted proteins | sample 15con2h14BmetaG_FD_104645 | JGI IMG/M metagenome (GOLD analysis project Ga0137389, IMG submission 104645) | Vadose zone soil microbial communities from Angelo Coast Range Reserve, California, USA - 15con2h1.4B metaG | ecosystem: Environmental > Terrestrial > Soil > Vadose zone > Saprolite...
GGAGTTGTTTGAATGATAATCAGCATCAACTATCCAGCAGGACATCGTCGAACCGAGAAGTGGGAACCTTGCGATCTTTTCTGTCCAATGTGTGGAGTCAAAAAGGTTTGGCTCGAACAAAGTCTGGGAGACTACTATTGTGGTCCTGAGTATATCTGTATTGAATGCTCACATCGATTCACAATACAGGGACCATATAAAATAGAACAAAAAGACATTACGTCTTTTCGTGTCTTAGATGTACTAAAGAGTGTCACATGACCGAGCTTACTCCAGACGTACTAAAGCGAATAGCCGACATTCTGTCGTCCGACAAAGCCCAAACCAAGAGGGCAACCCATGTCAGCGATAGCTTGAGTACAAGCACGCTTATCTCTACGACGTATGGCTACATCGTAAGCTTCAATGGGTTCGAGACTTTCGTCGGAAGCAACGAGGTCGAGGCTGATGCATCCATAGCTGAAAGCTATGCTTTGTCAAATAAGCTTCAGGCGTGGTATTTGAATCCGCGAGACACTACTAGCGGACCCACGACCTTGTCAGTAAGTCATGACGATTATTGCGATTGGTTGAGGAGGAAAGATGAGTGAAACTGTCTTCGTGCTATTGATGTGGTTTGTCCTGATATGCTCGTCAATAGCGTCCTGCTATTTTCTGAGCCAAATGTTTCGTCAGACAACGCGTCGCTTCATTAATTGGTTTCTGATGAAGGACACCCAACGTAAGTACTATCAAAAATAGTACTTGACATCCACAAACAAGTTTGCTATGCTTAAGGCATTGCAATGCTCCATGTCGTTACTGTTACTTTTGTTAACAATAGCGACACGAAGCAAACCCCAAATAAACTCAACTAAGGAGACTCAAAAATGAAAGACGGAACAAAGACGAAGGTATGCTACTCCGAGCTCGATGACAAGGGTGCAGTCAAGACCTACATTACCTCAGAGAACGCCTTCAATAAGATGCTCAAGGACGCGACCGAGGCTAAGGAGCCACTACCGACGCTCGTTGCTCAGCAAACCTTCGGGTACAAGTATGCTGAGACTGTCGACGAGGCAGTAACGCTCGCTGGCGGAACCGGCGTTGGTGAGTACGAAAACATCGACACTTTCCTCGGTGTCTTCAACTACGCAGCGTCGCTTCGACAGGACAACGCAGCGAACGACATCCTTCAAGGCGAAACCTTTGCACCCAAAGACGGCGTTTGGGACATTAGCTACGCGGTCGCAGAGAAGGTCGAACGCGCGAAGATGTCTCCCGAGGAACGTGCAATCAAGGACCTTGCCAAAGGCGGTATCGTCATTACGGCCGACCAGCTTCGTGCTGCGTTGCAGTTGATTCAGCAGCAAGCTGCGACGGCCTAACCACGACCTTTGCACCATGTCAAGTTTTGTAGTCTAGGACGCGAATAGTGGGGACAGCCTCGGCTACAAAGACTGGTGCGAAGCGGGGACGGCGTAGGTGTTAGCTAGCACCAAAAACGACCGTCCCTCACTTTTAAGTCGGCGGCGAGTCATAGCCTCGTCGTTACTCCACAGCGTTGCTCATAACAACGCGGTCGCAAAGCCCGAGTTTACCGACTTAGCTCGGGCTTTTCTTCTTTCAGAGGAGGCATTATGAGTCGCAAAGGTTCGAAAAACGGTCAATATAAATGGGAGTCTCGCATCATCGTGGGAGACGTCGATTCATGTTGGTCGTTTGCTGGAGCACACAATAAGTATGGACGACCTCACGCGAAAGTAAACGGAGAGACAATAGACGTTTACAAACTCGTATTCGAGAAGAACTTCGGAACAGTTCCCGCTGGATACGAAATACATCACAAATGTGAAAACAAATCCTGCGTGAATCCGAATCATTTGGAAGTCGTTTTGGTAATGCTTCACAAAAGAATGTTTCACTCAGGAGATACAACGTGCCGATAAAGGCAAAAATTTGGTGGGATGAACAAGCTGGAGCCTACGTTATTAGTAGCTCCTACAATGAGAAACTCGTCAACGCTCTAAAGACGTTGATTCCATCTGGCGAACGCAATTACGACCCCACAACGAGGTTCTGGTACGTAAAAGAGCAATACGGCGAGTTCATACGTAGCATCGCTACAACTGCCTTCGGCATCCATTCGGTGTCGTTTACATCGAAACAAGTCGCACAGCAAGCCCAGACACAACAACAGGCCTACCAACGACCCAATCTTAGTGTCGGTGTAGGCACAACCGAGGATGCTATTGTTTCGTTCTTTGCGCTATTAAGCTACGACGCTGCAAAGCAGTCATATCGACGTGCTTCGCTGGAGCTTCACCCAGACAAGCCGACAGGCGACGCAGTCAAGATGGCGAAGCTTAATGAGCTTTGGAGTCGAATTGAGCGAGAGTATTATAAAAAATGAACTTCAATGACAGATTCATCGACAGTGGACTCTTCGAAGGTCTTTATCGCTCTGCGTATCGCTGCATGACTTGTGGAGCAGTTATAGAAGATACACGGCGGCATGAAGAGTGGCATCAAAAGCTTGAGGCTCAAAGACCAGAGCCTCCAAAGGACTTCGACTTCAACGTCGAGAAGTAAAGGAGATAAAAGCTATGTCAGATATAGTAAAGAAACCCGACCCACCACCGACAGGTGGTTTGATGCTGAACAAAGGTAAGCTTCGAAGCTCAGCTTCGCCTTTTCAGCAACGAGTTAATCAAGCAAAGAGCAACGTCGAAGACGCTACGACAATGCCCAATCGCCTTTGCCTTATGCTTGACAAGTCGTCGTCCATGTCAGCTTTGGAAGACAAAGCGGGTATGAAGCAGCGTATAGACTTGCTCAAAGACGCAGTCGAGAACTTCGCTTCGCGTTGTGACTTCACCAACACGAGCGTAGCTATCGAGACGTTTCCGCCCAACGTTGAGCTACAACTAACGACAATGCAAAGTGCAATAACGACAGCTATGTTCGGCGTTCAAGCTTCGGGCAATACTCCTATGCACTCATGCGTCGTAGCCTCGCTAGAGAAGATTCCAATGACACGCGGAATCATCGTAAGTGACGGCGAGGCAACGGATTGGCGCGAGCAAGAGCTCGACGACGAAGCCGCCTTCATAGGCGAAGCCCTCGACGAGGAGTCTATAGCTGTCGCCGGAGTGCCTGTCGGCATTTTGTAGAAATACAAAATGATGGGCATTCCCATCGACTGTGTCCACATTGGCGACAGCCAAGGCGGTGAAGAGTTGCTTCGCAGAATCGCGAAGGAAACCGGAGGCATCTACTTGAAGTTCACCGACGTCGGTGCGTTCGCAATAGCGTTCGCTTATCTAACCCCAGGCTATCGAGCGATGCTTACTCAAGGCAAAGTGTCGGCAAAGGAGCTTGGCGCGAAGGAGATAAACAAGTGAGAACACCACTTCTCGAAAACTTGCTCGAAGAAATCGTCCAAGAAATCGGACGAGCGAAGCGAAAACATCCCGACTGTCCGACGCTTCACCACGCAATCGCGGTCATTCGAGAAGAGTATCTCGAACTTGAGCACGAAATCTTCGTTGACAACAAAGACCGTGCCGCGATTGACAAAGAAGCGATTCAGCTAGCCGCTACATGCATTCGACTCATCATGGATGTCAATTTAGATTCGAGGGAAGGCTAATGGGCAACGTCGTTCCAATTACCTCCACCGAAGACGAATACCAACGCTCCGTCGTCATGGTACTTCAACACAAGCTCACGACGCTCGGTATCGCGGCTCGGTTCGTTGAGCCTATATCCGTAGGACCGATTGTAAGCGTATATCGCTTCCTACCGATAGGCTCGTCCCGAGTGTCACAACTCGAAGGACTAGCCGAGGACTTTGCCATTACGCTCGGTGTTGAGGACGTGTTCGTGAAGAGGATGCCAGGCGAAAGCGCCGTAGGCATCTTCGTGCCGAACAAAGAGCGTAAATGGGTTCACTGGCGCGACCTTTGTACTCTGCCAACGGCGGGATGGCATATACCGCTCTTCCTCGGCATCGACTTCCTCGGACGCGTCGTACACGAAGAGCTTACGCTAATGCCTCACCTACTAATAGCGGGCTCGACAGGCTCTGGCAAGTCGACCTTACTCAATAGCATAATAGCTTCGCTTATACTCAACATGCCGTCGACCGACTTACAGCTTGCTCTAAGCGACATCAAAGGCGTCGAGTGGGTTCATTTCGACGACTCGAAGCACCTTTTCCGTCGCAGAGCGACCTCGATAAACGAGTCTTTGCTTCTGTTCGACGACCTTATCGTAGAGATGGAAGCGCGTTTGAAACTCTTCAGCAAAGGAGGTCACCGTAACATCCTTGAGTATAACTCAGCAACAGCCTATGCTAAAAAGCCGTACATTTGTCTGCTTATCGACGAGTTGTTTGATATTCTTGTCAACCGCGCTCAGTACGAAGAAGGTTCTCGTGATACTGTCGGTAAAGTCGCCTCGTCTAAGCTTGCGAGCCTCGCTGCAAAGGCTCGGGCTACCGGCATACACATCATCGCGTCGACTCAACGCCCAAGCGTCAAACTTGTTGAGGGTGACATTAAGGCGAACTTTCCCGCGAGGATTACCTTCAGGTTGCCAAGCGAAGCTGATAGTCGTACCGTACTCGGCACCTCTGGAGCAGAGCATTTGCTCAGCCGTGGAGACATGCTCTGTATCAACCCGAATAAACCCGGCATTCAGCGTATTCACGCACCACTTGCGGACCTTAAGGACATCAAAGCGGCGCTCGAATATGCAACAAGGAGAATTTGAGTTCAAATGAAACTTGTACTCTACTTGACGCTTCCGATTAGACTTGCCCTCTACGTTTTGGTTTTCGTTGCAGTCGGGATACTCTTTCCTACGCAATGGAAGGAAGACTACAAAAGTTTCTGGCACTTTCTCGTGCTCGCTGACGATAAATGGTGACTAGCACAGTCGCTACGTACTAGTACCCTATTTTCCTTGCAAGTACTTGAAAACAAACAAGATGTTTGTGCTTGACAGTTACTAACCGCTTGTGGTACGATTGCCCATGCCACTGAACCCGAAGCTCTTCACCATTGTTAGCTTCCCGCTTCGCCGCGATTTACACGAAAAGCTCAAAAAGATGTTCCCTCACTATGGAGACACGTCGAAGATTCTTCGACAGCTTGTTGAGGGAGTTCTTAGCGGTCGAATTAAAGTTAAATCCTAAGGAGTAGCATGTTCGAAGACGAAAACAAAGGCGACCCCTCTGCCGAAGACCTTGACGCCGTGGCAGAGGAGCAGGCTATAGCCGACGCAACTGTTAACTTAGTTAACGGTAGTGTCTGCACAATCTGTGGCGACGCTTCAACGTCGATATGCTCGAAGTGCGGTCAGGACTTCTGTGACAAGCATTACTGCCTCGTTCACGGCTCGTTGCCGACACAGCGCGAAGCTCTAACCGACGAGGACGGCACCAAGCATCAAGGTCGGCGTATACGCCTCATCGGTGAGGGTTGGCCAAACTCGTTGCGTATGATTAAGGACATGTCTGACGAAGAGCTCGAAGGTCAAATCGCCGGCTTACAGAAGCTCCTTCAAGACGCAATCAAAACCGCCGACTATAGTCGCATTTCCATCTCAGCAAGGGAATACGAGCTTGACTACCGTAAGCACTCGCGATATGTCGCGGCTATAAAGCGTAGGGAGAAGCTGACACAGGGATCGGTTCGACTTAACTCGAAGAAACATCTCGTAAGCGCGTCGAGGCGGGCGATACCACCCGACATAGCGAGTTTGATGAAAGCGTTTAACATCACCTACGAAGTAGCTATGACGTTGAAGAAGACTCTTGGAGGTAAAACGTGATTAACGTAGATGAAGTCAATGACCAAGTGCTAACCGACATAGCCAACAACATGGGTCTGGACGTCGGAGAGGACGCAACCTACGATGCGATTCGGGAGCTGTCTTTTGAATCTGCTTGGGAAAGGTTTTGCGTCTGGAACGGATTACTGGGAAGTTTCCATATTAAACTCCGTGAAGCGTACGAGAGTTTAAAGAAGGCGAGCAAATGAGCTTCAGCTTCTACGAGATAGACAAAGGACGATTCATCTTCTTTGTCGACGCTTCGCTGCTCAAAAGCTTCTCTCATTGCGAGCGTTACTTTTATCTCAAGCACGTGAAGAACCTTCGCCCAAAGGGTGTCTACGCCATGAAACCCTTTGCTATGGCCATAGGCTCATGGTGGAGCGACGTCATGGAGGACTTCTACAACGCGCTACGCGACAAGCGGCCACTCATAGCTGACGACATCCAAGATATCGCTCTGCGAGCGTGGGTCAAAAACGAGCTCGACAAATCCATCTTGGCTGAGCCTAAGAAGTTTGAGGATTTTGGCGACATAGCCGGAGCGGTACTGATGCTCCAAGAGTACTACAACTCGCAGTATCTCATCGACGTGTCTAACTGGAAGATAATCGCCGTCGAACAAGGTTTCGGTTTGAAAAAGGAGGTGTTACTTGGGGAATCACCACGCGTCGTCGTCTACTGGATTGGAAAGCCTGACCTCGTTGTTGTCGAAAACGGTCGGCTTACTCCAGTCGACCACAAAACTGTATCACGAATCGATGGCTTTACAACGAGTCGCTACAAGCCATCTACTCAAATGTCCGGATACGTTCACTCATGCGAAGCAATCGCAAAGTCGCTCGGATACCAAGTACGAGTTGATCGTTGCGTCGTCAATATCTGCTCACGTTTACGTCCTTCGGACAATCCTCGAAGCGGTAAAAAGAGACCTCGATTCGTTCGAGCCTACCCCAATTTTAATCGCGAAGAAATCGAAGAGTGGCGTCGGGGCGTCGTTAACAAGTGTGAGCGAATAGCGCATTGTCTCCGAACAGGGGAGTGGGTTTGGTCCGAGACAGCGTGTGATAACTTTTATAATCGCCCCTGCGATTTCAAGAAGCTCGATAGCTCGTCGCCCTCGGCACGTGAGGTTATATTGCTCGCGGACTTTATGGAAGGCAAGCCGTGGCAGCCGTATCAAGTAACGAATGAAAAACAAGAGGAGGATTAAGTGCCCCTAGAAATACGCATCATGGAACAAGAACCACCCGTGTCCAAGCTCAAGCTCGCTATCGTAGGACACGAGAAGAACGGTAAGTCTCGCCTCGCGGCGACAGGTCGACCCTATGTCCTTGTCCACGACTTTGACAACCGAGCCGAGGCTTTGCAGGGCCGTTCGGGAGTCGTTGTACTAAGCTACGTCGAACCTCAATGGCCCAAATACCCAGAAGCGGCTCAGCTTTTCCTCGATATCTTGAGCCAGCTTGAGTCCTCACTCGACCTACACGACCTTATACCATTGCTCAAGCAACGCTTTCCTCAAGGCAAGTACCCCGAAGTCCCAAAGGGAACGCTTGTACGAACGAACGTTGTCGACTCCGTCCAAACGATGGGCAAAGCGTTTATGAACTACGCGCTCGCGGGACAAAAGGACATCCGACGTTCCGTCAAGTTCGCCGGTTACGAAGTCTACTTACCCGGAGGTTGGGATGCGTGGAACGCCGAGATGGCTCCTGTGGAGTCTTCTATTTTGCGCCTGCTTGCTTTGCCTACAGATACTACTGTTGTACTTCATGAAACTTCCGAAGAAACTGCAGACTCCACATCGGAGAAACCACGCTTCACGGGACGTATCGGAGTTTTCCCGGTTAGGTATCAACGACTCATCAAATACTTCAACGAAGTTTGGCGTGTCAAGCTAACACAGGTCGCGGGCAAAGACAACAAGATGGTCTATTTGCCTCGCGTCTATCCACAACCGAATTACGAGTTTGATTGTGCAACTGCGCTCCAGCTAGACACCATCGAAGAGCCCGACATCCGAGCTATGATAGCGAAGCACGAGCAACGCTCGAAGAACGGTCTACAACTACAAGCTTCAGTCTCTCCGGAGACGAAGAAACAACTCTCAACAAGCGTTAAAATCTAATAAGGAGAATGAAATGCCTCGTTTAACAGCCTCAAAAGAAGAAGTGAAGGGTCAATCACCAATGCCTGAGGGTTTGGTGACGATTCGACTCGACAGCTTCGAGCCCAAGTTCTCAAAAGACAAAGGTTCAATTAACCTAAATCCAACCCTCAAAATCATCAACCACGCCGAACACAACGACCGCCGCGTCTTCGAAAACCTCAACACAAAAGCAAAGTGGGTCTGGAAGGACTTCTGCCATGCCTTCGGGGTTCCTTTGATTATAGACGCAAGCGGTGATGTCGAATTCCCCGGCAACTTCGATTGCTCGAATCACGGTGAAGCTTGTGATGGAAGCGACCCTACTAACTGGCAATATCGTGGGCCATTAGTCGGTCAGCAAGCTCAGGCTTACCTGATACAGTCGGACGACACCAAAGGTGGCATTAGGAATGCCATTAAGTACTACGTGTGTCGCGTGTCGGGCTGCACGGAGAAGCATTCTCAGAAGTTAAACAGTTAAGTCGTTTCGAGGCCGATGAACCAGAAACCTTTGGCTTCGGTAAACGACAAGTCGGAGTCTGAGAGTGTTTCCTCGCTGATAACCCGCAACGTATCGCGTGCGGACACCGCCGTGCCAACGGCCTCCGATAGTAGCGTCCTGAAGACTGACGTAGAGGGCGTATTTTAAGGAGTTGTCGAGTGAACGACGACCTCAACATAGCTCAAGTAAACGTAGGCGACCGCGTTCGCAAAGACTTCGGTGATATAGACGAACTTTGCAACTCGATTAAGTCGGTAGGTTTAATCCAACCCATCGTTCTGACTCACGACCTTTGCCTCATTGCCGGCGAACGCCGTCTACGCGCACTGAAGCGTATCGGCGTTACGACGTTGGTTCATGCGAGCCATTTTATTTGGAACGACGAGCAAGACGAGCTTAGACTCAAAGCGATGGAGATTGAAGAAAATGTCAAACGCAAAGAGCTATCGTGGCAAGAGGCCGTCACAGCGAAGAAGCGCCTCCTCGAAATCATGCAACAAATCCACGGGACCGTTACTTCTGGACGTCCGTCTAGAAGCGAGACGCTCGGTGTTTCTTCTTCAGGTTTTGGCATCAACAAACTTGCCGCGCTCCTTGGCGAGTCAAATGCTCAAACTTCTAAAGACATTGAACTCGCAAATCTCATCGAAGCTGTCCCCATGCTCGCCCGAGCCGAAACGAAGGAAGCCGCTCGCCGCTCGGCATCTCTTGCTGTCGCAGTAGCAGGAGCTTTGCAGCAGCAGACTAAGAACCCTTCCAAGACGGAGCAAAAGTGGACATTATATGAAGGAAACTTCCTGGATACCTCCAAACATCTGGGTGACGATTCGGTTGATTTGGTCATTGTTGACCCTCCATACGGCGAAGAAACTCAGGGAATGGGTCCCAACTCGAAACCGCTACTCGCAAATGAATTTGCTGACGACAAAGGTGCTTGGGACTCGATTCTTGGGGCGCTCGTTGCACAATCAATTAGAGTTCTTCGTCAGGACAGGTTCGCGGCTTTCTTCTTCGGATTCACTTTTTACCAAACGCTTTTGGATTCTGCTCGACTGGCAGGTTTCTCTGTGGATATTACGCCGTTGGTTTGGGTCAAGAATACAGTCATAAACACCAGTCCTTATACCCGTTACGGACGTTCTTACGAGCCGATAATGATTTGTCGTAAAGGCGAACCGAAGCTGATGCGTCCTTCACAGCGCGACGTCATCGCTATCGACAACGTAATAACACGAGGAACGAACGAGCATAAGGTCTACCAAGCACAGAAACCCGTCGCCTTAATCGAGAAACTCATCCTTGATATGTCTCCTCCTGGCGCAACGGTTGTCGACTTCTGTGCCGGAAGCGGTACAACTGGAGAAGCTGCGCTTCGAACAGGGCGTCGGGTCGTTCTCTTCGAGAAGGACCCAATCGCATGTCAGATTACGAGAGCTAGACTAGGGGCATTGTAAATGAGAAGGCCAAAATGTTCGTCGATAGAAGACGCAATCGACAAAAAACCGAACGGTTGTTGGCTTTGGCTCGGAAGTAAAGATACACATGGATATGGAACTGCCTGTCTGAATGGAAAGCATATACTTATTCATCGTTACATGTATGAAAAGTATGTCGGTCCCATTCCAGAGGGATTTATCCTTCACCACGAATGCAAAGAGAAGTCTTGCGTAAACTACAATCATGTAACGCCTCTTCCGAAAATAGAGCATTTGAAACTTCACAATCCAAAAACAAAGACAAAAGAGGAGTCGTACAAAAGACTTACAACAAGAATAGCCGAAAGGAAAAAGGCGTTAAGAGGAGCTCTATGAAGATTTCAATCCAAACTATACCTCACCGACAACAGAGATACAACACCATTGGTGACTGGTACACAGATAAGGTCACAGGCTCAGTTCGTATCTTCGTTAGCGAGCTCGATAGCTGGCGTTACGAACTCCTCGTAGGTATTCACGAAGTAGTCGAGGCCTTCCTATGCATGCACGACGGTATCACAGAAGAGTCCGTTGACCAGTTCGATAAGCAATTCGTTAGTCATAGCAACGAACCCGGCGACGACCCACAAGCCCCGTACCAGAGGCAGCATTGCCTCGCAACTGGTGTGGAACGTATCTTGGCAGCGTTGCTCGGAGTTAAGTGGGCTGAGTATGAAGAGGCTTTAGAGAAACTTATCATCAAGCGCGAAGAGGAGGAAAAGAAACATGTCGACACAGGAAGAGGAATCGAAACCGACTAGTAAGCAACTCTACACCTGTCTTCTACGCTGCTTTGTGTGTCTGAGATTACTGTCAGAAACACGGCACGTCGAGAAGAAGCCTGGAGTTAAAGTAAACTACAGTGAGTGTCCCTTGCACAAAGACAAAGGAGTTCATGTTGATTGGGAACCGGAGGTAACGCCATGACTTTAGAACAAACAAGGGACTTCGTCACTAATATGCTGGAAGCTCGTTCGCATATTCTACAAAATCCAGAGTACGGTGGTACTGAGATAGATTTCTGGGCTGATAGAATTAAAGATTTTATCGACGCCACGCTCCTCGCTCAGCACGCGGTAGCCGAGCCAGTGGATATGCTTACTGAACTTGACCATGTAAAGTATACCGGGCCAGCGGGAAAGATTATGCAGCCCAAGACGCGTCTCTTCAAATGCCCAAGTTGCGGAAAAGAATTCCGCGACATAGCCCACGCCCCTAATGGGATTTTATGCCCAGATTGCCCACCGGCGCACGCGGCAGAGCAGCCCAAGTTGTTGACGGAGGCGCAGGTGCGCGAGGCGTGGAATTCAATACCCGGCGAAGAACCGAGCATGAAAACTTACTACTTCAAAGAATTAGCTGAACGCCTCAACACCCTGCTCGCCGCCTCGGTAGCGCCCCCGCCGCAGCAGGTTCAACCAACGCGAGAGATTCTGGCGAAGGTTATTGCCGGACCTGCCTACCCCGATTCCTACAACTGGGAAGCCGCTGATAGGGTTTTGGAGTTGTTCGGTATTCATAACTGTCCAACAGGGGACCACGCTGACTGCACTCCAATGTACATCAGAGCGGCTGGCGAGCCACCCCTAGCGCCCGGAGAGCAAACTTCGCCTAAGGAGGAGGAGTGAGTCTATTCAACGAAACCGGTCACGACTCAATCGACGACCGAAACACCGAGGCCCAACGCCTCATCGACGAGCTTTCTACGAATACCGAAGCTATGCAAACTCACGAACGTAAGTTCGTACTTGATATGAGTGACAAGGTGTCGAGAAATGAGCTTCGTTGTTCTGAGAAGCAGCTTTTTTGGCTTCGCGGCCTTTACGAAAAATACTGTATTTAGGAGACAACATGTCCGACGAAGTCCTTCCAATTCCAGAACCAATCGAGAAGATTACTCAAGAACTTATTAACGATATCCATCCAGACTGGGATACGCGAACATGGAAGTTTCGTTGTAGCTCCTGTAAAAAGGTTATGGAAGGCTCTATCGAGAGGCTTCGAGAGCTCATCAAGTTTTATCGTCCTGACGAATACGTAGAAATTCGATCACAGTTTCACATTCCTTTTATCGACGCGACTGTTACTCTCTGGAAGAGAAGCAAGCCTCGTCAGCCAAAGGTATTCATCCGCTAATGGGCCAAAAAACCGAAGCTTTAAAAGCGAAGTGTCTTACGCTCGGACGTAAGTATGTCGGCTTTCGCGGTGATCCGCGAGCGCCAATCTGGGTCGTAGGCGAAGCTCCCGGAGCCGACGAAGACCAAGCCGGAGTTCCTTTCGTCGGTAGCTCAGGTCGAGAGCTCGACCGAATGCTTAGCGAGGCAGGGTTGAGCTTTGGCGATATTTGTTTCGTAAATCCTTACAAAGTGAGGCCACCTCTAAATGACATCGAAAGATTCGAAGAAACCGGCATCACGATTAAAGAAAGCGAAGAGCAATTCTATGAGGAACTCAACGATTACAAACCGGCCTTCATTATCCCTGTCGGAGGAACAGCTCTGCAAATTCTTTGTGGGTTTACCATTGACCCCCGAGATAAAGAGTCTAAAATTAGCAAATGGCGAGGCTCTTTACTTAGTTCTGAAGAACTCAGCTGGTCACATTTTGTCATTCCCAATTTCCACCCTGCTTATATCCTACGGGAGTGGTCCGATAGAGACGTCGCGGTTTTTATATTCCGTCGAGTTAAAGAGGAGTTCGACTACTGGCGAGCCAACGGCCGACACCAACCTCTCCCGGCACGAGAGTTAATCGTTGACCCGTCTTTCGACGAGTCCCGAGAGTATCTTAGGAGCTTGCTTAATGACGATAGACCAATTTCAGCGGACATTGAACTTCTCGCTCGCCGTGTTCCGATTTGTATTGCTCTTTCCAATCGTCGTGAATCTGCTATCAGCGTCAGTTACTTTGACTATCCTCCTCGTGAACAAGCAGTCATATGGAAGCTCATTGACGAGCTCCAAAGAACAAAACACATCATTGGACAGAACTGGACAACGTTCGATGCGAACTGGGTTGAGGCTCTTGGCTTCTCAAGTGGGGTGGCTTCTTGTGACGATACTCTTGTACGTCATCACGTACTTCATCCCGAGATGTCTCACAAACTTGACTTCCAAGTGATGCAATACACCCGTGAGCCTTTCTACAAAGACGAAGGCAAAGGCTGGACCGTTCGAGAGGGTCTACCAAAACTGAAGCGTTACAACTGCAAAGACGCCGCCTGTACTCTGGAGGTTTATGAAGAGCAAGAACTCGAGTTCGCAGAGAACCCTCAACTACGGCAGTTCTATGAAAGATACGAAATGCCCCTCGCTAGGCGATTTCACGAAATTGACAAGCGCGGAATCCTCACAGACCATGAGGCTCTCGCCCAACTCCGCAAAGAGATTGTTGCTGAGCTTGGCGAAAAATGCGTGGCAATCTCGGGAGGACTTAATAATCGACCTGTCGTTTACTCAAAACGAATGGAGACTGACCTTGCGAAGCAACTCAATGTCGATACTAAAGCGGTTCTTAATATCTCGTCAGTTCAGCAACTCAAGGAGGTTCTAAAGAATGAGCTTAAAATCAAACTCAAAGTCGATAAACACTCAGGTAAAGAATCGACCGGAGAAGAAAGCCTCAACGAAGCCTTCGCCGCTACTGGCAACGGTGTCCTTAAAAACGTCCTGCGGGTACGCGAGCTTAACAAAATGCTCGGAACTTATATCGACGCCAGGACTGACGCTAATGTGTTCTATTCCTGTGGTTCAGTCACCGGAACTGTCACGGGTCGTAGAGCATCTCGAAAAAACTTCCTTGGTTATGGTTCAAATGGGCAAAACCAACCAAAACATAGCGACTTGGGCGAAAGATTCCAAGGAATATTTATTGCACGACCTGATCGTATTCTCGTTACTTGCGATCAGGCTTCGGCAGAAGAGTGGGTGGTTCAAGGAATTATTGCTGACGTTTCCGGAGATACAAAAGGTATTACAGAGCTTACCGACTCTATACGAACTGGAATTTCGAGGCACGCTCGACTCGCATCGGCGATCTTCGGCCTCCCACTCGAAAAAACGAACAACAAAGAATGTCTAGAATACTTCCTCGGGAAGAAGGTTCGACATGCAGGCAACTACGACATGCGGGAGAATACGATGGCTGCACAACTCGCTGCAGCGGGGTTCCCTACGAAAGTTAATTTCTGTCGAGCTATCCTTGACAAGTTCCACGAAGTTGAGCCTCATATACGAGGAGTCTTTCACAAGTATATTCAAAACGAGCTTACGCGTCATAAGAAACTCAATACTCCTCTTGGACGGGAGCGGACGTTTCATGGACTACGGCCTTATGGCGACAATTCCAAGATATTCCGTGAAGGTTACGCTTACATTCCACAGAGCACGATAGCCGACAACAATGGCCTCGCAATTCTGTTTTGCGAGGCCCATTTGCCGAACGCCTATTTGATGGACGGACACGACGCATCGTATGTCGAGGTTGCTGACTCGCTCGAAAGCGTCGTAAACGCGATGCAAGTCCTAGAAAAAGCCTACGACCGTGTCCTCAAGTTCCCAAATGGCTTCGAGGTTCAAATACCTATTGACTTTAGAATCGGTTACTCTATGAAAGGGCTCAAAAAATGCCCCGCTCCCTCAAGCGAGACTGGGTGTCAGAATATATCGAAGACATATCACCAGCTACAGAGTCTCCGACTAAGTTCCACTGGTGGTCAGCAGTTACCGCAATCTCAGCTTGCCTCAAGCGAAGCGTTTGGATCGACCGTGTAAAGTGGAAACTTTATCCGAATCTATACACTGTGCTTGTGGGTAGACCGGGTCTGGGCAAAGGCGCTGCGATGAATCCGGTGATTAATCTTATCAAAGAAGCTGGAACTTCGAACATTCTGTCAGACAGAGTTACAATGGAGTATGTATTAGAAAAGCTCTCAAAAGGCTTTCCGAAGATACACCCGGGTTCCAACAATGGACAGCAAACATTGAAACTTGGCACGGAGGCTTCTGCGCTGCTAGTATCGACGGAGTTATCCGTTTTTATAACTGCTTCGCAGTTCTCGATAACAGCCCTGAGCGACCTTTGGGACTCAAAGGAGGGAATCTACCAATACGGAACCCGTGGAAAAGGCGAATTTAACATCAACTCACCGTGCGTGGCACTACTCGGTGGAAGCGCTCAGGAATGGCTGGTCAAAAGTGTACCAGCTGATGCTGTCGGAGGCGGTTTTACTCGCCGTGTTAATTTTGTATTCGCTCCTAAAAAGGATAAAAAAGTCGCGTGGCCTCGAGGGAGTAATAGTACAACGCCATTCCTTGTCGAAGATTTACGTCATATCTCTATGTTACGAGGAGAGTATGGTTTTACTGATGGAGCCAGACGTCTCTTCGAGCGATATTACAATAGCTGTGAACCTGACGAGTTTGACGACGAAGCGACCGCGGTTTACAAAACCTCCAAATGGGCCAACGCATCGAAGCTTGCAATGTGTCTAAGTGCGGCGCGTGGAGATTCGATGACGATAAACGAGCTTGACTTTCAGTTGTCTATTAATAAAATTGAGGAGGTCGCGAAGGACCTAAAGGTCATTTTTAGAGCCGTAGGCGAGTCAAGCCTTGCAAGCGCGTCTGACAAGGTCATTCGATTCCTCGAAGTACGAGGCTACGCGTCGAGGGGCGAGATACTCGCGTGTAATTGGCGTAACTTCACCTCAAACGAATTGGACGTTATCCTAGCGACGTTCCGCGAAAGCGGGATGATAGGAGAACGTACAGTGGGAGCTAAAACGCTTTACTATTGGAAGGAAACAACGAAATCATGACTCAAAACGCAGTAGTCGCAACAGAAACGAAAAAGTGGCCATTCAAGAAAGTACTCAACGGCCACCTGATGATTCAAATCGACGAGTTCAAATATAGCGGTCGTATCGTTGTACCTGAGATCGCGAAGCGTAAACCTACGAAAGGTCTAGTAGTGGGCGTCGCCGACGATATAACCGATATCAAAGTCGGTGACCGCGTGCTGTACTCGCAATTCGCAGGCTACCTACTCAAGTTCGAGGACACCCCACTCGTGCGTTGCATCGGCTACGCAGAGGTTTTGTCTATCCTCTGGGACGACGCGCCTGAGGTTGTATCGGAGGGGGCCTAATGGCTAAGACACCTCCAGCGATGGATTGCGTTGGGAACGAACTTGTAGCCAACGACCTTGTCTCGGTTGTCTTCAACCGACAAGCTATATTCAAGGTCGTAGCGGTCGAACAAGGCGGACTACACACGGCCAACGGGGTAACTCCGGCCGTCGTCCGCATCGTCTGTGACATGACGCTACGTCAGATGCCCGGAGCCCCTTTTTCGACCATAGCGAAAGTGCCATCGCCAGATGCTCAGAAGCTAGTCGAAGCTATGTCCGACTTTCTTCCAAAGTCTTAGCGCCCGTGGCTCTTCCCCGCCATGAGGTTCTTCTTGCCAAAGCCCGTCTTAGTGCCTTTCGGCTTAGGACGGGTTGTCTTTCCCGCCGAAGCAAACTTGCCCGTATGCTCTTTAACTCCCTTACCGACAGCTTTTGAGCCTCCGTGGTAGATTGGACTCGAACCGCTCGACTTCGAGGGTGATACTTCGAGTCCTTTGCAGGTTGACTTCACCGTACCGATGTTCTGATTTGCTGTGCTCCCCATTGCCATATCGTCTCCTAACTAGTTAGAAATACTGTTAACTATGTTAACAGTTATCTCAGGTGCGTCCACCTGGGAATCTTTTACTCGGACTCCTCGAGTCCTTCGAGGATAAGGTATTTTAAGCCTTCGATGTACTCGCCGTCGGCGATTCCCTTCCTCTTCCTCAACTCTTGCAAAGAACGAAGCTCGTTGGGCCGCTTCGCTTTAAGATACTCCTCCATCTCGGGAATCTGCAAAGCCGACACGTCCATCCCTGTCGCTTGAGCTCGGTGCTTTGCTTCCTCAGCTTCACTCATCTTTGAGCGCTTCGCCTTCTCGCGAGCCTTCTCGACACGCTCGCGAGCCTTCGTGCGACGGCCGATTGCTGACTCCTTTGTTGTTCCCGTTTTGGCGCCGGGTTCGCGACCTACTTCACCAGCTCCGGCTTTCTTCACTTCGGGAGTACGTGGTTGGTCCTTAAGACCCGCCGACTCCTTCGCCTTTACATCGACCTTACCTTTCGCCAAAGCCTCAACCGACTGATGCTCCTGTTGCTTTCTTTGCTCGACGATAGCTTCTTCGTCGCTGAGCTTACGTCCGGCTTTCGCTTCGATGTCGGCCTTTTCCTGAGGGTTCATCGGCTGAATTTCTTCGCCTTTGACCTTCGGTCTGTCAGGGACCTCGGAGGCACGAAGTAGTCTTTGCTTCGGTTCCGAAGGCTCGCCCTTCGGAGCGGGAAGTTGAGGCGGTCCTTCGCCTGGGAAGTCACCTTCCTCGAACTTCATCCGACCAGGCAACTCTCTCGAACGAGCTATGGCTTCGATAACGTCAGGAGAAAGCCTCGCTGCTCGAGCCATGTTGATTAGGTACGATGACAAGTAGCCTGCGGCTGCTCCCGCCGCAAGACCCGCAATCCACGGAGCACCACCCATACGAGCCGCAACCATGACAGGTATTCCGACAGGCGTGCCGTAGGCGAGTCTGAACAAAGAGCCACGCATTCCAGAGGCTTGATTCTTCATTCGAGCCGAGTCTTTGATAAACTGATTGACTTCCTTTGCATCAAGTCCGTATTTGGAGAGGTTATTGATAAGCTCGGCCGAGTAAGCTCTATTCACGTCTAGCTTCTGAGCCACTTGGTGTCCCGCTTTGGCATCGCGAACGTCGTCGATAATGTCCGCAAAGTGCTTATCCGTCTTACGAGTAAGCTCGTTATAGTGATTCCAGCTTCGTTCGAGACCGTACTGCTTTGCCGTCGAGCCAAGCTTCGTCGTTAAATCTTTGTAGGCTTCGGTAAGCACCACTCGCTGAGGTCCACTAACCTTGCCCATGACCCGTCCAACCGACGAGCGAAGCTGACGAGCCTTCTCCCATGTCCACATACCAGGAGCGGTCGAGGTTGCGTCTTTAATCATCACCGTGAGCAAAGGATTGGCCTTCTCGGGAGCCTTGACCTCCTCTTTGAAGTTATCGATGATATTCTTAGCAACGCCGGTAGCGTCAATAACGCCCTGAGGGATTTTGGTGTCGATTTGCGAGGCTATTCCTTCGGAGTGAGTCTTTATCTCCTCGTGAATGGCGTCAGCGGCTTTGCCGACTTTCTTTGCAACGTCGAGGCCTTTGGCGTGAACGTAGGCGTCGTTGAAGGCTTTGGTTTTGAGGAAGCGCGAGGGAGTCTTGTTCGTAGCGCGATGAGCTACACGAGTAGCTTCGCCTACGTCGACTTTCGTCTTGGTAGCAATCTCGTGCGCCGCCTTGATTCCACCATCGACCTGCGAAGCCATTCCTTTGATCTTTTCAGCACCTTCGGCTCCACCCAGGATTTGGGCGATTGCGGTTAACGACATGCCGGCACCGAACTTCATCTCTTGAGGGTCAGCTTTATCGAGCGACCAATTGAACGGTCCCGCAGACCTCAACCCAGTTCCGTGAACGACGTGCCCGACTCCAGTCTCAGCCGTTGTAGCCATCGACTCGAATATCTTTCCAATGTTGACAGGATCGTGGACTACGTCCTCAATCATCTTGCCGAAGTTAATCGTTGATTCGCGAATCGCTTCAGTACTTCCATACTTGGCTAGCTTCTCGGGGTCGAGTCCAAAACCTGTCGCAGCTCCGGCTTTGAACGGTTCCATCTCTGCAAAGGAAGGACCCCCTGCCACAGGCGGAGTAGCTCCCTGAGCAGCAGGAGGTTTCGAGGAAATCGGTTTTAGCTCAGATTTCCACTCAGTCTTCGTTTTCTGAGCTAAAGGTTTGAGTGGCGACTTCCACTCCAATTTTTGATGCTCTTGAGGTTCAGGCACTATTCACCTTCGCCTTCCGAACCAACAGTTCCGAGGTCGTTGTCGTCTTTGTCGACGTAGTGCTCTTTTCCGTCAGGCCCAGTTTTTGTCCCTACGGTCCCTTCTGGAGTTGGGTCAGAGTCATCACCTTCGTCGGCTTTAGCTTTACTAGGAGCTTCATCATCGAGAAAAGCCTTCTGTAACGATTCTTTATACTGTTGCAAAGCTTCAAGTGTATCGAGGACAGAGTCTTTCCCTGCAAACAACGCCGAGTACCAATGTTCAGGTAGAGCCTTAATTAAATTCGTAGCGCCAGCGGCCTTAAGCTCCGTTGACAAACCAGAAAAATCGCTTGCAGAAAAGCCTCGCTTTTCGTCCTGAATCTTCGACACGATTGTTATAGCTTTGTCTACAGCGGCGAGCTTCAATTTGTTCGCAGCGGTAAGAGTTTGTTTGTGCTGCTGACTCATTTTTCCCTTCATAATGGTATTCTGCAAAATTTGTTTTTGGATATCCAAATCGACAACAGATTTAAGATACCTCTTCTGTTCAATGTCTGCTGAGACCTTTCCCTTTTCTTTTGAAGCCTGAACCTCGGTCTGCTTGATTTGGAGCTCGGTTTGAGTTTTTTGCACTTCAAGTTGAGCTTTTTTATAGTCTTGAATAGCTTTCTGAGCCTGAGCTTGATACTTTTCCTCCTCGGCTTTGTACTTCTCTTGCTCGGCTTTCTGAGCTAGAGTAGGCTCTCCTCTTTGAGCTCGTTCGAGGTCTTGTCCCGTTGTAATAGCTGCTGTCTGTGCTATGTTTGAGGACGCTTGCTGAGCAGGACCTCCCTGAGGTAGGAGATAGCCACCCTCTGTCCTCCCGCCCTTAGGTGGTTGTTGAGCCTTTCCCTTCTCGTAATCCGTCACGCCTTTCTCAAAACCTGACACAGCCGGGTCAGGCTCCTTACCTGGCTTCTGAGCCTCTTGGCTCTTCGTGAGCCAACCTTTATAGACTTTGTTAAGAACCTTCGTAGCGTTTTTGTCGTTTAGTATTTCATGAACCGTTGCAACGTCGTTATCGTCCATCGCCTTTCTGAGCTTTTGGGCGATGTTAGCCGCCTCGACGTGCTCCTTTTCACTTTTACGTGAGGTCCATTGCTGAAGCAAACCGGCAAGTCCTTGAAAGCCTTCATAGGCTTTAGTTCCTGTAGGGTCGATAGCTGATACCATCTGACCAGACGACGAGGGTGGTCCTCCACCAGAAGGTGTAGCTCCTGGTTGTCCACCACCCTGTCCTGGAGTAGGCATTGGTAGAGTTCCGCGACCGCCTTGACCTCCCTGAGTAGTACTTGGTTGGAACGGAGGTGTAGCTCCTCCAGGACCTCCCTGACCTTGACCTCTTGAAGCTAAATGTTGCTTCAGAGCCATCAGGAGTTTGACGATAGGGTTTTGCTGTCCTTGTAAAGAACCACCAGGAGATATTCCCACAAATCACCTCGCTGAGAAGTTTACTACTTCCCTGTAAGAAGCCCCGCCAGGCCAGAACCCAAACCAGAGCCGAAGGACTGGCCAAAGGCGGACGTAAAGCCCTGCTTGCCATATATTGGAGGAAACAACGAAGCCATTCCAGCTTCATAGCCAAGTAGAGGATTGTTTTGAGGCTGAGTCCTCTGAAACTCTTGCAAAAGATTATTGATTGACTGTTGGTCGAGTTGCTGTAAGTTCATCCCAAACTGCTCCATCCCAGGAAGAGCCTGTTGCGTCGCTTGAGTCAACAAAGCGTTTTCATCCGCCGCGGTCTGCGACCCAAACTGAGCCAAAGCCTGAGCCATCTCAGACGAGCCCAAAGCGCCGCGTGCGCCAAACTGCTCCTTGATATTAGCAAGCTGTTGCTGAATCGGAATTTGCATCTGCTGAAGCTCAGCATTCCACATTGGTAAAACACCAGGGAGTGGGCCGCCCTGTCCGGTTTGATAGAACTGTTGCAACTGTTGAAGGATTGGATTCTCCGGAGCCGTCAACGTTCCTGGAGTGGTTGCTTGACCAGTCGAAGGCAAAATAGCCGACAAATCAAACGGAGCCAATCCGGTCCCCATCTGAGACATAAGCCATTGGTCAAAAGTATTCGTGAGAGTAGGATCGAGCGTTCGACCAGAGTAAGACCCTCCGGGGAGTTTACCGACAGAGCCAACTCCACCCTTCCCAGGAAGTACAGGACCAAATGGATTTCCTTGTGGAGGCACCATGCCCGGAGGCGTCGACTGAGCAGTCGGATTTGTCTGTGGTCCGAAGAACTGAGTTGCAGGCATCATGTTGTTGTGCGTACCGCCGTCGAGGCCTCCACCACCCATAGACGGAAAGTTCATATATTGATTCTCCGTCGAGCTCGACCCGCCCATACTTCCAAACATCTGTTGCCCCCCACCAGGGTTCCCCATACCGCTCGTGAAATCAGGAATCGTATACATGACTATCTCCTTCCGCCCCACATCGAAGACCTATAAACTGGACGCAAAGCCGCTTCGGTTCGTTGATTCTCCATTGTGCGACGCTTTTTACGACCGTAGATAAGCCCAGGCTTCTCGGGGTGCTTTGGGTCGCCGTAGAGGAGTATATGAACCTTTTGAGCCTTCTCAAACTCGAGATACTCCATGAACCCGCGCTCGACCGCGGCCCAAATGAGTACCTCGTTCCAATCACGGGGGATAAGGATTTGAGTCTGATTAAGCTGAGCATCGTTAATCGGGTGCTGTCTGAGCATTCTTGTCTGAATTTGATAAGCCTTGTCAGGAACAGGGGTAAAGCCAATCGTGTCAGAAAAGCGATACCATTCTGTCGGTAAACTGAACGTGGGCTGAAAGTTATCAGCCTTTTGATAATGCGACATAATAAGCTTCCGACGTACTGAGTTCGTTGGTGGGTCTTGCCAGATGAGAATGTCTAGAGTCGCGACGTTGTAGTCGCCAGCAGGCACGATATTTGTTTCGTTATACTCTTGAGTCTGAGGAACAAGATTAAATTTAGTTCCATACTCTTCGAGTTGGTCGAACTCATCACGAAAATCAGGGTTGCTCGTTATTTCGAGCAAAGCATCACGAAGCCATATATCGGTACGACCAACGTCAGTAGTCTTGTTCTCGCAGCGAAGCAAGACCTCCTGCTCCAACTGTTGAATCGTAAATATAATAGGAAGAGGCATTAAAAGCTCCTCGCGAACATAGTCGTTGCCGGCGCGGGAGGTCCCGTTGGCGTCGCCGCAAGCGTAAGCACATCGGGACTCGTCGCTGTGTTATCGAATATTTGTACTTGTCCAGTAGAAACACCAACTGTTGGGGAAAAGATCGCCTGGAACGTGCACGACGCATTGATGGCCAGCGTGAAGCCGGTTCCAGGAATTAATGTCGTGATGGTAGTTGGCGACCCACAAGTATTATTGATTAGCGTATATTGCGAATTTATGACGCTGATGGAGGTTGCAGTGAGCGTCGAAGCACCGCTATTCGTGACTGTCACAGTAATCGGGTTGCTAGTCAGTCCAATTGGTACTTGCCCGAAAGCTACGGAAGACGGAGTATAATTCAAAACTGGCAAGGGCGGATTCGAGTAGCACAGCGTTGCATCGAAAGCGAGCGGTGAACCAGTTCCATCTGGCGACATTCCCATCACGGTCAGGGCACAAGTTACGGCTGGAATTGCATTGACGTGGCCGCCCCACGCGGAGGCTGTGAAGCCGTGGCTGCCACATTGTACGTTATTAAGCGCTGGGAGGCCGTTAAACTGGCCAGCGACGTTCAGCGAGCCCGAGCATTGGCCGATAGTGCCGCTTGATATGTCGGGACCGATAGCCGGGAAAGCATTTGTGCCGAACCATGATGGTGCGCTGCTGAGGAAGAACGATGCCGGAAGTGCTGCTCCAGTATCTCCCTTTGTCGGCACAGGATTCGCATAGAGAAGCGCAGCCGTTGGAACTTCGGAAGTGCTCGCGCAAGTTGTAACCCATCCAGTGTCGCTGGAGTTGCCGCACCACCTGACCGCCGCCGTCACCACGTCGTAATTGCCCCAGAGCATGGCCGATGAACTAGCGAGCGTATCTACTGGCACAACTCCGCTGGATGTGCCGAGCGTCACTGTGATTTTGTTGCTGCCTGCAGTGCTCTTATAAACGTTGTTGAAGCCGTTTGTGCCTAGCGCGTTCGCAACGATGTTGTCGTAGCGGTTGAAGGCGTCCACTTGAATAGCGTTCGTAGCCGAATCCTTCACCGATGCTCCACACTGGCCATTCGCGCATGATTCCCAACTGGTGAAATGGTTCCGATAAGCCGTATCCACGCGGTTTGTTCCGTGGTTGACATCCATCCACCAACGATTCGTGACGTTGCCCTCAAAGAGATTGAAAGTACCGCCGTCACCGTGATGCCTGAAACCGTCACCCATTAGGTCGGTGTTGTTGAGCATATTGATAACGAAGTTGTAGGCTTTAACTGTCGAGGTGATAGCCTGCTCGTTGTGCACTGCTTCCGGGAAACCTTGAATAATATTGTTAACTTCTAGAGCGTGACCGATATTCGCGTCTGAGATTCCATGCATCGCTGGAGAGGCTGTCTGGCTAAACGCACAGTAATTACTAATTAACGTAACATGATCAGTATCACTGTTGCTAAGGCAGAATTGCTGTGAGTTAATGACCCTCACGCCAGACACCCAACTATTTATAGCCCCTGATACACTTACTTCGTTTGTGGGGCTGGCTCCAAGTCCACTTGAATCTACAGACAGATTTTCAATCCCCACCTTGGATAAAGGCGCTGTAATGAATTGCGCGTGAGGCGTTTGGCCCGGATTCCAGTTTGGCGCGGCAATAGGGTCTTGCAGCGTGATGGTTGTGCCGCTGATTCCAGTAACGATGAACTTCTCTTGTTGCCAACGGAAGGTCTGCGTCCCGGATGGTCCATTTACCGAAGCTCCATTTGGGGCGGCGTATTGCGTTGTGGCGTTGTATAGCTGTCCGTTATCAGTGGATGTTCCAGCGCAAGTATCCGCAGTCGTGCCGTCATCGCATTGGTCGAGACGAATTAGTGAACCGACAACCACACCACTGGGAACGCTAGCCACCTTTATCTTCGTAGCGCCTTGCGCGTAGCCGTTCGTCCATTCAACGAAGGATGTGTAGCTAGTTGAGCCGGGGATTGTAATCTTCTTGCCACCGGACGCACCACTGGTAAAGACAAGAAAGGTCGAGTTCGCGCCGCCACCACGCAAGGCCACATTGTTCTTATTCACCGTGATTTGCGAGCTGAGATTGAATGTCCCGCTGCCTAGCAAGACAAACTGATTGACTCCACACGCAGAGATTGCCGTGTTAATCGTCGCGGCTGTTCCTGTATAGGGGGCAATTGTTGAGCCACACTGCGTCCATGTAGACGATGGAATGCCGCCCGTGACGCCAGCCGTTGTCCAATCATAAGCGCGTGTCGGGGCAAGTACTCCAGTCGAGAGCAGCGAAGCGTCTCCGCAGGCAATCTCGCTTGTAGCACCCTCCTTGACGATAATATTATCCCAGCCAATGGCATGACCTGAGCCCGATGCTTCCGCTTCCGCTCCGGTAATGCCTACGATAAGAAGGCCCGGTTGATTCGTCGGATGCGCAGTTGAAACCTGCTGCGTCCCGATGAGGGTACAAGTAGAGTCATAGACGCTCATCGTATAAACGGAGCCAACTTTGTAGAGCATCGAAACGAATACCGGCTGATTACCATGAAAAGTAACTCCAGCTGTTGTGAAGCTGACGCCGCTACCTTGCGTTTCCAGCTTCAAGAGGCCATTCAAATGCAACAGCGTCATGAACTCCGTACCGCCACCCCAGAAAATACTCAGATTCGATTCTTGATGCCCTGCGTCTCCAGTAGAATCCCAATTAGCATTAAACATGAATGCAGCCGCTACGCTATTCGTAGCTGTAATTCCGCTATAAGAGCAGGTCGGGAAAGGGCTGGCTGCTCGGAGCGTGTATTGCAAGCCAGTTGTACCGCCGCCAGCGAACTTCGTTCCTGCCGCCGCCTGTAGGCCCGGAAAGGGCATCTGGAACGATTGTGAGTGGAGAAAATCGGAACCGAGATTTGAGCAACCTGCCCATGCTCCTGTTCCCGTTCCGTTGGCTCCAAGAGCAATCGTGGTATTGCCAATCGCCGTTCCATTCGTTGAGCCGTCGAAGGTCTGGAAGGAATCCTGCGCGAGGCATGGTAGCACGATAAGAAACATTAGGAGGAGTTTTTTCATGGTCGAATGGCGGCGGCTCCTATAGCTCCGCATTGTTCTGGAGAAGTTGGGAATGTGTAGCCCATATTCGTGGAACCAATTGCCGATGCGCGGGAGCCAAGCACTGAAGTATTGTTGCCGCCGATGTTTAGGAAACTCTTTACGAGCGTCTGTGTAGATGCCAGTGAGGTTTGGTGATTGATGGTAAGCTCATCTACAACAATATCGCCAGCTACGGCATTGGAAACTGTCAGGGAAATCGAGCCAGCTATATTACAACCGGATGCGCCTCCACCAGTGAGACTAGCGGTGAATGCGGAACGATTCGGTGTACTCTGGTTCACTCCCGAAAGGCTTTCGGTGATAAGCGCTGATTGGCCATTCGTATTTGTAAAGGAACAAACTACGTTATGCGCTACGCCATCGCCAGTACCAACGGCGAGGATAAACCCTACGCTTCTATAGCCATTAAGCGCCGTTTCACGGAGATTCCACATCTGCGTCATTGACGTTCCGTTGAATGTGCAGCCGGTGACATCATTCGCGCCGTTGTCCAAGCCAGCAAGAGCCACAACTACCGCATTGACGATGGCATTCGTTACGGTATGGGCAGCGGTCAACGAAGAAACACCGGAACCACTCGTTCCTGCTCCAGCTACGTCAAAAGCTACGGAAGTACTGGGAGGACCACCGCCAATTCCAGCGGTCCCACCGATTCCACCTTTCCCGCCAAGTCCTTGCAGCAGGAGGAACGTGAGTGAATAGATGAGCAAAAAGCGAAGAATCATTGGGCCACGCAGCTTCCTGGAATGATGGTGATGGTACCCGTCCCTGTTGCCGCTGCTTGAAGCTGAATCGTACCCGCATTGGCCCCATTGATGAGTGTCATCGTGGTGCGCAGTGGGAAATTGGTGGTTATTGTCGGTGTTCCAGCCTCAGATAGCGCCGTGGAAAAGGCTGTCGCCACCGATGCACTCAACGTAGAGGCTGTTACTTCAGTTGCCAAATCGTAGGTTACCGCTGTGGGGGATGCTGGTCCGGTCCACTGAATCTTCACATCCGCTGTAGTTGCTGATGTCTGATAGTCGAGGTCACAGGTTACCTTGTAATTTGTACTGGCCTCGACAGGGAACGAAAGGTTGGTGACGTTCGAGAAGGTTGTTGTTGCGTTCGTATAGTTGCTGGTTAGAAAGGCCGTCTGCGGCATCTTTGCATACACACAAACCGATGGAGAAGCGTTTGAACAGAGAGCAGCGGAGTTGTTATTAACCGGAGCCGCTGCGGGCTTGTTTAAAGTGTAGGCCGTCACGGAGGCTGGAGCCTGCTCGCAGATGGAGTTCGCTGTATTGCAAGGTGCCACCGCTGCACTCGTCGTACCTTGAGGATAGTCAACGAAGCCAGCAGTTGTGCCTGTTGAAGTGAATGCTGGAGCCTTCACACCTCCTGTATCAGTCGTGGTTACGGTAGTGCCGTCATCTGTGATGCTGGAATTAGCCTCAAGTACGTTGCTCGATGCGACTACGGATTTGGGAATGATATTGTTGGTCGGAGCCGAAGCGAACACCGCATTTATGGCATCGGCGTTATTCGCGTAAAGATGCATATTTTTGTTGGTGGAATCGTAGCAAAGCATCGAAGTCGCGCCCGCTGTACATCCAGCCGAGGTTGGAGCCTTCCATGTTCCCGCCGAAAAGTCCTGTAGGAATGCTCCGTATGTGTTGGCCTGGTCTGTAAAGACTACCGTCGCTGGAAGGTCCGCCTTCCCGATAGACACAAAACTGGCTGTACCTGTAGCGCCAGCATTGTTGCCCCAAAATTTGTGAGCAAGCGTGGTGGCACAAGGAACTAAAGTTACAGCGCCGGTTGACGAGACGTTGCAGAATAATCCTGTATCACCACTGACCGCCGAAACGGACCCTGCTGCTCCACAGCCGAATACTCCAGCCACGATAGTAATAGCTGTCGAACAACTAGCGGGGAATGCTTCATAGCTAGGTACTCGGTAGATGAAGTAATCTACTCCATCGGAGAAGTGAGGGGCAACCCAACTAGGAGGAATGTTAATGGAACCACCAAGAGTCCCATTCATTTTGAATCCACTAGAAGTTTCTGTCACCACCCCAGCCCCGCGATTCCAGATGATATACGGCATGTTGAAACTGAATCCTGTAGTGGAGGGATTGACGGCGGTATAGGTCTGTGCCGAACCGTTTGTTGCCGTAATCATCGTCGCACGGTCATTCCAGTAATTTGCCGCGCCGATAGTGTAGGTTGTTCCGACCTGTTGGTTTATCGGGATGCCTGGAAGTGGGCAAGTCGGCGCAACGGAAGAGGAAGTAGGCTGCGTGTACCCACAAAGATAATTACCAGCAGCCGTTGGCGGGTTCGTGCCTTGAAACGACCCTCCCGTTCCAGCGGATTGAAGAGCGTTCACAAGCCCAGAAGAGGAACCGCCAGCGCCACCGCCGAGCCCCAATGCGCTACAGTTTGTTCCATTACACGATACACGCACTCCCTGATTCGAATTGACCGAGATATTTCCAACAGCCCCGTTCCCCGACAGCGTCCCTGAATCCACCGTTAAGGTGATAGCTCCGACAGATGGGTTATAAATGTCCCATGTCTGTCCTGCTAGTGCGTGAGGCAAAGTTAAAGTGATTCCCGCTGCAGTGGCATATACGACCCCTTCCGAACCAGTGAGCGTGTGATTCACTCCGTAGGAAGCGGTTGCCAAGTTCAAAGCAGGTAGACCGCATCCAGTATAACCTTGAGAATTCCCTATATTTTCCTGCCCTGTGCATTGACTTATATCGTGATTAATGCCAACGCTACGAGCGCTGAGCGGCTCCGTGGTGCTAATGGCGATCCCGCCGTTGGGAACGTCGCCGCTAATAATCGGCATGGAACTCCCCGGAGCGTCTGATTGATTAATAAATATTGGAGCGCCGATAGAGCCAACTGTGTTCGACTGAACGAACATTGGAACGCCGCCAGAATCTTGGAAGAAATGCTCAAAATACAGAATCCCTTTAACATTGCCGCTAACAGCGCTGTTCAACGTTATAAGCGGAGTAATCGGTCCCTGCCACTCCTGTCCCATCTTCATGTCTACATAGAAACCACAAGCATTTGCAGCCGGCTGATTACACTCGTCATAGAATCCACGAAGGCTGCCTCCAAAATAGTTGAAATGCCACTCTGCATTATTTTTGCTGATGAATCCTGGTGTGTCGGTAGCTCCGATTACCTGGGTAGGTCCCATTGTCCACGCGGTATTATTAAATGTTCCGCCAAAGCCTCCTCCCGAGCCAGCATAGGAGTAATACAGAATGCTCATGTAGTCCGTGCTTCCACTGGTTTGAAAGTGGACGTTTTCGGTTGTTGTGGGGCTACCGCCGTTCGTCGCCTGGAACACAAGCATTTGTCCCGGGCCAAAGGCATCAATGAACAGATTTCGAATAGCGGACCCTGCGCGTTGAAGGCACGGATTCGCTCCCAGGCAGCGAAGTTCCAATAGACTCTGTTGACCAAAACTCCCAGCTACCATTCTGGCACCATCCTCGTTAGTTCCATTCAAACTGACTGCTCCGAGGTTCCATGTTGCCCTGGGGCAAGCAACGCCGCCCAAATTATCAACGAATCCGGTGAACGTTATGTAGCCACTAGTCACGTAGCAGAACGCATCAGTTCCCGCATTCTCGACTGGAGGAGGAAAGTGGCAGCTACCACCTCCACCCGTTGTCGTCTTTGGAGTTGCAGCGTGGCAGGCATTTAGCGCGTAGTCGTTTCCGAAGGCAACCGGAGAAGTAGTAGCGGAGTTCCCTGCGTTGTCCAAAAGAGTAAGAGTGCTACCCGAGATTCCGGTTATCTGCGTGGTGAGCGAATCGTTTACATTCGTTGCTGGAGGGTTTGTAGGAATGAACCAAGGAACACTACTTCCCGGAGCCAACGTCTGCGTCATCGTCGTGCCAAAATCGTCCCATGTGTTATAGGTCGCATCTGTGTAGCCGAGATTGGCCGGGTATCCTGCGTAGACAAGTGAAAAGTTCGCGGCGTTCGCTGGCAAGGCACACGACGCCCCAATGCAGCGCCATACTATCCATTGCCACATATTCGTTCCCGCTGGCAACGTGGGGAACGTCAGATGGTTCCCCACATAATAGTGAAGATTCCCCCCAGTTGCGGTGGTACTGCTCATGAAGTATCGGCTGTCCAGAGTACTCAGGTATGTCAGAGTGGTTCCGCTCGCAACTGTGAAGTGATGATAGCCACCAAATTCAGAATTGTCGCTAGTGCCGTCGATAAGTCCCCAGAATCCAGAAGCTAATCCGGTAGTCGAGCCAACCGTAACCGTCACCACGTTGCTCCCAACGGCAATGGCCTGACTTGTTACCGCAAGCGTCTTTGACCCCATCGCGTCGTTCGAGTTTGCGACGGTCACAACTGGGCTAGCCGCTGTATAGCAATTTCCTTTACTTACAGCGCTTATTGCGTAGGAAACAGAAGTCGAGCCAGTTCCACCAGCAACCATCCATCCTGTCCCAGTAGAAGATGACGCCAGAGATGGAACCGCTATAGGAGCCGTGGGCGCTGTCGCACAGTTCGTTGCGCCCATGTTGAGTCCGACAATGCCATCGTTCTTTAGAAAGTTAGAAGAACTGGCAACAACAAGCGAGTTTGTACCAACCGTTATCGTTCCCGTAGTGGACGGAATGACATTTGGGTTTACCACTCGGGCATAAAACGGTGGAGCGGTAATATCCACCCCAAGATTCGGCCCACGATTAGTTACTTGTCCGTTTAGAGCCGATGTACCACTGACAGTTGCATTGCCATTAACTGTCGAATTGCCGTTTATAGTCGTAGTCTCATTTACAGTCAAGGCACCACCAGATTCTACAACGCTCGTAGACTGACAACCGCCGGCCGTTCCTGCGGCTTGAATAGTTCCCTGAGCTCCGCACGAAGATTGTAAAGGAGCCGTATTTGCTACTGTAACCCCACCAGCACCGTCAGCCGTCAATGAAATTCCGCCCGCTGCGATTAAATTCAAAATTGACTGAACTGTATTCGCGACCCCGTTAGTTTCAAGAAGCGCTCCACCAGCACTCCCTAAGCCACCCCACGAAGTGCAATTCGTTCCAGTCGACACAAGACACTGTCTTGTAGTACCTGTCGTTATATTGTAATAGATTCCTCCACGAGAAGCACTCACCTCAACGTCAGTATAAGCTACAGCAAGCAAAGTCCCATCGACAAGAAGTGTAGGCGGTGTTATCACTAACGAAGTTGCACTCGTTACTGTCGTAAACTGCGTAAAGCAGTTGTTCTTTGCCGTCGTAATACTACAAACAATGATTCTCCACTGAGACTGCGCTGGTAGAATTACAACGTTTTGCGTCATCGTTATTGTAGCCGAACCAGAGCCATCAAGATTCCCCAACTGATTTTGATTCGGAACTGGAGTTTGAGTTCCAACAAGGAAGAAAGGAGGTCCGAACGGTGTCACCCCAGGAGGAGTTACTAACGTAGCCGACCACGTGCCATTGTTCCAACTCTGTCCGCCAGTGTCAGTAACTTGGATTGTCAGGTTTGTCGTCTGTGCATTTGCAAACGAAGCTACAAGAAACAAAACGAAGCAGACGACAAAGAGCCTCAAAACAGCACTCGCGACTGAGGCTCGAAGTGTTATCTGAGTCTTTGTCGCTGCTATACTTCCGGTATAAACATCACAAGCTCTGTCTTTGACCATCACCCAGTACCCCACAGGAAATCTCTGCAAGTTGTGGTTCACGGTAAAATCCGTATTCGGTGCAACAGGAGCAACTACGTTAATCCAATTTCCGGCAATGTTGTCTGTATTCGTACCATCACCGAAGCCTAAGTTACCGTTTACGACACGAACCAAATTTTGATAGACTTGACGAAGCATTTCGATAAACTTCTTCAAAGAGTCCTTTGAAGGCTCGACTGTCGTAAAATCGAGGTTAGGCTTTGCTTGCATCAGTTCTCCAAGAGGCCTCCACGCTGTTCTCCCCCAACGTCGTATATTGGAGCAAGCTCGACAAGTGCGGTTGGACTTCCGGGTGGTACGGACACGATATACTGAAACCTCAAACCTGGCATATTGAACTCTTGTACGTAGTTTAGAACATCGCCAGAGCCACTTCCTACCGTAAAGGAGTGAGCCTCGGTTTGGCCCTTCTGATTCGTCAACGTAATCGTAAACGTCGTTGAGCCAAGGTCGAGGAAGGAAAGACGATATTTCTTGACAGTCTTACTGTGTCGACGATCGCCGAAGATAAGCCTTCCCGAGGTAATCGACGCGGCTATTTCTGAGTAGTTCGTAAAGTCGATGTAACCTGGTGTGCCGTCACTAAAGCCGAGCAAAAGACCCTCGAAGGGGTTATTAGCTTGAAGCGTTAGCGGTGTCCAACTTTGGGCTTGAATCGTTCCGATAAGGTCGATAATACGAATAGCTGAGTTTTTGAAGAAGTTGCCCAAAGACACAATCTTCTTGTTATACGTGAAGCGAGTCCAGTTGCTTTCGTCGTAGTTGTAAACCCAAACACTGACGTTGGGTATGACAAGCCAATAGGCTTTGAAGACTTGTCCATTAACCGAGTAAGTATTAAAGCCGTAAATCGTCAGTGGATTTACGGCTTGCACATCGTTGAGAATTCGAGAGCGAGCTCCGAGGCGTCTACGACCGTCGATAGGCATATCGCCGATTGGAGTCACCGAGGAGCCATCGAAGATGTAGACGTTGTCGACGCCGAGGTAAGTAGCCAGCTCGCTTCCTTTGTCATCGAAGTGGTCGAGGCTATAGGGAGCTATTGTCCCTTGAGTCGCATTGATAATAGGAACAAAATCGAATGGACGAAGTCCTATTCCAGTCGGGATGATTTGTAGAATCCCGAACTGGTGAAAGCCACAACCGTACTGACCAATCTTGATGATGCCATTAATCGGACCGAGGTTGTTGACGTTGTCGTTAAGACCTGAGGTAAGACTAGTCCAATCGATTGGGTCGCCTATTCCAGACCAGATATAACGCTGAGGGAAGAGCGAGTTCACAGCGATTAGATGCAAACCAATCTCAGCTATGTATAACGCCGGAGGTGCTGTTGCAACTTGAGTGTAAATAGCCGCGACACCGTCCCAGACAAAGATTTTGTCCAGACCTTGCGAGAAACAAAGTTGGTAATTAAGCACATCCCAAGAGAAGAGCTGAGCCGAGCTCCCAGAAAAAGCTGGTCCGGTGATTACAGTCCAGGCTCCATTAAAGAATTGAATAAGTCTTGTTGCGGTGATAATACACTGAATATGAGTTCCTTGAATGTTAAAGAAATCTGCGACGGCCAGAATAGCCTCGTTTGCCGGTGCGGGGAGGGGAACTAAAGCTGTCCACCCCGGTCGAACGTAAGCCGCTCCTTTTCTGAAAAGGAAGTTATTGACATCGGCAAAGCCATAGGCTTCGATCTCCGTAGGAGGAAGCTCGCTTTGAATTCCACCGAAAGGTCCGGTCAAAGAAGCCTCGTAAAGCTCCTCGGAGCGCGTCTGCTCGCGCTGTTGAAATGGTGGCATCAGGAACCTATAGTAACGTCAAGAAAATCCGAGGTAATATTAAAACCTGTTTGACTTCCACTAATGTTAGACTTAACAGTAATAGCTCCAGCTATCGCCTCCGTCGGTGACAAAAAACCACCGGACATTAGTGGCGGGTTAGAGTTTTGGTAAGTAATAGCAAAAGACTTCTCGATAGCCGCCGCTGTGACAAAAACAGTAGCATCATAGTAAATATCGGCGCCGACTCCGCCAAAAGTTGATACTACTATACTAGTAGCTCCAAAGAATAGATTCAGCCCCGGATTTCCCGTACCGATACCATTGATATGCCAATGAGCTCTAATTCTCGCGACAGAGCCTACTAGAAGAGTTCCGCCGGGAATTATTACCGACTGACCGTTACCGTTCGCTAAGAGGTTGACTGGAACGACATTGGATATATGAAACGGAGAAGTCCCAAAAATGATACTAACCCAGGCTCCGCCGTTCCATTGAAATGTTTGAGCCGTGTCAGTCGCGATATAAATAAGACCGAAACCAGCTCCACCCCACGTCGCGTTTACGGACTCAGGCGTCGGACGGTTAGCAAGCGTGCCACTGAGCAACGACATCCTCTGCATAACGTCGTCTTTAAGATTACGCAAGTCCTGACCCAACAAGTTGGCAAGTTGAGTATCTGGGGGAGTCGTAATATCCCAAACATTGTCGAAGACTGGAGGAAACGCCATCAGAGCACCAACTCCCCTTCAACGACTTTTAGAAGCTCTTTGAAGTCTTTCAAACAAACCTCAGCGAGGTCGGTCCGATACTGTAGTCCTGGGGCTCGAAGCCTCTTTACTATCTTGTACGCTTGAGCGAATGCCGACTCGATCGAGTCGCCACAACCATTGACGACCCCCACTATTCCCACCCCTACGCTGCTTTTTAACACGTCGTCTTCGAGCATTACTCCGTAGGGGTAGAAGCATTCTTTGTCCTTCTCCTTAAAGCCCTGAATGCAAACACCGGCGTCGTTGTGAAACTTCTCGTTGGGCCACGGTGGGAGGCTCAACCTCACTCCAGCCCCAAAGCCTTCATTAAGGACGAAGTCGCCAGACTGCCCACGAGCAAGAGTGTCAATAAAGCTGCCAAAGTCGAAATCAACAAGGCTGTACAAAAGCGTTGGAAACGCGTCGTACCCGAAGCGGGGGGTAAATTCGAGCCCATAAATACCTTCTTCATTGACCACACAGTTGACATCGATAGCTCCGACATAGCGATGCTTGCGCATCACTTCTGTTAACTTTGTTAACGTTTCTGTCACCAAAGGGTCTTTCGAGTCGCAGGACCAAACTACGTTCCCTGTGCAGCCTCCCGAGGGGCCGAGGTCGCCGTTGAGGAAATGTTTTCGCTCAATCGTGTGATTGAACATACCAGGAAGCCATTCCTCACCATTGAACCAACCCTCGGTCGACACGGCGACGCCTTCGATAAACTCCTGAACTGTAAGCTCGACCTCGTGCGTACCGCACTCGTGCTTGAACTGCTCAATCATAGATAGAGCATCTTCGGCGTCTGTTGCAACGTAGGAAGGGACGACTCCGCTCAGCGACCCCTCTGGTTTCAGAACGACCTTTCCAGACCGTTCAGCAAACTTTTGGGCTTGCTTTGTAGCGTCGTCCCAGGACTTTACTGACACAGAGTCAGGTGTGTCAATACCGACGTCGTGCATAACCTCCTCTGCGTATTTTCGGTCCGTTTCGAGCCTGTCGGCAAAAGCTCCTCCACCAAAGATAGGAACTCCCGCATCGCGAAAGGTTTCGATAACGGAGCCGAAGCTCGTACAATCGGCTATAACGGTCTGGCCGAACTGGTACTCCGAAGCGTAATCGACCAAGCCAAAGCCTTGATGCTCGAAGATTGGGTCGAATATCTTCACCTTGACGTCATGGCCTTCGGCTTTAAGCCGCACGGCGAGGCCAACACCGTCACCGCAATCCGATAGTATCAAGAAGCGACTCATAGCTCGGGTGGGTACGTAGTTCCTTTCTTTACCTGAACGTGAATGTGTTCGTTGTCCGTGTCTGGGTCTTCGAGAAAAGCATAGAAGCTTGACTCTCCTAAAGCTCCTTTAAAACGAACGAGAAACGCGAGCTTGTCTGGCAAATCATGCGACCGCACGTCGTAGGCTTCGCCTCGGTGATGTGGGTCGTTTGGGCCGCTGTGCTCGCCGTCGCAGGCCGAGGTTATCGTCACGTCGAAAGGAAGAGCCTCGACAAGAGCAGTCAAAGCCATCAAGATGTGAAAGCCGCCTGTGGCTATCTTAGTAAACTCGACGCCGGGTTTGACACGAATGACGCCCATGAAGCCTCACTTAACGTGAACTCGCAGAGTTACCGGACCGGCTCCGAGGGACGCAACAATAAGTCCTTCGAACCAGTTTTCAATATTGTACGTCTGGACTTCACCGGGACCGATTGTTTGAAAAAGAGCCTTGACTATGCTCTTTCCGTTACGGTCCTGAATGTCGGCTGCAAGACCACCAACGGCGCTTGCGGCGGCACCACCAACAACCTCAATAAACTTACAAAAGAATTGAGGCTGAAAGATAACTCCAGCCCCAGCCGTGTCAATAAACCAACTCCGCGAGCTTATATCGTTTGCCATAGCCTACCCCTTCCTCCAGAGTGTTTCCGTTCCAAGAATATCGCCCATGTACTTCATGATTGTCTCGGCCTTTTCTGGATTCAAGGCTATCGACATGGCAATGACGCTTTTGACGAAACGGTTGAGGGATTTCTCAACCTCACTCAAGCGACTAACCGCCCCCCGATACACAATTCCAAGAAGGACGATATTCGCCGTGAGGAGGGTCCCGGCAATCCATCTCCAAACGTTCACTTCCTGATCACCCACGAGTGACCTCCCAGGTCACGTTCCTTGAGATTCGTCTATGGACGGGTCTTGGTTTGTTTCTTCTGGACCGGGAGCGTGTACGAGGTTATTCACCGCACCTTGAAACTCCGCGAGCGAGTGAAAATCACAAGCGACGTAAGTCGTAGCTCCGACCGTAAGTTGGTTGTTCCAAGAACGGTCGGAGCCTCGTCCACAAATAACGCAATACTGAACGGCCATAGCAGCCTCCTCAGTTAAAGTTGAATTCGACTACGCAGTCAAAGCCGTAGAGCTTGTAGGTGCTCGTCGCGGGGGTCACGACGTTGAGCTCGATCCAAATGGCTTGGTCGACGCCGACTCTGTAGGTCTGTTGACCGGCAGCGAGTGGTACGTTCGTCACGTAGGGATTTGCTTGAACAGCCGTGGCAAGGCCGTTCGCGGCGACTGCTAGAACGACGGTAATCGCGTTCGCGACGTTGTTTGCATGAACAGTCTGGTCGATGCGAATCGTATGCGTCGTTAGCGCAAGAGTCGTGATTTGGTAGATAACGTCAACGGAAAGGAGCTTGTAGCCCTTAACCTTTAACGCCGTTCTGGGAGTGATTTCCTGCCCGGTCGACATACCAGCCGACACGTCCGGGCGATAGAACTGTTGCTGAGCCGAGGCCGGAATGCCCGTCCCACCGAACTGCTCCTGCAAATCCTCACCGAAGCCAGTTCGACGTTCGATAAGCTCGGCTACGTTAATAGCATAAATGACTGTCGTGGACGCAGCCTGGTTTAACGACCAGTCTCCTGCAGCGTTTCTCGTTAAAACCGGGACACCGGTAAAAAAATGAATGTCATTAGGCGGGGCGAAAACTCTTCCGTCTGTAAATCCGAGGTCCTGCTGATAACGTCCTTGTGTATGTGGCATAAAGCCTCCTTAGCTTTGAGTCACCTTTCGGTGCTTCTACTGCCTAAAACCAGAGGTGCCTTGCTCCCGCGTCGCCATGTTTCAGCTAGCCCCAAGCTTCAACTAAGCAAACCTGCAAGGCACCAAATTCGTTGAGTCTATCTTTCGTCATCGTCACTAGCAACCGGCTGTTCAGAATATCCGCGACCTGCATTTCTTGGTCGGCGCTTTGACTAAGGACCTCTTGTATTATATAATCTCGGTAAAAAGTAAGAGGGTTGTCGTAACACTTCGGACAAACAAGAAGACCACGGTGTACCCCCGGCTGTCGTCGCAACTGAGAGGTTGGATAGTCCCAACCGCAAATATCGCAACGATGCCAGGGTACGCCGTGAATCCCGCTATGTGCCTGATTTGGCACATCGTCTCCTCTATGGGCCGTTTGAGCCGAAAGTACCTTCCCAAACTGTAGCACCCACACTGATCCTCATAAAGCTAACTTGCTTGACCGAACGGGTGTCGAAGTCGTCGGCAAAGTCTTCGTCGAGTTCGTGCCGAACGAAGAACTTGAGCCTATGCGACATCTTATCCGCAAGGACGAACCAAGCGCTCTGCGAGGTCAGGTAATGACAAACGAAGTACTGCAAGTCCTCTGCGAGGATTGAGTTGATTTCGTTGTCTGAGGTGTAAGGCTTGTGAGGGGAGCCGAGGATTTCCCTCGCTATCCATTTGAGCTCGGGGGGTATGACCACAGTACGTGGCTTGATTGTAATCGGCAAGCCTTGTGAGTCCGGCAGACGTTCGAAGAAGTTGACCATGAGCTGAATTGCGGTGTAGCTCAAGTCAACGTCGACGAGTGGCCTGTTCGGATAGGTGCCGGCAGAGGCGATGATGTTGGCGATACCTGGTGCTACAGATGTCGCCGCCGGGCCTCCCAGAAGCGGGTGAGACGTGTTGAAGAGCGATAAGCCATCGGTCGTCGTCACGGTCGAGAAACCGAGATTGAAGACGTTGAAAGCCTGCTGTTCTTTCACGAAGTGCGCGCTTCTTGCGAGCGCCTTCGGAACTTGGTTGATGACATTGTACTGGTCGTCTTCGTAGAGCTCAAACGAACAACGAACGCCCAGTCCGTAGGTCAAGTGCAAGTAACGCTTCGAGCCGCCCTGAATCGCATCCGAGTAGCTAATTGCTTCGCCCTCGGGCTTTTCAATAAGTGGAGGCAAGCCAGCGAACTCGACTTCGTCTTCATAGGCCATCTTCGACGTCTCGACATGGAATATGTGTGAATACTCCTCGTCGCGTTGAAGAAGATCGACCCAGTGAAGAAACTCGTCGTGTAGACCAGGAGCCATGAGTTGTGAGAACTGTCCGCGTACCATTGTCATTGTCAGTTCTCCTTATGCCACAAGCTGCGCAGCGCCAGAGGTGACGACAAAATACACGCCACGTGGAGTCGCAGACTGATCATTGGGGTCAAGTCGTGTAACAGTCACGACGGTGTTTGTTCCAACAGTAGACTTCGTTCTGTCTACGAACCAGTGGTTGTCGGCGTCGATCGTCATACCGTATTGCTTCCCAACGTCAGAAGCAACGGCTGTTTGAGCTGGACCTACCTGACCAAGAAAGACGGTGTCGAGTTCAGCAACTTCGAATCCGCTCCGTCCGTCTCGAAAGAAAGGCCTCGTGATATTCACCGCCGAAGGCTCGAAAGGAACCGAGCCTGACGACGGCTGAGGAGTTGGATTAACCGCCGCTGTGGGAGTTACTCCTAAAGCAGCAAGGTTATTACCAAACTCCTTTGAAAAGCCAGCAATTCCCTGCACGATGGTAGTTCCATCCCACGCCTTCAAGCCCCCGTCACCAGAGGCTATCTGCACAGGAGTTCCCGGCAAGAACGTCTGGCCGGCTTCTTCAATGATTCGCCTCATGCGTGGTTGATTACCACTCACGGATTGAACCGAATGGATCTCAGCTGATGCCATTCATTACTCCTTTCTGTTAACTTTCTTAACGATAACGAGGGGCTTTCAGGACTTCTCCGCCAGATTTAACGGGCCAGAGTTGTCAGCTGTTTTCGCATCTGTCTCGGTGAGAGCCGGAACAAACGTCGAAATCTTTTTTGAGTTGGGGAAGCCGGCGGGTCCGAGCGTTGCTCGACCATCAACGGCAACCACCTCTCGCCCACCCATGTCACGGGAGGCACCAGCACCTTCGATAGAAACGCCGGGCTTCTTAACACGTAAACGAGCGTTTTGCTCGTTCCACTTCTGTGCTCCGACAAAGTCGGCTCGCGGGATAATGAGGAGAATCAAGTCGCCATACATAACGCGACCGTCTCGACACAACGAAGGTGGAACTGGCATACGAGCTCCCGTTTCCACATTACGAGAGTAGGCTTGGTCAGGCTTCGCCGGGACAAAACCCATCGCTATGAGCTGGTCATAGCGTAAGCCAGACTCCTTCTCGCCAACGGCTCTGTTGCCCCAAAACAACGACATGTTTGGGTTCGTCGGCAGTAGGTTGATAAAGTTGGGCGACCGCAAAGGCTTAGCCTCAATTTGGTCGTAAGGAATCGCTACCTCGACCTTCGGACCCGGAGGCGTCGGATGTATCGATGGCTGCGCTGTCGGTGGCAAATTCTTTGACGTAATCGTAGGTTCTGGCATCGAAGGCTCCTTAACCGTTCACATACTGCATAGATTCTTTGCGCTTTGCGTAATTCTCGTAGGTAACTCCCATTCGATCCGCGACATGCTTCTCGGCGTCGGTGAGGCCTTCAACGCCGTTCTTCTTCTCCTCGGTTCCTTGAGGAGGAGCTCCGCTCGTCGCCGGCTCGAGGAAGTTGTACTTCTTCTTCCGAGTCTCGGGGTCGCGTAGCTCATCGGCATGAACGCCTTTGAGGTAGTAGAAGATACCGAGCCACGCCTGAGGCGTTGTAAGTTGAATTGGACGGTACTTCTGCCCCTCGACGTCGATTTCCGAGCCCCACGCCTGAAACAAACGGCCGTCCATTGTTTTGCCACTAGAGGCCATATCAGCGTTGTTGAGCCCCTGTTGTGCAAGCATCCGCGCCGTAAGGACGGAGTTCTGAATTGTGAGGTTCGCCAACGGAGCATTAAGCTCGTTGACCTTGTCGGTAATCGCGCCGTCGGGGTTTTCGAGAATCTGCTCAGCACTCACGACCTTCCTGTCGGGAGGCTTGACATTCTTGTTGGCTTCAATCGTGGCGAGCTGCGTCTTGACCTTCTCGAACTCGCTTTGAATCTCCACGACCTTTTCTCCGTCGGCTCGACGTGCTGCTTGTTCAAGTTCGAGGTCCGTGCGAAGCTTATCGGCAGCTTCGAGAGCCTTGTCGATTTCCTCTGGCGTCTTTCCCTTTAATCGAGCGGGGAGCTTATCGTCCTCCGCCTTACTTCTATTTCTGTCTAGCCAACCCATCTTACTCCTCCTTCAAGGGCTTGATTTTCCCTGCAATCACGTCTTTTTCGTACTGACGTAAATCCGTTGGTAACTCTTTGATAAGGTCAAGGATTCCAACGCTTCCTTGAGCACGAAACATCTGAGTTTGTCCTTCGGACTCCATGAGCTTTTTGTTCTCTCGCAAGCGAATTTCGTAGAGCCACTCACTGAATAGCTTGGCCTCCGGGGCCTCCAGCCATCGGAGGACCGCCGCTGACCGCGCCAGGAGCCGCTCCCTCGGGGAGAGCTTCCTGTGAGGAACCATCTGAATTTGGGGCTTGTTCTCCACCTTTACCTCCTTCGAGCATCATCTTACGAACAGTTTCGATAGGGTCAGGAACCAAACGCTCGACTTCGTCATGACCAAAGTTACGCAGAATCTTCTTCATCAATAGGTTCGCAGCCATGATTGTTTCGAGGAAGTATTGCTTCACTAGTGGGGGTGTTTGTGCGTTTTGCAGGGAGCCAAGTAAGGTCGAAATAGCTTGGTAATGACGCCACATCATCTGACTCAACATGATGTCGTTCTGCTTCTCGACTTCCTTATTGATGCTCGCCGTAGCTGAGTAGCAAGGCAAACCCATCTTACGCTGAGCTATCATCTCAAGAGCCTTCTTGATAAGCTCCTGCTTGCCTCCAAAGAGCGCAAGACGTCCTTCGTGGTGTTTGCTATCCCCACCGAACTTGCCGTACTGAAGGCTTATCAGACGCATTAGGCGGACATGGGCATCACGCATATCGGAGACGTTGAGGTCCTTACGTGAGTTGCCTTCCTGCAAGACGGACAATGTACCCATCGAGCTATAGACTCCGCGCTTACCTGGCCCCCCAGCTCCCGCCCCTTGCTGTGGGGGACTCACACCTGAACGACGCTCAGCAAGTTCGAGAAGTAGTCTGAGTTCGTCAAGATTGATGTTGGATACATCTCCGTGAGCAAGAGGCTCAATCTCATCCTTTGCTGCGGGGAGCATAGCTGAAGGATAGATTCGATATCCCTGATGAAGCTTAGATTCAGGGTCCACTCTCCAGACACGAGTATTGGCCACGGTCTGATTGTCGCGATATCCATTGTAAGTCTCCGACGCACCCTCTTCGAACATCCACAACGTCTCAGCAAAGCCATACCCAGGATACATGTCGTCGCGGTGAGCCATACGCGCGCCGACGAACCACTCTTGGTCGAAGTTGTCGTACATGACACGGGCTATTGTGTTTGTTTTCTCGTGGTAGGACACAACCATACGAGGAGCAAAGGCTTCGTCGTTATAGCGATAGGTAATGAAGCACTCCCAGATGTCCCACTCTTTGTGTCCGTAGGAGGCCGTCGTCTTAGCCCCGAGCGATTCTTCCTTGACCTTCTCGACTTGCTCGGGAGTCGTACGGTCGGGCGAGGCTAGTATCTTCTCGACAGCGTCCTTCGTGTAGAGTTTTGTGTGCTTTCGCTCCTCGATGTCATGCTGAAGCATAACGCGCTTGTGAGCTTTGAAGTCCATGTCCTCAAGGCGCTTTGCTTGAATCGGATAGTAGAAGGCGTTGAAAGGGAGCTTCTCAGGACGTGGGCCTTCGTAGATGGTCTTTTGCTGAAAGTCGCTGGCCTTCCCAGTACCATCGCCGCCTGGAATAAGGAAGTCGCGAGTGTGCTTCTCCCAAGGACACTTGTAGGTAACGGTCCCATACTTAATACACTCGCTGAAGCCCTCGTTATAAACGCGGTAAAGGTCAAGCTCAGAGGGCTCAATCGCGGCATACTGCATGAACTCCTCGTAGGCTTCTTTGTACTTGTCGGAATCCTTACCGAACTCGCCAAGAATCTTTGCCACGATGATAGGCTGGGTCTTGAATATCGCGGCCATTATCTGAGCGTGAAGCGTATCAGTGTGGATAGCGATGATAGGAATAACGAGGTTTGACGCACCCTCGAACGGGAACTGCCTAGACTCCTCACGAGGCTTAGCTTCATAAGCCATCGCCCACTTCGAGACCTTCTCCTCATAAAGCTCGCGCATCGAGTCCTTAAGCTCGCGGACGCGACGCTGCAAGTACGTCGCGAGAGCGGTCTTCTTCTCGTCGGATAGGTTCGCGGGGATGAGGTCTTCGGCCATTTTACTTGTAAATCTTGTTGAACTTGTCTCCGACGTACCACGCAATCGGGCCGCTCACAAGGAGCGCCTTTGTGAAGAAAGGAAGCTGATGCCAGGCTTTGAACAAAGCAAGGCCAAACAGAACAATCCCGAGAACCTTCAGTACGTAGTCGAGGTATATCGAGTTTGTGAGCTTGTCAAAGAAGCTCGTCTTTACCACAGGGCTTGTACTCATCTATCCTCCTATTTACAGTGTCCCGAACCGCATACAGCGACTGCACCGACGCCGACACCAATAGCGAGCCACTTCGCGGCTTTAGTGAAACGCTGCCACGTCGTACCGCCTTTAGCCGCGACCTGCCAGTTGTGAGAGTTTTGTTTCTCAAGCGTCAGGTCCGCGTTGCCTTTTTGAATCTGTTGGTCTTTAAGCGAAAGCTGCTGCGTAGCTGCTGAGAGGTTAAGCTGACAGGTTTTGCACTCTTGAACTTGAGCTACGATGCCAGGAAGGTCGACCTGCGGTATATTTACTATAGCTGGCTGAGTCGTGTCCTTGGGAACTTGTATCGACAAAGGCTGTTGTGTCTTGAGTTGAGCTATGACCCAAGCAAGCTGGTCGTTCGGGGTTTTGAGGTTCTTGACCGCGTCGGCTAAAGCGTTGACCTGCTTTTGGTTATCGGACTGAACTTGCCTGACAAGGTCGGACAAAGCCTGAATCTGTTGTTGATTCTGTTGCTGAGTCTGAGACAGAACCTTCGACTGAGACTCGGCTTGGAGTCGTGCGTCGTGGTCAGCGAGCCATGTTCGGCCAAGGAGCAGAGCTCCCACTAAGACCGCAAGGCCCACACCGAGTTCGAGTTTAGTTCGTAGGAGCATCATTTGGTAAAGGACTCTTCTGCAAATACGCAGCTACTCCAATTACAGCATTGATAAGAGCGGCAGCTACTCCAATCCTCATCGTACTTCCAAGACCGGCCGACAGATTAAAGTGTTGAGGGTCAATACCTATCGCGGCTAACCCCGTAAGAATACCTCCAGCACCACCACTCACCCCAGCCGCGATAATACCTCTGAGCCATATCTGAAGGGCTTTGCTACTCATTTCGAACCCTTCATCTTTATGTAGACGGCATACCAGTCCGTTGCAATTTCCTTCTGAGCCTCGACAAGCTCCATCTTGCCCAAGCAAACTTGACGGTGAAGGTAATTCTCGACTTGGTCCTTCTCATGAGCGCCAGGAACTGGTGTGTAAGGCTGAGGCCATTCGTTTTTAACACCATTGTCGCCGCCGAGTTCGAGGCTTATGAGATGGTCGATTTCGCAGCACTGTCCCTTGAGCTTCTTCGCTCCGTAGAGGACGTAAACCGCTTGAATGCCGGGCTTGCGAAGAGCCTTCGTCGTCTCGTGACATACGACGTTCTTGTCCGTCGTCCTAACGATGCCGGGAGTAACTCGGGGGTCAGGAAGCAATACCGAGCCGTGGTGCCCGTATGTTGCCCTCGTGGACGTAACTTGAAGAAGGAACATCAAGTAAAGAACAAATGTCATTAGTTTATCCTCACAGCGTAAGGCTGACTAACACGACGAGCACCAAGCTGGTTTGCATGAAGCTGCTTCATATACTCGTCGTAGTGCTGCGGAGCCTTCAACAACTGCGGTGCATACGCGAGCGCGTCCAAAACATCCACGAAACGACCCTTCGGAAAGGTCGTATACTCGCCAAGAAAGTCTTGGAATTTCCTCTGGGAAAAGAAGCGACCCGACTCGAAGATGGGAGCCAAGACGTTACGTATACGCCATTCTTTGCGTCGTGTGAGCTCACCGTCAGGTCCTTCTACCTCACCTTTCAACTCTACGATGTTAAGTCGTTGTCCCTTCATTCGAGACATCGTTTGGATATGATGTCCGATGTACTTCTGAGCCGCGATGGTCTCTAGACCTATCTTTGTGAGATTCCACTTACCGGCCATTTCGAAAATCTTAGCATAGAACTCGTCATAGCCGGAGGCTTTGGCCCAGGTATCGACAAGGTAGAAGTCGTTCTCTGAGGATAAGCCTATGACATTGATTGCATGACGGCAACGGCCCATTCCTTGATTGCCAGAGTGATTAGGATCGACTGTCATTCCCAACCGCAAATGAGCGGTTGGGAAGTCCTTACGGACTATACCGTTGGTAACCTCGTGACGAAGCATCCGCCTGAAGCTGTTCTTCTCAGAAGGCTCTTCGATAGAGAACCAGTTGAGCCAAGGCTCCTTGAAGTCGGCGTTCTCGGGAGCGGCAGGATTGTTGAGGAACTGACAGCTAAAGTGGTAGGAGCCGAGACGCTTGCGCCAACGGTCGAGCTTCTCGAAGCTAAACTCTTCGGGGAAGATAGGAGTGTCAGCGGAGTGGTCAGGACAGCAACCGCCGAGGGCGCTGTGTGTCACGACATTGAACCACGGTTCGTGCTCGCGGATATAGGAGTTAGCGTCGGTGTAGGACCATCGATTGCCTACAAAGAACTCGTCGTTCTCGTGCGTCGCAGAATCGGGATTCTCGAACGCGCCTACAAGTAAGCGATGGTAGTCGATCGTTTTTTCCATGACCGAGATGGATTCAATGGCTTTACGACCGACGAGGTCGTCTTGTATAAGGAGGCCGTCGTAGTGCCGAGACTGCAACGCACCACCCACCCCCAGGAAGTCGTAGGTTCCTTCGCCATGCGGAGAAGCGCCGGGCGTTCGTTTATGATGCAACGAGTAGTTGGACCAAGTACAAGAGGAGTCAGGGAGTACCTCAGGGAAGAGGACACGGAAAAGCGCGTTGGAGCCATAGTGACCACTAATTCGAGTACCGAGCTTCGCTGCGTTAGTTACGTTCTCGGCTACGAGTAAATTTCGAGAATCGCGCTTATGCATACGACGCATGAAGGCGACGAAATCGTCACCGTACCCGAGGCGTCGAAATGCATCTTCGTCTAGATTGTCGAATGGCAAAGAGCGCCACATGGGAAAGCCCTCACTACAAATCATGGACTTGAAGTGGTCTCGTGGAAGCTCGTAGACGTCTTTGAGATAGTCGCGTTCAAGGCTCTGGCACCAGGGTCGATGAAGGGCGTCGGTCAAACGGCGTCGGCGTAGCGTGGACTTGATGAAGTAGTAAAGCGAACCGAGCGAGTTCAACCGCATCTTAGCGAGCTTGTCGCCGTGGCTGTCTGTGGGGGCTATTGTCACAGGCGTGAAACGCTGTGTCACGTCTGGCATGAATGTCTTAGGCTAGTTCTTTCAAAGACTCCTCAAGAGCGGCGTGGAGATCCTCTATATTCTCCGTAACATAAATAGTCCCAGTACTTGTGTCGATGGACGACGCAGCTCCTATTTTAGCGTAGTCTTCCATAGCCTCACCGATCATTTCAATCCTGTCTGCTCTGACGTAAAACCGCAGGATTGGGTTTCCTGGTCTCTGAGATACTATATGAACTCCGATGGTTCGAGTAGTCATAGAGTCTTTCCACTTCCTCGACTCGGCGCCGATGGACACTCGGCTAGCCTCCCC
>Ga0137389_10000121_pt1 | contig 41899 bp, 36 predicted proteins | sample 15con2h14BmetaG_FD_104645 | JGI IMG/M metagenome (GOLD analysis project Ga0137389, IMG submission 104645) | Vadose zone soil microbial communities from Angelo Coast Range Reserve, California, USA - 15con2h1.4B metaG | ecosystem: Environmental > Terrestrial > Soil > Vadose zone > Saprolite...
AAAACGGGTGTACAATTCTCCCCGTTTTTGAGTTCAAAAAGGAAATCTCGGATTAAGAGAGGAGCAGATTCCATGGTGAAGCAGCGCATCACATTATTACTCGCGGCTATGCTTGTTCTCTTGCCTCCCATTTTAGCTTTGGCCCAGACGTCGGCCCGCTGGGAGGGCATCGTCTCGCGTAGCAACAAGCAGAAATCCACTTTGACCGTGCGTGCCAGGAGCTCCACCAACTTTGACGAGAAGGTCATTCACTACGACAGCTCGACCCGATTCACCAGCCAGGAGCACGGCGACAAGAAGATCAATGACATCGATGCCAATCAGGTTAAGGACGGTGATCGGGTGATCTGTCTGGGCTTTTACAACGAGAAGGGTGAATTTCAAGCCGCTGCTATATCCAAGAGGCTCTCGCAATAGCCGCGTCGATTGAAAGACTGGACACGGCACTACGAGCGTGGGGCTGGCGTCAGCAGCTGATCGTGCGTCCTAGCGCCCTGGCAGTCTCTTAAGGATCTCCTTCGCTCGCCGGAACCACGGCCGCTCGCGCCGCCGCTGATAACTGGGCATGGCGGGTTTTTTGTCGAGCACCTTTTGCGCCCATTCGCGAGCTTCGGCGTTGCGTCCCTCCGAGGCCAGCATATCCGCAAAATTTAAGTAAGTCTCCGACAACGTCGACGCGATCGTTACCTGCCGGAAGAGCGCCTCGGCTTTTTCGTTTTGGCCCGTAAGCGCATAAGCGTGGGCAAGCAATCCCGCCGCGCGTTGGAAATCGTAGTCAGATTCTTTGCTGACGACGCGCTCCAGGTCGGGCAGCGCGGCCGCGGCGTCGCCTAACTGGATAGCGCAAACACCACGCCGGTAAAAGGGATCGAGCGTATCCGCACGGGCGGCAATGGCTCTGTCGAACGCGGCTCGCGCCAACTGGAGCTTGCCGTCATCCATGTAAAGGTCGCCGAGTTCTTCATAGTTCCCAGCCGACGGATTGTCGCGAATCGCAGCTTCCAGTTCGCGAATCCGCTTGCGGCGCGGAAAGACTTTGAAAGATTGTCCCAGCAGTCCAATGTCGGGAAGCGCCTCAGCCGCAAGATAAATAATCGCGCCCAGAGGACCGAGAAACAGGATGACGAAAATCCAATAGTTATCCGGCCGCCGCCGGATGAAGTGGACGATCGCCAGTCCCTGGAGGATGATGCCCCACGGGTACAGAAGGTAGCTCAGAAGTCCCATGCCGGTCTTAAGCCCTAGCGTGACTTTACACATTTGTGGAAGATGGAGAAAGTGACTGCCGGGTGGCAAGGAGCCTCGATGTCGATGGATATGTCGATGGATAACGACGAGCAGCAGATTCTGGCGCTGCATGAAGCTGGCGACCGGGCGCTGATGAGTGCCGATGTCGCCCTGCTGGCGCAGATCTTCGCCGACGACTACGTGCAGTACAACGAGTCAGGCAAGGCTTTCACGAAGCAGGATGTGCTGAACAATTTTCGAACGGGCGCGATTCGTTATCCGTCAATTGTTTCCACCGCGCGCAAGATTCGCGTGTTCGGCGAGACCGCGGTTGTGCACGGCGCTGAATCCGACGAAGTGGAATCCGATGGAAAGAAATTCAGCGTCCGCTATGTTTACCTGGACGTACTGCGAAAACACAATGGAGAATGGAAGCTAGTGGCGTCGCAGTTGGCGCGACCGACCCCAGCATAATCTAGGACGATCCGATTTCCCCTGTGTGACCCCTGTGTATCCCTGTGTCCCCTGTGGTAAAGAACCTTTTCAACCACAGAGGACACAGAGGTACACAGAGGAAAACCACAGGGAGATTACTTTTCCTCAAGCCGCAGCCGGTTTTGCCAGTGCGACCAGAGGAACCATGCGATCCCGCCCAGCAGCAAGACTCCGATGATCGCGTCAAACTGATGGAAGTACTTCCCGAGCGAGCGCCAGTTCTCGCCGAGCTTCATCCCAAAATAAGCCAGCGCGAAACACCAGGGCCACGATCCGAGGAAAGTGTAGATGTGGAATTTGCCGCGCGGCATGCGGGCGACTCCGGCGGGCAACGCAATGAACGTGCGGATCACTGGCAGCAAGCGCGCAATGAATACTGCCATGTCTCCCCAACGCTGAAAAAATCGGTCGGCCCAGTCAAGTTCGCGGCGGCCCATCAGGATCCAGCGTCCATAACGCTCGACCAGCGGGCGTCCGCCATAACAGCCAATCTCATACGCGACAAGCGAGCCCAGATTGCATCCGATCGCGCCTGCCGTCGCCGCCCAGACCAGCTTCATCCTGCCGGCATAAACAAGGTAACCCGCGAAAGGCATGATCAGTTCGGAAGGCAGCGGAATACAGGCAGACTCAATCGCCATGAGCAGCGTAATGCCGGCATAGCCGGTCGCCGCCACGATGGAATTAATAAAGACAAAAAGTAAGGTGAGGATTTTCTCGGTCATTGGATTGGGGTGATCGAGCCTTCAGATAATCGGCTCCCGGTTTCGGTCTCAGCTGTCAGGAAACCAGTCAAGACGAAATGAAATTATGTTGTTTTTCCTGAGACCTGTCACCTGAGACCTGACACCTGACACCCTTCAGAACGCCCCTTCCTGCGTGAAGCTGAAGCCGGGCAACGTGACGCCATCCGCCGATTTGGCGACCTTCACCTTCACGACAGGCGCGTCGGGCGCGGTGACCTCGGCGGGCCGCAGTACCGCGTATTGCGTGAAAACTTCGCTGTATACCTTGGTGACAAGATGATCCTGGCCGGTTACATCCTGGCGCCACACTTGTCCGAGTTTGATGCTCTTCACAGCCACAAGTTTTTCCTTTAGTTCTCAGAGTACTCACCCCGCCGCCAACCCGTCAATCGCAGCGGAGTTACTTTAGGTGATGGATGGCTGCCGCGAGCCAGCGGCTTTGTTACCATGAACCACTGCCCAGGAGGAAACCGATGCCCCGCGGAAATATGGCGCGTCAACCCAGTCGCAGCGGACGACACGAAGGTGCCCAACGGGTGAAAGGGGCAAAGGGCGTGCAATTGAAAAGCGCGCAATCATTGACGGGCAAGAGAGCGAAGGCTGCGGCTGCGCGCTCGACGGCCCGTCGAGCATCGATGAACGTCGGCAAGCCACCAAAGGCTGTGGTTCTGAAAAAGAAATCTGTATCTGGATACGATCCATTAGCCCCTGAGCGTGTCCGTCAGATCATCGCGGGCCTCGACCAACTTTATCCTCATGTGACCTGCGCGCTCACCCACCGCAGCGCGTGGGAATTGCTGGTGGCGACGATTCTTTCCGCCCAGTCAACCGATGTGCGGGTGAACATGGTCACACCCGGGCTATTTGAGAAGTATCCGACCGTCCAGGATTTCGCGGCCCTCGAACCAGAACAATTGCAGCCCGACATCTATTCGACCGGCTTCTTCCGCAACAAGTCAAAGTCGGTGGTGGGCGCGGCGCGGAAGGTGGTCGCAGACTTTGGCGGGAGCGTTCCGCAAACAATGCAGGAGCTGCTAAGCCTTCCCGGAGTGGCTCGTAAAACAGCGAACGTCGTGCTTGGAACCTGGTTCAAGAAGAACGAAGGCGTCGTCGTGGACACGCACGTAACGCGAATTTCCCGCCGACTGGAGCTGACGAAACAGCAAGACGCGAGGAAAATTGAAGAGGATCTGATGCGGATCATCCCTCGCCAGCGCTGGACAGACTTTTCTCACGAAGTGATCTGGCACGGGCGGAAACTCTGTGTGGCACGCAGCCCGAAGTGTGCCGATTGCCCTCTGGAGAAACTATGTCACGCGGCGGATAAGACGTGGTCCACGGTTGAAATCCACCCGGACGCCCAGCCTTAGGGATGCTGATCGCTCAGGGCAGGCGCGCGAGTGGGCCCGTCCCCACACGAGCCTAACCTTCGCCGCCGTTGTAAGACAGTTCGACTACTGTGCAATCGTCGTTGAGCGGCGTTCCCCCACAAAAATCGGCGACTGCCGCGAAAACGTCCTCCATCGAAGCACTCTTCCCGGCCACAACTTCCAGGCGTTCGCTGTCAAACATATCTCCGCGCGCGTTCTCGGCTTCGGTGACGCCATCGGTCACCAGGATAAGTCGATCCCCTGGTCTCATCTGGCAGCGGTCGCTCGAGTAAGTCGCATCCGCCAGCAGCCCCACGGGCAAGTTCCCATGGGATGGCCGCAGCACTTCGTTGCCACAAATCCACACCGGTGGAATGTGTCCGCAGTTGACGTATTCGAGATCGCCATCGCTGCGCAGACGAGTGATGATCATGGTCGCGTATTTCTCACCGATATGCTTGTAGGTGAAGAAGCGATTCACTGCGTCCACGATTTCCGTGAGTGGCATGCCCGAAATCAATTGGGAGTAAACCATCCCCTGGAGAATCGAAGCGAGCAGTGCGGCCGAGACTCCTTTGCCGCTGACGTCGGCGAGAACCACGGCCAGCCCTTGGGGCGTGTTCACGGCTTCGAAGAAATCGCCCCCGATTTCTTTACAAGACATGTTGCGTCCGTTCACCCGCGCAAAAGGAACTTCGGGAAGAGTCACCGCCAACAAACGCTGTTGAATGGACGCTGCGATCGACAGTTCCTGCTGGTAGCGGCGCCCAGCTTCCTCAGCCTGCACCAGCCGCGCGTTCTCGACGAGTTGAGCCGCTTCAGTCGCGATTGCCCGCAAAATATCGTGGCTGACGCTAGTGATATCGCGCGAGGCAAAGCGTGAATCCACATAGAGCGCTCCCATCACTTCGCCGCCCGCCGGCTGATCGGCACGACTGGTTTGCACCAACGGCTTGCGCAACGGCATACAGATCACGGTTCGCAGGTCGAAGGCGACGATGCTTTGCCTCTCCTTCACATCGAGCATCTGGCTGGTGTCCGTGACCAGGTATTCGGAGTTAGAGGTCAACGCACCATCAAGCACCGAACGAGAAATTGTCTTGTCGTCGAGCAGCGGCTCACCCTTCGAGTTACGCCCGGCGGCAAGCGTCAGCGTCCCGTCGAGGTCGCGAAGGAAGATGTATCCACGTTCGGCGCGGGTCAGTTTCAGCGTGGCCTCGAGCAGCGTCACCAGGATTTCATCGAGCACGCCGATGGTGTTCAGCTTGCGCGCGGCTTCCATGAACAGCGTGAGTTTCTCGAGATCGCTGGCCTCCGGAGCGATCTGAATGCCCGAGATCTGGCTCAGAAACTCCCGCGCCGTGTTCGAAGTCGTTTGCAGAGGATGGAAAACCAGATAGGAAACATCGCGCGCGCCAAATTCCAACCGGTCGTTGCGTTGCAACTTGTGGCGGTCCACCTTCTCGCCATTGACGAAGGTACCGTGTTTGCTTCCGAGGTCCACGACAAAAAACTCGCCGTTTTCTGAAACGATGGAAGCATGCTCGCGAGACACGCGCGGGTCGGCGATCACCAGGTCGCGATCCACCTTGCGGCCTACCGTGTAAGGCGTGTGATTCAACGATAGCGTCTGCTGATCATTCCCCTGCACGAAGATCGCGATGGGAAAGATGCTCGATATACCGGAATGCGACGAAGCTGACATGTACCCTGAACTCTCTCGCGGCTATCATGCCAGGAACCTGGCACGGACCCCATTGCATTCTACGACGTACCGGGCCCCACCGGTGCAGTATTAGTCCTCTGATAGTAATGGACCAGCATTAGAGCAGCCACCCCTATAGGTATCTTGGGTACCGTCCAAATAGGACTGCCCAAGCTGTTTCGATGGTCTCCGTTCCTGGAAGCGGCTGTTCTTTCGATCTTTTGCGCGGCGAAGCTGGGACGATGGTCATCCTGACCCGTCCGCCACCAGTGCCCTTCCCTGTGCGTCCACTCCCGCGCCCGCCCGGCTCAGCCTGCGCGCCAGGGCAAAGCCCAGGGCCAGCAGTGGTAGCGTCATCAGGCATTCGGCATGAAGTTGCACTCTTGTGAACCAATACACGGGCGTAAGGAGTAGAAGCAGCAATCCGGCCGCTTCCAGGTATCGAGTCACTCTATCTGCTTTGGGAGCCTCATCAGGTCGGGTCCTCATCGCGAGCAGCGGGACGATCAGCAAGAGCAGATCATAATCATAGGAGTAATAGCTGGTGACGATCGCGACAATAGCCGCCAGCCCAAAACCCTCGGCCAAAAAGCGGTCTCCCGCTTTTCGCCAAATGAGACCCGCGTACACAATGGCTCCGAGCGCCACCGGCGCCAGCACCCAATGGATACGTCCGGGATAGGGTAAGCGCCCGACGAAAAGAGTAAGCACCCCACGGAGGGTCATCTGGAGCTCCGGTTTGATCCCGACTCCCGTTGCCTGGTTCAGAGCCAGCAAATAGGCCGGGTACTCTAACAGTCCCCTCCAGCCAACGAGGCCAGCGGAGAGGGCAAGGACGGCGCAGGCGGACATTGCAAAGCCGGGCAACACCCGTTTGCGCCCAGCAATCAGCAGGATGACAACGAAAGGTATCACGAGTTGAAACTTGAACAGCGCTAGGCCAAGAGTGACGCCCGCGGCAGTATCCCTTTCCGTTGCAAGCTGCCAGAAAGAGATCGCGAACAGGAAGGCCAACAGCGTTGCATCCTGGCCCATGAGGAGATCCATAAACTCGGGAAATGTACCCAGTACGAGAAGAACCGTCGCCCAGGGTGGAAAGCTTTCTTTCCAAAATCTGCCGCGGACCACGACGAACGGAATCATCGAGAGAAGAGCAAGTTTGAGGCCCGTCCATAGGAGCAAAGCCGTGGCATAAGGCCAGGCGGCGAACACCGAAAAAAATAAAGCTTCGAAAGGAGGCCGCATATAACGCATCGGGCCTCGGCGTATCTTTACTTCGGATGCAAATTCCTGCTGCACTTTCCACTGGTCGGGGGGATTGTAGAGTTCGGCACCCAGTCCCCTGCGAACCAGAACTCCGGCGGTGTAAAAGTTCGCAAAATCGCCGTAGCCCTGCCCCATCTGAACTCGCGATTTCCATAACACAACGCCGTTGCCAATCGCCATCCAGAGGAGAGTCGTCGCCCAAAACCAGCTGCGGAGTTTCGGTGTGATAGTCATGACTCGAATGGGAACGCCTATTCTAGCCTGCTCACGCGCCGCGAAATACATCCACGGCGGCGAGAACCAGCCAGAGCGGCTTACGAAATGTTAGGTCTCATTGCGCAGTTGAGGAAACCTGGATATTACAGCGCTCCTGTCAACACGCCTCGGAATACCTCTAAAGATCGCAACCGATGTGAGCAAGAATATGATCAGAATCGGAATGATCAAGCACACGTAAACGTGCCAGGCCAGCGAGATCACATGCAAAGGAGGCAGGAACAGGACGCACTGACTGCTCAGCAAGCTGAGTCTCACCCATCGGGGGATTCCGGTGTGCTCCGCCAGATATTGCGAGAACAGGCCGATGGGTAGAAGCGCGATGCACAAATCGGGGGGACTCAGATGATAGCTAACCAGAAGTGCCGCCAAAACGAAATTTCCGAACGCCAGATTTGTAACATCTGTGAATGTCGATTTACCGCTCTTAAAGCTTATCCACGCATACCAGAGAAGCGAAACTGAAACAGTCCAGATAAGAGCGAGGCGAGCGGCTGGATTTTGTACGATGCCCGACATGCTGACCAATCCTCTAATATTCGCCATCGCCGTCGGGTGAATGCCCGCAAGCGGCAGGCTGCTGAGCGTCATCAAGAAACGAGGATACACGGTCAGAAAGGCCCATCCGGAAATGCCGGCTGAAATCACAAGCAATATCACGAACACGAGCGCAAACCCACGGACGAACCCTTTTCGCCTAAGCGAAGCCACCAATACGACTAAAGTAAGAACTATATGGAACTTGAAAAGTCCGCAGCCCAGCAAACAACCCGCCGTGAAGTTGCGGCCCCGCCTAAGCTCAGCAACCGCCAGCGTCATAATCAAAAGGAGCAGCACCGAATCTTGACCTTGCAGGAGACAGAGCAGCACGGGCGGGAACAAAAAGAACAGCGGCAACAAGACGCGCCAGTCCACCAGGTTCAATACATGCCCATGAAACACTATTGCGGTGTAAGCCAACACCGCTATGTTCAGAAGACACCATAGCAGATAGGCGGTTTGCACTGACCAAAGCGAGATTGGCAAAAAAAACAGCGTCTCAAATGGAGGGTGGATGTAGTAGTCGCCAGTGCGTCCGGCGTAGCGAATCTGGAATTGATCTTGAGCGTGGAAGTCGTACAGGTGATGCCCATATCCCTCGCGTACCATGCGAGCTGCGGCGTAAAAGGCCGGGAAATCAGTTCCCTTCTCTCTTTCTTTAAAACCGTGCGCGAAATAGTAGACAATGCCGACTAGTGTCAAAAGAAGAAACACGTTCTGGGCGAGCCGCGTCCACCTCCTCGACCCCGCCATCGCAGATCCTGGCGGGACACCTGCCCCTCGATTTGGCGACCATGGGTTCACAGTAAACAATGCCGCAATATTCCCGATAGCTAGCCTTGACTTTGCTTGTTCATCCTTGCTGACCATGGATTCTATCGCCCGCCGGGAAAAGCACGAAATACATACTAGAATCGAAGCTGAAGGAGTTTCGAGTTTGGGTTATGATCGCTCAGCGTGAGAGCCAGCCAGCTTTCTCTATCAAACGTGTTCCCGGTAGTTTTACTTCTGGGGTTGCTCGGTATGACGGCACGCCCGGCCACCGATCCCGATCTCTGGTGGCATCTGCGCACCGGCCAGTGGATCGTGGAAACCGGCCACGTCCCCCACTCCGATCCTTTTTCGTTCACTCGTGCCGGGCACCCCTGGGTGTCGCATGAATGGTTGTCGGAGGTTGCGTTTTACGAACTCTGGAAGCACGCTGGCGCCGCAGGACTGATCGTGTTCTCCGCGATCATTACCACCGCCGGCTTTATGCTGCTCTATCTGCGCTGTCTTCTTGGCGGAGCAGAGAAGCACTGGGCCGCGGCAGTGACTGCCTTCGGCGCCCTGGCGTCGGCTCCTTCCTGGGGCGTGCGCCCGCAGATGTTCACCTTTACGCTGGCCAGCCTGCTTCTATGGCTGCTCGAAAGCGCCAATAAACTCGAAAGCGGCAATAAAAATAAAAATGAAAATAAAGAAGACCGGCCCAGACTTCTGTTCTGGATACCACCGCTCTTTCTTCTATGGCTGAATCTACACGCCGGATTCGCCCTCGGACTCGCGCTTCTGTTTGCTTATGGTCTCGGCCTGATTATGGAGACCGCCGCCGGCAACACGCCTTGGCAGCAGGCACGCCCCATCGTCCTGCGGGTCCTGCTGCTTCTGCTGGCTTGTTTGGCGCTCGTGCCTCTCAGCCCCAGCGGCGCGCATCTCTATCGTTATCCGTTCGATACTTTACGCTCATCTGGAATGCGGTCATTCATTGGCGAGTGGTTCTCACCGGATTTTCATCAATGGCTCTATCGTCCATTTTTACTGCTATGGCTGCTGCTCCTGACCGCACTCGCCACTTCCCGCTCGCGGCCCAGGGGACGTGTGATCGTTCCCCTGCTCCTTCTTTCTGTCGCAGCTCTGGATGCAGTCCGCCACATACCCATTTTCGTTTTGGTCGCGATACCAGTGATCGCCGCGGCTCTCCCGGTCGCTAGAGCATCCGCAGCGGCCTCACAACGGCGTCCAGACTCCTCGCGGTTCCGTCCACTTTTCAACGCGGCCGCTGTCATTCTAATTGCTGTGTTTGCATTGGTGAAGTGGGTCAGTCTTACCGGCAGCCAGGATGCCCGCGAAGCGGAACAGTATCCCCAAAAAGCTGTCGCGTTCTTGCAGGCCAGCCCCCAACCCCGGAGAATTTTCGTTTACTACGACTGGGGAGGCTATGCGATCTGGAAACTTTATCCCGAATATCGCGTGTTCGTGGACGGCCGCGCAGACCTCTATGGCGACGACCTGCTGCGCCAGTTTAAGACCGCCTTGCAGCTCCGGACCGGCTGGCGAGACGTTCTTGACCACTGGAAAGTTGAGGCGGTGCTTGTGCCCCCTTCCTGCGCGCTGGCGCAAGCCCTCCTTCTCGACCCCAATTGGCATGCTACATTCATCGATTCGAAGGCGGTCATCCTGCTCCGTACGCACCCCGCGCCGGTGGAGCGACGGGCGCCCTCGCCCGTCACCGTCACGGGGTGATTATCCGCAGTTGGTGAACAGGTTCTCTGGGTTTCCCAGTGTCCTCTGTGCTCCCTGTGGTGAAGAACTTTGCCTGCCGGACAAGAAAGTGAAAAAATGTTTCCCAGAGCCATCCCGAATCTGCGAAACTAGGGCGCATATAATGACAAGTTCCAACGCCCGTCCATAGCGGGAGGTCTCTAACGTAGAGCTCGAAGGAGTCTAGAATGGCAGTTCTAGCTAAACTCTTGTGGCGCAATGAAGAAGGGCAGGACATCGCGGAATACGCGGTGATGCTCGCCGTGATACTGGTGATTGTGATCGGCACCGTCCGTCTGATCGGCGGCAACGCGAACAACGTGTTCTCGTCGGTAGCCAGCCAAATCGCCCAGTAGAGCGCCGCAATCTTAGAGGTACGCCGCGACAACGAATAAGTCCGGAGTTGTCCCGGAGGGGAGAGGAATGAACCGAAGTCGTTTGTTGATGATTGGAGGCTTGGCGCTGGCTGTCGGCCTGCTCGTCAGCTACACCGTCTATAACCGGCTGCGGAGCTTTGCGGGCTCAAGCAACAATGAGCGAGGAGTGCCGGTCGTGATGGCTGCCGACGATATTCAGGTCGGGACCAAGTTGGAAGCTCACGATGTCCACGTGGTCACTCTCCCGCAATCGGCGGTCCCTCCGGGCGCCTTCTCCGCAACATCGCAGGTCCTGGGCCGCGGCGCAATTTTGCCGGTAAGCAAAGGTGAATTCATTCTCCCGAGCAAGCTGGCGGCACTGAGCGCCGGATCCGGGCTGCCCTCGATGATCCCGCAAGGCATGCGCGCAGTTTCCGTGCGCGTCAACGATGTCGTTTCGGTGGCCGGCTTCGTGCAACCGGGCTCGCACGTGGATGTGCTGGCTACGGGTCAAGGCGGCGGCAACGACCGTCAAACGACCACCGTCCTGGAAAACGTCTTGGTGCTCGCCGTGGGCAAGAGCCTGGACCGGAACCCTTTAGCAGATGCGCAAACCGCCCCAGTGATCACGCTCGCAGTCTCTCCGGACGACGCGCAGAAACTAGCCCTGGTTTCGCAGGAAGGACGCATTCAGCTGTCCTTGCGCAATCCGATGGATACAAGAAAGGGAGGCATCGGCGCGACCCGGACCAGTTCGCTGTACCTGGGCGAGAAACCGGTGGCGACCGAGCCCAAGCCCAAAGCTCACAAGGTGGTAGCCAAAGGTCCGACGCCTCCACCAGCGCCCTACCAGGTAGAGATGATTCGCGGCAGCAAACGGGATGAGACCAAGTTTGAAGAAAACAAGTGAGCCGTCAATATCGCAAAAATTCGCGTCCGCTCATCCCCTCGACAGACCAGCTCTCGATGGACTTGCTCGTGCATCCTCACAGAGGTCCGAATTCATGAAAGTTCTGACGCTCGTCGCAGCCGTGTTACTTCTCGCTGCGATAACGATCGGCGCGATAACAACAGGTGCGCGCACCGCGGCTCCCGGCGGCAATACCCCGGGCGCTCCAGCAGCGGCTTCGGATTCTTCTCAGAACGCTCCTTCTCAAAACCAGGACAATCCGCCCGCCGCGCAAACCTCCACCACGACCGCGCCTGCTCCCGGCCAGACCGTTACCGCCGGTGCAGCTCCCCTGCGCGTGATGGTGGGCAAGTCCCTCTTGATTAACACTACCGAAAGGCTGAAGCGCGTCTCCGTGACCGACCCGTCGGTGGCAGATGCGCTGGTCGTCACGCCGACGCAAGTCCTCGTCAATGGACTCGCTCCCGGCGAGGTTTCACTGCTGATCTGGGACGAACTGGAGCGCTCTCGCAGCTTCGATCTTCGAGTGGATGTCGATATCACCGCCGCTTCGGAAGAAATGCACCGTCTTTTCCCGGATGAGCAGATCAATGTGACGCCCTCACGTTCCGCGATTGTTCTCTCCGGTCACGTAACCACCGAGGACGTCTCCAAACATGCCGGTTCGCTGGCCTCGGCGTATTCCAAGAATGTCGTAAACGTGCTGACCTTCGGCCCGGTCGGAGCCGACGAAGTCCTTCTGGAAGTCAAATTTGCTGAAGTGGATCGCACGGCTCTGACCCAACTTGGCATCAACATATTTTCCACCGGCGCTGGAAATACCATTGGCACTGTGCAAACCGGACAATTCGGCGGCGTCAAACCCGGCCCCATCAGCGATCCGGCAACGTCTAACACGTCCACCATTTCGGACGCCCTCAACCTGTTTTTCTTCAACCCTCAGGTCCACCTGGGCACAGTGATCAAGGCCCTGCAGTCAAAGAATCTCTTGCAAATCCTGGCCGAGCCCAATCTAGTCGCGGTCAATGGCAAAGAAGCCAGCTTCCTGGCCGGAGGCGAATTTCCCTTCCCCGTGGTGCAGCCCGGCGCAGGCGGAATCGCAACCGTTACAGTGCAATTTCGCGAGTTTGGCGTGCGGCTCAGGTTCACCCCCGTGATTCAGCCGAACGGCAGCATCCACCTGCACGTCGTTCCTGAGGTGAGTACGCTGGATTTCGCGAATGCCGTCACCGTTTCCGGAACCACCATACCCGCCATCAGCACCCGCAAGGCGGACACTGAATTCGAACTGCAAGATGGCCAAAGCTTCGTCATCGCCGGCCTGATGGACAATCGGGTCACAAATCTTGGGAACAAAGTGCCGTGGCTGGGCGATGTCCCGATCCTCGGCAATTTCTTCAAGAGCAAGAGCGCGCAAAAGAGCAACTCAGAATTGATGGTTCTGTGCACAGTGCGGAGGGTTGCGCCCACAGTCCAGGCGCCGAAAGGTCCGGTGAACCCGGAGCCCTATTTGGATCACGACAAGTTCGATAGCAAGAAAGAACATTGAGAGATTGGGATTTTCAATGATTCAATGTCTCAATGAGTTAATGATTCAATGATTTTAATGATTCAATGATCTTGGGAAACGAGTCATGCCGGAATTGTCAGTAGCCGTATTCGCCACGGACAATGATCAGCGCGCGGTGCTTCAGGTTCTGGTGGATGGCACCAGCGTTGCCCGCACCGTGTGCAGCGTCGAGACCATGCCTCTCGCCGCGACCGATCCGGTCATCCGCAGAACTCAAGCCTTTGCGCCCGACGTGGTTCTGGTGGATATCGCCACTGATGCCGTCACCTCAGCGCTGCGAGCGGTGGAGTTGCTCCACCAGGAACTTCCCGATGCAGCCGTGTTCGCGGTAGGCCCTATGACTCAACCCCAGTTGATTGTCAGCGCCATGCGTGCGGGCGTGCGCGAATACATCGAGCGCCCCACCACTACCACCGATCTGCTGGAAGCCTTCGTCCGGCTGTCGGCAACTCGCCGCAAGCCCGGGCGCGAAAGTTCACGGGGAAAGGTGTTTACCATCGTGAACGCCAAAGGCGGCAGCGGCGCCACCACCGTCGCGGTCAATCTGGCTCTTGCCTTGCAGTCGGTTCATCACAGCACGGCGCTGATCGACTTGGCACCCCTCGGTCACTGCGCCTTGCATCTCAATCTCAAGCCTGCATTCACCGTCTCGGATGCCATCACGAATCTGCACCGCCTGGACTCCTCCCTACTCGACAGCTTCATGGCCCGTCACGAGCGTGGCTTGCAGGTGCTGGCCGGCCCTGCCATTCCCACGGTGATCGAGCCCTCCGCTTCCGACTTTGCCCGCCTGTTTGACACCATGGTCGGCCTGTTTCACTACATCGTCGTGGACGCTTCCTCCCGGCTAGACAGCGCCACTCGTCTGGTCAGCAACTTGTCGGAGAAAATTCTGCTCATCGCCCACGCCGATGTCGCTTCCTTGTGGAGCGCCGGAAGAGTAGCCCAGTACCTAGGCGAGAGCGGCTCACGCGACCGCTTTGCATTGGTATTGAACCGTTATCGCAAGGTGGCCGGCTTCAATGAAGCCGAGACCGAGGCCGCCATCGGCGCGCCCGTGCTTTGGCGGATTCCTAATCAGTACTTCGCGGTTTCAACCGCGATTGATCGCGGCATTCCCGTGATGCAGCAGGGAAACAGCGAAATTGCCCGCTCCATTTCCGACCTGGCTGAATTTTTGACCAAGGACGATTTGGACGTGAAACGCACCGCCTGGTCCTTGTTTAAGACAGTGTAAGCTAGCTCTCAGCGATCAGCATTCAGTTCGTGGCCATCCAGCCAAGAGCCGGACCTGAGACCTGACACCTGAGACCTGAATTTTATGGCCAACCTGCAAGCCTTCGAACGGAGCGAGTACCAGCAGGTCAAGGCGGACCTGCACCGCAAGATCCTCGATCGCCTCGACCTGGAAAAACTCGGCCGCACAACCGGAGATTCAGCCCGCGAAGAGGTTCTCGTCCTCATCCGCAGTTCGGTAAACAGCGAGGCGGTTCCTCTCAGTTTCGCCGAGCGCGAAAAGTTATCGCGGGAGATCCTCGACGAAATCTTCGGCCTCGGCCCGCTCGAGCCGCTGCTCAAAGATCCCACCATCTCCGATATTCTCGTCAATCGCTTCGATCGCGTATACGTCGAGCGCGCCGGCAAGCTCGAAATCACCGGCTTGTCGTTCAAGGACAATCAGCACCTGATGCAGATCATCGACCGCATCGTGTCCCGCATCGGGCGCCGCGTCGATGAGTCTTCGCCCATGGTCGATGCCCGTCTGCAGGATGGCTCTCGCGTCAACGCCATCATTCCGCCCCTGGCGCTCGACGGAGCCTGCCTCTCGATCCGCCGCTTTGGCCGGGATCCGATCACCGCGCGCAACATGCTCGACAACAAGACCCTCACCGAGCCCATGCTGGAACTGCTCTCGGCCGTAGTCAAGGGTCGCCTGAACGTCATCATTTCTGGAGGAACGGGCGCCGGCAAAACGACGGTTCTCAATGTTCTTTCCGGCTACATTCCGAATTCGGAGCGCATCGTAACCATCGAAGACGCCGCCGAATTGCAGCTCAAACAGGAACACATCGTGCGTCTGGAGACCCGCCCTCCCAACATCGAGGGCAAAGGCTCGGTCCGCATGCGCCAACTCGTCATCAATAGCCTGCGCATGCGTCCGGATCGCATTGTCGTGGGCGAGGTGCGCGGCGAAGAAGCGTTCGACATGCTTCAAGCCATGAACACCGGCCACGAGGGTTCGCTCACCACCGTCCACGCCAACTCGCCGCGCGACGCCCTGGCTCGCATCGAAAATATGGTTTCCATGGCGAATCTGAACATTCCCGAGCGCGCGATTCGCCATCAGATTGCGAACGCTGTCCACGCCGTAGTCCAGGTCGCGCGTCTCTCCGACGGTTCGCGCAAGATACTCACCATTTCCGAAGTCACGGGAATGGAAGGAGACATGATTGCCCTGCAGGACATTTTTGTTTTTGACCGCACCGGCGTTGACGAGAGCGGCAAGGTGCGCGGCGTCTTCCATTCCACTGGCCTCCCGCCGCATTTCGCCGAGCGCCTCGCCACCGCCGGCTGCCGCCTGAGCCCCGCGCTCTTCGAGTCCCGGATGGAGGTCTAGCGGATGCTATTCACTATCGCCTTGCTGGTGTTTGTGGTGGTCACGCTGGGGGTTTTCGCCGCCGTTTCTTTGTATGATCAGCGCAAGGCCCAGGCCCGCGTTCTCCGCGACCGCCTCTCCACCGTTCAGAAACCAACCGAACAAGCCGCGCCAGACGTGGCTCTTCTTCGCGACGAAGTGCTCAGCCGGATCCCAGCGTTCGACACCCTCCTGCGCCGCTCTGAGCGCGTCTCTCTTCTGCAGAAAATGCTGGCTCAGGGAAACATCGATGTTCGCGCCGGAAACTTTCTGATGCTTTGCGCCGTGTCGGCCCTGGTATTCGGCGCCTTCGCTTTCATCGCCGGCGGCAACGTGCTGTTCGGCTGGGCCGGCGCTCTGCTCGGTTTTTTTATCCCCTACGCATATGCCTCCCATATGCGGACCAGGCGTTTCCAGAAATTTGAGGAGAAATTTCCCGAGGCAATCGATACGCTCGCCCGCGCCGTTCGCGCCGGACACGCATTTACCACCGCCCTCGAAATGATTGCCAACGAGGTCTCCGAGCCCGTTGCCGGAGAATTCCGCCAGCTCTACGAAGAACAGAAATTCGGGCTCCCGGTACGCGATGCCCTGCTCAACCTCGCCGACCGCATCCCTCTGGTCGACGTCAAATTCTTCGTGACGGCCGTGATGCTGCAGCGAGAAACCGGCGGCAACCTTGCCGAGATTCTCGACAACCTCTCCTACGTAATCCGCGAGCGCTTCAAAATCCTGCGCCAGGTCCGTGTTCACACCGCCCAGGGACGCCTTACCATGGTTCTGCTAATGGCTCTGCCGCCCACGATTGTGGTCCTGATGCTCATGCTCAACCCGAGCTTCATTCGTCCGCTATTCACAGACCCGCTGGGACACGCTTTGATCGTCGGGGGCATCACTTTACAGACGATGGGATACTTTGTAATTCGCAGAATTATCAGGATCCAGGTTTGAAATGAGTTCTCAGTTCTCAGTTAAACCGGCAAACCGCAGGGGTTTCGTTTTTACTGAGAACTGAGAACCGAGAACTGAGAACTAATTCATGTCGCTAGCGCTGGCACTCTCCATCTTCGTTTTTCTCACCATCGTGGTGATCGTATTCGCCTTTGGAGCGGCTTCGGTTGCGCCTTCATCGGTGCTCGGATCCCGGCTGCGCGAAATCGGCTGGCAGCGTCCCAAAGCCCAGGCAAAACCCGCCATCCGCGAACGCATGCAGCAGGCCCTCGATCCGTTTAGCCGCGCTTTGCCGCTCTCCCCCACCGATGTTTCGCAAACCCGGGCCTGGTTGATCCAGGCCGGATATCGTGACCCCCAGCACGTGACTATCTATCGTGGTTTGCGTGTCCTGTTCGCCGCTCTTGGTTTCTTCTCCGTTTTTCTGTTCACCGGATTCGATTCGCCCCTTCTGCTTATAGGTCTAACCGCATTCGGCTTTTTCCTTCCGCGATTCTTATTGAAGAAGAAGTTGCAGGAGCGGCAGCGCCGAATTCGCCTAGGCCTTCCGGACGCCCTGGATTTGACCGTCATCTGCGTGGAAGCGGGCTTGTCTCTCGATCAGGCCATGATGCGAGTGGGCCAGGACCTGAGCCACGCCCACCCGGACCTGAGCGGTGAATTCCATCTCTTCGATCTCGAAGCTCGCGCCGGTAAACCTCGCGTCGAGGCGCTCCGCAATCTGGCCGAGCGCACTGGCGTCGATGACATTCGCGCGTTGGTAGCAACCCTGATTCAGACCGACCGCTTCGGAACCAGCGTTGCCCAGGCCTTGCGTGTGCATTCCGATTCCCTGCGTACCGAACGCCGCCAGCGCGCCGAAGAACAAGCCGCCAAAACGACCGTCAAAATGATTATTCCCCTAGTCCTGTTTGTGATGCCCTCCCTGATTTTCGTCACCGTAGGCCCAGCCGTAATTCAATTGCTGCACATATTCGCCCCGGCTGTTGGGGGAAAGAAGTGAGACATTGAGTCATTTAGTCATTGAATCATTGAGGTATTGAGGTCTTTGAACCAATGACTAAATGATTCAATGTCTCAATGATTCAATGTCTAAATGACTCGCCCCAAGGGATACGCTTTTAACCGCACCCGCACCACCTATCTAGCGACCGATCTCCTGATCGCGCGCACCCACTGGTCCCGCTTCCGCGGCCTAATGGCCACCAACTCGTCCCATTTCTCCCGCGGTCAGGGACTATGGATTAACCCTTCCCACGGCATCCACACCTTCGCCATGCGCTTTCCGATCGACGCCGTGTACCTTGACCGCGAACGGATAGTCATCCACATAGAAGAGGAACTCAAACCGTGGCGCCTGGCCGCCGTTCGCGTGCATGCCGCGTCTGTCCTAGAGCTTCCCACCGGCACCATCCGCGAGTCCCTGACCGTAGTCGGCGACCAGGTAGACATTTCTTTCGAAGAACGTCCCATCCACACCGAAGCCGCCTGAAAATATAGGGAGGCTGGCCTACTCTTTCCCTCATCTCACTCCCGCGGGTGCCCCGTCCTTGTCGCGTTTTTTGCGACAGGGCGGGGACTTTGACTTTCCCAATTGCGGAAGAATGATGAAGAATTCTAGCGACTCTGGTCTTCGTGGTCCAAGCTCCGGGGTTACGATATGACATGCCGTGGGGCCTCAAGCGCTTTCAGGAAGCTCGCTGTTTGCACTTTGTGACGTTTAGCTGCTTTGGACGCGCTCCCCTTCTTGGCACAGCGCGAGCCCGCGACATCTTCGAGCAAACTTTCGAGCAGACGCGGCAATGGTATGGATTTTACGTCTCTGGATACGTGGTCATGCCCGAACACGTTCATTTGCTGTTAAGCGAACCGGAACGGGCCAAGCTTTCCGTGGCGCTCCAAATGCTCAAGCAGAATGTGGCGCAACGCTTGCGCTCGCCGGAGGGAGGTCTGTTGTGGCAGCCGCGATATTACGACTTCAATGTGTGGAGCGACGCCAAGCGGATTGAGAAGTTGCGTTACCTGCACCGAAATCCGGTGAAGCGCGGTCTGGTGCGGAATCCGGAGGATTGGGCGTGGAGTAGTTTTCGTCATTATGTTTCAGGTGCTGAAAGAGCGGTGGAAATTGAGTCGCAGTGGACGGCGCGGAGACGGGAGCGAACGGGAATCGTGGTGGGGATAGGAAGTCAACAACCCCGCCCTGTCGCAGAAAACGCGACAAGGACGGGGCACCCTCGGGAGTGAGCGCTGGGTTTTATACCGCACCTTCGCAGACCCCCGTCCCTCCAACGGTCATCGTGCAAGCGGTATCGCAAGGTGATACAGATACGTCTAAAGTCACTATCGCCCAGGCAACCCCGTTGCACTAGTTCGAACTCACGCCAGCAACGAGTAATTCCCACTCACATCCTCGACTTCCGAAATCTGGGGGTTAGCACACCCTTTCCACCAGAACTCCCGCGGGTGCCCCGCTCTTGTCGCGTTTTCTGCGACAGGGCGGGGACTTTGACTTCCCAATTGTGGAATACCGATGATGACAGCGCACTTGACTCGCCTGTTAAAATAGATTCATAGCAAACAAGCATTTGCGTAAGCGCCACCTGTTCCTTGACAACTGATCCGAGCTGTTAATCGGTCATTGTTTCAGCGGCTCACCTCTTCGACCCGCTTATCGGGCCGTTTGCGAATAACTCCATTTCTTTCAAGACTTTGAAAGCGAACTGGTAACTCGCCCAAAAAGATCCCCGCTAAGTGATTGATTCCCCGTGGCGGCCACCAGCGAAGACGCGCTGAATTGCCGGAATCCAAGCTAACTCCTTATTCCTGAATACTTTAATATAAGTCCTTATTCCTCAAAGACCGGACAGGAATTTTCCCTCTAACTTAATGATTTCAAAAGACCAGGGGGGAGGGGGGTAGGGGTACCATCTGGTAAACACCTCGCGTCCACACTTCGAAACGTCCGAGAGAACAAGAGGCCAAAAAAAACACTGAAGTCGCCGCGAAAATCAGACCATCCTTCTGGCACACTACACTAGTACCATCCCCCAGAAATAACGTAGTCCAAAAACGTAGTCCAAAATAATGTCCGAAGTTGCCACCATTCCCGAAAGCGTCGGCCATCAGCCAAACGATCAGTGGCCCGAGCCGCCGCACCTGCTGGTGGAATGGTCGTCACCATGGGAAGAGTTCAAGTCCGCTTTACGCCCAGCACTCACCCGCCCTCCGAAACGCCTGGCCGGAGAAGCGCCCATTGGCATGTTCCCGTATCGCGGCATGCTCGTCTGCTGGCTGCTCGAGTGCCTGCTGCTGATCGCGCTCATCGTGCTCCCCGAACACTTTGTGAGTCTTGAGATCCCCACTCCTTCAACTCGTCCCCAACAGGACGTCATCTATTACTCCGGCAACGAACTGCCCCAAACTAACGACCGTGGCGGAGCGCAGTCCGGCAAGTCCGGACGCGCCGGAGGTCAGCAAGCCCATCACCGCACGCAGACGATTCGCGTCGCGCGCGGCGACAAGCCCAGCGAGAGAGTTGTGGACGCTCCCAAAATAAATCTTCCGCATTCCGATTCTGCGGTCGCCAATCTGCTCGCCTTCAAACCGAATCCCGGACCGCCGCCCGCCGAAGGCCTGCGTTCTTCTCTCATCGCACCAATGCTGCCCGCAATGACGATGAGCGCGGTGCCGCCTTCGCCGGAATTAAATTCATCGTCTTCCCCAACGACGACCCGCAGCTCAAGCACGTTGACGACCACCGTCATCCCGCCCGCGCCCGAAGTTTCTCGCACTCCCACGCGCACATCGCCAACCCTCAGCGCGACGATGAACGCGACAATTGTCCCGCCCGCGCCGAATGTCTCGCGAGACAAAATGCGGACCGCCAACCCGCTCGCGCCGACCGTCGTCGCGCCAGCTCCACGCGACGAGCAGCGCGATTTGGCCGATTCCCGCGTCCCGCTGACGCAAAGCGTAGACGTGGTTGCGCCGCCCGTTTCTGCGCCTCAACGTGATGTCTCGTCCACGCCCAAACTGACACTGCCCGCCCCGGCCGTCGTGGCGCCTCCGCCGTCGCAAGTCAGCCGCGATCTCAACAGCTGGGGAAGTTCCACCAGCGGCGACTTGCGCACAAAGCCCGTGCCTCCGCCACCCACCGCGTCTGGCGGAGGATCACGATCGCGCGCATCCGGCATCGGCGCACTCGCAACACAGGTTGTGCCACCTCCGGCCAGCATCGAAGGATCCGGCACTCAGAAAGGCGGTTCTCAGGGAAACGGTTCGACAGGAAACGCCGGCCGCTCCGCGCAATCCGGCCAATCCGTTGCTTCGCTTCTCGGCTCCGCCACTGTCGTACCACCGCCGCCCGGCCTCGGAGGCGGCAAAGCCCTCTCCGGCAGCGGACGAGGCAACAAAGGCACCGGCGCCGGCGGTCCGCTCGACCTGGGTTCTTCCGTAGCTCCGCCAAGTAACGCCGGAGGAAACGCTGCCGGCAACGGAGTGGTAATCTCCAGCCAACCAGGAACAAAAGTTGGACTACCGAACTCGACCGGCGGGGGCGCGATAGCCATGTCGCCGAGCGGCACAGCAAAAAGTGGTCTCGGTGGCAGTGGCGGCGGTTCAGGCATCGGCAAAGGCAATGGCCCCGGCAGCGGATTGCAGGGAGAAGGTTCAGGCGCAGGCAGAGAAGGCGCAGGACGCGGCTCCGATCCAAACGCCCGCGGAGGAATTTCGCCCTATCCCGGCCCCGGCGGCGCAGGAACTGGCACCAACGGCGCACCCGCGATGCCCGGCGTATCCGTGGAGGGCGGCACGACCACAGTAACGCTGCCCAGCTTCGGATCTCCCGGCGGCGACGCCCCATCGACCGGCCCCGGCCGTTCTTCCACCAACGCTCACAAAGGATCGGGAATTACGATCGAAGCGACCCCTCGCTCCGGTGGCGTGTTCGCCTACTACGGCGTTCTGAAAGGCGACCGCAATTACTCCATCTACATCGATACCTCGCTCGGCAGGGCGGTGATGCAGTACGCCGACCCCGCATCGGCGACCCATCCTTCTTCGGAGAAATTAAGCGAGCCCGAAGCCATGCGCAAAGATCTACCCGACAGCCTGCGGCCCACGCACGTAATCTTCGTCTGCACCCTCGACCGCTCAGGAGATCTGAAAGACCTGAAAGTACTCGATCCCGGCTCCCCCGAAACTACCTCAAAGATTCTGGTAGCTCTGCACAGCTGGAAATTCCGTCCAGCATTTCGGGGGGATGAACCGGTCGAAGTGAATGCGATTATTGGATTCGGGATTGATACGCGATAGGGAAAGCCTTAACCACAAAGGTGGAAGGGGATTCGTATCAGGGCATCGCTTTAGCGATGCCGAACATTCTGCAAAATCAGACGCCCCTTTAGGGGCTGGGCGGCGAAAGGCCTAGTATCCCTTCCGCTTGTCGACCACCGCCAGCAGCGGTTCCCCGGCAAAATAACGCCGCAGATTTTCTGAGAGCAGCGCGTAATGCCGCTCCCATAACTTATCAGTCAGAGCCGCCGTGTGAGGAGTGATCACCAGATTCGGAACGTCCCAGAGCGGCGAGTCAGCTGCCAGCGGCTCCTTCGGAAATACATCGAGCGCCGCGCCGCCAATATTCTTGGCACGCAGAGCGGCGGCGAGCGCGTCCTCATCCACCAGCGGCCCGCGACCGACATTGATCAGGCAGGCGTCAGGCTTCATCAGAGCCAGGCGTTCGGAGTTCGCAATTGCCTTCGTGCTATCCGTAACCGGCGCTGCCAGCACGATGTAATCCGCTTGCCGAAACACTTCGTCGATCTGAGCCGGCCCGAAGACGGTGTCCGCGCCTTCACTTCCCTTCTCCGGATGCTCGCGCACCGCGATCACCCGCATGCCCAGGGCTTTCGCGCTTTTGGCGACCGCGCGTCCGATGCTGCCGAGACCTATGAGACCAACCGTTGCGCCCGCGACCTCACGCACGCGAGGCAGTTCGTCCCACAGGATCTGCTGCCCCCAAACGTGCTTCTCCTGCAGGCGCACCGAACCCGGGATTTTCTTAGCCAACGCGAAGATAAGCGCGATTACATGCTCCGCCACCACCGGCCCGTGCACTTCGCGCGCGTTGGTGAGAATGATGTCGCTATTGACCAACTCCGGAAATATCAGCTGATGAACCGCTGCCGCCGGAGAGTGAATCCATCGCAGCTTCTTTGCCGCCGCGATCTGCTCTGGACGGATCGACCAGGCAACAACGATTTCGGCATCGCCGATCTCTTCGTCCACGCGCTTGTAATCGGGCAGGTGCACAATGTTGACTTGCGGAAACTCCTGAGACAGCCGCCTCGGGAACCAATCCGGCGCGTTCCATTGATCAAACGGATGATGAACGCAAATCAGCAACTTTCGCATGGGTTGATTCAAACTACTTGGGCGCGCCAAAATTCTCCTGTACGTAGATTTAGCGAGCAAGTGGACTCACGAGTATGTGGGACCTGATTTGTGAAAATAACGCCCTCCGTTTGCAAACCCGCAGTGTTCGTAGCCCATAGCTCGTCGACCTTCGATAGAAGGTCGGCGATGTGGGAATCATTTGGCAGTTGCTTAAACTGACTCTCGATCGTGCCTGCAATGGCATCCTTCTCAAGGAGGAGGATTCTCTTGCCGTTTACAAACTTGGATAGTTTGGGGACTTTGTCTTCGAGCGCCTTGATGATAAGTTCAGGACCCGGGTCGCCTGGCCAAATGCGTCCCATGAACACTTTACCCGGGTCATTGGGATTGAGTTGCATCTTGTGGATTCCCACTTCGAAAGACCAATTCGTGCCCTTCATACTCACAGTATGGTGACCCTCGGCAAGGGTCACAAGGATGTTTCGTAGCTGACCCAGTTGTTCGTTTTGGACTTGGCTCCAGTCGATCCCCGTTTGAATTGTGCCGACGGGCTGACTCACCTCGACTAGGAATCCTTGTTGCAAGAGGTCGGGATGAGCTTCGAGGCCAGCCAAGGTCTTCGCAAACCGCGCTGTGTCTGTTTTCTCCCCCTCAAACGGTTGGATGAGTGTGTGCTCGATGCCGATTTTTCTCCCGTGCTCGTTCTGACAAATCGCATCAATGGCCTGCTTGGACGAGTCTTTATCGGGCCAGTCAATCACCTTGTAGGTCGTTCCATTCAGGCGACCGTAGAGTTTCAGCCAACACTCGATCACGTATTTATCGCGGCTCACGGCTCGATCCCAATTCTTCTCGGCGTCCTCTGCGTCTCGGCGGTTCAAGCTTTCAGCGGCCTCCGTAAGTCCACGCCAGTCATTTCTTTCGGCTCCGTGATGCCGAGTATCCCCAGCATCGTTGGCGAAATATCCCGCAGCGATCCGTTCGGCTTCAGCGCGTACTGCTTAGCGTCTTCCGCAATCACGATAAACGGCACTGGATTCGTCGTATGCGCCGTATGCGGACCGCCGGTTAGAGGGTCAATCATCATTTCCGCATTCCCGTGGTCGGCAGTAATCAACATTGCTCCGCTTTTGGCGCGCACCGCTTTCTCGATCTCGCCCAGGCAGGCATCGACCGTCTCAACCGCCTTCACCGTCGGCTCAATCTTGCCTGAGTGCCCGACCATATCGGCATTGGCAAAGTTGACGATGATCACGTCGAAGGTGCCGTCGTTCGTCGCTTTCACAACCGCCTCGGCAATGCCGGCGGCGCTCATCTCCGGCTTCAAGTCGTAAGTCGCAACCTTCGGCGACTGTACCAGTACACGATCTTCCCCTGGGAAAGGCTGCTCCACGCCGCCATTAAAGAAGTAAGTCACGTGCGCATATTTCTCGGTCTCCGCCACGCGCAGATTGCGCATATTCAGACCACCCATGACGTTCGCCAGGATGTTCGCCATCGACTCCGGAGGAATCACGACCGGCAGGTCGAACTTCTTGTCGTACCGCGTCATGCAAACATACTTTAGATTTTTAGGCACACGTTCACGCGGGATCGTTGCATCGAGTTCGGCCGCGCCCGGCAGATCGCTCCCACCCTTCTCGTTCAGCCCGCTGTTGCGGCACAGAGCGCGAGTGATCTGGCGCACGCGGTCGGCGCGGAAATTAAAGCAGATGCAGGAATCGTCGTCGCCGATTTTAGCGACCGCCTCGCCACGATTGTCCGTGCAGACAAACGGCACCACAAATTCATCAGTTACGTCTCTGTTGTAGGACTCTTTCATCCCCTGTACTGCATCAACGTGAGTGCCGCCCTCGGCTTTCCCCTCGACCATCGCGTTATATGCTTTTGCGATGCGTTCCCAGCGCCGGTCGCGGTCCATGGCGTAATAGCGGCCGCTGACGCTGGCGACCTTGCCGGAGTTGTACTCGCGCATCTTCTGCTGCAGTTGATCGAGATAGCCCGCCCCGTTGGTCGGCAACGTATCGCGTCCATCCATGAAGGCGTGCACGAACACACGGTCAACTCCGTTTTCCTTGGCCATTTTCAAAAGAGCGTAGAGATGCTCCTGCCGCGAATGTACGCCGCCGTCCGACACCAGGCCAAACAGATGCAGCTTGCGTCCGCCCAACCGGGCATTTTTCATCGCATCGACCAGCACCGGGTGCGAGAAGAATTCTCCGTTCTGGATCATCAGGTCGATGCGCGTGACTTCCATATGCACGATGCGCCCGGCGCCAATATTCAGATGGCCAACTTCACTGTTGCCCATCTGTCCCTCCGGCAGCCCGACAAACGGCCCGCTGGTGTGGATCAGCGTATTGGGATACTCGCGCAGCAACCGGTCATATGTAGGCTTGCGCGCAAGCGCAATGGCGTTGGCCTTGGTTTCGGCTCGATACCCCCAGCCGTCGAGGACGATGAGAACGAGAGGTTTAGGACGGGGCATAAATTCGCTTTTGGCTCCTGGCTTTTCTCTACGGCTGTCGGTTGCCAGCTCTCAGAAAACATTTTTGGCTGCCGAGTTGCGGGGAGGAACGTGGCTGTTCGATTCACCTAGTTGGCAGAATAATCGCGTCCAAAAAGTTCCCGTTCCAATTCCGACCGTTCAATATTCAGATAAATCGACACGTCAGAAAGAATTGCGCTGAGCGTTCCAAGCCTTAAGTTGCGATGGTCGGGGACTGTTACGTGGTGCGGATGACCACGAAGGCTCGACTGCAATCGAATGTGGCTACCTACCTGCCGAGTGATTTCGTACCCATACCGCCGGAGCAGTCGGATGAGTTCGTGACCGGAAAGATCACGAGGCAACCTCAAGCCGAAATGACCTCGTCTTTCACCAAATGCAGGCGAATCACTGGCGGCGCTTTTCCCTCGTCAAAGTGACAGCGCACCGCCTCACGGACATTCAGTTTCAACTCATCCATGGTGTCGGCTTGTGTGAAGATTGAATAGCCAAGAGCGCGGGCTTCATAGCCCCCCTCAGGCGATTCCTGCACGGAGAAAATAATCTCAGATTCTGGCATATGTCTGGCAAAGATTATACTCTGCGACCCTTCCGCCGCAGATTCGCTGGCTCGCATAGCGCTGGGAATTGATTCACGAGAGGCTTTATAATCGATGTCCCGGAGAAAACGATGCCTATCAACGAGCTCTTACTCGTCGAATTTGATGAAGAAATGAAAAAGACGCGCACCGCCCTCGAACGCGTTCCGATAGACAAGAAGGACTTCGCGCCGCATCCCAAATCCACGCCACTCGGCAAACTGGCGCCCCACGTAGCGCAACTGGCCGGCTTCGGCCTCATAATCCTCACCACTCCCGAACTTGACTTTGGAAAGACCAAGATGCCGCCTGTGCCGTTTGAATCCGCGGCGCAACTGATGAAGGCCTTCGATGAAGGTGCTGCCCAGGTTCGCACCGCTCTCAAGAACACGAAGGATGAAGCCTGGACGCAGCCGTGGAAGCTGAGTTTCGGCGACAAGCCCATCTTCAGCGGGACCCGCTTTCTAGCCTACCGTCAAATGTTCCTCAATCACCTGGTACACCACCGGGCCCAGCTTGGCGTGTATCTGCGATTGAATGACGAGCCGGTGCCCTCGACTTACGGGCCTTCGGCGGACGACAGGATGGGGTTTTAGCTTCCGGGTGAAGGATCTCGGCTTTAGGGAAGCTTATCCTTTGTAATTTAGCGCCTTCACCCCCAAAAACCGCCCCGCCCCGCCCAACTCCTCTTCGATCCGCAGCAACTGGTTGTACTTGGCAATGCGATCGGTCCGTGACGCCGAACCCGTCTTGATCTGTCCCGCGCCCGTCGCCACCGCCAAGTCCGCGATGAAAGTGTCTTCGCTCTCGCCGGAACGATGCGAGATCACGGACGTGTATCCATTGCGTCGCGCCAGATCGATCGCGTCGAGCGTTTCGCTGACCGTGCCAATCTGGTTGACTTTGATCAGAATCGAGTTGGCGACATGCTTATCAATTCCCTCCTGCAGCCGTTCCACATTCGTGACAAACAAGTCATCGCCCACCAGCTGAATCTTGCCGCCGAGTTCTTTGGTCAGCATCGCCCAGCCGTCCCAATCGTCTTCCGCGAGGCCGTCTTCAAGCGACACGATCGGGTAGTCATTCACCCATTTCGCCCAGAAACGAACCATGTCTTCCGAACTCTTTGCCGACTTATCGGATTTCTTGAAAACGTATTTTCCATCCTGATAAAACTCGCTGGCCGCCGGATCGAGCGCAATCGCGATCTCCTCGCCCGGCTTGTAACCCGCCTGCTGAATCGCCTCCAGCACGACTTCAATGCCTTCCACGTTCGATTTTACCGACGGAGCAAATCCGCCCTCGTCGCCGACCGCCGTATTGTATCCTCGCTTCTTCAGCACTCCCTTGAGCGTATGGAAGACTTCCACTCCCCAGCGCAGCGCCTCGGAAAACGACGGCGCTCCAACCGGCATCACCATGAACTCCTGGAAGTCGACGTTATTATCAGCGTGCGCGCCGCCATTGAGGATGTTCATCATGGGCAGCGGCAACACGTTCGCCGCCGCCCCTCCGAGGTAGCGATAGAGAGGCAGGGCGCAAGCGTTCGCCGAAGCTCGCGCCGCCGCCATCGAAACCGCCAGAATCGCGTTTGCCCCCAGACGTCCCTTGTTGGGCGTGCCATCAAGCTCAATCAGCCGGGCGTCGAGCGTGCGCTGGTCAGCTGCGTCCACTCCGCTGAGTGCTTCCGCAATCTCGCCATTAACATTCGCAACCGCCTGCAAGACGCCCTTGCCGAGGTACTGGGTCTTGTCGCCGTCGCGCAATTCGACGGCCTCATGCTCGCCGGTGGACGCGCCACTCGGCACAATGGCCCGCGCACTGGCGCCACCATCGAGAAAAACTTCAGCTTCAACGGTCGGATTGCCACGCGAGTCAAGCACCTGGCGTCCGCGGATATCAGCAATACTCGTAAGAGGCATTAGTGCGTCCTTTATAAGTCGGATTTAGAAACGTGATTCACCGTAGAGCCGCGTCTTGCTGCGCTCTCCTACGCGTGAAGCGAAATTATATCGGACTTCCCGATCAAGAACCGTGACCTCAGCCGCTAAACAGTTTGCTGAAAAACTCACGCTTCGTATCAGGGCATCGCTTTAGCGATGCCGTAAGCTCTTCGAAATCAGAAGCCCCTTTAGGGGCGGGACATCGAAAGCCGAGTTTTTCAGCCAGCGCCCACATCATGCGGTAAACCGCTGCGCCACCCAGAATCAAGTACGATACCGGCTCATCCCCCGTACCCCATCCGTTATTGTTCCGGCATTCCCCCTCGCTTACAGTCGAACTCACCATGCAGAACCGCACCGAAACTCTGGAGATCGGTTCGCGCGCCCCAGACTTTTCCCTGGGAGCGGCCAATCGTGAGGGTACATTCACCCTCAGTGGTCTGCTCGCGCAAGGGACGTTGATCCTCGAGTTTCTGCGCGGCACCTGGTGACCGAATTGCGTAAAGCGCATGACTCAGTTCGAGTCGCGGAGACCGGAAATTGAAGCAGCCGAAGCACAGTTGGCGTTCATCGCCGCCGAAAAGAGGGACGGAATGTGGAAGCCGGGAAAATTCCTGGAGAAGCATCCCATCGCCAGCGTCTTTCTGCTCGATGAGGATCGCGGCGTGACCAAAGCCTACGGGCTCCATCACGCACTCGGCGCCGACGCACTCAACATCGCGCACCCGGCTACTCTCGTGATTTCTCGCGACAATGATCGTCCTGACGATGACAGCGGCGGCATAGTGCGCTACATCTATCGCGGCGATAACCAACTTGATCGCGCGCCGCTGGATGAAGTTTTGAAAGCTTTGAAAGAGATTCGAAATTGAATTTGGAGGTAATAGGCAATATGAAAAAAGCATTTTCACTGACGTCGCTCATCCTGATCGCAAGTTTCGCCGGAGCGCAAACTGCCCTGCCCACCGGCACCGCCGTCAAGATGAAACTCGAAACCACGCTTGCAACCTTCAGTTCGAAAGCCGGAGATCCGTTCTCGGCAAGAGTTACTGCGCCAGTCGTTGTGGACGGCAAGACCGTGATTCCCATCGGCGCGACAGTCGAGGGCCGCGTTACCAAAGCGAATGAGCCGCGTCTCATTGCCGGCAAGCCCACGATCGCCATCTTCCCCGAAAACCTGGTCCTTCCCAATGGAGACAGGTTCATGCTGAACGCCTCGCTGATTGACACCAACCGTCGCCACGGCACCGACGTCAACACCGAAGGTCAGTTCAAAGGCGCTGGCCATGATGGCAAGGATCTCACCGAAATCGGCATGGGCACCGGCGGCGGAATGCTGGTCGGTGGACTAGCGGGCGGCGGCAAAGGCCTGCTCATAGGCGGAGCCGTCGGCGCCACCGTGACCGTCGCGCACTGGCTCGGAAAGCACCGTTCCGCGATGCTTCCCGCAGGCACAGAGCTGGTGATGGAATTGAACAGGCCGATGACGATGACTGTGGCGAGCGGCGGACAGTAGCCACGAATCAGACGGTGTGGTGACGGGGCTCTGCCCCGTCCAAGCGGGGCGGAAGCCCCGCTTCCACACCTGGAAAATTCGCCCTCACCCGCCCACTCCCAGCAGATCCTCTTCTGCCAGCAACTCTAGTTCGATCCATCCTTCCACCGGCAGTGCATCGACCGGCAGATGGTTCTGCCACAAACTGAAGCGCAGGCGCAGTCGGGTAGTCAGCAGATCCGAGCTTTTCGGTCCTCGCACTTTGTCAATCTCCAGCGGAGCCGCGAGCAGCCAGTTGAGGGGCAGTCGAAACTCAAAATTCCGGACCAGCGCCACGCGCGTCATGTCTCCCGAATCCGTCGAATCGGCCATCGCTTTGTCTTTGCCGTCCGTCACTTTCCATGACTGTATGCGGCCTCCATCCACCACTGCGTCCAACCGCAGTTCGCGCCGGGGCTTGGCGGCATGGTTGGCCCACGACTCCAGATTCACTACCACTTCGAATGCGTCTTGTGGCACTTTGCCGGCGAAATCCAGCCGTCCGTACACATACTGCTCATCGATCCCGGCAAACACTTCGTCCATCAGAAACTGTTTGCCGTGCATGGCGCCCGAGCGCTGGTCAGCCGTGTAACACGCTGCCCCCATCCACTCGAAATAGCGCACCATGTCGCCTGACACTCTGGGATGGATGTACGCCGTCTGCGGCGTGAACGAAGGCCGCGCCACTTCTCCGGTGATCGGCTGCGCCAGATAATCCGGCGGAGTCCCGCCCAGCGCCTGGTAAACATTCGACAGGTGTTTGCGGTAGAGTTCGTCAAAGTCGCGATCATTCGCCGAGTGGTGCTCCGGCCCGTACCACCAGTTCCAGTCGCTGCCCTCTGCGATCAATATCTCTTCAAACGCCAGCTTGCGTTGTTTCTCGGTTGCCCCCGGTGCGGCCTGCACATAGAAATTGCGCGCGTGATACAGGTAGTCCCAAGCCTTGTTGTCCTCCGGCGCTCCAATCCAAACGTTAAAGTTCGCGTTGATCCACGACCCCGGCACCAGAGACTTCAGGGGACTCACGTTCTTGTGGCGCGCAATCGCCTCCGTCACCGTCACCGCTTCAATCCCCGGATCTTTCTGCAAAGCGTCATAGAATCTCCGCAGAAATTCCCGCCCCGAACGCGGGTAATATTCCCAGGCATTCTCGCCGTCCAGAATGATAGCTACTACAGCATCTTGGCCATTTGCAATAATGGGCTGCGCCGATTCCTTAATCTTGTGGATGAGGTTATTGGCAGCGTCTTGCGGCGGCATTCCCGAATACACAAATCCAATCAGGTCGGAGAGTGTATGGTCGCGGAAAAGCACATTCATCTGAGTATCGGCATTCTCGTAGCGATAAATCGTGTAGAGACGCTGCGCCAGATCCGAACTCAGATGACCATACCCGTCGCGCGAAAAATTTATCCCCAGACTCCGTCCCAGCACGCCTTCGTCGGTCGCCATCCACTGCACTCCAAGCCGGTGTGCAATCGCCAACGCCTCTTCGGAAACGCTGCCCTCCGACGGCCACACACCCTGCGGCCGGAGCCCAAATACTTTTTCGTGCAGATCCAGTCCGCGCAGCAATTGCTCGCGCGCATCCTCAGGATGGCGATAGCGATTCTGCGGCAAAGCCAGCCCCCGCGAGGATACCGCCCCCATCTGCGTGTCGCACACCAGCGGCAAAATGGGATGATAAAAAGGCGAAGTCGAAATCTCGATTAGGCCCTTCTTTGCCGCCTCCGCATGCACCGGCAGAACCCGGCCAAGCAATTCGCGCTCTCGAGCGATCACAAACCGCTGGTCTTCGAGCGTATAGTTCCGGCCCTTGCGGATCAGTTCCGCAACGTCCGCCTCCGCCAGAAAATACTCATCGAACCATCCAATCTGCGACAGCACCTGCAAGTCGGTAAAATCCTGAGGCTGAAAATATTTCTCCGCGCGCTCGGGTGAATCCCCCGCCCCGCGAAATTTCTCCCACAGCTCGCGGTACCGTGGATAGCGCCCGATCACGTTCACTGGATTCGCCTGAAACAAATATTGCAGCGCAAACCGCCGCTCCTCCTGCGTCAGGTCTTTCGCGGGCTTGCTCGCAACCTGCAGAAAAGGGTCTTGAGCACCGCCCGAAACATAATCCTGAATCTGCGTAATCAGCGAGGGCACTAGATTGAACGTCTGATGCACCTGCGGGAACTCGTCCAGCAGTTTCACCATCCCGTAGTAATCCTTCAGGGCATGGAGGCGCGTCCAGGGCAGGCGATACATCCCGGTCACCAGGTCTTTGTAGAACGGCTGGTGTTGGTGCCACAGGACGACAACTCGCAGTTGGGCCATAACTTTTTGATTCCAGTTAGTACATCGGCGATCCGTCAGTTTAATTCATTGCCCTTGCCCGTGGAGAGCCGGGCGTCCTCGCCCGGCCACCCAACTGTCAGACGATCGGGCGGCATTACAATAGTTCTCCGATGAAAAGCATCCGCCTGCTGATCCTTTTATTTCCACTAGCAGTTTTCGCCCAGCCCAACCCCAAGCCGGATCTAGTCGCCGCCGCCCATAAGGCTCTAGCCGTCGTCTCCGGTCAACTGCGGATGCATGGACTCGAGCGCCCCGTCAACGTTCTGCGCGATCGCTGGGGAGTTGCCCACATTTACGCGCAGAGTCAGCACGATCTGTTCTTCGCCCAGGGCGTAGTCGCTGCCCAGGATCGCCTCTTCCAAATGGAACTCTGGAAACGCGCCGGCCAGGGACGGCTCGCCGAAATTCTCGGCCCTTCAGCGCTGCCCCGCGATGTAACCGCTCGCGCCCTGCGCTACCGCGGCGATATGCAGGCGGAATACAAGAGTTATTCGCCCGACACGCAAGCAATTCTGACCGCGTTTACTGACGGCATCAATTCCTATATCGCCACCCTGACCGTTCCCGGCGGCCCCGGCTTGCCCATCGAATTTCAACTCGCTGGATTTGTGCCCGACACCTGGCATCCGGAAGACTGCCTGAACCGCATGGCCGCGTTTTCCATGACCGGCAACGCCGTCAGTGAACTCGAACATGCCCAAGCTCTAGCGGAGCTTGGCGCGGAGAAGGCTTCCAAGCTGTTCGACTTCGATCCCGCCATCGCGCTCGATCCCGCTCCCCGCCTCGATCTCACCGGACTCTCTCCCGAGCTGCTGAAGAATCTCGTCGGCAGCGATCAACGCATCGAGTTCCCCGCGCATCCCCTCGAAGGGAGCAACAACTGGACCATCTCCGGCGCGCTCACCGCCAGCGGAAAGCCGCTCCTCGCCAATGATCCTCACCGCGTCATGGGCCTGCCGTCGTTGCGCTACATGGTTCACCTCGTCGCTCCCGGATGGAACGTCATCGGCGCAGGCGAACCCGGACTGCCCGGCGTCGCGCTCGGTCACAACGAACACATTGCCTGGGGATTCACCATCTTCGGCCTCGACCAGCAGGACCTGTACGTTGAAGAATTAAATCCCACGAACCCCCTCGAGTACAAAACGGAGGACGGGTGGGAAAAGATGGAAGTGCGGCGAGAGGTGTTCCTGGTCAAAGGCGCGCCAGCCAAGGAAGTCGATCTGAAATTCACGCGTCACGGCCCCGTGCTCTGGGAAGACAGCAAACGAGCACTCGCCTTGCGATGGGTGGGAAGCGAACCGGGGACCGCAGGCTACCTCGCATCGCTCGCCATCGACCGCGTCACAAATTGGGACCAATTCGAAGCGGCAGTATCGCGCTGGAAGGTTCCTTCGGAAAATCTCGTCTACGCTGACAATGAAGGCAACATCGGCGAGCATTCCGCCGGCCTTGCGCCGATCCGCAACTGGACTGGTCTTCTTCCCGTTCCCGGCACGGGCAATTACAACTGGACCGGCTTTGTCCCCACTTACGGGCTGCCACATTTTTTCAATCCCAAGGAGGGCTATGTAGCGACCGCCAACCACAAGATGATTCCTGAGCACTATCCCTACAGCGTCGGTTTCGAATGGGTGCCTCCATATCGCGTCACGCGCATTCGTACGGTGCTCGAGATCGCAAAACTAAAACACGACAAGTTGACCGTAACCGATATGGAATATTTGCAAAATGACATTACTTCGCTTCCTGCGCTCGAGCTTCAGGAACTCTTGGGTACTACACGGCTAAAAGACGATCCAATGCTGACAAGTTTTCTTCGCTGGGATGTGCAACTTGCACGCGAGTCTTCCGATGCAGCTCTGTATGAGGTCTGGTTCCAACAGATCTGTCGCGCGCTCGGGGAAAGCTTTTCGAAGGAGCACGGCGAGCGCTACGCGGACCTTCCGCCTGACACGGTCAGGCGGATTCTCGTAAACCCCGACAAGAGTCTCTTTGGCGACAATCCTCGCGCCGGACGCGACCAGTTTTTAGTCAACACGCTGCGGTCTGCCCACCAAGAACTCGAGAGACTTCTCGGCCCCGATGCCACGAAGTGGTCATGGGGAAGACTTCACCAAGTCACCTTTAGGCACGCTGTCGACCAGCCAACTGGCGCAAAAAGTTTGTTTGACCTTGGCCCTCTGCCCCGTCCAGGCGATGAATACACGGTCAACGCGACGGGCGCTTACGGCGACTCATGGGAGCAGGTGTCCGGCGCGAGCTATCGTGAAATTCTCGACACCAGCGACTGGGACCGATCGGTAGCCGTCAACACGCCCGGCCAAAGCGGCCAGCCCGGCAGCCCGCACTACTCCGACCTGATGCCACTGTGGGACGCTGGCCGCTATTTTCCGTTACTCTATTCCCGAAAGGCCGTGGAAGCTGAAACCACAGACCGGCTGGTGCTCGAACCCTGAGATGCCCGGCGACGAATTGAATCTCCTGGAGAGACGCGGCTTGCCGCGTCTCCGGAGGCCGCTGAACAACTCGAACTCGTGCCTAATTTTAGGTGGCGATTTTGGGTGGCGCAGCGCTTCACCGCTGCGGTAAACGGCATTGCTTTGAATTCGGCTTTAGCCGCTGAGGTCAGCCGTCCACCGCACACAAGAGTTTGTCAGCAGTCCGAGAGAAGGGGCAAGCGCCGTCTCTAATAACTTCATGAACTTCAAAGTCAAAGCCATCTTCTTCGACGTTGGCAACACATTGCTCTTCCCCAATCGCGAGCGCATTCACGCGCCTCTCACCGAACGCGGCTTCACGCCCGATGCCGACCTCCTGCGCGATCTGGAATGCCGAACCAAGAATCAATTCGACGGGATGATGACCAATAACGGCAACGCCGACCACAGTTTCTGGTGGATGTTCTACTCCCAGTTACTCTCCGAGATCGGGCTCAAAGACGACGCAATCCGCGACCAGCTAGTCGCGAGCATCCGCAATTCCGGCAACTGGGACCTCATTCGACCCGGCACCGCCGAACAATTACGTGAGATCGGCGAGCGCTACCAGATCGCTGTCATCTCCAATGCCGACGGCAAGATCGAAGACGTGTTGCGCCGCCGCGGTATCGCCCATTGCTTCCGCACCATAACCGACTCCGGACTGGTCGGATACGAGAAGCCGCACCCGGAAATCTTTCGCCACGCCCTCAAGAGCATGAACGCCGCGCCCGAACAGAGCCTCTATGTCGGCGACGTGTATTCCGTGGACTATCTCGGCGCGACTGGCGCAGGCATGCAAGCGGTGTTGATGGACGTCCCCGGCGCGTACCGCGACAAGGGAGTGCCGCGAGTGGAATCGCTCGAAGAGTTGCAGGCCATTCTGCGCGATGGAAAATCCACCGTGCGCTAGTCGCACTGGCCCGCTGCGGCTACAATCAGCACAACATGTTCGATTCCGCTCGCTTCCTTATTTTCCTGAGTGCCGCGATTTTGCTGGCCATCGCTCCCGGACCCGGAATGCTTTACGTTCTCGCCCGCGCGCTCGGTGGCGGACGACGCGAAGGCCTGCTCTCCGCGCTCGGCACATTCTTCGGTGGCATGGTGCACGTGTTCGCCGCCGCCGCCGGCATCTCTATCATTCTTGCCAAATCCGCCATGGCCTTTGCCGCAGTGAAGTATCTCGGCGCAGGCTATCTTTGCTTCCTCGGGATTCGTATGATTCTTGACGCCAAAAAAGATGACGGCATTTCTTTCGCCGACCTGCCGCGTGGAAGAAATCCCTTCTGGCAAGGCGTCATGACCGAGGTGTTAAATCCAAAGACGGCCCTGTTTTTTCTTTCTTTCATCCCCCAATTCGTGAACCGGGCGCAAGGGCACGTCTTTCTCCAGTTTGTTCTGTTGGGAACACTCTCGGTGGCGCTCAACACTTCCGCCGATATCGTCGTGACCCTGCTCGCCGGACCGCTCGGCCAGCGCATTCGCGGATCGGCGCGCTTCCGCCGCCGTCAGCGCACCCTGACAGGCGCAGTCATGATTGGACTGGGAAGTTACTTAGCTTTTGGCGAATCGAAATGATTTTCCGTAGAGACGCGGCTTGCCGCGTCTCCGGCAGCCTCCAAATGCGACAGGGCCAGCCCCGTCTCTACTGCACCTCAATCACCTGATGATCATGGCAGTCAGGTCGAACGTGCTGATAGAGATTCGCGAGCAGGTCCGGCCCATAGCGCGCCACAAAACTCACTCCGGCGACCTCGCGCTCCTGAAGCACCTTATTCGGAAATAGCGCGTTGCTCAACGCATCCGCATGCCGCGTGATGACTTCGTTCCGCTGCTGTTCCGCCCGTGCCACTCGCGCCCGCAGGCGATCGATCTGATGCGCCATGCTTGTCCGCGTACTCTCAGCCGTATCGATGAGCGTTGAATCCAGTTTGCCGATCGATTCGCGAAGAACCGCCATCGCCTGCTCCACACTCGCATAGGCTTCCGAAAAGCGGGTCTGCAAATCCGGAGGCAGCGAACGGGCAGCAATCACTTCGCGAACTTTTTCAGGACCGTTGAAAACTTCAGGCAGTCCCAGTTGGTAGCGCGTCAGAATGCGCTCCGCCTTGGCTTCGAGCAGCGTCGCCGAAAACCGCGGCAAAATCGGCGTCACTCGCCCCAGCAGTTTTTCGTAAACGACGGCGGCCTGCGCGAAATAGGCGACTTCAGCCGCTCCGCCGGTGTACACAAGCGTCGGCAGCAGGTAGTCCTGCACCACGGGACGAAAAAGCGCGTTGGGACTGAATGCCTCCGGAGCTTCTTCGATTCGTTCGACCAGCTCTTCAGACGAGATCCGCTCCTCACCCACCGCAAACTCACCACCGTTCGCACCATTACTTCTGCGCCGCACTACGGTGCGCGCGCCATCCTTCACTTCAAAAAGCAGCGTCGTCGCCGAAGTCACTTTCACTTGCTGGTGATATCCCGCCGCCTCAAGCGCCTTGCCCCGCGCCAGTAGTGCCTCATCGAGTTCAGAGACCCGCTCAATCGCAGCGCGGAACAGAGGTTTTGCGAGATCGTGAAAATCTTTTTCGGCCGGATTGAGCAGGATGACGCCCCACTCGGCAAACAGTTTCGCAAACAGCAGGGCAAACGCGCTGCCCAGACTCTCTCCCGGACGATACGCCTGGCGCAGCCAAGCCGTAACCTCGGAATCTCCCAACAGCGCGGCGGCACGGTCAACCACCGACTCGATCTCCGGCCCGAACTTAACAGCCCCCACGGGCGCGTCGGCAATCCCCTGGCTTTCCACTGCGAGTCGTTCCGGCAGCCCGTGCTCAGAAAGCAGCGCGACATGGTTGACCTCAGCCAGATCGTGATCCTCGGTCGCCAGCCAAAAGACCGGGACGCAGTCCACTCGGGCGGCGGTCGCCTCTTCCGCCAGCTTGACCGCAGTCAGCGCTTTGAAGATAGAAAACAGCGGCCCGCCAAAGAGACCGACTTGCTGCCCCGTAACCGCCGCCAGCGCTCCTCGCTTGAATCGCTCAATGTTCGCCAGTGTCTTCGGAGAGGCCCCCCAAGCGCGATTTTGCCGCTCAAGAATTTCGCTAACCTTGCCGCGTCGCGCAGCATCGTAACCGACGCGCTGGGATTCGTCCTTTACCCACTCGGAAAAAATCGGTGAGCGTGGATAGAATCCGCGAACGGACGCAGTGTAGGAAAGATAATCAAGGAAGAGACGAGTAGTATGCGGAATCTGCTGGAAGGGCAAACACTGTGACTTCATCGACAGCTCCCCGGACATCTCTCAGTACACCGGCACACTGTTGCCATCCGCATATGTTCACACTCTTTAAGACGCCTTCGCGCGGGAATTGTCACCCGCGTCCAAAACTAACACTTCTCAGGGGAGAAAGCGCCAAACTCAACTACATCAGATGATGCGGAAGCGCCCAAGTTGCAGAGAGTGGAGGGAATTCGGGTAGGCTGTACGAAGGGGGAACTAAAAGCACGCGGGATTCGTAGTTATTATTGTGATATCTTTCTCCGGTCCAAAGGATCTATGACCCTCCCGAGCATGTTGGTAGTTCTCGCAACCATCATATTCCTAGTCCTGGAGAGGATGTTTCCGGGGCGTGACCTTCCCAAAGCGAAAGGCTGGTACTGGCGTGCGTTGCTGGTAAATTTCGTGCAGCTCGGGATTACTCTGGCGACCGCTAGGCTTTGGATTCGCCTGTTCCACGTCTCGGTTTTCCATCTGTCGGCCTGGCACATGCCTCTCGCGGAAGGCTTCGTCGGGTGGTTCGTTGGAACATTTTTCTTTTATTGGTGGCATTTCCTACGGCACAAAAATGGATTCTGGTTGGTATTCCATCAGGTCCATCATTCGCCGTCGCGAATCGAGATCGCAACATCTTTTTACAAGCACCCCATCGAAGTGTTGAGTGACGCAATTCTCAGCGCGCTCGTGATGTATCCGTTGCTGGGATCCTCGATGATGGGTGCGTTCTGGTACAACTTCTTTGCGGCGACCGGCGAATATTTTTACCACGCAAATTTGCGAACACCGAGCTGGCTGAGATTTCTGATCCAGACACCGGAATTGCATTCGATACATCACCAATACAACGTTCACCGATACAATTTTTCGGACATTCCGCTTTGGGACCGCCTGTTTGGGACTTATAAGGACACAACCGAATTTTCCGATCGGTGTGGATTCCCAACAGGAGCCGAAGCGAAACTCGGAGCGATGTTGGCGTTCAAGGATGTCTATCGCGAAGAATCCGCATTTTCCTAACGTCTCTCAAACACCGCCGCAACCTTATCTTCATACACCACCCGCCAATCCCGCGGAAGTTCTCGGAGCAGGTTGGCCAGTGTCGAATCGGTAGGCAAGAGCGCCGTCCGAATCTGCCACTGTTCCAGCACGTCTTTCCATCCCGGCTCGGCCTGCGTCAGGATCAGGTACTGGCGAATCCAGCCTGAGCCATAGAGATCGTGACGGTCATCAACTACGACCTTGCGTTCGGGATACATCCGATAGATGAGATAGCCTCCCCAGGCATCGGTCGAGAAAACCGGCTCCGTGCTCGGCTGCTTCTCCTCGAATTCCTTCTGCAGAAAAGTAACCGCCGCGACCGGCACTTTCTCCGGATCAAACTCCGCATGAATTAGCTGCCGTGAGCCGAGCCATCCCCCTTGAAGGCAAATCGCAAGGGCAAAGGCGGCCGACACAACCGGCCATAAATGTCCCCGAAGTTGCATTTCCTGCGAGCTCATGCGCTCGGAGAAGCTTGAAATTCGGACTGTGCACCTGCGCACCCATTGCCAGGCACCCGGCTTGTCCACCAGCGAAGCAAAGTTCTCCCACAGCATCGGCCCGACGATCAGCACCAGCAGGATCGAAGAAACCGGAAGATTGCGCGACGAATAAAATCCCGCATACACCGCCAGCAGCACAACCAGCAGATGACTGAGACGTAGCTTCTTGCGATGACCCGCAAACGCGATCAACACCAGCATAAGGATGACCGCAAAACAGCGCTCCGCCCAGCCGTGAAAATCAGGCGATTTGAACTCGTCGATCCGGTCCATCAGGTAGCGATCACTCAGATAACGATAGATGTGCGCGTGCAATCGCCAGCCAAACGGATTCACGAGCGTCGCCGCCGCCGAGGCCATCCAAGCCACACCCATGGCATGGGCCCGATGCGCAGTGCGAATCGCGGCAAACGCATCATTCTTCTGCGCGCGAACACTCTCGACGAATGCCGCAAGAGCGTAGATTCCGAGCAGGGCTATACCGAAGAGCCATCCGCCATGTAGATTCACCCAAAGCAACATCGAGGCGGGAAAGAACCAGAGCATCCATCGCGGCCGTCTTCCTTGCTCCGAGCGTTCCCAATGTTCCAGCGCAACAAACCAGAGCAGCGAAAAAAGCCAGCTCACAATGTGCGGACGCGCGTACAGATGAATCGTCGAAGCGGCCTCCGCCAGCAGCATCAGCACGATCGCCAGCGGCAGACCGGTCCCGCGTTGCAGCAACTGCGAAAGCAGCAGCGCGAAAATCGCAGCCACCAACAAGGCGCACAACCAAACCACTCCGTTCAGGCCGCCAGCCCGGTGCAGAATCCCGAGCAGGATGTCGTACAGCCATTCCCACGCAAACCAGGGCTGACCTTGCATGGTCGAAGAAAACGGATCGGCGCGGGGGAGAGAGTGCGTCGCGAGAATCAATTCGCCGGTTCGAATATGCCATCCAATGTCGGGATCCGCCAGCGGTCGATTCGACAACGGCCCCGCCAGCAGCGACCAGAAAAGAAAAATGAAAATGATGTCCCGGACCGAAGGCAGGAGAAAACGGAGCGCTGACGAACTGGACTCGGCGGAGGGCATCAAAGGGTGAAGAGCAGTGTATAAGGTTTCGAAGTCATCGGTGATCGGGCGATCGGGTCATCTAAAACCAAGAAGGGCGGGGCCATCTAGGGATAAAGCGTTCTCAGATGACCCGATCACCCGATGTCCTTTAATAGTGCAAATAGCCAATCCCCACCCGCATGTGGTGCAGCAAGCTGTCCGGCATGGTCAGGGCAATGGTGAGCCCCAGCATCCCGTGGACAATGCCGATGGGATAGATACTGCGGTAGCGCCGGAACATCTCGCAGAAAAATAGCCCTCCGGCCAGAGTGAAAGTCGTCAGGATGGGACTGGGCAGGTGAGCGGCAGCAAACAATGTCGCCGCGACCCAAACCGCCGCCGGACTTCCGAACAATTCTTCGCAACGCGTAAAGAAAAACGATTGCAACGCGAATTCCTGGACGAGCGCCCAGGCCACGTACTGCCCCGTCAAATGAAGGCTCGGCCACATCGGATTCGCCGGGATCTGGCCGCCAGCCCAGCGCACCACCAGCCCCAGAAAAATAGCCGTCGCAACACTGACGGCCAGCACCAGGCCGGCTCCAAACCTGGTTGGCAAGCCCAAGCCCATCCGCTTGAGCGAGGGCCGGTCCACTAACACGAAGACAAGAACTGTTATCGCTGCAATGAAGACCCACCTGTTACGAGATGCGAGCTGCGAAGACCATAACGCGCACTCCATCAAGGCGTAGACAACAATCAGCTGGAACCACGTAAATGAACGCCGCCAGGCTAACGATACCTCCAGCCCCCGCAGCCGGAGATTCGACACCGGAGCCGGGGCAACCGTCGAACCAGCAAAAGTTTTAGTCTGAACCGCCATCTTGTGAATCTTCTATAGTAGATGCCGATGCCAATGCCAATGCCAATGCCAATGACCAGCACATCGAGGCCAAGGGTGGTGATCGTAGGCGCCGGTTTCGGAGGACTGACCGCCGCCCGCCGAATCGCTCGTCTCCCCGTTCAGGTCACGGTGGTTGACCGGAAAAACCACCACACCTTCCAGCCGCTGCTCTACCAGGTCGCGACCGCCGGCCTGTCTCCCGGCGAAATAGCGGCCCCGATCCGTTGGATACTACGAAGCCACGCCAACGTTGAAGTGTTGCTTGAAGAAGTCGTCGATTTCAATTTGGAACAAAAGAAAGTCATTACGAAGCAGCAGGTGCTGGATTACGACTTTCTGATCATCGCCTCCGGGGCAACCCACGCCTATTTCGGTCATCAGGAGTGGGAGCCGCTGGCGCCCGGTCTGAAGACAATTGAAGACGCGCTCGAAATCCGGCGCCGCGTTCTGCTGGCCTTCGAACTGGCCGAGCGTCAGAACAAGAATAAGACCGCCGGCGGCAAGAATGCACCGCCGCTACAATTTGCAGTCATCGGAGGCGGCCCCACCGGCGTAGAACTCGCCGGCACTCTGGCTGAAATTGCGCACCACGCACTGACCCACGAGTTTCGCAATATCGACCCGCGACAAACCCGCATCCTGCTCATCGAAGGCGGTCCCAGAGTTCTGGCAGCCTATTCCGAGGAGCTTTCCCGCAAAGCCGAAGACCAGCTGCGACGCCTCGGAGTCGAGGTTCGCACCTCCCACATGGTCAACCGCGTTGAACCCGGCGCGGTTTGGGTTGGCGACGAAAAGATTGCAGCC